>Ga0172372_10005344_pt1 | contig 17886 bp, 15 predicted proteins | sample LakKiv5m_2_FD_114544 | JGI IMG/M metagenome (GOLD analysis project Ga0172372, IMG submission 114544) | Freshwater microbial communities from Kabuno Bay, South-Kivu, Congo - kab_092012_9.5m | ecosystem: Environmental > Aquatic > Freshwater > Lake | place: Democratic Republic of the Congo...
CGGGGGGTCCGGGCGGGGGGGGCCCACAGGGGGAATACCGCCCGGGGGCCCCCCCGCGATCAGCCGCCCCGGGTCCGAACGCCTCACCAACCCCGGGGGGCCGCCACCGGCGCCTACCGCGACCCGAACACGAATCCCACCCCCGCCTGGAACAGCAGCCCGTTCGAGTACACCGACTCCGACTCCCCGCCCGCGCTCGCCACCGCGGGCACGACGAAGGCCACCTCGGGTACCACCTTGAAGGTCTCCCCCACCGGCGCGGCGTACCCGGCCGACGCCCCCACGCTCCACAGCGTGAACCCGGCCGACCCTTCGGTGCTCGAAGCGAAGCCGTGGTAGATGTGGGTCTTGGGGCCCACGATGAACTGCCCGCGTTCACCCATGGGGATTCCGATCAAGAGCGGGATGTGGACCGCGAGGAGGCCGGCGCTGGCGCCGCCCGCACCGACGGCGAAGCCACCCACGTTGGCGCCTAGCGAGATGGGGTGGTCGGACTCCGGGTCGCTCAACAGGAACTTGGAGCTGACCTCGACGCCGGTGGAGCCCAGGCGGCCGCCCAGGTCGACGCGGTCGGTGGCCCCCACGCGGGCGGACACCGCGGCGTGCGGGTAGGCGACCGCGCCCCCGCCCCCGGCCCCGCCCCACATCGACGGCTCGATCCCCACCTCCCAGTTGCCCTGACCCAGGGTCTCGGCGCGCTGGAAGGTGCCGATGGTGGCGCAGCCCGGCAGAACCAGAAGAGCGAGGAGGAATCTGGACATGGCGGGATGGTACCACGCCGGTCCCGCCCCGGTCCCTACACCCGCTCCAGCACCGCCGCCGCGCCGAGGCCGCCTGCCGCGCAGAGGCCGAGGAGCGCCGTCTTCGCGTCGGTGAGGTGCAGCTCGCGGGCCATGGTGAGGGCCATGCGCGCGCCGGTGGCGCCGAAGGGATGGCCGAAGGCCACGCTGCCGCCGTGCACGTTGAGCCGATCTTCGACCAGCTCGCCCACGGCGTGGGCGCGCCCCAGGCGCTCGCGCGCGAAGCCGTCGCTGGCCAGCGCCTTGCGCACGCACAACACGACGGCGGCGAAGGCCTCGTGCAGGTCCACCCGATCGACGTCGGCGAGGGCGAGCCCGGCGCGCTCGAGCGCCTTGGGCATGGCCAGCGCGGGCCCGATGAGCAGCTGGTCGGCCGGATCCACCCCCACGTAGGCCCAGGAGCGGACCCCGGCGAGCGGGGTGAGGCCGAGGCGGACCGCCGCGGACTCGCTGGCGAGCACCACCGCGGCGGCGCCGTCGGTGAGCGGGGTGCTGTTGGCGGCGGTCAGGGTTCCGTCCTTGGCGAAGACCGGCCGCAGCTTCGCGAGCGCCTCCACGCTCGTGTCGGCGCGGACGATGGTGTCGCGCTCCACCACCCGCCCGTCGGGGGTGGTGACGGGCACCACCTCCGGCCCGATCCGCCCCGACGCCCAGCCGGCCGCGGCGCGGTGGTGGCTGCGCACGGCGAAGGCGTCCTGCGCCTCCCGTGTGACGCCGTGCCGGCGCGCCATGTCCTCGGCCGCCTCGCCCATGAGCTGCCCGGTGCTGCGCTCGGCCACCCGCGGCTGGCGCGGGATCAGGTCCTGGGTGGGCGAGAGCCGCGTGGCCAGCCCGAAGTAGGCGCCGATGCCCGCCTTCTTCCCCATCACCACCGGTCCGACCTTGCGGATGAAGCTCTCCGGCATGGGGATGGCGGCGTTGCTGGTCGAGTCGCTCCCGCCGGCCAGCACCACCTCCGCCTCGCCCCGCTCGATCATCGCCGCCGCGTCGGTGATGGCCTGGAGCCCGCTCGCGCAGGCCCGGGTCACGGTGCGCGCCTCCACCCGGGGCGGCAGTTTCAGGTCGAGGACCAGCTCGCGCCCGACGTTGGGGGCGCCGGGAGGGAGGATGACCCCGCCCCACACCACCGCGTCGAGCGCGTCACCGGCGAGCCCGGAGCGCTCCAGCGCCCCTCGGGCCGCCACGGTGGCGAGCGCGATGGTGTCGAGCTCGGTGAGCTCCGCGAAGGCGCGGACGAAGGGGGTGCGGGCTCCGCCGCAGACGAGGGCTCGGGGCATGGGGACTCCTGGCGCTAGGCGCCCAACAGGTTCCCGCCGCACACCCGGAGGACACGCCCGGTGAGGGCGCGCCCGCCGGGGCTGGCGAGGAAGGCGAGGACCTCGGCGACGTCGCCGGGCAGGCCGCCCTGGGAGACGTTCGCGAGGCGACGGGCCACCTCTCGGGTGGCGAAGGGGACGGCGGCCGTCATGCGGGTCTCGATGAAGCCGGGGGCGACGCCCGCCACGGCCACCCCGCGTTCGGCGAGTCGGGGGGCCCAGGCCTCCACGAGCCCGATCACCCCCGCCTTGGTGGCCGCGTAGTTGGTCTGGCCGACGTTGCCGCCGATGCCGCCGATGCTGGAGAGGCACACCATCGCGCCCCCCCCGCGGAGGGCGGGCCCGAGGCGCGCGGCGAGGTCCGCCACCGCGGCGAGGTTCACCGTCAGCACGAGGTCCCAGGCCTCGGCCGGCATGCGGGCCAGCGTCCGGTCCCGGGTCACCCCGGCGTTCTGCACGAGCACGTCGAGTCGATCCCCCACCCCGGCCACGAGCGCGTCGCGCCCGGCCACCTCGGAGAGGTCCGCGAGGAGCGCCCGCCCGCCCAGCTCGGCGGCGAGCGCCTCGGCCTCGTCCTTCGCCGACGGGTGGTCGTGCACGAGCACCCGCGCCCCCTCACGCGCCAGCACGCGGGCGGTCGCCTCGCCGATACCCCGGGCTGCCCCGGTGACCAGCGCCACCCGGCCGTCGAAGGGACGTGCGGCGGGCGGCGAGGCGGGGAGCGCCGTCCCGAGCGGCCAGGGCTGGCCGCTCACGTAGGCGGTACGGGGCGAGAGGAGGAAGGGGAGCACGCCGCCGACGCGGTCCTCGGCGCCCTCGGGCACCACGAGCAGGTTGGCGGTCGCCCCTGAGCGGCCCAGCTCGCGCGCGAGCGAGCGCACGAAGCCGTCGAGCGCCCGGCGCGCGGCGTTCACCATCGGCTCGGCGCCCGGGTCGGACGGACGGCCCAGCACGACGACGCGGCCGGAGCGCCGCAGCGATCCCAGCCGCGGCGCCACCGCCTCCCAGAGCCAGCGCAGCGCCGCCGGATCCCCCAGCCCGGTCGCGTCGGCGACGATGGCCCAGGGGGCGCGCCCCTCGTCGTCCGGACGGGCCGACCGCGCCCAGGCCTCGGCGGCGGGGAGGAACGGCCCGAGCGGGCCGTCCACCCGTACGTCCGCGCCGGAGCGGGCCAGGCACCCGGCCAGCGCCTCGGTGAGCCCGCTGCCGGGCCCGCACGACACGACCACCTCGCGCCCTTCGAGGGGTCGCTCGCCCCACGGACCGTCCGCCCGCTCCAGGCCGGGCGGGAGGGAGAGGCCGACGGTGCGGGCCATGGCGCGGGCGGCGCCGTTGGCGCCGAGCTGGAGGAGGCGGTCGGGCATGACTCGTGTCTACCAGATGGTAGACAGGAGACTAACAGGGAGTCGAGCGGGCGGCGAGGGGCGGACGCGGGGCGCCCCCTGACCAGCCCGGGACGGCGCCGCGTTAGGGCGTCGCTGGTCGGAGGTCGGATGATCGAGCGACGCAGGCTGGGGCAGGGAGACGTCGAGGTGGGGGCGATCGCGCTCGGCGCGATGGCCTTCGCGGGGTGGTATGGCGCGAGCGACGACGAAGCGGGGGTCAGGGCGATCCAGCGCGCGATCGACGAGGGCATCACCCTCATCGACACGGCGGAGGTGTACGGCGCCGGGAAGAGCGAGACGCTCGTGGGGCGGGCGGTGCGGGATCGTCGGGACCGCGCGGTGGTGGCCACCAAGGCGAGCCGGGGGAGCCCGGCCTACCTGCGCGAGGCCATCGACCGCAGCCTGAAGCACCTCGGGCTCGATCACGTCGACCTTTACTACCTGCACCGCGTCGACGCCGAAGTGCCCATCGAGGACTCGGTGGGGGCGATGGCCGAGATGGTCCGGGCGGGGAAGGTGCGCGCCATCGGCCTGTCCGAGGCCGGCCCGGGCACCATCCGCCGCGCCCACGCCACCCACCCGATCGCCGCGCTGCAGACCGAGTACTCGCTCCTCCAGCGAGACCCCGAGCGCGACCTGTTCCCGGTCACCCGCGCGCTGGGCATCACCTTCGTGGCCTACTCGCCCCTGCACCGCGGCCTGCTCACCGGGCGGATCCGCACCGCGGCGGACCTCCCCGCGGGGGACTGGCGGGGCCAGGTGCCCCGCTTCCAGGGGGAGAACCTCGCCGCGAACGTGGCGCGGCTGGCGCCGCTGGAGGCGATGGCCGCGCGGAAGGGCGTCTCCCCCTCCTCCCTCGCGCTCGCCTGGATCCTCCACCAGGGCGCCGACCTCGTCCCGCTGGTGGGCATCGGCCGGCCCGAGAACGTGGACCGCAACCTCGAGGCCACCCGCGTCTCGCTTGACGCCGCCGAGCTCGACGCGCTCGACGCGGCCTTCCCGGTCGGGTGCGCCGCCGGGGATCGCTACCCCCCGGCGGCCATGGCGTCGCTGGGGCGGGAGGCGCCCCCCGCCGGCGCCGGCCGCGGTTAGGGCGCGCCCCACTCCGAGGGCCCGTGCACCCCGCCGTTCGCCGCGCCTGGATCGGCCTCATGGCCATGGTCGCCTTCCCCGCCGGGGCGACGACCCTCTCCCTCGTGTCGGAGTCCGCCGTCGAGTCCGGGGTCTCGCTCCGCCAGTACCGGGCGAGCTCCCCCTCGACGGACGTATGGGTCCTGGTCGTGGACCTCTGCGCCGACGGCGTCCACCTCGACGCCACCCGCCACTCGGACACGACGCGCTCCACCGGCTCGTGGGCCGCGGACGTGGACGCCACCGCCGCCGTCAACGGCGACTTCTACAAGACCGACCCGCTCCGGGTGTACGGGGACGCGGTGGGGGCGGGGGTGCGCTGGCCGTTGGACCAGACGGGCCTGGACACGGACTACGAGAGCGAGTGGTACTGGGAGCACGCGGGCTGGATCGCCTTCACCCACGACCGGCTCGTGTGGTCCCACACCGGCTGGGTCAAGGAGAACGCCGCCGAGCTCGGCGTGGTGGAGGGATGGGAGAACGCGGACCTCCGGCCCGACCCGCCCCCAGGCACGATCGCGCTGGTGAGCGGCTTCCCCGAGCTGGTGGTGGAGGGGACGGTGATGACCTGCGCCGACCCCGAGGACAGCTCCTGCTTCCCCGACCGCTCCGACATGCGGGACCGGCACCCGCGGAGCGCCATGGGCTTCACCGAGGATCGGGCCACTCTGTTCCTGGTGGTCGCCGACGGGCGCACCAGCGAGAGCGCGGGCCTCTACGGGAGCGAGCTGGCCGACATCATGGGCCAGCTCGGCGCGTGGGAGGCGTTCAACCTGGACGGAGGCGGCTCGAGCCAGCTCTGGGTGGACGGGGGCTACGTGAACGACGTCAGCGGGAACAACAGCGGCAGCGGGACCCGCTCGGTCGCGAACCACTGGGGGGTGTACGCGGGCGGGCGGGCGTGGCTCGCCGATCGACCGGGCCACTGCGTGAGCGCCCCGGTCTGCGGGATCGTCGGCCCCGGGGGGGGCACGATCGACGACGGCGACGCCTGCTTCCAGACCTTCGGGCCCCGGGAGTACTGGCGCGAGGCCGCGGACGGGAACGGGGGCCACCTCTGGTGGACCAACGCCTGGGAGAACACCTACCCGGACAACTGGGCCTGGTGGCGCACCGAGATGACCGAGGCCGGGAGCTACCTCGTCGAGACCTGGGTGGAGCCCACCTGGTCGGTGTTCGACGACGTCGAGTACGAGGTGGTCGCCGGCGGCACCACCACGAGCGTGCGGGTGGACCCGAGCGGGGTCGAGGGATGGCTCCCCGTCGGCACCTTCGACTTCGCCGCCGGCTCGGACCAGTGGGTGGCGGTCTACGACGACCAGGCCACCGACCCCGGCTCCGACCAGCACATCGCCGCGGACGCCATCCGGCTCACCCGCGTGGGGCCGTGGTGCGGGGACGGCACCTGCGAGCCGGACGAACGCTGCGTCTGCGGGGACTGTCCCGCCCCAGTGGACGAGATCGCCGACAACGCGCTCGACGACGACTGCGACGGCGAGGTGGACGAGCTCCCGGGAGACTCGGGCACCGCGGGCGACAGCGCGGACCCGCCCCGGGACACGAACGCGCCGTCGGCGAGCGTGCAACCCGGAGGGCCGGACGCCTGCGGGTGTGTCCACGGGCCGCCGGCCCTCGGGTGGACCCTGTTCCCGGCCGTGCTCCTCACCACACGACGGCGCCGGCCCGGACGGTCACCGCGCCGGGCACCGCCCGACCGGCCCACCTCACGCGGCGGGCGGTGAGGGCGACTGGCCGCCCGCCCACGCAGACCGTCACAGCCCGTTTACGCACGGCCCCATGGGGGCCAACTGCAGAGTCGCAAAACACGCCCGAGCCGCACTGACCGGGAAACCGTTCTCGCACGTCACGTATAGGGAACGAGAGTACTGCATCTTCGAGAACCTGATCCCACTGTGAACCTCGGGTCCCACCCCCGCCAGGTTCCGCAGCTCCCTGGAGTCCAGGTAGCCAGCCTGAGCCCAGCCCGCGGCGATGAGAGCCTCGGAGAGCGTACGGTGTGCCTCGATCGCTCGAAGCGCAGGCCCCGCACCAAACGTCAGGAACGGGGCCACCTCCACTGCGACAGACCGGTCCGTGAAACCAACCTCGAACCTAACGGAACTCACGCGCTCCCCGCAGGAGCCAACCACGACTCGACCGGCCAACCCCGCCACGGAGGCCAAGCGGTACGTCCCACCTCGAGGATCGACATCCATGAGCGGCACGAGCGCTGAGCCCAAGGTGACTCCTACCGACAGCCCCGCCAGCGCGTCCGGGTCCGACCTGTCGCCGGCCTCTCCCGCATTGCTCACAGGGCAAACCACGAAAAACAAGGCGGCCGTGATCAGAGGAGAGACCATGCCGCCGCATCCTGGCGTCGCGCGCTCAAGCTGTCAACAAGACGCTCGGGTGCGGCGCGGGCTCGACACCGAGCGCGCCGGCGACTGCGCGTCCGGCTCCGTCCTGTCGCCGGCCTCTCCAGCTGCGGACCGTGACCCGTGGGTGTCGCCGGACGGCGTCGGCGCAGCCAGTGGGGAACTCACTTCGCCGCCCGCTCCGCGGCGAGCTCGGCCCCCGAGGCACCGTCCGCCAGCCGTCCCAGGAGCCGCCCGCCGGTGCACACCACCTCGTCGTAGCGCCAGCGCGCCCGCGGCTCGGCCTTCTCGAGCCAGCGCTCGAGCACCTCGGCGCGCGCCGGGTCGCGTGCGACCTGGTCGAGCAGGACCTCGGCCACCGCGGCGTCGGCGAGCAGGCTGGTGAGCCGCTCGGCGTGCAGCATGGCCAGCGCGAAGTCCCGCTTGGGGTCCCAGGTGGCGAAGGCGGCCTTCCATGCGCCGGGGTCGGTCAGGGGGAGCTCGCCCGCCTTGGCGGCCGCGAGGCGGGTGAGGAGGAAGCGCACGGCCTTGTTGGCCAGCAGCCGCAGTCCGGCCACCCGTCCGGCCTGGCCGCCGGCGGTGCTGGCCCGCCAGGCGACGGCGACGTAGTCGCGCAGGAAGCTGCCCGGGTCCTTCACGACCCCGAGCAGCGTGTCCTTCATCACCATCAACGCCTGGATCTGGCTCGTCCCCTCGTAGATGGGGAAGACCATGGCGTCGCGGAGGAGGCGTTCCACCCCGCTCTCCACGATGTAGCCGCTGCCGCCGTGCACCTGGACCGACTGCCGCGCGATGGCGACACACCGCTCGGACGCGAGCCACTTGAGCAGCGGGGTGAGCGCCCGGGATCGCGCCCGCGAGCCCTTCGCGCGGGCCTCGAGCTCGGCGCGACGCCCGCCCTCGAGGGGGAGGAAGCGGGTCACGAGCTCCACCTTCTGGGCCACCTCCTCGTGCCAGCAGGCCTCCACGCCCAGCGCGCGCACCGCCTGGATGTCGGTCTCCATGTCCTCGAGGATCTCCGCGATCATCTCGTGGCGGTCGATGGTCTTGCCCATGCTGGGGCGCGCCGCGGCGTAGGCCTTCGCCGCGCGCCAGGCGGCCTCGGCCACGCCCAGGCTCTCGAAGCCCACGCCGATGCGGGCGTTGTTCATGAGCACGAGCATCTGCTGGAAGCCGCGCCCCCGCTCGCCCACCAGGAAGGCCGGCGAGCGGTCGAAGCTGATGGTGACGGTGGCGCTGGCGGTGTGGCCGAGCTTCTCCTCCACCCCGTCGAAGCTGGCCCGCCAGAGCTTCTCGCCGCCCGGACCCCACTCCCACGCGGGCACGAGGAAGAGGGAGAGGCCCTTGAGCCCGGCCATGGGGTCGTCCGAGGCCCCGGCCGCCTCGGTCCGGGCGATCACGAAGTGCCAGCGGCCGTGACCGGAGGTGATGAAGATCTTCTGCCCCGTCACCACCCAGGTTCCGTCGGGCAGGCGCTCTCCGCGGGTGCGGAGGGCGGCCATGTCGCTCCCCGCGCCCGGCTCGGTGATGTCCATGCTGCCCCAGGCGCGCCCGGCCACGACCTCGTCGATGAGCTCGCGGAAGCGCGTGTCCGCGATCCGCGGGGGGTCGGTGGCGAAGGTGGTGGAGCCCTCGAGCACACTGTAGAGCAGCGCGGCCATGGCGATGCCGCCGTGGAAGCCCACGTGGGCGCAGAGGCTGGTGTCGGCCCGGGCCAGGAGCTCCTGCGAGAGCTGGAAGACCAGGAGCGGCGCGTTCATGCCACCGAGCTCGCGGGGCACGCAGAGCCCGAAGAGGCCCAGCTCGCCGAGCTTCCCGGTGAGCTCGCGCACCACCGGAGCCTCCACCACCTCGCCGTCGCGCAGGTGCGGGTGAGCTCGCACGAGCTCCTTCCAGCGGGGCGCGACCTCTTCCCCGACGAACCCGCCCACCAGCGAGAGGATGTCGCGGTAGCCGGCCACCGCGTCGCCCACCGTGGCCGGGGCGTCCGGCGCCGACATCTCGTACTCGGTGAGGCGGACCAGGAGCTCCCAGTCCACGCCCTTCTCGACGTACCAGCGCAGGTCGGCGTTGTCTTCGTAGACGTTCGACATGTCAGCTCCGAGGCGCCAGGAGCGCGGCGCGGGCGATGCGGGTGAGCTCGGCGACCTGGGCGTCCACCGAGGGCTCGGGGGTGGTGAGCGCGCCAGCGTGCTCGCCGATGGCCACCACCCCGATGGCGGCCGAGATGACCAGCAACACGTAGGCCCCGGGGTCGGCCTGGGCCTGGAGCAGCCCGGCGCCCTGCCCGAGGCGGATGGCCTCCACGAGCAGCGAGGTCCATGGCTGCAAGCCGGCCCGGAGCCGGTTCCCCATGTCTTCCGGCCGGTCCAGCATCTCGCGCAGGAGCAGGCGCGCCAGGGCGGGCTCCTGCCGGAACCAGCCGAAGAGCGCGTCCAGGAGCGCGTCCAGCCGCGGCCCGCCCTTGGTGACCGCGGCCATCAGGCGCGGCAGCTCGGCCTGCCAATGCGCGAGCAGCTCGGTGAGCACCGCGTCGCGCAGCCCTTCCTTGGACCCGAAGTGGTAGACCAGCGTGGGCCGCGTGACCCCGGCCGCCGCCGCCACCGCTTGGATGGGCGTGGCGTCGTACCCGTTCGCGGCGAAGAGTCGGGTGGCCTCGCGGAGGATGCGGGTGCGGACCGGGTCGACCGAACGAGTCACGGATGTCTACCAGATGGTAGAGAAGAGCTAACGGGATGGCCCGCCCGGGGCAAGCTTGACACCCCCTCCCCCCTGCGCCACCCTGCTCCCATGTGGCTTCTCCTCGCCTGTGCCGGCTCCGATGACGCCGCCGGGACGAGGCCCCCGCGCCCCGACGGCGAGGACTCGCCCACCTCCGCCACCGAGTCGGGCACGTCGGATTCGCCCACCCCCACCGACTCCACCGTCCCCACCGAGCCGCCGGCCCCGGCGCTGGTTTTCGAGGGCGAGCGCCCCCGCAACCTGCTGATGATCTCGCTGGACACGACCCGACGGGACCAGCTCGGCTACTTCTCCGGGCTCGACACGACGCCGAACCTGGACGCCTTCCTGCGCGGCGCGGTGGCGCTGGAGGACCACCGCTCCTGCGCGTCCTGGACCGCCCCCTCGTCCCTGTGCGTGGTGACGGGGGCGTTCCCCCCGGACCTCGGCTGGTACCCCTCCACGGTCTACCAGAGCTACGGCCCGGACCCGCGCATCCCCTGGGTGCCCGACGACCTGCGCACGCTCGCCGTGCAGCTCCAGGAGGTCGGCTACCGGACCTCGATGGTCACGTCCAACGGGGTCTTCTCCGACCGGCTCGGCGGCGGCATCCTGGACGGCTTCGACACCGTGGTGGAGCGCCTGTGGATGCAGGCCCCCGCGGTGGCCGAGACCGGGCTCGTGCAGGTGGACCGCGCCGTCGGCTCCGGCTCCCCCTGGTACGTGCACGTCCACTTCATCGACCCCCACACCCCCTACGAGGCGCCGGTGGAGTACGCGACGGAGCTCGCGACGCTCCCGGAGATCCCCTGGGACGTCACCGACACCACCGGCCTGTACGCGGCCGAGGCGGCCTTCTGGGGGGAGAACGAGCGGCAGCAGGAGCTCATCCGCGCCGCGATCACCTCGGTGTACCGCGCCGAGCTGCGCTACTGGGACGAGGAGTTCGGTCGGATGTGGGCCGAGCTCGACGCGTCGGGCGCCCTGGACGACACGCTGGTGGTGTTCTGGACCGACCACGGCGAGCAGTTCGCCGAGCACAACGGCTGGCACCACGGGATCTCGCTCTGGGACCAGGAGAACCGAGCCACGGCCGCGTTCTGGGCGAAGAACCTGAGCCCCCGCGAGTGGACGGGCCCGACCCTGCACCAGGACATCGCCCCGACCGTGCTCGACGCGCTCGGCCTCGCGCCGGACCCCGCGATGAGCGGGTTGGTCGTGGGGATGGCGCCCGCGGACCGCTCGCGCATCCAGTTCAACTACATCTACGGCTGGGGAGCCGCGCAGAGCTCGCTGGTGCGGGGCTCGAAGAAGCTCCTCTACCACTGGGACGGGAGCAAGTACTTCTACGACCTCGAGGCGGATCCCGAGGAGCTCGTGAACCTCTACGACGCCGCGGATCCCGAGATCCTCGACTTCTGGCGCGAGCTCGAGCCCCAGGTGCAGGGCCTCGCCGACGCCTGGCCCGAGTTCATCCCGGAGCAGCTCGGACCCTGACGGCCCGCCCGTTGCGCCGGAGCGCCCTGAGCGGTACCCTCCGGCGGCTCCGGAGCCCCCCTCGATGGCCACACACATCCCGCCCGCCCAGCAGCCGCAGTTCTTCGGGCACCCGGCCGGCCTCTTCGTCCTGTTCGCCACCGAGATGTGGGAGCGCATGTCCTACTACGGGATGCGGGCGCTCCTCACCCTCTACATGGTGGAGTACCTGTTCATCAAGCCGGAGGTGGGCAAGGAGGTCCTGGGCTTCAACGCCGTGAAGGGCTTCATCGAGTCGATGTTCGGGCCCCAGTCCACCCAGCAGCTCGGCTCCCAGGTGTACGGCCTATACACGGGCTTCGTGTACTTCACCCCCTTCTTCGGCGGGCTCCTCGCCGACCGGGTGCTCGGACAGCGGAAGACCGTGGTGGTCGGCGGCATCCTGATGGCCATCGGCCACTTCCTCATGGCCTTCGAGGGGCTCTTCTTCCTCGCGCTCATGTTCCTCATCTTCGGGAACGGAGCGTTCAAGCCGAACATCTCCACGCAGGTGGGCAGCCTCTACGAGAAGGGCGACGAGCGCCGCGACGGTGCCTTCACCATCTTCTACATGGGCATCAACCTGGGGGCCTTCTTCTCGCCCCTGGTGTGCGGCACGCTCGGCCAGGTGTACGGCTGGCACTACGGCTTCGGCGCCGCCGGCGTCGGCATGATCATCGGCCTCTGCATCTACCTGTGGGGCCAGAAGTACCTGATGCCGGACAACCTGACCCGGCACAAGGAGGCGCACGACACCGACGCGCCGCTCACCCAGAAGGACTACCTGGGCATCGGCGCGCTGGTGGTGCTCTGCGCCCTGAACATCGCCTTCTGGGGCGTGTACGAGCAGCAGGGCAACACCATGCAGCTCTGGGCGGACAACCAGACCGACTGGCGGCTCATCCCGGGCTCGGACCTCCAGATCCCTTCCACCTGGTACCAGAGCTTCAACCCGGCGATGATCTTCATCTTCGCCCCCCTGCTGGACCGCTTCTGGCGCTGGCAGGCCCACAACGCGCCCACCTCGGTCACGAAGATGGGCATCGGCTGCATGCTCCTGGGCCTCGCCTTCCTCATCATGTGGTTCGGCGCCGGGCTCATCGGGGACGGCGTGGGCGCGGTGTGGTGGCTCGTCGCCACCACCTTCGTGCTCACCATGGGCGAGCTCTACCTCTCCCCCATCGGGCTCTCGCTGGTCACCAAGGTGTCGGCGCCCAGGATCGTCTCGATGATGATGGGCATGTGGTTCCTCTCGAGCTTCTTCGGGAACTACCTTTCCGGCTACCTGGGCACCTTCTACGAGACGATGCCCAAGTCGGACTTCTTCCTGATGCTCTCGGGCGTCGCGGCGGGAACCGGCGTGGTGATGCTCGTCCTCAACCGGCCCCTGAAGAAAGCCCTCGGGGACGTGTAGCGGCACACTATCCGTCACCCTGGAATCGAGGCATGATGCCCCCGTGAGCGCGTATTCGGTATTCGACGGGCCCGCGGTGGTGGTCGGCGGCGGCGTGGCGGGCCTGGTGACGGCCCACCTCCTCGCCGAGGCCGGCGCCGAGGTCGTGGTGATCGAGAAGTTCACCACGGTGGGCGGGCTCGCCCGCAGCTACCGGTACGGGGACTTCGTGTTCGACTGCGGGCCGCACCGCTTCCACACCGAGAACCCCAACATCAAGGCCTACCTGGACCGGGTGCTCCAGGGGCACGCCACCGCCTTCCCCCGCCGCTCCGAGGTGTACTTCGAGGGGAAGTACTACCGCTGGCCGCTCCACCCGAAGAACCTGACCCAGCTCCCCAAGCCGCTGGCGCTCAAGAGCGCGGTGGACCTCGCGGTCAACGGCTTCAAGCAGTACGGCAACGGCAGCTTCGAGGACTACGTCCTCCGCCAGTACGGCCCCACCCTCTACGAGAACTTCTTCAAGGGCTACTCGATCAAGTTCCTCGGGATCCACCCCCGGGAGACGCACCCGGACTGGGCCAAGGTGGGCATCAACCGGGCGATCATCGACGACAAGCTGCAGATGCAGAACCTCGCCCAGCTCGCGAAGTCGACCCTGCTCCAGTACAACAAGGCCGAGATCGACTTCCTCTACCCGAAGGGCGGCCTGCAGGTCACGTGGGACAAGGTGTCGGACCTCCTCCGGGCCAAGGGCGGGCGCATCCTCACCGGCGTGGGCGCGCGCATCGTGGGCGGGAACGGGCGCATCACCGCGGTGTACGCCGGCAACGAGCGAATCGAGCCGAGCGTGGTGGTGTGGACGGCTCCCATCACGCTCGCCTGCCGCCAGCTCGGGCTCGAAGTCCCCGAGCTGCCCTACCTGTCCACGCTCTTCTACAACGTGCTGGTCCGCGCCGACGTCCCCCGCCCCTACCAGTGGTGCTACTACGGCGCCGACGACATCGTCTTCTCCCGGACCTCCATCCCCCGCTACTTCTCGGACGACACCTGCCCGCCCGGCACCACCGGGATCAACGTCGAGGTGACCTGCCGCGAGGGGGACGAGCGCTGGCAGCACGCCGAACGGCTCACGGACGCCGTGGTCCAGGACCTGATCCGGGTGGGCATGGTCAAGTCCAGGCGCGACGTGGAGCAGGTCTACGTCGAGCGCGTGGGGGACACCTACCCGATCTACCACCGGACCTACCCGGCCCAGCTCGAGCGGGCGCGGAAGGGACTGGGCCAGTTCCAGAACCTGCAGCTGGCCGGGCGCACCGGGATGTTCTGGTACAACAACATGGACCACTCGATGGAGAACGCGATGCAGCTCGCCAAGCGGCTGCTGCGCGACTCCGGTCGGGGCGAGGCGGAAGAAGCGAAGCTGGCGGCGGGGCAGTAGGGCCCCGGTGCCGCCCGGCTCCCCGGTCGCCGCGGTCGTCGTCACCCACCGCGCCGACGCCCTCCTCGACGCGTGCCTGGCCTCGTTGCGCGCGCAGACCCGACCGGCCGACGAGGTGCTGGTGGTCGTCTCCAACACCGAGCGGGCGGTGGATGCCCCCGCGCTGCAGCTCGGCGCGAACGTGGGCTACGCGGTGGCCGCGAACGCCGGGGCCGCCGCCGTCCAGGGCGACGTGCTGCTGCTCAACGACGACACGGAGCTGGCCCCGGGCTGCGTGGAGGCGCTCGTCGCGGCGCGGCGGCGGCCCGGCATCTACCAGCCCCGCATCCACCTCGCCGACGGCTCGGGTCTGGACAACCTCGGCCACGGCTTCCTGCCCGACGGCTCGGTCTGGGCCCGCGGCCGGGGCGGTCCGGTCGACGCCGCGTTCGCCGCCCCCGGCGGCTTCTCCGGGGCCGCGGTGCTCGTGTCCCGGGAGGTGTGGGACGCGCTGGGCGGCTTCGACGCCCGCTTCGACAGCTACGGCGAGGACGTGGACCTCTCCCTGCGCTGGATGCGCCGCGGCGGCGACGTGACCCCGGTGGACGACGCGGTGGTGCGCCACCACCTGGGCGCCACCTACGGCCGCGCCGGCCCCGAGAAGATCCGCCGCATCGAGCGCAACCGCATCCGGGCCGCCGTGCGCTCGCTGCCGGCCGGGGCGGTGCTCACCCTCCCGGCGCTCACCGCGGCCCGCTACGCCGCCTTCGGCGCGCTCGCCTGGTGGGGGCGCGGGCCCGGGGGCGGGCTCGAGCCGGGCGCCCGACGCGCCGCGCTCACCGGGCTCCTCCAGGGCCTCGCCGACGTGCCCGGCTCGCTCGCCGACCGCCGCGCCGACCAACCCCACTGGCGCCGGGGCGAGCGCGCGATGTGGGCCGCCCTGTGGCGCGGGCGCGCCCGCTGGGAGGACGTGTGCCGCTGACCGCCGTGGTCATCCCCGCGCTCGACTGCCAGGCCACGCTGGACCGGGTGCTGGCCGAGCTGCCCCCGGGCGTGTCGGTGCACGTGGTGGACGACGGGTCCACGCCGCCGCTCCGCGCGCCGGGCGTCCACCGCCACCCCGTGAACCGGGGGTACGGGGCGGCGCAGAAGACCGGCTACGCCGCCGCCCTCGCCGAGGGCGCCGAGCGCGTGGTCCTGCTCCACGGCGACGGGCAGTACCCGGTGGGGCCCACCCTGGCCCTCGCCGACGCGCTGGACGCCGCCGACGCCGTGCTCGGCAGCCGCTTCCTCGGCGACGCCGACGCGATCCCCGCCTGGCGGCGTTGGGGGAACCGCGCGCTCACCGGCCTCGCCAACCTTCGCTTCGGGACCCGCCACACCGAGCTGCACACCGGCGCCCGCGCCTTCCGGGCCGAGGCCTTGCGCGCGGTGGACCTCGGCGCCCTCTCCGACGACTACCTCTTCGACCAGCAGCTCCTCTGCGCGCTGCTCCGGGCCCGCCGCACCCTGGTCGAGCGCCCCGTCCGCGCCGCCTACGACCCCTCCGTCCAGTCCATCTCCTTCCGGCGCAGCGTCCGCTACGGGCTCGGCTGCGTGCGGGAGATCCTGCGGCCCGGCTGATCCGGCTCAGCCCATCGACGCCACCCAGGACGGCCGGGCGGACAGCCGCCCCAGCCAGTCCTGGAGCCGGGGGAGGCCGGTCGAGTAGCGGTCGGTCTCGGGCAGGGCGGAGTCGTTGGCGAGGATGGGCGCCAGGAGCCAGTCGGCCAGCGTGGGGGCCTCGCCGGCGAGCCAGGGACGGTCGGCGAGGACCGCCTCGAAGCGGCCCAGGGCGTCACGGGCCGCGGCCGAGGCGCGCGCCACCGAGGCCTCGTCGGGCTGCACCCCGCGGCCGGCCAGCACCAGGCGGGGGATGAGCACCCGGCGGACCGCCTGGGGCGCGACGTAGTCGCACACCGCGCTCATCCACTGCGTCATCCGGGCACGCCCGCGCGCGTCCGCCGGCTGGAGCGCCGGCCCGTCGAAGGCCTCGTCCACGTAGCGCATGACCGCGGTCGCCTCGAAGACCACGAAGCCGTCGTGCACGAGCACCGGCATCTTCGTCCACGGGTGCAGCCGGGTGTAGGCCGGGTCGGCGAAGCGCGGGCGCTCCACGGTGTAGGGCACGCCCTTCTCGGCGAGCGCGAGTCGCGCCGACCAGGTGAAGGTCGAGAAGGGGAAGCCGTGGAGCACGAGGGACATGCGGCGACCTAACCTCGCCCCGCGGGACCCCGGGTTCCGAGGTTTCATCTATGAACTCGATGATTAGGTCTATTTTCTTATTCACTATGATATTTTCGATGTGCCGAAGGTCATCGGTTCGGCTAATGGGCAGCCGCCCCCAGGAGGTGCCATGCCCGACTCGCTCCGTGATTTCCTCGAGATCCCCTACGACAAGCTGGAGGAGATGAACCTCGGCTCCAAGCAGCAGCGGATCGACCGGGTCTCGGCGGACACCGTGCGCGAGGAGCGGGTGCGCTACCTCACGGACGAGAAGCGGATCAAGGCGGTCACCGTGTGCTTCACCGACCTCGAGGGTCGCCTGCACATGCTGGACTACGACAAGAAGTTCCTGCTCAAGTCGGCCGACAACCTCACCTTCGACGGCTCCTCCATCCGTGGCTTCTCCCAGCAGCACGAGTCGGACCTCCGGCTCGTCATCGACTGGCCGGCGTTCTACTGGCTCCCGTCGGACGTGTTCGGGCCGGGCAAGGTCCTGGTCTTCGGCGAGGTGCTCAACCGCGACGGCAGCGCCTACAAGGCGGACTTCCGCGGCATCCTGCGGCAGTGGTCGGAGGGCGTCCACAAGAAGGACGGCACCGTGTTCCACGCCGCCAACGAGGTGGAGGGCTTCCTCTTCCGCGGTCGCGACGCGGAGCGCGGCTACCACCTCGACAACCGATTCGAGTTCGTCTCGACCGGCGGCTACTACCACAGCCTCCCCGGAGACCTCCTCCGGCAGTTCATCGACCACGCCGCCGAGGTGCAGCGGGCCATGGGCTTCCAGAACGAGAAGGACCACCCCGAGGTCGCGCCGTCGCAGTTCGAGATGAACTACAGCTACACCGAGGCGCTCATCGCCTCCGACCAGATCCAGCTCTACAAGCTGCTCTGCCGGCAGGTGGCGGCGAAGTTCGACTGCACCGCCTCGTTCCTGCCCAAGCCGGTCGCGGGCATCAACGGGAGCGGGATGCACACCAACATCTCCGTCTCCCGGAAGGGCAAGAACCTGTTCTGGGACGCCAAGGGGCAGGACAACCTGTCCAAGCTCGGCTGGGACTTCGTCGACCGCATCCTGCACAACGCGAACGACCTCTGCCTGCTGCTGAACCCCTCGGTGAACGCCTACCGCCGGCTGGACCCCCACTTCGAGGCGCCCAACCAGATCAAGGCCTCCGCGAACAACCGCGGCGCGATGGTCCGGATCCCGTACGGCAACGAGCGCTCCACCCGGGTGGAGGTGCGCTCCGTGGCCCCGGACGCGAACCCCTACATGGCCATCTACGCGATGCTGCGGACCGGCATGGAGGGCCCGCGCGCCAAGGGCGGGGAAGGCCGCCGGGAGCGCACCCGGTACCTGCAGAGCAACATCCAGGACGCCATCCGCGTCTTCAAGTCCTCCGGGTACATGAAGGAGCTGCTGGGCGACTACGTCGTGGAGCGCTTCGCCGACCTGAAGCAGGCCCAGGCCGACCGCTGCCCGCGGGACCTCGGCACGCTCGTGAAGGCCGCCGAGGTGCAGTTCCACCACGAGGTCACCAACCAGTACCTCTGGAGCCAGTTCTAGC
>Ga0172372_10005346_pt1 | contig 17884 bp, 15 predicted proteins | sample LakKiv5m_2_FD_114544 | JGI IMG/M metagenome (GOLD analysis project Ga0172372, IMG submission 114544) | Freshwater microbial communities from Kabuno Bay, South-Kivu, Congo - kab_092012_9.5m | ecosystem: Environmental > Aquatic > Freshwater > Lake | place: Democratic Republic of the Congo...
AACCTTGAACTGGTTACACGCGCAGGATTGGTGTACACTGCATGTCGATTCGTATTGAGTTCAGCGCATGGAAAGTTAACTGAATGGCAACCTCATCACGTACATGGTTTTATAGCACACCAGAACCGCGTCCTTACTACATTGAGGAGCGCATCAACACCAACTTATGGAAAAACCGCCTACAAGGGCTATACATGTCCTGCACACAAGCCACAAGCCCCATTCAAATGGAAGGCAATTGGCATGGGATTCTTGTCCAGTTTGAGTGGGTGCCCGGCGATTATTTCGTCCTTCGCACAAGCGAAGAGCGCCGTGATCTAATGGGTGTCATTCGTCAGATGCTCATGCTTCGTCCTGCTTTGGCATACATGGATGAACTGGGTAATCATGTGGTGGAATGGCACATGGACGGGGGGGAATCACGCTGGAAAGAAATTCAAGGCTCCCCTGCTTTTCAAGGTTTGGAACGTCTCCGTAAAGACAAACCACTTTTGCCATCTGGCAAGTAACTCATTCTGTACGGTTGCCCTTGTCCCACCGATGAGGGCAACCCCCTTCAAGTTGCCCCCTGTGATCCCAAATGAGGAAGAACCATGCTCAAGGCAAGTGACCTTTTTGACCTCAACCGCGTTTCGATTGCTGATCTGTTTGAGGGCACAACGTATGTATGGGAGGCGATCCCGCGCATTGCCCCGTATATTCAAGCCCGCCTCAGCAGTGACCGCCCCGCCAATGGCGAAGCCTACCCCGTCCATAGCTCCGTTGTGATTGGGGCAGGGGTGCATATTGGCGAGGGCACACAAATTGACCCCGGCGTGTACATTGAAGGACCCGCTCTCATTGGCAAGAACTGCCACATCCGACACGGCGCATACGTCCGATCCAACACGATCTTATGTGATGGTGGGTTGATTGGTCATGCCACCGAAACCAAAAACGCTATCCTGCTGGAAGGCTCTTCTGCCACCCACTTTGCCTATGTGGGGGATAGCATTCTAGGGCGGGATGTCAACTTGGGGGCGGGGGTCAAGTTGAGCAACTTTGCCGTCACCGCCGGCGGACAGCACGGGCAACGCCACACCATCAAGCTACTCCATGAGGGGGAGGTACTCGATACCGGCTTGGTGAAGATTGGGGCAATCATCGGGGATAATACCCAACTGGGGTGCAACGCGGTGTGTAACCCCGGCGTGATTATCGGGCGAGATTCGCTGGTGTATGCGCTGGCTTCGCTCAACAAGGGGATTTACCCCGCCCGTAGTGTGATTAAACTACGTCAAACGCTAGAGACGGTTGACCGTCGCTTTTAGCGGTGCGCTCGCAATTGGGCAAGCGTGCTTGGTAAGTCGAAAGCAGGTTGTCCCTCACGCGGGGCAACTGTCACCCAACCGTTCATCTCTTTGAACGAATCCCAAAGCGTGTGTGGTAGGCTATCCCCATTCACGTAAAGGTGCTGAATGTGTGGGTGAGCATCTGTCAGGCGGTCTAGCGGAGTGGTGGCTAAGTCGCTCAGGTGGGTGGCAAGTTTGGTGTGCCTATCAAACTTGATCTTCCGTAGCACTTCCGTTCCTAAGACCACATTGGCGAGAAAACTCTGTGGCAACGGGAGCAGATACAGTTGAAGCTCAAACACATAGGCAAGGTCGGGCAACCATGACAAATGCGAGAGGAGTAACTCTGCCGCCAGTTGGTTGGGTGCCCGCCACGGCATGAGATTGGGCAACGCCAACGCTCCCACATGGGGAGCAAACACCACGCCACTTGCGCCAATGTCAACCGCCATGGTCATGGCGTGGCGCACGCGATCTAACCCCGCCTGCCGAACCGCTAAATCAGTTGAAACTAGGTTCAAGTCGAAACCCAAGCGCACCACCGATGGACGCGCCACGCCTTCACCCACCGCTAGGGCGATTTCTTCCACACGCTCCGCCAGCGTTTCCGCTTGATACTCCACGCCGTCCGCGCCCAACTCATGCGCCATCTGTAAACGCTCGCGCTCGGTGGGGGCGTTCAACAAAGCCTCATGTATGGCAATCTTCATGATTCCTCCGTAGGGTTAAGATTCCGCTGGCTTGGATGGGTGCAACTCAAAACAGGATAAGCTCTCGTGCAGCTCGTTGATTTGGTAGAGGGCTTTGCCCATGCAGAACGGAACAATCAAGTTTGCGCACCCAAGCCATATCTGCGTGATCGCGTGTTGTGGGCGTTTAGCATGCCCAGCGCAAGGCTCATGTGCACCCGCACCCTTCACGAGTGAAAGGTCACTCGCCACATTGCAGGGAGAGGCTTTCAGCCAAGTAGTTCCGAGTGCGCAACCAAGTCAGGCTAGTATAATCAACTATCTCACAAGATACCATCTCACGTCGAACTAGATTTTTCATCGGGTGCGATGGACAGTAGGCATCATCATTGCGTTAAGAAAGCGCGTCGCGGTAGTTGCGGTTTTTGCCAAGTATATCCGTTTCACCTATGCCTGTGAACCATTCATCCGCCATCGCCCCGCTCTCACGGGTCAGCACCAATCCGCCTAAGTCACGCGCAATGATTTCAAGCGTGCGTGGCAAAATCCACGCCACACTGTCCACTTGAACAGCGGTTGCGCCGGCTTCGATGAAGTCGCGGGCATCCTCTGGCGAATGAATCCCCCCCGCGCCAATGATCGGCACTTGTTTGATGCGTCGCGCCAAACTGCCCACTAGGCGCAGCGAAGTCGCTTTCACAATCGGGCTATACACCCGTCCCCCCACCAATTTTCCCGTTTGGGGGTCACGCGCCGTCCCACGCGGTGGGGCCGCCACAACGATTGCCCCTGCGCCACCTTCTACTACAGACTCCGCGATGATGTGGGCATCGTACATGGGCAAGCGCACGATGAAGGGTTTTTCGGCAATGGATGCCACACGCACAGTGAAGTCATAGGCGACTTCTGGGCTAATGTCATCTGGCAAGCCTAGCTCAACCGCTTGGATTGCGTCCACTCGTTCGATCATTGTGATGCACTTTGCCACTTCGTCTAAGGTGGTTGCCACCAGATGCACGATGGTGGGAATGCCTAGGGTTGCCCACGTTTCGCGGTACTGATCAATGACTTTGCTCAAGCCAGGGTTGGGCAAGCCGGTATGAACCAACACGCCTGAATCTAAGGGGACAACGCGCACACCATTGGCGGGGTAGCGTGGTTTATAGGTGACGGGGTTGGTGATGAGTGCGCCAAGTTTATTGAGGTTGAGCATCTCGCGGTAATTTTTACCGTAGCCCAACGTGCCTGCTGAGGGCATCACGGGGGAGTCCACCACCAGTTGATGTTTACCGCTGCGCGTAATTGCTACTGCCATGATCTGTCCTTTTGGGGTAGCCTGTCCATGCGTGTATTGTGCCACAACTATAACATTTTTGCACGATGGATGCGAGCTAAACAGTAAGATGACCCTCATTTTTTGCTTCTGATGTGCATAGGTTGTCCTTCATCATGATCTACATGGTTCATCAGTAAGCTCTCATGTTGGCGACCCATCCAATGCTTTTATACTATTCTCAAGAATGAACCCCAAGCCAAAGAAGGAGTCTTGACCATGTTTAAAGACGATTCAACCCGACGCGAGTTAGAGAACCAAATGAAGAAGGAGGGGCGCATCCCACCGGGTCAGTCGCTCACGCTCAAATTCCCCGTCCTCACCTATGGAGGCAACCCTAAGTTTGACCTGACCAACTGGGATTTCAAAGTTTGGGGAGAAGTTGATACCCGCATGAAGTGGACATGGGATGGGTTGATGGCACTCCCGCAGAAGTCCATTAAAGTGGACATTCATTGCGTCACCCGTTGGAGCATGGTGGACACCCACTGGACGGGTGTAGACATCCTTGAACTGGCAAAGTTGGTGGGCGTGCGTTCTAGCGCGAAGTATGTCATCGCCCATTGTGATGGGGGCTACACCACCAATCTGCCGATTGAGGATTTCTTGGATGATGATGTGCTGCTGGCACACACCTATGAAGGGGAACCCATCACGCCAGACCACGGCGCACCGCTGCGCACGCTTGTTCCCAAGCTCTACTTTTGGAAGAGTGCCAAGTTTGTGCGTGGGCTAGAGTTCAGCACAGTGGACAAGCCCGGCTTTTGGGAGCAGGGGGGCTATCACAACCATGGCGACCCCTTCAAAGAAGAACGCTACGCCCCCCGCAATAACTTCTTCTTCCGCTAAAAACAAGCGTGGGCAAGCCCAACGGTTTGCCCATGCCCCACACAAGGTAGTCGCGAAACGCGCTTTTCCCGCTCACCTAGAATCAGGTATCATGGGGGTGTGTAAACGCTCGGTTGCAGGGGCGACCGCCTCTCCAAAGCACGAGAGCGCGCGGGCAAGCGTTGGGCTAACCTACTAATCAATCATTGACTCCGAAAGAGCATCGCATGAATTTTCCAACGATTCCGCCCCTTGATCTCGCCAAGGGGCAACAGGCACTTGATCGTCAAAATCGCCTAACCAAGCCGCAGGGCGCACTAGGGGATTTAGAAACCCTCTCGGCGCGTGTGGTCAGCATGACCGCCAACGCCAATTACTTGCCCACTCGGCGAGCGGTGATCGTGTGCGCGGGCGATCATGGGGTGACGGCGCAAGGGGTGAGTGCCTATCCGTCTGATGTTACCGCTCAAATGGTACTCAACTTCTTGGCAGGAGGCGCGGCGGTGAATGTGCTGGCGCGTCAGATGAACGCACGGGTGACGGTGGTGGATGCTGGGGTGAAGGTGGACTTGCCCCCGCACCCCGCGCTGGTACAGGGCAAAATTGGCTACGGCACGCACGACTTCACGGTTGAGCCTGCCATGTCTTTCCAACAGGCGCAGGCATCACTCGCGTTAGGGATGCGCGTCATTGCGGGTGAGATTCAACACGGCTTGGATATGGTGGCGGTGGGAGAAATGGGCATTGGGAACACCACCTCTGCCAGTGCCATCATCGCGCACCTCACCAATCACACGCCTGCTGAAGTCACGGGATATGGCACCGGCGTGAGCGAATCTGCCCGCTTGAACAAAATCCACAAGATCGAGCGTGCGCTCGACATGCACGGTCCTAGCCCCGCACAGGTTTTAGAAGTGGTGGGCGGTTTTGAGATTGGGGCAATGGCAGGCATCATGATTGGAGCTGCTTCGGCACGTATTCCCATCCTGCTCGACGGCTTGATCTCCACCGCTGCCGCGCTGATCGCATGTGTGCATTGCCCCACTTTGCCTAACTACTTGATCGCAGGGCATCAAAGCGCAGAGCCGGGGCATCGTATCGCGCTGGCATACTTGGGGCTTAGCCCACTTCTCCAGCTCAACCTACGACTAGGCGAGGGGAGCGGGGCAGTGTTGGCTTTCCCGTTGGTGGAAGCTGCAATGCGGACGCTCCAAGAGATGGCAACCTTTGGAGAAGCTGGCGTGAGTCAAAGCGATGCTGAATGATCTGCGCGTAGCCATTTCGTTCCTGACCATTCTCCCGTTGGGGATGCCCAACACCACGCAGGTCGGGCGTTCGTTCGCGTGGTATCCGCTGGTGGGCGTGATGATTGGCGGGGGGTTGATGGCTATCGCCATGCTACCCATAAGCGAACAAACTCGCGCATGGTTGGGGGTAGTGGCATGGGTGATCCTAACGGGGGGATTGCATCTGGACGGTTTTGGTGACACCTGTGATGGGTTGTTTGCCAGCGTTCCGCTTGAACGACGGCGCGAGATCATGAAAGACCCCCGCACAGGCACGTGGGCAGTGGTGGGATTAATCCTGTTGTTGCTCGGTAAATTGGTCGGGCTTCAAGCTCTACGCTCGCCGTGGTTGTGGGTGCTTCCGCCCCTAATGGGCAGGTGGGCGATGGTGCTGGCGGTGCAGTTCTTCCCGTCCAACAGCACAGGATTGGGCGCGTACTTTCGGACGGGCTTCTTGCCACGTCATACCGTGTTCGCCACCGTGTGCATGGTGGCGGGGTTAGGGGTGGTAACGGCTTTGACCGGTCCCGCTGTGTGGGTCGTTCTTCCGCTCACGCTGGGGTTAACGCTTGGGATCGGGCGGATGGCTCAACGTCGCTTAGGAGGCTTGAACGGCGATGTGTACGGTTTCTTGTGTGAGGTGGTGGAACTTGTGGCGGTGTACGCGCTAGGGAGCGTGAATGGGTAGGTTGATCTTATTGCTGGGTGGGGCACGAAGTGGCAAAAGCACCTATGCTGAACAGTGGGCAAAAACGAATGGGGGCAACGTGCTGTTTGTGGCAACCGCGCAAGCCTTTGATGAGGAAATGACCACTCGCATTGACCTGCACCGCGCGTCGCGTCCTGCCGAATGGCACACGCTGGAGACTCCCCAGCATCTTGCCCGTGCGCTCGCTACCCAGTCACACGCGGTGGATACCGTAATCGTGGACTGTATGACGCTATGGGTGACGAATATCCTCTTAAGTTTTGACGATCACGCCACGGAAGCCAGCATTCATGCCGAAACCGAAACTCAAGTGACCGAGCTACTGGGGTACATTGCCCACCATCCTGCCACTTGGTTGCTGGTCACGAACGAGGTGGGCATGGGTGTGGTGCCTCCCACACGCTTAGGGCGATACTTTCGGGATGCTTTGGGATTTGCTAATCAGCGCGTTGCCTCGCACGCTGATGAGGTGATCTTGCTGGTGGCAGGGTTGCCGTGGCGGTTGAAGTAGTGGCACGCAAAATCACCTAGTAATCCGCATTAGCCCTTGATTTTCACGCAAAAACCGCCATAGTAATACGGATTAGTGAACTCAAGGAGCCACCTATGCCCACCGTTTTGATGCTTGCTGGTAGTCCCTCGGCGGTTTCGCGCTCGTCCGCCGTTTTGCAATACGTCCACGCACAACTGACGCACGACTTCATCACTGTAGACACACTGCACGTGCGCAATCTGGATGCGTCTGAGTTACTGTGGGCGAATAGCAAAGGCGCAACCATTGAGCCAGCCCTTGCCCAAGTTGAGCGTGCCGATGGCATTGTGCTTGCCTGCCCCACTTACAAAGCAGCTTACAGTGGCATCCTCAAAACCTTCCTAGACCTCCTCCCCCAACGCGCTTTTCAAAACAAGGTGATCCTCCCGATTATGACGGGCGGTTCTGCCGCGCATACGTTGGTGATTGACTACGCGCTTAAGCCTGTGCTGTCCGCAATGGGGGATCCGCGCGTGCTACGGGGCATCTACCTGTTGGATGGGCAGATCGACCACAGTCAACCCGAACAGGTGCGCTTCACGGATGAAGACATCAAGCACCGTTTGGATAAAGAGATTGAGCATTTCTTACAAGCCTTACAAGTTATGATCTAAGCATAAGGAGCACAAGACACAATGGATATTCTATGGTTTATCCCCGGCATGGGGGACACACGCTACTTGGGCACGCAATTGAGCCGTCGCAACACCAGTCACGAATACCTCTCACAAGTTGCCCGTGCAGTGGATTCGCTGGGTTACACCGGCGCATTAATCCCCACCGGTCAAGGCTGTGAAGATTCATGGTTGCTGGCATCTTCGTTCATTCCGCTCACGCGCCAAATGAAATTCTTGATCGCCATGCGCCCCGGTAGCATGTCCCCCACTTTAGCCGCACGCATGGCAAGCACGTTTGACCGCATGTCAAATGGGCGGTTGCTCATCAACATCATCACGGGGGGCGATCCTGTTGAACTCAAGGGGGATGGAACGTTCTTGAGCCACGCCGAACGCTACGCCAACACCAGCGAGTTCTTGGACATCTGGCGCGAACTGTTCAAAGGGGAGATGGTGACGTATGAAGGCAAGTATGAACACATCGAAGGGGGACAACTTTCCGCCTTGCCCTACCAAAAGCCCTATCCCTCCCTCTACTTTGGGGGGTCTTCTCCTGAAGGCATCGAAGTGGCGGCGAAACATATTGATGTTTACTTAAGCCTGGGCGAGCCGGCGAAGATGGTCAAAGAGAAGTTTGAGCGCGTGCAAGAGGCGGCAGCAAAACACGGGCGCACCATCCGTCTGGGGATTCGCTTCCATGTGTTCGTGCGTGAAACCGCTGAAGAAGCGTGGGCAGCTGCCAACAATGTCTTGCGCCATGCTGACCCCGAAGCGATCAAGAAATCGCAAGAGATGCTCCAACGCTTTGATTCGGTTGGACAAGCACGCACGCGCCAATTCCACAACGGCGACATGAGCAACCTTGAGATTAGCCCCAACATTTGGGCAGGCATTGGCTTGGTCAACAAGGGTGTGGGCACGGCGTTGGTTGGGGATGCTGACACGGTGGCAGAACGGATTCATGAGTTCATTGATATTGGCGTAGACAGCTTCATCTTCTCCGCCTTCCCCCACTTGGAAGAATGCTACCGCGTGGCAGAGTTGCTCTTCCCACGCATGCCTTCGGAATGGCGCGAGAAAGTCGCCAAGCGCGATCTGGTCTTCAATCAAGAGATGATCCCCACTACTTGGCAATAATCCCAATGGGGAGGCGTTGACCTCCCTATCTTCACGCAAGGCTATGGGACGACGCTGAATCCGATTACAAACGGCTCTTGCACGTATTGCCCATCATACCCAACCAACACCAAACGCAACTGATAATTGCCGGCTTGTAAGCCCGGATAGCCCGGCAAAAACTCTAGCTGTCCCCCCACCACGCTTTCGGTGTGCGTGTTGCCGATGGTTATCCACTCAGGGAACTGTCCGCCGATGATCTCCAGTTTATAAAATTGGGCTTGGTCGGGCGTGAATTGTACTGTGCCGATGATCGGGATTCCCTGTGAAATGGCTTGCCCGTTAGCGGGTTGCTGAATGATTGCCGTCAGGCTTTGTGCGCTCACATTGGCGTTCAGTAATTCCACTGAACACGCGATGGTAGGCAGATATGCCAAGCCCTGCGCCCGCGCATACAGTTCTGCTTCCACCGCATCAGCAGGGTGGATGGGTGGTTTCAGGAATACTTGATCCGCCATTTGCGCTGGCACGTTGAGCAACCCAAACGGGACTTGACAATAAAGCGGTGGGGGCGGGGTGGGAACGTTGGGCGGTAAATTGCTGAATTGAATCCCCGCGGCGATTTGACTGGGGATGCTGTGCACGCGCACCATGACCACCCCCGGCGACACCTCTTGCACAAAGGGTTGATCGTTGCGCGGTTCATTGGGCAGGTTTGCCGATTGTTGATAGACCAAGTTCCCGTTTTCGTCGGGCTTGGTGGGGGGCGTGGTCAAAAGCCACTCGGCAACCGTTGCCGAACACGCGCCCTGACCATCCGTTAAACGACTGACATCGCACACGGTCTGTAAGGCGATGCCATCGGGCGGAGTGGCTTGGTCGGGTTGGTGCGTCCCTCCTACGGTCAACGATTCAAAATAGGCGGGGGTGGTGTAAATGCGCGTGATGACATTGTTCCAGATGGGGGCAGCTCCCGTCAGCCCGGTGGAGTTCACCATCGGGTCGCCGTTGCTGTTGCCCACCCACACGCCCACCACCACGTTATGGGTGAAGCCCACCGTCCAATTATCCTTCAGGTTATTGGTGGTGCCGGTCTTGACCGAGCTGTAGATGCCGTCGGTACGCAAGGGGCTATTGCTCCCCATGGCAGGGGTGCGAGCGTTGTTATCCCCCAGAATATCACCAATCAAGAAGGCGATGCGTGGGTCAAGCACTTGCACGCCCAAGCCGTTCCGCGCTACGGTTTGGGGGCTAACGTCCCCTTGTGGGCAGGTGGTTTCGTATTGATACAACAGCGTGCCGTCCGACTTGACCACGCACAAGATGGCGGTGGGTTGCACACGCGCCCCATGATTGGCGAACACGCTGTAACCGCTGGTCAGTTCCAGCAAGGTGATTTCGCCACCCCCCAGCGTGAGCGAAGCCCCATACAAACTGGGGTCTGTCCCCAAACTGACAAAGCCAAAGCGGTTCAAAAAGTTGAGCAGTCCTTCCGTCCCTACCGCCTGCTGCAAGACCTTCACGGCGGGCACGTTGTAACTGTTGGCAAGTGCCTGGCGCATGTTGACCGCACCATGATAGGTGTTGTCATAATTGAGGGGCCACGTGGATTGACCGGGCACAGGGATGCTACGCATGGGGGTGTCCCAGATCACGTCTGCAGGGGAAAATCCGTTCTCCACCGCCGCGGCATAGGTGAAGGCTTTGATGGTGCTACCCGGCTGGCGCAGGGCGGTTGCCACATTCACGCGCCCATCAATGGCGTCGTTCTGATAATCTGCGCTCCCCACCATCGCCAAGATTTCCCCTGTGAGGGGCTTCAAGACCACTACCGCGCCGTTGCTCACATTGTTGGCGCGAAGCTGATTGACCTGATTGGCGATCGCATCTTGCACCATGTTGTTAATTTGCAAGTCCACCGTGGTATACACGCTTAAGCCACCGAGCGCGACTTCTTGAGGCAAAATTCCGATATCAAGCAAGAGTTCATCCAGTTCACTTTGCGCATAGACCGTGAAGTGGGGAGCGCGCATAGGGGTGTCGGGGGTGTAGAACTGTAACCCCTCGCGCAGGGTTTGGGCGCGTTGTTCATCGGTTAAATAGCCCTCGCGCACCATCGCATCTAAGACATTGCGCCACCGCAATTCCACCTCCTGTTGTACGTCAGCGTCTGCGCTCAACGGATCCAGTTCAGAGGGTGCTTGAGGCAAGCCTGCCAGCAAGGCGGACTCGCCAATGGTCAACTCACTCACATCCTTCCCAAAAATAGTTTGGGCGGCAGCTTGTGCGCCATAAGCTAAGTTGCCATAGTAGATTTCGTTCAGGTAAAGTTCGAGTATCGTGTCCTTACTCAAGCGTTGGGTGAGCGCAAATGCCAAGACAATTTCCTCGATCTTGCGTTGTACGCTACGCTCGGTGCGGTAGGCATAATCAAAGGCGATGTTGCGCACCAACTGCTGGGTGATGGTACTGCCGCCGCTGTCCCCCTCTAACGCCCCCACAAACTGCAAGGTCGCGCGGAGGGTTGCGCCAAAGTCAATGCCGGGGTTGGTGTAGAAATTATCGTCCTCTAGCGCAATGGTGGCGTTAATCAGGCTTTGTGGGATTTGTGCGAGGTCAACCTTAACGCGCCGTCCTTCGTTGAAGTCCTCGTACAATAACGCCCCGTGACGGTCATAATAAAAGGTACTCTCAAAAGCCTGATAGGTTTGCACGGTTGCCAAGCGTTCCTCTAGGATGGGGGTAATGCGATTGTTGGCGATCAACAACGCCCCCAACGTCACCAAACTTAAGCCACCACAAAACGTCACCAGTAACCCAACCAACGCCATCAAGCAACCACTGGGCAAACACCCCCAGGCATTCATCCATGTGCGTGATGGGGCGCGTTTCGGGGTGGATGGGGCGGGGCGTGCGGGGGGCATGCTAGGTAAAGGAGGGGGAATGCTGGGTTGTGAGTGGGCAAAGCTGGGGGCAATGCGTGGCACTTGCACGCTTTGTCTAGCCGTCGAATCCGCCAGCGGTAGAGTCGGTTGGTTATGGAGATCGGGTGCGGTCGTCCTGTGGGGTAGTTTCAATTCTTCCGTTTCATCATCGGAAGGCGTGTAACCTTGAGCTAGGGGCAAACGGAAGGGAACGTCTTCATCATCAGGATAAATGGGCATCATCTTCTCTAAGGAAATCATGGTGATAAGGTTAACCCCATTTTAGCAAAGGTTGAGGGGAGGTGTGGGGGCAAAACCCTACGCTTGCTGGGCAACATGGGGCAGCACAGCGCGCTAGTGCCAGAAAAGTTTTCTTAGGAAAATGAGACTAACCTTGCACAGGCGTATTTTTATTGTTACTATAGAGTGGCTCCAGTGAGCATTCTATAACGTAAGTAACAAAAATTATTGTTCTTCAGGAGGATTCCATCCATGAACAAATTTACCCGTTTGATGAGCTTGAGCATTGCCTTGCTCATTCTCGTTTTCTCCTTCGGTATCGTTGGCGCACAAGACTTGAAGATCGTCACCGACGGTGCTGCTCTTGGTCCCAGCGATGTTCCCACCCTTGATCCTGCTATTGCTACTGACTCTAGCTCCATTGCTGTTATTGCCAACACCTTCGCAGGCTTGATCGGTTTCGATGAAGAAACCCTCGAAATCAAGAACGGTATGGGAAGCATGGAAATCAGTGAAGATGGCTTGACCTACACCTTCAGCATCCGCAACGATGTTCCATGGGTTGAATACGACGAAGAAGCTGGCGAAGTTGTAGAAGTTACCGACGAAGACGGTAATGTTCGCATGGTGACCGCTGCTGATTTCGCTTACACCATCCAACGCACCCTTGATCCCGCAACCGCTGCAGACTACGCTTTCGTACTCTACAACGTGGTAGCAGGTGGCGAAGCCTTCAACCTCGGTGAAGGTGCTGCAGAAGATTTGGGTCTCGAAGTTGTTGATGACCAAACCTTGGTTATCACCGTTCCTGCTGCAACCGGCTACCTCCGTTCGATCTTCACCATGTGGCAATTCAGCGCAACCCCAAGCTGGTTGATCGAAGAAGTTGGCGCAGAATGGATCGAAGATGAAAACTTCCAATCCTACGGTCCTTTCACCCTCAAGGAATGGAATCACGACCAATCCGTCATCCTCATCAAGAACCCCTTCTACCCTGGCACCGACTACATGCGTGCTGCTCAAGTTGACGAAGTTCACATGTTCAACTATGACAGTGCACCGTCTTTGGCAGAATTTGAAGCCGGCAACCTTGATGTTGCTGCTGTTCCTTCCGAAGAAATTGACCGCATCCTAGCTGATGCTGAACTCTCTCAAGCCTTCTTCGCTGGTCCTTCCAAGTACACCTACTACTACGGCTTCAATGTTGAAAAAGAACCATTCAACGATGCTCGCGTTCGCCGTGCATTCTCCATGGCAATTGACCGTCAAGGCTTGATCGACAACATTCTCAAGGGTGGCCAAGAACCCGCCGGCTTCTTCACCCGCCCAGATGTTGCTGGTGGTCCCACACAAGCAAACTACGACGGTCTCGGCATCACCTCTGACCCAGAAGCTGCTAAGGCAGAACTCCAATCCTACTTGGACGAAAAGGGTATCACCGTTGACCAAATGCCCGCTATGACTTTGGCACACAACGAATCTGCAGCACATGCAGCAATCGCAACCGCGATTCAACAAATGTGGGCAGAAACGCTCGGCGTTAACGTCGAAATCTCTAGCCAAGAATGGGGTGTTTACCTCGAAACCTTGTCTGCAGACGCTCCTCAAATTTGGCGTTTGGGCTGGGGTTGGGACTATCCCGATGCAAACTCCTTCGTCTATGACGTGTTCCACAGCTCCTCTGGCAACAACAACACCAACTGGTCTAACGCAGAATTTGATGCCCTCATTGAAGAAGCTCGCTTACTCAATGACAACGAAGCGCGTAAAGATTTGTATGCACAAGCTGAACACATCCTCGTCAACACCGACGCAGCTGTTGCTCCAATCTACTTCTATACTACACTCCGCATGAACAACCCAGCGTTGACCGAACGTACCTACTCCTTGCTAGGTTTTGAAGTTTACGCACACTGGAACAAGTAGTCGAACTGTAGTCCGTTCAATTCCTTGAACCTGTCACGCAAAGGGGGGATGAAAGTCCCCCCTTCTGTATTTTGCACAAATGAAATGTTCGTGAAAGTGATTATTGATTGCTCCCAAGATGCCACTTAATGCTTGTGAAAATAGATTGTTTGTGTGTTCAGTATGGAAATAAATTGCCTTTTTACCACTTTGCTCTTTCCTATGTGGAGACGCTAGACCATGTTTCGTTTTGTCATCCGTCGGTTTCTGTGGACGTTGTTGGTGATGTTTGCGGTTTCACTCATCACGTTCATGCTGATGAACGCCATCCCTGGCGGTCCTTTTGACTCGGTAGGGGAACGCCCCCTAGACCCGAATATCGTCAAGAACATTGAAGCCAAGTATGGCTTGGATGATCCCCTTTGGTTTCGCTATGTAAACTATGTGGGGGGCGTTGCAGTCCCTAACTTCACCTATGGGGAGTTTAGCTATGGATTGACGCTTGACCGCGAAGATGCGGGGCTAGAACGCATTGAGGATGAAAATGGGGATGCGGTTAAACTGGCGTTTCCGCGCCGTGTGATGATGCCCTATCAAGTAACCTCGGTCATTGAGGATTACCTCATCAATATTCCCGTGCCGTTTTTGCGTGGGAACGTCCCTGCAAACCTGCGTGACAAGGGGAGCAACGGGGGCGAAGTGATTCAAGAAGTGCCCACCGCTACCGAATTAACCGCGCTCAAACTCAACAACAATCAAGATTATGTCCAAGTGGAAACAGCGGACGGGGTACAGGGTTGGATAAGCGTTGACCGCGTGCGGTTGGCAAGCGCAACATTTGACGAGGCGAACCCCACTACCGCGACCATCATCGGCGCACCCGCCACCTTACGCTGGATGAACTTTGGTCCGTCGTATGAATCTCGAAGCCAAAGCGTGAACGACTACTTCCGCGATCAGCTTCCCGTTTCTGCCCAGTTAGGCTTGGCTTCCATCTTGGTCGCGGTGGTGATTGGCGTGCCGTTGGGCATTTTGGCGGGCATCAACCGCAACACCAATATTGACTACTTGGCGATGAGTGTTGCCATTTTAGGGGTATCTGTTCCCGTGATTATCTTGGGGCCGGTGTTACAGGTGGTCGCCATCAGTGTGCCTTGGTTGCCCATCACCGGTTGGGGAGAGTTCAAGCACTTCATCTTGCCCTCGTTCGCGCTGGGCTTCGCAGAGTCCGCTTTGATTGCTCGCCTCACCCGCGCCAGCTTGTTACAAGTCTTGAATGAGGACTACATCCGCACTGCCCGCGCTAAGGGTTTAGCAGAACGGGTGGTCATCCTCGTGCATGCCATGCGCAACGCGCTCATCCCGGTTATCACCGTGTTGGGTCCGCTGTTGGCAGCGTTGGTGACGGGTTCGTTCGTCACCGAGCGCATCTTCCAAATTCCCGGCTTGGGGGACAACTTCATCACCAGCGTGACCAACCGCGACTACCCCATGATTATGGGGACAATTTTGCTGTATGCGTTTTTCTTGGTGCTTGCCAATATGTTTGTTGATATTGTTTACGCCTTGCTAGACCCTCGTATTCGCTACGACTAAAACGAAAGGACACTTTAACGATGGCTCAAAATGTGAAAGTTGCCCAAATAGAACCCGAACGCAAGCGTGGCGAAAGCCTCTGGATGGATGCTTTCAAGCGTCTGCGTCGCAATCGTGCCGCCATGCTTGGTCTGGTGATTATCATCATCAACGTGCTGATCGCGTTCTTTGCGCCTGCTTTGGCACCGCGCGATTACAAGTATCAAGTCTTGGAGGAGAACAACGCTGCCCCCGAATGGCTCATCAACTTGTTCCCCAGCATGAAAGCCGCCGCCCAAACAGTGGCGTTGGAGGATTTTGCCGAATGGGAAATCCTCGTTGAGGGGGCACAGGCGGTAGAAAATGGGCAGGTTTTGGCGCGTCACCCGGAACTAGGGGAAGTCACCTCGATCATGAGCGGAACCGCTTATGTTGAAGGGGAGACGGTGAATGTCACGAAGGGCAACATTGAGATTTACACCCTAGATGATTCATGGGAAATCCTGCTTGATCGCTTTGCCCTGCTCAAGCCGGTTGATGCTGGGACGGTGATCGCCCAGTCCTCCACAGGCGAAGTCATTCAAGTGGAGTATACCGCCCAAGTTGCGGTCAATGACAACGTGCTACGCCTGCGTGAGCAAGACGGGGGCTATGTCACCGTGAGCAACGATTACCCATTAGGTGCGGACAATCTTGGGCGCGACATGCTCAGTCGTTTGATCTTCGGCGCACGCATCTCTTTGGCGGTGGCGTTCGTGGGACCGTTCGTCAGCTTGATTGTGGGCTTGGCATGGGGGTTAACGGCAGGCTACGCTGGCGGGCGCGTGGATAACATCATGATGCGCGTGGTCGATGTGATGTACGCCTTCCCAACTATCTTGCTCATCATTCTGTTGATGGCGTTCTTCCGTACCAGCTTCAGCGGAAGTGCCAACGTGAGCGACTTTGCGGCGGCAATTGGTGAAATTGACCGCAACACCGGCGGGATTCTGTTCATCTTCGTGGGGATTGGGATCACCTCGTGGATGGGCTTGTCGCGCTTGACGCGCGGGCAAGTGTTGGCAGTGCGCGAGATGGAATATGTAGAAGCTGCCCGCGCCATTGGGGTGAACCGTTGGCGCATCGTTAGTCAGCACATCTTCCCCAACATTTTGGGTCCCATCATCGTTGCCGAAACCCTGACCATCCCTGCCTACATTCGCTACGAAGCCTTCTTGAGTTTCATTGGGTTGGGCGTGAATGCGCCCACGCCCAGTTGGGGCGCGATGATCTCGGAGAGTTCTAAGGCAATCCGCGCCTATCCGTATCAAGCCTTATTCCCAGCGTTGGCACTGTTCCTCATCATGTTTGCTTTCAACTTTTTAGGGGACGGGCTACGCGACGCGCTTGATCCACGCATGCGCGGTGTGGATTAGTCCTATCGGGGGGCGTGTGGGTAGGCATATCCACGCGCCCCATCTTGTCATAACGCGATCAACCCTCTAGCTTTTTGTCAGTCAACATGATCTTGCGGGTTTTATCATCCGCGCGTTTGATGTATCCCCCCACTTCGAGCAAGCCCACATGGCGCGAAACCGTTGACCTGCTGAAGCCCGTAATGTCTGCAATTTTCCCCTGTGAGGGGGTTTCCCCGTTTTGGTTGAACGCTTCTTCAATAGCACGGTAGACCATAAGCGTATTTTCGTTCAACTCTCCCTGTGTTGCTGCCTCCTTTACAATCTCTGCGGGTGGTGTCGCTTCAACCGCGGTTGACGTGGGAAGAGTTTCGGGCGTGTTGGGGGTTTCTGCATCGACAGGTGTGGGGGTTGCTTCTGGCGTGCTAGGCGTGTCCGTTTTGGCGGGTGCAGGGCTTGCGTTGGCTTGCTCATATCGTTCGGCAATCTTCTTGAAGAAGGTTGCCCCGTTTTCTAGTATCGCCCCTGTGGTCTTTGCGCCTGATTTGGCGACTTGCCCTGCTACGTTACGAACGCCCGTAGGAATCTTGAGGGCATTCTTGATGATGGATTGAATGAAACTCATGCGTGTAACTCCCAGATGAAGCCCAACAAGTTGTTCTTCATTCTAGCACGATGTCCAACAAACCAGCAACTTTTGCCGTGCCCTCCCCTTTGCAGAGATTAGCCTTCCTCGTGGCGCACAAAAAGGCGCAGGCGACAGAACCCTCCCCTAAAAGCGCACGTTCCCATTGGCGTTCGCTGTCCCGCCGGGTAGTTTGTTCAAGAAGTCCTCGTTGCTTTCAGTTTGGCGGAATTCATTCAGGAAGCGTTCATAAGCCCCTGCTGTACCTAAATCATCATCCTCGCTCAAATGCCCAAGCATGCGTCGCATCGTGTGAACCCGTTGTAACTCGTCTGGGCTTAAGAGTAGCTCTTCTTTGCGCGTGGAGGATTGCTCAATGTCAAAGGCGGGGAAAATGCGTCGTTCTTGGAGTTTACGACTCAGGTGAAGTTCCATGTTGCCCGTGCCCTTAAACTCTTCGTAGATGACATCATCCATCTTGCTACCCGTGTTGACCAAACAGGTTGCCACAATGCTTAAACTACCCCCTTCTTCGATGTTGCGGGCAGACCCGAACAACCGCTTGGGCGGGTGAATGGCGGCGGGGTCTAACCCACCGGAGAGCGTGCGCCCGCTGGAAGGAACGACCAAGTTATAGGCGCGTGCTAAACGGGTGATGCTATCCAACATCAACACCACATCGCGCTTGACTTCTACCAACCGCTTCGCCCGCATCAACGCCATTTCTGCCACGCGCACATGATGAATCACGGGGTCATCAAAGGTGGACGCAATCACTTC
>Ga0172372_10005347_pt1 | contig 17881 bp, 12 predicted proteins | sample LakKiv5m_2_FD_114544 | JGI IMG/M metagenome (GOLD analysis project Ga0172372, IMG submission 114544) | Freshwater microbial communities from Kabuno Bay, South-Kivu, Congo - kab_092012_9.5m | ecosystem: Environmental > Aquatic > Freshwater > Lake | place: Democratic Republic of the Congo...
AACTGTTTTAATGCTTCGCCACTCGCGATTGTTCCTGCTTCATTTAACACAGATTGGATGCTTGCTTCTGTTTCTAAGAAGGATTTGCTGTATGGTATCGTAATTTGCAGGGTTACAAATTTCTCATTACTCTCGATTATTGATGTACTCATACATTAATCTTTCTCTTACAGGTTCCCTAGACTCAATAACCTTATCAGCTTTTCTCTCTTACATCAAATTTTGGTCGCGCCCTATTTGAGATATCTCTACGTCAAGATAGCAATCAAGATTCTGATTAATTAACCAAAAACAAGGTATTCTAAAACTGAATAACGTCAGTAATTTTTTTGAAAAATCAATACAAAAAACATGGCAACAGAAAGAACAGGACTAGGCGGGGGGCGAGGAGGAATAGGAGAAAACCTCGACCCAAACAAAACGGCTGCTGAGATAACAGAAACTATAGTTGAACCAGTCCATAAAAGGAAAAATAATTATCAGCTATTAATACCCCTAGCCGCAGGTGGGGCGATCTTGCTGGGCGGTGTATCTTTTTTGTTTCTAAATTCATCCTCAATTGAGATGATTTGCCGACAAGTGGGTAATTGCCAAAAATTTAAGGAAGATGCAACCTCAGCCCAAACTACATTGAATAAAGCTGAAGATAGTTTTAGGTCGGCAAAGTCTGTCCCACAACTTTTAGAAGCTAGTAAGTTAATCGATGAAGCTAGAGCTAGTTTGTCAACAATTCCTGATAATGCTATAGAAATTGCGCCACCTATCAGTGAGCAGAAACTAAAGGTTTCAGATTTAGATAAAAAGATTGCGGTTGCTCTTGCTCTTGAACAAAATGCTGATAAGACTGTTAAGGAGGCGATCTCCAAAATTGCTAGTGCCGATCAACTAGATCGCAATCCTCAAAGCGAAAAGGAGCAACCCGAAGATGCAAGAAAGCGCCTTAATAAGCCAAAAGCTTTATATATCGAAGCACAGATTTTGCTGAGAAGTATTCCAGAAAACTCTTTTGTTGCTAACAGAAAGAAAGAAAAACTAAAACAGGTAGCTGAGAAAATTACAGATTTAGATACCAAGCTTGCAGGTGTGAAAGAGATCGCAACTATTGTTGCTCCCCAACCTGACAGAGATCCTGAGCCTGACAGAGATCCTGAGCCTGACAGAGATCCTGAGCCTGACAGAGATCCTGAGCCTGACAGAGATCCTGAGCCTTTTAGAAGCAATAACTCTAGAAGACCGATATTTGGTTGTGGTTCCCCAGGGTACAAGAAGTGCTAATTTGCGCTAAAAGTAAGCCAATGGGCATAGGGTCATTCTTGAAATTATTATATTTTTACTAATACTCATGAAAAAACTGCGATCGCTTTTTGCTTTGTTTTTAGCGGGGGTGCTTACCTCATTGCTATTTGCAAACTCGGTTTGGTCTCTCAATTCGGCAAGTTTGCGATCGGCAACCGAGCCAGCAAACCTAGACACTGAAAATAAAATTATTGCGTTTGGGCGATCTAACTCCCGTCGGCAATATCTGCAACAACTGGAAGAAGCTGATCGATTTTATCAACAAGGAGCTCTCTCGACTGCCTTGAAAATCCAAAAAGACGTTAAAGCATCTTTTGCCAATACTGGTACTGGAAGACGTAAACCAATTGACGATCCTGAAAAACTTTCGGGCGGGGCATCTGTCTATTATCGTGAAGGTAAAGCTGGATTAGAGCAGGGGCTAATCACCAAAGCATTGATTCCTTTGCAGCGACTTTCAGAAGACTATCCTGAGTTTATTCAAGGGCATTTGATGTTAGCGCAAGCAGCTCGACAATTTAGTGATAGCGACGCAAAAATCGTACTCAAAAGAACAAAGATAGAAGCTGAGCTAGAAGCTCTAGAGCGTGGCTCGTCAATTTTCCCTGAACGTAAAGATATTTTAAATGCGCGCCTTCAAGCTTTTGCCTACTATGAAAAGTTTATTGAAGCTTCGGTTACAGCTCGTCAATTTGCGGTTCTTTTTCCTGACGATCCCGACAGCGGGAAATACTTAAATCTTGCAGAGCAATATTTAGCGTTACATCGTAAAAACATTCAAGAGAAAATTTTTGGTCTTGCCGCAGCAGGTTCAATATTTGGAGATCGCCAGACTGCTGCTCAGATCGTCAGTATACTTTCGCAAAGCGAGTCAGATTATGGTGCTGAAGCAGCCGAACAAATTAAACAGCAAAAGCAGATTGTTACCGATCCTGAAGTTGTATCTTATGTCAATCGTATTGGTCAGAAGATTGCAAAGACGATGGGCAGAAATGAATTTCAGTATGAGTTTTATGTATATAGAGATGACAACGATGTAAATGCTTTTGCATTACCAGGAGGTAAGATTTTTATTGCAACTGGACTCTTGAACTTAATCGGAACCGAAGCTGAGTTGGCTGGTTTAATCGGACATGAAGTTGGACATGCTGTGCTTTCGCACAGTTATATCAAGCAAGTCGAGCGATTGGCAGCAGGCGCTGTAGGTGATCTATTTGGTATCGGATTCCTTCTTGAAGGTCAGCTAGCTGATAACTCACGCACTGCGGAGAAGCAGTCTGACATTCTTGGCACAAGAGCAATAGTATCTGGAGGTTACTCTGCTGATGGTGTATGGAATGTGATGCGAGTACTGAAGTCAGTTCAAGGAGACAGCGGCGGCGCAGTCAACTATTTGAGTTCTCATCCTCCTGCTAGCGATCGCGTTGCCTATCTAGAAGAATTCATTAACCGCAATGGTTTAAATCGTTTTGGGTACGAAGGCGTGTCCGATTTTAGAAATATGCAAAAGCGCTTAGGTGGTGAAGTAAATAGTTCTCCAGCCGTAAATGATGATCGACCTGTCGCAAGTACTAGTGATAATTCTCGTGTTGCCGCAGTTTCTGGTTGTCAGTCAGGCAAAGTCCCTCTCTCTGCCAGAATCAGTCGAGATCAGGTTACGGTGAGTTTAGATGGAGCATTTGTGAAGACTAGCTGCTCTTCATTTGATGTCACAGTGCGAATTAAAAATGACAGTAATCGTGCATTTACCTTTGTACCCGGGTTTGTTCAGGTTTTTAATAGCAGTGGTGATCAAGTCAAAGCACGTTTAGTTATGAAAAAAGATCAAACACCCACTGCTCAATCTGGTCAAGAGATCGAAGGGACTTTGCAAGTCTTTAAACATCGGTGGAGCAACGATGGTAAACAAGATTTAACCCTTGAGCTCAAAGAGGGTAGCTCAGTTGCCCGTGTTTTTCGTGTAGCGTTTTAAACGAAATGAAGCGGTGCGGTGCGCCGCTTCATTTTGCTCTATTTTCTAATTCAGGAGTAACGCAATGAACTTCTATAATAAATATCGTAAGGTGTTCGCAAATTTTATCGTAATCTCTGGCACTTTAAGCATCTTAGCTACGGCCATGTTGGTAAGTACTGTCCAAGCACAAACACTTGAGCAAGTACAGAAGACTACTCGAAAAATCACCGTGCGAATTGACGGTACGTTTTCTGGATCTGGGATTATCTTGGCAAAGCATGGTTCAACATATTATGTTGTTACAGCAAAGCACGTAGTTAACAATCCAGATCAATATACAGTTGTTACTTATGACGGGATCAAATATCCAGTTAATGCTACAACAATCAAAAAATTTACAGAAGTTGATCTAGCAGTTGTTACGTTTGTCAGCGATCGCGATTACCCCATTGCCACCATTTCTAAATATCTTGCACCAACTTACCAACGCCGATCTTCTTATAATGAAACCCAAAATATTTTCTTTGGAGAAGAAGCAAATCAGCAGCAGGCAGTTTTTGTGGCTGGATTTCCCAACCCAGTTCTCCCAAACGACCCGATTGATCGTTATGTATTTAATCCTGGAAGGATTATTGACACATCTGGTTCGACAATTTCTGATCCCAGTACACGTGCTGATGGATATCGCCTAATTTATAGTAATCTCACTTCGGGAGGGATGAGTGGCGGAGCAGTTTTGGATGCTAACGGTCGCGTCATTGGCATTCATGGACGAGCAGACGGAAAAAAAATTATTGGTAATCGTGTGGTTGACAAGCCTATTGATGAAGCTATGAAAACTTTTCGTACTAATTTTGGAAGTAGTTTAGGCATACCGATCACAACATTTCTTACATTAATTCCAAACACAGGATTACAGATAGATTTAAAAATTGAAAATACTCCACCAAGCTCCATTTCAACATCACAACTGGAGTCATGGATTCCAGAACAGGAAGCTGATGAGAAAATCAATCCTATTTTTTGGATTAATCGTGGCAACCAATTATGGCGGCTAGGTAATTTTTCAAGGTCTCAAGAGGCTTTCGATCAAGCAATATCTTTGAACCCCAGCTTCTCGCAAGCATGGTATGCAAAAGGGTTTGTAGCTGGTTTTAATCGTAACTTTGTTGAGGCACTCAAAAATTGTGAGAAGGCAATTGAACTTGATCCTAAATTGTATGATGCTTGGCGATGTAAGGCTGGAGCGCTGTATCGATCAGGAAATCCTCAATTACTTACTGAAGCATTAAAAGCACTTGAAAAAGCGATTGAAATTAACAAACAATCTCGCATTCAATCACTAGGGAAATGGCGAGAAAACCCAACTGATTACACTGAACGCGGCGAAATTTTGTTTGCTCAAGGAAAGCGAAACGAGGCGATCGCTTCTTTTGATAAGGCGATTGAGATCGATCCAGAAATGGCTTCAGCATGGTCTAATCGTGCTTTTGTCCAAATTTCAATCCAAGATTTCACAAGTGCAGAATCTTCGATTGATCGCTCTTTAGCAATCGACCCTAATTTTGCACCTGCATGGGCAAATCGCGGACTTCTGCTTTTCAACAAAAAGCGTTACACAGAAAGTGTGGCGGCTTTTGACAAAGCCGTTGAATTAAATGATAGTGATCCAGAGATTTGGTTCAATCGCGGAATTGCACTATATGAGTCTGGGCAAAAGGAGCAGGGCATTCAATCAATCCGCAAAGCTCATAAAATCGATTCTAACTATGCACCTGCTCGTGATTTCCTAAAATAAACAAAAAGGGAGGAAGCACTAAGTACTTCCTCCCTTTTTTGTCTTTTACCAAATACCCCGATTGGGCGTTGAAGGGGTAGATGTTGGTTGTTGAGGTGCAGATATTGGAGGTGACTTAGGGACAATCACGGCATCTCTTGTTGAATTTGTAGAAGGCGGCACTGGCAAATTATTAACATTGGTTGAACTAGGTGCTGACAATAAATAGCTTTTGCAAACAGGAGGTAAAAATTGGTTAGGTTGCTGTGCTTGCTCCAAACAACGTATTTTCAAAGCCTGATCGTAAGCATAAACTGATTCCTGAAAGCGATTTAGTCGATCCAAAGTTCTTGCCCGTTCAGTCCATAACTGGGCGATGTCACTACCTCCTTGTGAATTAGGCTGGACTACAACCTGCAGAGGCGCATTATTTGGAAAAGCAGGGATAACCGCCACATCAGCGACAGACAATAACTTGACAGCTTGATCATATGCGGTCAAAGCTTCGCGATCGCGTCCCATTTTTTTTAAGCAATTTCCCAGTAACTGCCAAGCCAAGGCATTATTAGGACTAAGATCGATCGCTTGATTAACACTTGCCATTGAACGATCATATAGCCCTTGATCAAATAGAGCTTGCGCTTGAGATAGATAGATCTGAGTTTGAGCTTTTTTATCTGCATCAAACGTTACTCGCTCCGATTGAGGCACTTGCGAACTTGACGGAAAAAAATTAGCAATTAACTGCGAAGAAATACCAAATGAAAAGGCGATCACGGCGGTTAACAGAGATCGGGAATCAAGATTTGTAATGTGTCTTTTTAACATATAAACCTCTGAATAAAATTAAAGCCCTAGAGTTTATGGCGGTGGCACAACACAATCTGAAATCAGTTTTGCCCGACTCTTTAAAAAACTTGGCAATGGTCTGTTAGATGCAAATGGATTGACAACATTTTCATTTCGACCAACTGCATCAAGAGGTGCAGTGCGCAGATCTGGCATAAATTGCATCACAGTTTCCATTGGTATTGCCCAACTCAAATTCGCCATCTCTTCACGCATTGCTTCACAGGGTTTTTCCCCACTTGCATACCGATAAGATGGCTTACCCCACAAAGGATTAGCATGAACACCATTAACAGCAATCACCCGACCATAAGCATCCATCACAGGACCACCACTCATTCCTTTCTCGACCTCACTGTTATAGCCAAAAGCATATCCAAATTCCATCGGTTGCGCTGTCGATAGAGTATATTGCCCTTCTGCAAATTTCCAAGCCTGCGATCGCGTGGGAAATCCACTAGAAAAAACCCAGTCCCCGATTTTCAGATCTCTGGAACGACCTAATTGAGCCGCAGAATATAATGTAGAGCTTTGAAACGACAGTAAAACCAAATCTGTGGTTTCAAAATTGACAGATTTAACGAGAGTTGCAGGGTATAACTTGCCATCAAACGTACCAATTTTGGTATTGTTTTCAGATTGTAAGACGTGCTTGTTAGTTAACACAAAATAATTAGATCTAAGCTTACTAATCAAAATTCCCGATGCCTCATTCTTGTCCGAAATCACCCTAACAGTCACCTCACGAGATCGCTGCTCAATTTTTTCGGGTGAGGTTGGCAGAAATTGCTGTTCAATAGTAGGAATGATAGAATAATCACGCACAATCGGTAATAAAAGACAATATACATTTATGCCGACCATGTAGAAAATTCCCACGGGTGGGAAAAAACACATACATCTAATCAATATAATAATTTTTAAATTAATAATGCAGAAACAACCTTTTAAAAGCTCAATTTTGCAAAGCTTTTAAAAGGTCATTTTTTAGTTAAAGCGAAGAACGCTATGGGGGATTTGAGCTACCACAAATGGGGTTTTGCAGATGCAGCAGGCTTGACCACATTACTATTGGGAATCACACTAGAAGGACTGGAAAACTTTGGATTGCCTTTTACACAACTATCATAATTTTCTTGGCTTTTGCCCGAATCAATCAAGCATTGCATGTTCACATAGCCGCGTTCACCGGCGGGATTTTCATTTAGTTCCGATCCTGCTTGAAGTCGAACATTGATTAGCTGAGATAGTGTTATATTTGGGTTTACTCCAGGACGGACAGTGATAAGTAATCCTTCTGATTTTAAATCTCGGCTACAGTCTGCACCCTCTTTTCTAGTTACACAAATCACATTTTGTCCATTGATTTTACCAACGGTCATAAAGTCAATTTCGTGCAGGTCGTTGAAGTACTGGAATCGCGAAGAAATTTCGTCGCAGCGCTTTTGATCGGAAAATCCTGCCGATGCAAAAGCGCCAGATACATAACGAATGATCGGTCTTTTTGAACCATCAGGCAAAATCGCTAAAGTTGCAGGTACTCCTTTGTCTTCACCACAGACAAAGCGAGTTTTGGACTTAGCATTGCTCGATTGGACTCCCAAAAGAAGTGGCAAAATAGCAATTGTTGCACTAATAAATCTAAGCGAATTTTTCATTAAATATAACCTTAAAATCAAAAACAATGGTTATCCTATAGCAATTTCCAGAGCGATGAGCTACATCCCCTGTCTAACGAAAACAAAGGTCGTAGCCCCCCCTGCTTGTATCTCACAAAAACCAAAAAATACTATAACATTCGTATTATAGACTAAAAATCATCAGAACTGTCTAATTATATTTTGATATCCATAAAAAATACACAAGAACAAAATTGATTGTTTTTTGTACTCTTTCATTTCTAAGTATAGCGTTTACCAGTCTAGTGAAGTACGGTTTTGTGTCTCCGCCTTCGGCGGAGACACAAAACTCTGTACCTCGTTTGCTTGAAAAGCGCTATATATAGAAAATACAAGTGATTACTATTCAGTTCAGAAAGTAATTACTTGTATTTTCTATGAGATTTTTAAAGGTGATCAAGTTTTGAGATTGGCGAATGATGAAATTCTAAGAACTGCTTTGGGACTATATTTCAAGCATCTAAACATTTACATTTGCCTAGATAAAGAGATTTAAAGTACACAAATTGTGCAAATCAATGAGACAGCCTAAAAGAGCATCAAGCAATTCAGACAACACAAAAATTGGGACTAACCCTTTTAAAGACTCTAAATTCCTCTTTCAGTCAATCTTTTGGGCAGTTTTTGCTCTGATTGCAATCTCTATTTTGTATTTCTTGATGCAGTCATTCACTCGCCCGACGATGCAAGACAAGATTACTATTGGCGTATTGATGATCAATAAAGAAGAGGAACTGCCAAAATACCAAGAATTAGCCGATTATCTATCTAACCAATCTCGGTCTAAGTTTGTAATTGATGCAGTTGAAATTGGGAAAGCCAATGCTATAAAAGATGCACAAGCGAAAGTGGCGAAAAAAGAGTGGGATGTAGCCTTTACTACAGAACCATTTACCTCCATTGCAGCAATTAGTGAAGGTTATTTTTTTGTGGCTCGGATGTCCCAAGCAGCGACATTACTTCAAACCGCAATTATTGTTAAAAATGACAGTATTATCAAAAGTCTGGCTGACATATCTGTTGGCACTAGGATAGCAATGGGTGACCCCAATAATGTGGCTCTATACTATATGCCTATTTACGATCTTTATGGTAAAGGGTTCAAGAGAATCCCCCAGAACCCTCCTGCTCTGGTAAATGCATTTAAGGCTTTAGAGCAAGGAAAAGTAGATGCAGCAGCAGTTCTATATGGCAATAATTTTCAAAATCGCAAAGAATTATCTCTATTGGATAATATCAGTAAGAAGATAAATCAAGGTGACTATCGGGTTATTAGCCTCAGTCGGCCTATTGTGTCTGGGTCTGTTTACATTTCGCCTAATTTGAAGAAAGAAAAAAACTATTTGGAGAGACTTTTACTTGAAGTCCCATTAGAAATCAGAGAAAGAGCTAAGTATGAGGTGGGACAAAGAGAAGAAGACTATGGCTTTTTTAAAGGATTACAAAGAAGAGTTGACGCAATTATAGATTGTGCTGATGGCAATCCTCGTACATCTAATGTCTACGATCTTACACCAAAGGTATGCCCTGAAGATGTTGAAGGAAACATATCTAGCGTAAGACAGGTAGGTTCTAATCAAGTAGAGCTATTTGTAAAAAGTATTAGTACTGAATATGGAGTCTTACTATCTCAAAATGATTTGATCGAGAAATTGAACAAATCATTCAGCTTACAAAACCAAGATTCCCTTGATGCACTGTATTCTAACTTGGACAAAATCAAAGTCAAAATATCAAAGGTTTCTCCAACAAAAGAAACTAGAGGAGGAATGACATACTTTGATTTCACTGGGAGCTCAGGTGAATCCAGTAAATCTAGAATTCAACTAGAGAAGATTAGTAACAATCCATAGGAAAGTTTTCTCATTTAGATTCGGGGTTCCTATCATAGCGATAGAAACTCTGAATCTAAACGAGAATCAGGACAAGGTGTCTTTTTTTATTTAGTTTTTTTATGCAATAACATCACAAAATTTTACTAGTTTCATTCACTTTATGTATTAGTGAATCTCTGCTACAAAGCATAGTTTTGCCATCAGTTTATCAGATGTAGGACGATCACTAATATTTGCGGTTACAACAAGTTCATGTAAACCCTTAAATAATTGAGCAACATTAAATGTCTTTGAGCCATCTTTCCAGTTTTTTTCGTCAGCATTCCAATCTTGAAGCCACGGGAGAGATGGCAGTTTATCTAAGAAAGCTAGTAAATTCAATCCATAAACCCCATCCGCATTTTTACTAAGAATAAACTCAACCTCAAATTCAGTTTGTTGATTACTAAAACTAACTTCCCGCAATTTAATAAAATCTTTTGCTTCATCATCACGGACAAATTTTTTGGTTGACGGATCAAATCTATTTGCCTCAACTTCATATTTAATATTTCTTGCAAAAGTTGCAACAGTATTAGGCAAAACAGCTTGTTGATTAATCTTATATGTATATTTGTAAGTCTTATCCACTGGTTTCAATTTCAGCAGATGAATTTTGTCTTTCTCCTGATCATTTAGTTCAATCGAAACTCCATTGTAGTTAATATTACTAACGATCCCTTCAGACGCTAAAGACGGTGAAGAATTGAGATTCAGCACTACAGGAGATGATATAAGCTTTTTGTCAAAAATCACAAATTTCCCATCTTTTACAACTTCTTTGTCAGATGCTTCAAGTCGTTCATAAAGATAATTTACATTCGCATATTTGCCAAGCATAATAATGTAAAAAGGACGATATGACTTGGGATCACTTTTTTGTTGAGGTGAATTAGTATTCCAGGTAAAGCTCTCATTGTTTAGACCAACGTCATATACAAGACCATTAAACTCGCTACGCAGAGATAAAATGCCAACGGCAAAATCTGCATTAATATACCTTTGTTTTAGAGATTCAAAAACATTGAGCATATTTTGTTTGTTTTCGGTCAAGTCAGTTATTATCAGAGTTAAACTATCATTGGTCGCTTTATCCGCGTTAATCACATCTGTAATTTGACTATTTTCAAAAAAAGGATACCCCCTCTCATTAGCCGCATCTTTGGGATAAAATGCAGCAGTTTGAGCCTGTTGAAAGTCCCCAGAAGACAATAATTTTTTATTGTTATCCCCAAATCGGTAGAGTTTAGTTTGAGCATTTTGCCACTTTTCGTCTATGGCTGTGCTAAGAGTGCGTAAAGTACGAATATATCGACTACCACTAAACGCAACAAAACCATTCATTGATGGAGTGCCATCAATATAAATCTGAGCCTGAATCTGTTTAGATTGCCTTGTCAAAGACTGTGATGCTATCGGAATATTGCAGTCTATTGGTAAATTGACTGGTTTAAATATTAGTGCTGCGGCAAATACTGTGATGATCGCTACTAAAACAATGAGGCCTATCATCAATCCGCCATTACGACCCGAATTTTTATTTGCTCTATTTTTAGTATTAATTTTCATATGCGATCGCTAGACAAGATCGATGGTAATCATATACTATCTATACATAAATTTTAAATATCTAAAATAATATTTAGCTAATTAAAATTTGCAAACAAAATTACTTTATAAAGCATTTAGGGCACTGGTCATCTAAAACGTGATCGACGTATTTCCGCCTTTTTTATCGGCTTGAAATGGACGTTTCAGCACCTATCCCTCATTAGCTGACCATTGCCAGCATTTAGTGCTGGCACTGAAGATCTGAATCGAGATCAATGTGTTTGAGCTTTTTTATATGAAAAAGTTACTTTAGTACTACATTGTTCGATCATTAACTTAGTGATTATCTAAATGTTGTTTACTTATTTCTTCAAGTATTATTTAAAACTGTGCTAAAGATTCTCGGAACACTAATGATCTCGTTAGTCTTTTGGACGGGGTTTCTTCTGTTATTCCAAAATGGAGTTATTCCTGTCGAGACTGCTGGAACTGCCCGTATTGGGGCATGGCTTTCTTCCGTATTTATCCCAAGTTCCTTAATTGTTGTTTTTGTAACACTGGTTGCTTCTGGGATTTGGTTTTGGATTTCATGGAAATCCCGTGAGAGTTCTGATTGTCATGAGTTGGTCAAGTATTGGTGGGGAATACTTATGATCCCTATTGCGACAATTGGTTTATTGACTTTTCTAAACCTCAGCAAAACAACGAATGTAACTGTTTACATTATGTTCAGCTATATTCTTCATGTGATTTTGATTTATTGGGTTGGTACAAGCATTAGCTCAATGGGCATGACGAAGTACATCTTGCCTGGCTCACGCGCAATTCGTAGACTTGTTTCTTCTGTGGGCATTCCACTCTAAATTTGAATTTATGGCTTTATATTTAATTGCAATTGGTGGCTCTGGTGCACGATGTGTCGAGTCAGTTGTGCATCTTGCATCTGCTGGTCTGATGAGTGATGAACAGATTAAAGTTCTTTTTGTCGATCCTGATAAATCTAATGGTAACTACATTCGTACTTGTCAACAGATTAAGGCATACAATGAGTGTCGCGATTTGGTTTGGAGTGCTGGCGAACCCTGCCAATGGATGCGTACAGAGATTATCAATTTAGGTATATCGACGATTGGGGCAGCGAATAACAGCATTGCTGAGTTCTTTAACTACAATGATATGTCCGACAACGATCCTGTGGCTACAGATTTATTTGATGTGCTTTACACAAAAAAAGAACAGAGCATAGGTCTTTCTGAAGGATTTCGTGGTCGTCCTGCGATTGGCTCTGCATTTATGAGTCAGCTAGATTTCAGAGCTCTGCGAGCTAGCCAATATAGAGGTAATTATGCAGATTACTTGCAGCCCTGGCTCACAATCCTAGAAGAGATTGACGGAGCGATTACTAATGGTGATATTAAAATTCTTTTGTGTGGCTCAGTATTTGGCGGCACAGGCGCATCAGGGCTGCCAGTAATTGCCCGTTTATTGGATGATTTTTATACAGGGAATAGCATTGGTGGGGGCGCACTAACGTCAACAGGCAAAACACCAAGAGATAACTTAACTATAGGCAGTTTGTTGGTATTACCTTATTTTGGTTTCACAGCTAATGGAGCAAAGATTCCTCAGGATGCAGTCTATGCCAGCGCCCCTGAATTTGCGCTCAACACAGCCGCTGCAATGCAATATTACAAAGATCAAATGCAGGGTGTTTGTGATGTGTTCTATTGTATTGGCGATCAGAACCGAGTCGATGTTGAGTTTAGTGTCGGTGGGGAAGATCAAAAAAATAAAGCTCACATCGTTGAACTCTATGCAGCTTTAGCGGTTAGAGACTTTCTATACTTAAAAAAACCAGCAAACAACCAGAAAATTATATTTGCTGAACGTAGATCTGAAAAGTATATTGGTTGGACTGATCTCCCATGCGAGCCTTCAAGTATAAAGTATGCACCGATCAATGAAGGCTTCGACAATCCAGAGGAACCAGTTGTACGCCATGCATTAAGAGCCACAGTCAGATTTGCCTTTGCATGGTACAACACAATCATTCCAGAGCTTGAGAAGTATTCTGAGGGCAAGCTGTCGCGTGGACAAATCAAAACACTCCAAGTATGGCTGGAGTCATTTTTTAATATGCATCGTAGAGATAAGCATTTGCCTGATCTTACTAATCCAGTAGTTCCAACTAGCAATGCGGAAGTTATTACCCGATGGTGTGTAAACTTCGCCTCTTGGTTAAATGAAATACATCAATCTAGCTCAGAAGAAATCAAGCTTTTTTTCATGGATCGGGTTATGTCTCCCAAGGAAATATATTTTGGTCGGCTAGTGCAAGATGACTCTCGACCCGATGCTCAGCAAGAAGCAGACACCGTAGATTTAGTCAAGCTAAAACTAGATCCAAGAGAAGGTTGTATTGATCGCAAGCAAATTAAAACAGATGGCTACGTTGGTTTGGCAAAGTTTATGTACTTAATTTGTGGCTTGTAAAAAACATAAGACAAGAAAATTTAAGCTAGTTATTTAGAGAGTAGGAAAAAATGGCGCAGGCAAACGAAAATTCGATCTTCATGCTTCCTAAACTAAGCAACAATGAGGTGCAGCGTATGGGCGCTGGTATGTGGAACCGTCAGTCTCCACAAGCCTTTAATGATGTGGCGCTTAGTATTGACGTTATCGTTAATACTGATGTAGCAAACGTTAACTCGATCCCTAGTATGTGGGCACACCCACTATCGCTTGAGGCGATTTTACCGAGTACAGCTTACAATGATCGCATCCGTACTCCGTTGATTAAACAGTGGCGAGGAATGTTAACTGCGATCGCCCTTGCGCCAGATTTTGAAAAAATTGGGAGACTCACTGCTGAATCTATCGACCTCATCGATCCTCGCTATCCCACCAATAAATTTATTCAGTCTTTGATTAGGCTAGTACCCAATCCTGAAAACTGTCTATTTGAATTAACTAATAATGTTGGGAACCAATTAAATCCTTGGCTAAAGGGTTATATTTTTCGCTGGAATAACCTATCTACTGGGAAAAGCCAAGCGATTGGAATGACTTCGCCCAGTACAATTGTATGCCCATCCGAAGATGGCGACTGGACTGGACTACCTTGGTTTGTAGATGAACAAGTACAATCTCCAGAAAAATATTTGTCGCCAGATCAAAAATTGCGGCTTTCACGTTGGTTATTGTATGTACGCAGAAAGATCGCCGCACAGCCCATGGGGCTTTGTGGGGCAGTATCTTCACTGATCAATGATTTTATCAACGATTTGGGTGGTATTCCTGCTAGAGAGCTTAATCCCACAGACGATCTAGTCGCCGATCAGCGATATTTTGGGGTGCTGATGGATTTGGGCATTTATGCAGCCATTAATCAACCACTGGAAAATCCTATCGAAAAAGAACTAGAGAGGACTTTTTTACCAGAATTATATTTTCTAAAAAGACCTGATGCGTTTCCAAATGCAGAATTGCCAGCAAGTGCCAAAAATCTTGCATTTAGTGGTTCGCCAATTTCTTTGATTTTACCAATCAAATCTGGTTTCTTTAGCAGCCCCAATGCTTCAGCCGCAATGCAAACTTTAGCGGTGGGTAGTTTGAGAGCAGGGACAGCACTCAAGTTAAGCATGAGTGTTAATGGTTATGACTTAGAAAAAGAATACGAACTTAAATCTGAGAATGCGATCACAGGTCTACCGATCGCCGATATTTGGCCCAACTTCGTGCATTCAGACTGGAAAATTTACTATGCTTATTCCTATGATGTAGACAGAACGCAATTAAGTTTCGACTTCCCTAATCTTGAGAACCCTCAAGCAAATGTCCATTGCTTTAACTCGAACTTGTCTAAACTATCTAAATTACATAGTTTTCCTACTCATATTATTTGCTCGTTTAATAATAAGGTGATCGGCAGTATCCCTTTGCGGGTTCCTGAAACTATCCAATCGAATGGTACACAGTGGACTGTGGGTGTAGACTTCGGTACTTCTTTTACCAATGCTTATAAAAAAGAAAATGGAGTTGACGAGAAAATTTCTTTTGAAGACCTGCATTATCGAATCTCGACGGGTGATGATGATGCAAGAGTCATTGCCTTAACAGATAACTTTATCCCATTAGAACAAAAACTACCGATCGCTAGTTTATTGAGCGTCAAAGATGGGCGCAATCAAGTTCGTAATAACAGTGATCGTGAACCAGAGATGCTTTTTGATGCCCGCATTTACTCTCTTCAAGCTCCGCGTAAAGTTGAAGAAGGAAAAAGCTTCTTAATTGGCAATCTCAAGTGGAACAGCGTTCAGAATCAAGAGCCGATGCGTTTGTTTATTGAGCAGTTAGCTTTACAGATTTCTGCACAGGCTATGAAGATGAAGGTTGCTGACATCCAATGGGCGCTTTCTTATCCAACAGCCTTCTCCAAAAGAGATAAAAGAAGCTATGTCAATATTTGGAACGAGTGTTCTGACAAATTGTCTCTCCTCACAGGGCTAGCTTATGGACAATTGGCAATTGCGAATGTTCAGCATTTTCGATCAGAAAGTTTGGCTTTCGCTCGTTATTTCGCTGCTAAAAAGAATAAGAATCTAGTAAGTGCTGCTTGTATAGATATTGGTGGTGGTACTTCTGACATCTCAATCTGGGAAAAACAAGGGTCTTTACCGATACCTGTTTATCAATGTTCGGTGCAGTTAGCAGGAAAAGATTTATTTAGCAATATAGTCAAGCGCAATCCCGAGTTTTTGAATGATATTAAGCTTGCTAACGACGATACATTAGTCAAGTTACGAGAGAATCCATCATTATTTGCGAGTGCGATGGATGCTTTGGCAAAGGAGCGTGGTGAGGATTGGCTTAAGAATCAACGTAGGAAGTTGCAGGACAATGAACGCTTATACGGTTATCTACAGATTTTGGCGATCGGGATTGCAGGATTACATTACTATGTTGGCTTAGTCCTTCAGGTGCTACATCGTGAAGATATCAACAATACTAGACGGTATGAAGCAGGTGAACCTGTAGATGTTTACTTTGGTGGAAATGGTTGCCGTTTACTTAACTGGCTATCAGATACAGGCAAGTTTGACGGCGATGAAATTGGCGATTTATTTCAATCAATGGTGCTTCAAGCCTCAAAATTTGGGGCAGGTGCTGGCACTAATGCAGTGAGTGACAAGCCCAAAGAGGAGGCAGCCTGTGGGCTTGTAGTCGATGGGAAAAAATTAGGTAGTCCAGCCAGTACAGAAGATGAACTTATTGCGGGTGAATCCTGCACAATTGGCTCGCACCGATTTGAGTGGGATTCCTCAATTACATTGGATGCTAGCCTTGTTGGGAACATTAAAAAATTTGAAGTTGCCAAGAGTCCTGAAGAATTAGTTAATTTACCTCAATTTTTGTATTGGTTTCATAAAGGTTTGAAATCCAATCAAGATATTATTATTCCGTCTGTTAAAGATTATAGCTTGGGAGATCCTAGCAAAACTGAGCAAGAGAATTTAGATAATACAATTCAAGACAATTCAATACTATGGAAACGAGTAGTTAAGCAATTGCAAGGCTCCTTAGTTCCCGTAGAAGATGCTGACAATATTCGTCTGGAGCCCCCATTTATTCTTGCGCTCAAAGCTTTGATTGAAGTATTAGCTGAGGATTGGGCAAATCAATGAGAAATAGTTTCAATCCCAGTAAGTTGATCGTAGCGATCGCCCAATTATTGTTGTTAGGTGCATGTGGCTCACCTGCTGCTACCGAATCCAACTTGCCTGCCTCCCTAAGTGATCGGAGGGATACTGATAAAACGCAAAAAGAACTATCTGATAAATTAGCAAAGCAGGAAGGTATTACATTTAAACTTAGACAAGATTTCGATGAGCTTAGACAGGATTTAGACACCTTTAAAATAGTTTTTGCGTTATCTTTTCTAGTATTACTTCCTGCCGTGGGTTTAGCTAGCTATTTTTTCGCTATAAAGCCGCGATCTTCGGCAGAGAATACTAGGTTAAGAAAGCGTTCAAAGGAATTAGATCCTTCGAGTGCGTCAGTATCTCAAGAGCCAAATCAAAATAAGTCTGGTGGGTTGGGATTTGGAAGTGCAAATAAACTAGTATCTCCTTCTCAATCATTAGAGTCTCCACTTGATCACATTCAAAGTACTAGTGAGCCTAATCAATATAAGAAACCAGATTTTCAAAACACAAGAGATAAATATTCCAATACCCCAAATATTTCTAGAGATACAGGTATTCCTCGAAGAAGTCAATCCAATCAGTCAGTAACTTATGACATCGCAGTTCAATTTTATCAAAATAGAAAGTACGATTTACTTGAACCATATAGCCAAGGTTATTTCTCGGCTACTCCAGAGAGCATGACCCGCAACCGTGCATATCAAGAAAATCCATTAGAACTTGTGCAGTCTTACGATGGGTTGTTCTGGATCATTAAAACCGTTGACTCTCACTGTCTATTATTCCCCAACCCCGAAAAGCGAATTGAGCAGACTCGTATTCTAGGTATTGAATATTTTTTTAATACTAACTTTAATCATGAAAACTTTCTGTCTGTAATAGTTGTCGATCCTGCATATATGGGTTATGAGAATGGGAAATGGGTAATGCGACAGAAAGGACAGATAGATTTTGGATATTGATGTAATATCCAAAATCTCTTGTTCAAGCAGCGATCAGAAATTAAGATAAAAACGAATTCTTTGCATCCTCATTTTTTATCTTAATTTCTGATCGCTACATCAATTTGTTCGATACTCAGCGATCGCAATAGGCTCACCTGAGCCGCAGGAGTGGAAATATTCGCAAAATATGCAGTAGTCAGGTATTCGGCATAATTAGCTTCTTGAAGCAGATGGGTTTTGAAAAAGGCCACA
>Ga0172372_10005348_pt1 | contig 17875 bp, 13 predicted proteins | sample LakKiv5m_2_FD_114544 | JGI IMG/M metagenome (GOLD analysis project Ga0172372, IMG submission 114544) | Freshwater microbial communities from Kabuno Bay, South-Kivu, Congo - kab_092012_9.5m | ecosystem: Environmental > Aquatic > Freshwater > Lake | place: Democratic Republic of the Congo...
CAAGAACGACCGTGTACTTGTTGCGTGCTTCGTCCGTGGACTGTCCGCTTGCGATGCGCGGATCCGCCGGTGCAGCGAGGATGTTTTCCACTCCAGCCGCTGCTGCGATCTCCGTATTGGCAAGTTTCGCCGCGTCCTCGATCGTGAGTCCCTGTTCCTGAAGCGCTTTTGCCCGATCGGTGGCAAATTCGGTCAAGGGCGTAACTGATATCTCATCAAGTCCCGTCACGGACTCGGTAATAGAACGCAACTCCTGCGTGGGCTCGCGCACCACGGACTCTCCCGATGCCTCTTCCTCGTACGAACCGCCGACTGCAACCACTTCGATCGGGCCGGAGTCCGAAGGTATTTCAGCCGTGAATAGACCATCCGCGCTCGTGGTCACCTCATCGAGGAGCGCGCCTCGCGATCCATCCTCCTCCAGTTTGTAAAAGCTCACGAGAGCCTCTTCGACCGGGCCCAAGCTCACGCGCCCTTCGAGCGTGGTGAGACTTGAATCCGATTCCTCGTCCAGATCGTCTCCACTGGCTGAGGAGCCGTCGTTTGCCGCGGGCGCACAAGCAAAAGTTGCGGCCAGGGTCATGATGACCAGGGTACGAATGCCTGCTTGGGTCACATGGGCGGGGGCGTGGATCGGGGATGGGACTTTCATGGTCTGCTCCCAGTCGACAAACGTTCTGCCGCAGAGTGGAGGGTCAAGCGCTCGCACTTCTCAATTATTCCAAATTTAGTGTATCCGGATGGTCTTTAGGATGAGTCAATAGGGACGCGTGGCTTCTCTTGGACACAGGATGGGATCGTCGCCTGGGGCGGCGAGCGCAGAATCCTAACCAAATCCTGACACAAGCCGAAAGGACAGGAGCCTTAGGGTTGGGGCAGAGCTTGCTCAGGGGAGGCCGCCCGCCTGCCGGGGCCGTAATCCCAGTGCAACTACAAGGAGCTAAATGCCCATGAACCAGCGTTCGATTCCCTTGATTTTGGCCGCGCTGTTGTCCGTTTTTTTCACGGTGAATCCCGCTCGAGCAGAGACCTTGCTGCTGAACGGAGCCGGAGCGACGTTTCCATATCCGCTCTATAGCAAGTGGTTCTCGGAGTTCCGCAAGGTCGACCCCAAGGCCGAGATCAACTACCAGTCGATCGGCAGCGGGGGAGGCATCCGTCAGTTGACCGACAAGACCGTGGACTTTGGCGCCAGTGACGCGCCCATGACCGACGAGCAGCTCGCCAAGACCAAGCCGGCCGTCCTGCATATTCCCACGGTGCTCGGTGCAGTGGTGCTCACTTACAACCAGCCGGCCATCCGGGGCGACTTCAAGCTCACCTCCGATATCGTAGCTGATATCTTTCTCGGGAAAATCACCGAGTGGAACGACGCGCGGATCGCAGCCGTCAATCCCGGCCTCAAGCTGCCCTCCGAACCCATCCTTGTCGTGCACCGCTCGGATGGCAGCGGCACGACTGCCATCTTCTCCGACTGGCTCTCCAAAGTGAGTCCGACCTGGAAATCCAAAGTGGGTGCGGGCGCCTCGCTCAAGTGGCCCGAGGGCCTCGGTGGCAAGGGCAACGAGGGCGTAACCAGCCTCATCAAGCAAAACCCCGGCTCGATCGGATATGTGGAGTTGATCTACGCCCGGAGCAACAAATTGCCGGTCGCGCAGATCCGCAACAAAGCCGGGGAATTTGTCACTCCGACCACCGAGAGCGTGACCGCCGCTGCTGCGGGCGCCCTCAAGGCGATGCCCGAAGACTTCCGCATTTCGATCACGGATGCGGATGGCGCCAAATCTTATCCCATCTCGGGCTTCACCTACCTGCTTGCTTATTCCAAGATGCCCAAAGCCAAGCAAGCCGTATTCGTCAAGTTCCTCAACTGGGCACTCAAAGACGGTCAGAAGCTTGCCGAGCCGCTGGGGTATGCTCCGCTTCCCAAAGTGCTGCTCGACAAAGTGACGGCAAAAGTCGCCAAGATCCAGGCTGAGTGAGCCGGAACATGGGCGCGCTCCCTGTTGATATTAAAGCAATCGTCCCCCCGGCCCTGCGGCGCCAGCGTGATATTCATGCCGGCGACCGCAGGTTTTTTCATGCGACCCGGGCGGTGGCGCTGCTCGTGACGCTGGTCCTCCTCGGGCTGCTGGTTCAACTGGGTAACCTCTCTTTGCCGGTGCTTCAAACCTCTGGTTTTGGATTCTTGATCAACCAGAACTGGGACCCGGTTGCAGGCGACTTCGGGGCGCTGTCCTTTATCCATGGAACCTTGGTCTCATCGCTTCTGGCGCTGCTGATATCGGTGCCGGTGAGTGTGGGGGTGGCGCTGTTTCTGACCGAGCTTGCGCCCCGGCGCGTGTCGCTTGTGCTGGGGTTTCTGGTGGAAATGCTCGCCGCCGTTCCGAGTGTGGTCTACGGTCTTTGGGGGATTTTCGTGCTGGCTCCTCTCGTGCGGACCGAGATTGGGCCGGCGCTCCGGGAATACCTTGGGTTTCTACCCTTGTTCAAAGGCGCGCCTTACGGTGTGGGCATGCTCCCCGCCGGCATTCTGCTCGCGATCATGATCACACCCACGATCGCGTCGTTGTGCCGCGAGGTGTTCCGCGCAGTCCCGGTCGCGCAGCGCGAGGCGGCCCTTGCGCTGGGGGGGACGCGCTGGGAGTCGATATCGATCGGAGTCCTGCGCGCCACGCGTTCGGGGGTTTTGGGAGCGGTGGTGCTCGGGCTCGGCCGCGCGCTCGGCGAGACGATGGCCGTCACGATGGTGATCGGCAATCGCGCGCAGATATCAGCCTCGCTCTTCGCTCCCGCGCAAACCATGGCGAGTGTCATCGCCAACGAGTATGCGGAGGCGACCGAGGAGCTGCATCTGGCCGCACTCGCGGCCACGGGGCTTGTGCTCTTTTTTGTGTCGCTGCTGATTAATTCGGGTGCGCGCTTTTTGATCTGGAATGTGGACCGGGAGGCACGGGGTGGGCGTTCCAAAAAAGCGGGAACCTCGCAGGTGCCGACTCCGGTGCTTGCGGTCCCGCAAGGAGGAGAGTCATGAGTCCCTCCACTCGGAGCAGTCCCTTGCGGGTGCGGGAACTCCTTTCCCGGAAAGACAAGCCTAGAAAGCTCAAGAATGCGCTCTTGCTGGGCCTTCTCGCGCTTGCGTCGATCGTCGCAGTCCTGCCGCTGTTTGCGGTTTTCCTGTATGCGCTCAAGCAGGGAATATCAGGTCTGAGTGTGGATTTTTTCACCCGGCTCCCCGCCCCGGTCGGCGAAACGGGTGGTGGCATGGCCAATGCGCTGCTAGGAACCGGGATTCTTCTGGGTCTCGCGTCCCTGGTGGGGGTTCCCGTCGGGGTGGTCACCGGTGTGTATCTTTCGGAGTTCGGTCGCGGCAAAGTGGCTGCGCTCGTGCGGTTCTCGGTGGATGTGATGACCAGTGTGCCGTCGATCATCGTGGGGTTGTTCGCCTATGCGCTCGTGGTGATTCCGATGAAACGCTTCTCGGCCTGGGCTGGTGCTGTCGCACTTGCGATCGTCATGGTTCCGATCATCGCGCGTGCGACCGAGGAGATCCTCAAGCTCGTGCCCGTGCATGTGCGTGAAGCGGGCCTTGCTCTAGGCATTGCCCGTTGGAAGATGATTTTGCGTATCGTGCTTCCCGGAAGCTTGGGGGGAATTACGACCGGCGTGATGCTTGCAGTCGCGCGCGCGGCCGGAGAGACGGCGCCCTTGCTGTTCACGGCATTCAACAATCAGTTCTGGAGCCGGGGGCTCGATCAGCCGATCGCGTCGCTGCCGGTCCAGATTTACACTTATGCGATCAGTCCCTATGAGGAGTGGCACGAGCAGGCGTGGGCGGGAGCCTTTGTGCTCATCTGCTTTGTGCTTGCGATCAACCTCCTCACGCGGCTGCTGCTCCGGAGGAGCGTATGATATCAAAACAACCGGTGGATGCCACCCTTGCGCCCGTCGAGCTTGAAACCCGAAATTTGCAGGCCTGGTTCGGCGATTTTCATGCGGTCAAGGGCGTTTCGCTCGCAGCGCCCCGCAACCTCGTCACGGCTCTGATCGGCCCCTCGGGGTGCGGTAAATCCACTTTCATCCGTTGCCTCAATCGTCTGCATGAGGAAGTGGAAGGCGCCCGCGTCAGCGGGGAGGTCCGGCTCGAAGGGGATGATATCTACGCGCGCGGCAAGGACCCGGTGGCGGTCCGCCGCAAGATCGGGATGGTGTTTCAGAAGCCCAATCCGTTTCCCGGTCTGAGCATCCAGGAAAATGTCGTGGCGGGACTCAGACTGGCGGGTGTTCGAAATCGTGTAGTCCTCAACGAGGTGGCTGAAAAGTCGCTCCGCCAAGCCGCGCTCTGGGATGAGGTCAAAGACAAGCTCAAGGCGCCCGGAACGAGTCTTTCGGGCGGGCAGCAGCAACGCCTGTGCATTGCGCGCGCTCTTGCCGTGGCGCCACCGGTGCTCCTGATGGATGAGCCGACGAGCGCGCTGGATCCGATATCTACGGCCAAGATCGAGGAGCTCGTGCTGGATCTCAAAAAAGAGGTGACGGTCGTCATGGTGACCCACAATATGCAGCAGGCCGCGCGGGTTTCGGATCGGACCGCGTTTTTCCTGTTGGGAGAACTGGTGGAGTCGGGTGACACTTCCACCATCTTCACCAATCCGCGCGACACGCGCACCGAGCAGTACATCACCGGCCGGTTTGGCTGAGAGGGGTTTGCGGCATGGAAAGGCATTTTGAAGGGGAACTGCGAGCATTGAAAGAGCGCATCCTGGCCATGGGTGGCGCCGTGGAGCGGGCGATCGAGGAGGCGACTCAGGCGTTGATCGAGCGCGATGCCGCGCGCTTTGCCACCGTTCACGAGCTCGAAAAAGGAATCAATCAGGCCCATATCGAAGTGGATGAGGCCTGCGTGAGACTCCTGGCGCGTCAGTCACCCTTGGCCGCGGATCTCAGGCTCGTGGTAGCGGTCATCAAAATCAACGCCGATCTCGAGCGCATGGGCGATCAGGCGGTCAATATCGCAGGCAATGGCAAGCGGTACCTCGAGGAGCCCGCCCTAAAACCCCTGATCGATCTTCCGCGCATGGCGCAGATCGTGCGCGAGATGGTGCGCCAGGCGCTGGATGCCTTTGTCCGGCAGGACATGGCGCTTGCGCGGACGGTGCTCGACCGCGATGACGCCGTCGACAACCTCAAGGACCAGATCTTCCGCGAGCTGCTCACTTATATGATATCGGATCCGCGCACGATCCAGCGCGCCCTCAACCTGATCCTGATCGCGCGCAACCTCGAGCGCCTGGGCGATCACGCCACCAACATCGCCGAGGACGTGATCTACGCGATTTCGGGCCGCGATGTCAGGCACGGAGGTCTCGCCGACTTGGGAGGCGGAGGTCTCGCCGACAAAGAAAGCAGAGGCCCTGCATGAGCTCCCTCGTTTCCTCCCGCGCCCGCATCCTGCTCGTGGAAGACGAAGCGGATATCCGCGATCTGCTCAAGCTCCAGCTCGCCCGGGACGGGCATGAGGTCGTCGAAGCGGCCGACGGTGAATCCGCGTTTCGACTGGTCGGCGAGCAGGCGTTCGACCTCCTGGTGCTCGATTGGATGCTCCCCGGAGCAAGCGGTGTCGATCTTGCGCGTGCGATTCGAGCACAGGCTCGAGGTCCCACCGACTCCCGGGTCCCGGTCCTCATGCTCACGGCGCGTGCCGAGCCTTCCGATATCATCACGGGCCTGGAGTCGGGGGCCGACGACTACGTCACCAAACCCTTTGAAGTGTCCGTTTTCAGGGCTCGTGTCCGGGCGCTCCTGCGGCGCACACGCTTGGAGTCACCGCCGCAGGCTCCGGCAAAAGCAGTTCGCCCGGCGGAGAGTCTGCTCCAATGCGGCGGGGTGCGAGTCGATCCCGACGCGGTCAAAGCGTGGAGTGGAGATGTGGAGCTTGAGCTGACGCATTCGGAGTTCAAGCTTTTGACTGCGCTTCTGCAGAATCAGGGCCGCGTGCTGACACGGGATCAGCTCATCGCGGCCGTGCAGGGCCAAGGAGTGGCGGTCGTGGATCGGGCGATCGACACCCATGTTTTCGGGCTCCGGAAAAAACTGGGGCAGCACGCGGATATCATCGAGACGGTCCGCGGAGTCGGATATCGAGTGCGGGCGAGTGCCGAAGGTTGACGGCAAGGCCTTGTTTTCCCATTGACGCACGCCCGTCCTCACGCAAGCTTTGTAGGATGCTTGCGCACCCGGGATGTCCTGCATGAAGCAATCGTTGATTCAGAGGTGGGTCCGCATTTTCTCGTCCACCGTTTTCATTCGATTTGCAGTCTCCTGCGGGATCGCGTTGATCGTTCCGCTTGCAGGCCTGCTCCTCTCGGCCGAGTCCCGTTGGGCCGCGCCGCTTACTCTGTTTCTTTTCTTCGGAGTGGTGCTGCTTCACGCCGCGCGCGCCTTTTCGCCCCTTCTGCAGCTGGCCGATGTTGAACGGGTCCGCCCCAGCCCGCAGACCGGGCTCCCTTCCGACCAACCCCTTTTGCAGGAAGACGTAGCGGACAGCGAGTGGGGGGATCTTGAGTCGCTGATTCATCGCTTGCAGGAGGATTCCGGTCTCAAGGCCGAACAGCTCAGGCAGGAACGGGCGCGATGGCGTGCGGTGCTCGATTCGATCGAAGATGCGCTCGTGATCGTGGATGGAGAGGGGAGACCCCGATTCTGGAATCGGCACTTCGACGCGTGGTTTGCGGGTTCCCGTCTCGGGGTTCCGGACAGTGGGGATCTCCACGCAGTGGCGGGGGTGCGCGAACTTTTCCGCAATCCCGCGCTCCTGGGCGCGCTCGAAGAAGTGCGCATGCACGCTCGGCCGCTCCGTGTGGATCTGGATCTGCATTTGCCCGGGGATACGCGTGAACACGGATTTCGCGTGGATCTGGTGCCAGCGCGCCGCGGAGATCCCGGTCTGCAGGGCATTTCGGATTACCTGCTCGTGATATTCCATGACGTGAGCGATCTCAAACGAGCCGAGCGGATGCGGATCGATTTTGTCGCCAATGTTTCGCACGAACTCAGGACGCCGCTCACTTCCATTCGCGGCTACGCCGAGACGCTGGATGAGGAAGTGCGCGCCGGTCGCACGGATATGCTCGCACGGTGCGTGGAGGTGATCCTGCGAAACGTGGACCGGCTGGGGGCGCTCGTGCAGGATCTCCTGGATCTCTCGCAGCTCGAAAGCGCCCGCGAGCGGGAACTGGAGTTTGAATGGGTGGAGGTCGAGCCACTGACGCGTCGGGTGATATCGACCCTCGAGTCCCAGCGCGCCCGCGGGCACTATCAGGTGGATCTGGAAGTCGGGGTGCCGGGCTTGACCGCCGACCCGCGGCGGATCGAGCAGGTACTTGTCAATCTGCTGGGAAACGCGTTCAAGTACGTGCCGGCTGGCGGACGGATCTCGGTGCGCTGGAGTGCGCTCGAGTCGCCGTCCGGGGTGATGCTCGAGGTCGTGGACGACGGCCCCGGCATTCCAGAGGCTCATTTGCCGAGGCTTTTTGAGCGGTTTTATCGCGTCGATCCGGATCGCTCGCGCTCGACCGGTGGTACGGGGCTCGGGCTTGCGATCGTCAAGCATATCACGCAGGCGCATGGCGGCGAGGCCTCGGTGCGCAGTCAGCCGGGGCTTGGGACTACTTTCACTTGTCGCTTCCCAGCCCGTGAGGTTCGATGAGAGGATGGATTATGAAGAAATTCCCGGCCTTTGGTGCGTATTTCGCCCGGAGTCTCACAGGTCTGATCGCTCTGCTTGCCGTGTCCATCGCAATTTCCGATCTGATCGGTCGGCGTGTGGAGCCAGAATTTCCTTCGCCTGCGGTTGCTCTTTCACAGTTGTCTCCACAGGCGCGCGAGTACGCGACGTTGCCCTGTAGTGATATCGATCCAGGCGATGGGACCGGTTTTTTGAAAGCGCGCTCGAATGCGCCAGCCTCCGGACAGGATGCCGAGTTGCAGGACTATGCCTGCCTCGGCTACCTCAATGCGCTCGAGCGGGGCTGGCAGATGGATCATTTTCGCCGGATCGCGTGGGGTAGGGTCTCCGAACGCGATGGGCCTGCGGGGATCAAGCGGGACGTGCAGCTCAGGCTCATGGGCCTCGGGAATCACGCCAGGCGCTTGCTCTCGGAGCTGGCACCCGCATCCCGCACGCTGCTTGAAGCCTATGCGGCCGGCGTGAATGCCGCCCTCCTGGGCGAAGGGCGCGCAGACGAGGCCAAGTCCCGCTCCTGGGATCCCCCGCGCGCGGGGTGGCGTCCCGTCGACTCCGTGATTTTGCTGCTCCTTCAGGCTTTCGATCAGACTCGGAAAGGGTTCACTTCCGAGATCGACGAGGAACAGTCGCTTGCGGTACTGGGCCGGGATCATTTCAATTGGTTTCCCACCGATCAGATGCCTTGGGATGCCTCGGTGCTCAAGCCCGGGGAGTATATCAAACAGGCGCCGGGAAAGCGCAAGCGCAAGGGCTTTGAGGCCGAGCAGTCGCGTCCCCGTAATGCAGGAGGGGCCCGGCCGCCGCTGCCGACGTTGCGAGCACCCGAGCGCAACGGGAGCAATAATTGGGTGATATCGCCAAGCCGCGCCGGCACCCGGCATGCCTGGCTTGCCAATGATCCGCATCTGGATCTGACGGATCCGCCGTTCTGGCATCCGGTGCGTTTCTCGGGCAATCGTTTCATGGCCACGGGATTCATGTTCCCGGGGATTCCAATCTTTGCTTCGGGTACCAATGGCAAGGTGGCCTGGGGGCTCACCAATTCCTACCTCGATACCGCGGACCTGATGGCTGTTCCGGATTCGGTGCTCAAAGCGTCCGAGGCCCCCGTGTCCGAAACCGAATGGGCCTTCATTCCCGTGCGTCTGGGGCTTTGGCGCATGCCGCTCGGCCCGATCCCGCTCAAGCGTTTCGGCCCGAGACTTCCGGCGCTGCCCGTTGAGGTGGCAGGGGTAGCCAAGAACGATACACTCGTGCTGCGGTGGAGCGGGTTTCATCTGCGGGGCAGTGATCTTGATCCCTTGTTTGCTCTCATCGGCGCCGGAAGCGTTCGCGAGGCCTCCGAACGACTTGCGAAAGTGGGGTTGCCCTCGTGGAACTATGTGCTTGCCGATCGCAAAGGGCATATCGGATATCGCGCGATGGGGCTTGTTCCGCGGCGTGAGGCGCAGCCGGTGCCTGGCATCCTGCGCCTGAGCGGGGCGATGGGGGCGGATCCCGCGAAGTGGGATTGGCAACGCGAGGACTTTCTCCCGCCGGATGAGATTCCGAACGTCGAGGATCCGGCGCGCGGCTGGGTTGTGACGGCCAATGCGCGCCAATGGCCGAGCGATTCGCTTCTTCATGGGGGAAGAGCTTATGCGCAGGGATTCCGGGGCTTCCGGATCGAGGAGCTGCTCGCGCAATCTTCCCGATTGGATCTCGCCGCCCAGCGCCGGATTCAATGTGATATTCAAGCGGTGGACGCCCGATTTTTGCTCCCGCTGCTTTTGGATATCACTCTCGGGGAGGACCGCGAGGTGATCTCCAAGGAGGTCTGGAGCCAGTTTGATGGCAGGACGCGCTCGGCGCTCGAGAGTCTCTTGCAGTGGGATTATCTGGTGACCCCGGGCTGCCGCTCCTGCGGGATCTACCGGCTCTGGATCTCGCGGATTCAGGCCAACCTGGGCGGTGTCGACGAGCCCTATTTATTCAGGCTTTTTTCGGGACTGGTCGAGGAGATCTCCGAGGAGCCCGTGCCCCAGCTCAGGAGGCCCGCGTCTCGGAGCGTGATTGCAGCCTCGCTGCAGGAGGCGCTCGATGAGCTTGAGTCCTGGCGTGCGAGTGCGGGGGGGGAGGACAAGGGACGGAGCAAGGCTTGGCCGACCTGGGAGGAGCTGCATCGGGCTCCTTTCCCGCATATCGGTGGAGCGAGTCGTGCTTTGCAGCAACAGTCGATCGCGACCCCCGGAGACGAGCACACGGTCAATCCCGGCTCCGCAGATTGGCGTGAGGAGGGATTTGTGCATCGCGCAGGCGCCTCGATGCGGATGATTGTTGAATTATCGGATCCCGTGCAGGTGCATGCTGTCCTTGCGGGGCCACGGACCGCGCGTGCAACTCGCGAGGCTCGTCTGAAGGCTTGGGAAGCTTGGCGGGATTGCCACCTTGAGAAAGTGGAATAAGTCTAGGGTTGACGGAAGTGCAGTTCAGGGGTCAATCCTTGAAGCATGATTCAATCGAGTTTGATTCGGGGCGTGGGTGTCATGATGGCAATCGTCAGTGGTGTGGCCAGTGGGTTTGCCGGAGCAAAGGTCGAGGCTGGTGAACCTTCCCGCGCGCCTGCCGTGGATCCGGCGCCCGCTTCGTGGTGGAATCTGGATGATATCAAAGCCCGCCTCAGGGGGCCCGGCCTCGAAGGCGAAGTGCATGCGATCCGCGCGGACGAGTCTCTCTTTGTATTCACGCTCCGCAATCCCGCAAACTTTTTCGAATTCGTGCACATCTCGCTTGTGCCGATCAGTGCGCGCATTCAGGAGCAACTCTCCGCTCTCCACCGGCATGACCGTGTGAGGCTCAAGGGCGCGGTGCTTGAGAACAAGAGTCCTCAGATCCACGTCGAGGTCGCAGGGGTCGAGCTCGTGCGCGCTTACGACCCGGGACGCGAGATTCCTCCTTACGACTATGAAGTGACTCTGCCCGAAGGGCTCCCGCAGGATGAGGCGGGCAACGGTGAAGCGCTTTTCCTGGTGCATGCGATCCATGGTGACGGAAAGATCCTGGTAGTCGAGTACAAGGACGCCGTCATTCCGATCTACGTCCCGAATGGGGCGCTCGCCAAGGATCTGTATCGGAATGATATCATCAGGCTGCGCTACCGCATCCGCAAGGAACCTGCGCAGCCCACTCATCTACGACTCCGCAATGATGTCGAAAAACCGCTTGAACTCGTGGAGTCGGCGCTCTCCAAGCACGGGCTGCCGGCTGATATGACCGGAGCACTCGTGCTTTTCCCCAAGAGTCCGCAGGTCTCTGTCGATGTGTTCGCACTCCACGAGACGGTGGATGGCGGCGCCACCCGCCAGTACACGCTGGCCAACTTCGAAAGCCCGGAAGCCTTCAAAGCGATCCGGGAGAAATGCACGGCTGCTTGGGCGCAAGATCCGGAGAACTTCAATAATGGTCGCAACAAGCTGATTCACCGCAAAGTGCGCGTGCGGGCGCGCGGTGTATTCAACGTGGTTGATCCCAATCAAGCCAATGTGCAGATCCTGCTCAAGTCGGCGGATGAGCTCGAGTTTTTCACCGAGTGAGTCCCATTTCATGGGTTGATCGAGGGGAGAAGCGGGCGTAGGTTAAAAACCTATGACCAAGCTCCCCTTTTTGAACCGGTCGCAGCAGTTAACCCACCTCTCCAAGACTTCCGGCGCTCGCAAAGTTTTGCTCCTCGAAAACATCCATCCGCTGGCTCGCGAGTTGTTTGCTTCCGAAGGGTTTGAAGTGGAAATGCTCTCGGGTGCGCTTTCCGAAGAAGAACTGCGCAAAAAGATTGTGGATGTTCACGTGCTCGGAATCCGGAGCAAGACCCAGGTCACGGCCTCCGTGCTTGAGAGCGCCTCTCAGCTGCTCACGATCGGCGCATTTTGCATCGGCACGAATCAGATTGATCTTGAAGCCGCCAAGATCCGGGGCATCCCGGTGTTCAATGCGCCTTTTGGCAACACTCGGAGTGTGGCGGAAATGATGATTGCCGAGATCATCATGCTCTCCCGGCAACTTGCGCAGCGCTCGATGGAGATGCACCAGAAGGTGTGGAAAAAAATTTCCAAGGATTGCCACGAGGTGCGGGGCAAGACGCTCGGGATCATCGGCTACGGCCATATTGGCTCGCAAGTCTCGACTCTGGCCGAAGCGCTCGGAATGCGGGTGATTTTCCATGATATTCTTTCCAAGCTCCCGCTCGGTAACGCGCGCCCGGGCAATGGCCTGGCCAATCTTTTGCGCGAGAGTGATTTCGTGACGCTCCATGTGCCCGGCACGCCTCAGACCAAGAACATCATCGGAGCGGCCGAGATCGGGCTCATGAAAAAAGGCGCCTGCCTCATCAACGCCAGTCGCGGAACCGTGGTGCAGATTCCGGCCCTGGTGGAAGCGCTCAGGAGCGGTCACCTGGGGGGGGCTGCAATCGACGTGTTTCCGGAGGAGCCGGAGAACAATACCAACGACTATATCTCGGAGCTGCAGGGGCTTCCGAATGTGATTCTGACCCCGCATATCGGGGGTGCGACCGAAGAAGCACAGGCCAATATCGGGGAAGAAGTGCCCACGACCCTGATCCGTTATGTCAAGACCGGGACGACCAATGGGGCCGTCAACTTCCCGCATGTGGATCTCGCCGCCACCCCCGGCAATCACCGGATCCTGAACGTGCACAAGAACGTGCCCGGCGTGCTCCGCGATGTGACCCGCATCGTATCGGATCTGGGCGCCAATATCAGCGCGCAATCACTCGCAACCGAAGGTGATATCGGTTATCTGGTGCTCGAAACCGATCAGGCGCTCTCGCTCGATGTGATGAAGCGGATCGATGAGCTCAAGACCTCCATTCTCACCCGGATGGTTTCGTAAGCGACGGCTCGCAGAAGAGGATCCCAGTGACTAAAAGCGAATTGCATCCTCGGAATCGCCATCGAGAGGGCTATGACTTCCCGAGGCTTGTGGTCTCGAGCCCGGAGCTCGGTCGATTCGTTCGTCCCAATCCCTACGGTTCGGACTCAATAGATTTTGCCGATCCCGACGCGGTCAAAGCGCTCAATCGCGCGCTGCTTGCGGATCTCTACGGGGTCCAGGCCTGGGACATCCCGGACGGGTACCTCTGCCCGCCGGTGCCGGGGCGTGCTGATCTGATTCACGAGGTCGCCGATCTTTTGGCCACTCGCAATGGTGCCGTGATCCCGGAGGGACCCGGTGTCAAGGTGCTGGATATCGGGACCGGAGCGAACCTGATTTATCCGCTTATCGGCCAGCGTGAGTATGGCTGGAGCTTTGTCGGGGTCGATTGCGATTCAAAAGCGCTTGAGTCCGCTCAGCGCATTCTGGATGCGAACGCTGGTCTGGGGGAATCGATCGAGCTCAGGCTTCAGCAGGAACCCGAACAAATTCTCGAGGGCGTGATCAGGAGCGGTGAGTATTTTGATATCGTGATCTGCAATCCGCCTTTTTACGGCTCGCTCGAAGAAGCGCAGGCCGAGTCCCGCATGAAATGGCGGAAGCTCGGCAAGCGATCGGCCGCGAGTGGCAAGCCGGTCAGGAACTTTGGCGGGCAGAATGCGGAGCTCTGGTATCCGGGCGGGGAAGTGGAGTTTGTGGGGCGCATGATCCGCGAGAGCAGCCGGTTTTCGCGCCAGTGCGGCTTGTTCTCTTCGCTCGTCTCGAAGGAGTTTCATCTGCCCGTACTGTTTGAAGAGCTGGAATCGCTCGGGAATGCCGAGGCCACTCTCGTTGAAATGGCCCAGGGGCAGAAGCGCACCCGGGCCCTGGTTTGGATGTTCCCGTAGGTCAATAGTGGAAGGTCAGACGGTAATCGCGGCGTTGGCCTTGGAATTTTCCAGGCACAATGATCTGGATAGGTACGCCCTTCTCAATCACAGAGCGTTGGAAATGGCTGTAACCCGTGGGTGAGCCGTCGTTTTTGTCCGTGCGCAGGATCTCGATGACTTGCAGATCCGTTCCATTTTCAAAGTCGACTGCAGCGATTTTCATGGTGAACACGGCTTCGTAGGTGTTGGCCTTGGAGTTGACCGTGAGAGTGCTGTTTTCCCGTCCAAAAAAGCTGAGATCAGCTGAGCCTAGGAGCGTGTACGCAAACACGCCCGTACGGAATTCGACATCAATTTTCATTGCCACTTCGGAGGTTTCGGTTGCGGCAGGGGCTGCGACCGCGATCTGAGTCTCAGGGCCCCGGGCCGCTTGAGCCTGGGTTTGATTGAGAGCGAGAATTGCGAATGCAAAAAAACTGACGATTCTCATGGTCGGGACTCCTTGGGGTTCTGAACCCCTGGGTTTTCAAGAATTGAGGTCGAAAACCTTACCTGGATTGAGGAGGTTCTTGGGGTCAAGAGCCCGCTTCATCGATCGGAAAATCTCCATTTCTGCGGGAGTGCGCGAGTAATGGAGCGCCTCCTTTTTGAGAAGCCCGATGCCATGCTCGGCCGAGACGCTGCCCTGGTGGCGACGGACCAATTCAAAAAGATCCTTGTCCGCTGCTTTGGCGCGTTTGAGGAACTCCTCGCGCTCCATGCCCTCGGGCATGAGCGTATTGACGTGGAGGTTGCCATCTCCGATATGGCCGAACACGTACACGCCCAAGCCCGGGTATTTGGCGGTGAATATATCCATCATCGCACCGAGGAAGGTGCCGAGTTCGGCGACGGGGAGTGCGATATCATTTTTGTGGAGGAAGGCCTTGCGGGTCAGGCTCTCTGCGACGGCTTCGCGCAGCATCCAGAGCTCCTTGGCCTCGCGGGGGGATTGGGCGAGCGTGCCGTCCTGAATCAGCCCTTTCTCAAAGAGCGACGCCAGCCACTCGTCCAAGCGGGCTTGGGCTTCGGGCGTCGTGGGCCGTTCGACTTCCATGAGGACGTAGGAGCCGTGCTTTTCGGCAAAAGGCGATTTCACGCCCAGGTTCCAGATCACGGCCTCCAGGCAGTTGTGCATCAGGCACTCGTAGGCTTGCAGCGTGAAAGGACCTTTGCGCGCTTCGAGGAAGAGAGCGAGGACGTCGTCAAAGTTCCGGACTGCAAAAAAGAAAGTGTCCAAATGTTCGGGCAGCCGCGCGAGCTTGAGGGTCGCTTCCGTCACGATCCCAAGCGTGCCTTCGCTGCCGATGAACAGCTGACGCAGATCCACGCCGGTGTTGTTCTTTTCGAGCGCCCCGTTGAGCTCCAAGATATCACCTTGCATGGTGACGACCTGCAAGCCCAGCACCCAGTTGCGGGTCATGCCGTAGTGGATGACTTTGACGCCACCGGCGTTGGTCGCAATATTGCCGCCCACGTGGCTTGAGCCCTTGGAGGCAAAGTCCACGGGCCAGGTCAGGCCATGCGGCTCGCAGTGCTTGTGGACGGCTTCGGTCACAGCTCCCGCTTGCACGCGCACGGTTTGTGCGAGCGTGTCCACCGGCTGCATTTTATTCATGCGTGTGAGGCTCAAGACGATCTCACCGTTTGCGGCCACGGCACCGCCGGCAAGACCGGTCCTCCCGCCCGAGGGGACGACTGCAATGCCATGGTGCGAGCAGAGTTTGAGGAACTCGGCCACCTGCTCGGTCGAGCGCGGGAACACCACGGCTGCGGGATCGGGCTTATATACTTTGGTCCAGTCCTTGCCGTAGGTGATGAGCTCGTGCGGATCCTGCGTGAGGAAATCGGCCGGGAATCGCGCTTGAACTTCCTTTTGAAACGCTTCGGGCAAGGTGCGGGTGGTGGTGTTCATCGTGCTTGAGATCGTAAACGCGGGGCCGTGAAGCGTTCAATCTCAAAAGTGGGGCAAGTCAGGCCTGGAGTTGCTTACTGGAAGAAATACCCGCTCGTCGTGCCGGAGGGAGGACCCGAGGTGGAGTAGGTGACTCGCGGAGTGGCGCCACCCACGCGCTGGGTGGCAGGTACGCTGCACGCAGCCGAGTACATGGCGTTGATGCCTCGGATGAGCGAGCCTGAGGGAATATCAAAGGTGGCGGCATCATCCGAGTGTATATCACATCCGCCGAGTAGCAAGTCCGCTCCGAGCAGATCCACTTGGGCATTGCCACCGATTTCAAGCGAATCAAGCTTGTAGGTGATCCGATAAGTTTTGCCCGCGGCGCCGGTGAAATCATAGAAGGTCGCGGCCACGAGGCTGTTGTCGCCGTTATTTCCGATGAGGATTTCAGTCCTGCCTGTCGAGCTCGGATTGAAGTTTGCCGCATCCGCCGTGTAGAAGTGCAGGAAGTGGTTCGCGAAGACCCGGTTGCGGTTGGAGAACGGGGTTGCGGCTGACGTCACATTGACTTGAGTCGGATCGACAAAAGATTGGATCACGTTTGCGTTTGCGGTGGTCGAGATGAGCTCCGTGGGGCCCGACGTGGCGGTCACGGCAAGGCCCCCGTTATCGAGGATCAGATCCCCGTGAGTGGATGACGAATTCTTGACGAAGATGGTTCCTGCGCCGCCCGAGTGTCCTGAGGTTCCCGGAGCTCCGCCCGCCGCGCTGACGAGAGCCTTGAAGGTCGTGAGGTAGGATGCCTGGGACGGATAGGGCAGGATATATCCCCAGGATCCCGGGGTGCTGTTTGAGATCAGTGCGATGCGTCCGCCGCCGCCGCCGCCGCGAGCGGTGGTGAGGCCTGCGGCGCCTTTGGCTTCGATCCGTCCGCTTGGAGCAAAAGTGTTGTCGGCCAGGATCGTGCCGCAACTCATATAAATCGATCCTCCGGCTCCGCCATAGTTGGTGGGTGCCGCTCCGTTGGCGCGCAGGATGAAGCCATTGGAAAGCGTGCAGGTTCCCGATGTTGCAGTGATGCGGATGACGCCGCCGCCGTTTCCGCCACTAGCCGAGTTACCAAAGGTACCACTTCCGGGGAGGGAGGGGTTGCGGAAGTCATCATAGGTTTCAAACGAGTTTGCGCTCGTGAGCGCTGCCGCTGCTCCGCCACGACCTCCGTGACTGCCTCCGGCCGATGAGGCGACTGCGGTCGTGCGCACGCCTTCTTTGACCAAAGTTGGATTGGCGTTGTAGGTGTACAGGTGATTGATACCCGGGCCATAGCCGAGCCCGGTGACATCCATATTGCCGCCTGCGAGCGTGACGTTGCGCGAGAATTGGAGATCGAGTCGGGAAACGCCCGAGTTGTCTCCGGTTGTGGGCTGGGCCGGGTGCTTGAGCGAGCCCGCAGTCATGACAAAATCCCGGCCGCCGGAAATCGTGGTCGCCACGTGGTTTCCGGTGGAGTTCAGCGTCATATCACCCCCGTTCAGGATGATAGCTTTGGTTGTTAGATTTGAGGTGCCATTGACTGTCAGCGACTGCGCGGTGATGCCGTTGGTTGCCACCAGGTTGCCGGAGTTCACAGTGATGTTACCCGTCGACCCCAGGTTGAGCGAGGCGAAAGTCACGGTCGTGGACGAAGGGCTCAGGTTGAGGAGGAGATCCCGCCCGACCAAAGGACCCAAGTCGCTTGGATAACCGTAGGAACCTTGGAGCTCGTAGTCAAAAGCTTTTCCGTTGGCCGCGGCAAAGACGGCATTGGATCCGGTTGCGGGTGCGATCACGCCGAAGAGTCGGATGCTGGAGGCATGGTTGGGATCTGCCAGTGATCCTTGGGTCACCCAGATGTCGCTATTGGATGTAACCGTCACACCCGACTCGATATGGATCAGGTCAAAGATCTCCAGGGTTCTGAACGGATTGCTGATGGCTGCGTTTGAGATCGTGCGGTCGACGGAGATGAAATGCTCGCTTCCCACGGTTGTGTTGCCGGTGATCGAGTAGATATCGCCGTTGAAGGGCGTGCCAGCAGTGCTTGAGTAACTGGTATTGAGTCGGATCTTGTCTCCGACGTAGGCATTGGCCCAGGTTGCACCGAGGCTCGGAGTCGTTGCTGGAGTCACCTTGACACTCAGATCCGAGGATCCGGGTGTGCTGGCAAGTGTGCCTGAAACACCAGGAATGATGGTGCGGCCGTCCGAGAGACTTGCAGTGGATAGAGTACCGTTGTCGATGAGCAGAGCGCCATTGGTGAGGCCTGAGTGCTTGAGGAATACGGTTCCAGCTCCTCCGCTATATCCGATACCACCCGTGCCACTGCCGCCGCGGGCCTGGATGCGAGCGGTG
>Ga0172372_10005350_pt1 | contig 17865 bp, 13 predicted proteins | sample LakKiv5m_2_FD_114544 | JGI IMG/M metagenome (GOLD analysis project Ga0172372, IMG submission 114544) | Freshwater microbial communities from Kabuno Bay, South-Kivu, Congo - kab_092012_9.5m | ecosystem: Environmental > Aquatic > Freshwater > Lake | place: Democratic Republic of the Congo...
CGCGCCCGCCGCGGCCAGCACCGGCAACACGCGCCCGGCGGACGCCCCGCTGCGGATCCGCACGTAATGCGGCTGCGAGCCGTCGCCCAAGATGGCGGCGGTCCAACCCGCGCCGGAAGCCTCGATGAAGTTGGGGCCGGTATCCGTCAGGCGCGCCATCAACGCCGCCGTCGCGGGCGCCGGGTAAAATGGGAAGGAGAGCGCGGTGGTCTGCCCCGCGGGCAGTTCCTGCGTCATCCCGGCCAGCACCGGGGAGTAGGCGGTGCCCTCGGGTGTGGTCACCCGCAGCCGGAAAGCCACCACCCGCGCGCCCGCGGGATTAGTCGCCGAGCGGAGGGGATAAGTCGCCCGCCAGCGCGCCTTGCCGCCCGCGCTGGAGACCTGCTCGTTCAGCAGACCGACGCTGGTCCAAGCGGCGGGATCCCGAAGATTGGTCGAAACTTCGACCGCATACTGGATACTGCCCAAAGCATTGCCCTCCGGCCGCTCGTAAGCGAATGCCCAGCGGGTGCCATCTTGGGTGAGCGCGGGGCGCTCGGCGGCGACGTTAACCTTGGGCAGGAAACCGAGGGCGTATTTCACCAGATTGGGCAGATCATCGAGACCGTAAACGGAGTTGGCTCCGCTGCGGGCGGGCCCGGCCCGCTCCTCCGCCGTAAAACGGGCGGTCTGCCACGCGAGGAAATTCGTGGTGACGTTGAACGAGCGCTCTACCGGCGTCGCCGCCCCGAAGTCCGCATTCCCGGCCTGCGTCGCCCTGACGGTCACCAGTCCGGCATCTGTCAGGGTTAGCGAAGCGCCGTTCACGGTCGCGGGTCCGGAGACGACGGTGAAAGTCACGGGCAGGCCCGAGGTCGCAATGGCCGCGAGGGAGAGGGGCGCGGTCGTGAACGCCTGATCCGCAGGACCGGCGAACTGAATGGTCTGGGACTGCCGGTTACTGACCCGCAGCTCCCGCGAGACATTGGCCGCCGGATGGTAATCTGAATTGCCCGACTGGCTGGCGATCAGGTTAGTCACGCCCTCCCCGACGATCGTCACCACCCGGCCTGCGACGGTCGCGACCGCCGGATTCGAGCTGGTGAAGGCGACCGCCAAGCCGGAGGAGGCGGTAGCGTCCAAGGTGAAGGGCGCGTCGCCGACGGACTTCACGGTCAGCGGCGCGAGGACCTGCGGGCTCCCGAGCTTCAGCTTGGCCACATCGGATTCCGCGGATCCCCTCGGATTAGTCACTCGCGCGGTATAGGCGCCCGCGTCCGCCGCCGAAAAGTTGGCTAGGGCGAGCGTCGCCGCCGTCGCACCGGCCACGACTGCGCCGTTCTTGCGCCACTCATAGGTGAAGGGGGCGCTCCCCTCCGCGGACACGGTCAGCGTCACCGCGGCGCCGGCCGGGACGGTCCCGAGCTGGCCGAAGGGCGGGAGCTCAAAGGCAATCGTCTGCGCGCGCAGGCTGCGCGCGACCACGAGCATCTGGGTCACGTCCGGCGCCGCCAGGAAATTCGCGTCCCCAGCCTGCCGCGCCGTGATCACCGTGGAGCCCTCGCCCACCACGGTCACCGTGTTGCCGCTGACCGTGGCCACCGCCGCATTGGCGCTGGTATAGCTCACCGCGAGCCCGGAGGAGGCCGTGGCGGTCAAAGCGAACGGGGCATCCCGGGAAGTCTTGGCCGGCAGGGCGACGAAGGAGATCGTCTGGGCCAACCTGTCGGCGGAGACCGTGAAGGACTGGTCGACAGGCGTCGCGGCCGCGTACTCAGAGCTGCCCGCCTGACTCGCCCGCAGCGTCACCGTGCCCGCGCCTGTGAGGGTCACGATGGAGCCGGACACCGTCGCCGGGCCACTGACGACACTGAAGCTCACCGGCAGACCGCTGGAGGCGGTGGCCGCGACGGCGAAGGGCGGATCCTGGTTGGTGCGCGGGGGGAGCGCGGCGAAACTGATCTGCTGCGCCAGACGCTGCACCGAGAGCACCGCGGGGTTACTCACGATCGTTTGCGCTGGAATCACGGTGCCGTTGGAAACCTCGACCGTGTAGCTACCCGCGTCGGACCCCGCGACTCCCGACAGGGTGAGGGTGGCGAGGGTCGCTCCGGCCAACAGAACCCCGTCGCGCCGCCAGCGGTAGGCTGGAACCGGGTTACCGGTCGCGACGACGCTGAAGGAAGCGGCGGCATTGAGCGCAACCGACTGGCCCACCGGCTGGGTGGTAATCTGTGGGACGGTGCCGACGAAGATACCGGCCGCGGGCGAAGTGGTGCTGCCGCGGGCATTGGACACGCGAACCGTGTACTGCCCGGAATCCGCCGCACTGGCCACCGGGATCTGATAGGCGACTAATGTCGCGCCCGCCACGGAAGCGCCGTTCTTGAACCACTGGTAAGTGAAGGGGGGGGTGCCGCCGGCCTCCGCCGTGAGCGTGACACTCCGCCCGGGCGCAACGGCCACCGCCTCCTGGCCGCGCAACGCAGGGGCCAAGCCGAAGAGGACCAGAGCGGGGAAAACAAGCTGGCGGATGAGGTGTTGGAGGGTCACGGGCGGGATGGGGAACGCATGGCAGAGGTTGCCGAAGGGAAATTCCAAATGCTGGCCGGGGGGAAGTTTACGGATTTGTCACAGGCGGTGCAGGCAAACTCAGGGAACATCGTAGACCTCCAGCAAGGCCTCGCCGCGCGCGTCGCCCGCGGCCCCGACTTCCACCGTGAAGGCCCCCGGTGGCAGGGTGAGCAGAATCGCAACGTCAGCTGCGGCCAGCGGAAACGCCCCCACCGCAGCGGCGGCATCCGCCAGCGCGGACCGCGCCGCACCGCTCCAACCGGCCTCGGTGACGAGGAGCCGGCCCGCGCCATCGCGCAGGCGGAGGGTCGGCTGGGCCAGCGGGCTCGCGACCCCGAAGGCCGCCAGGCCGGGACCCACGGCGCGGATCAGCAGCGTCCGGGCCCACTCCGGCGGGATCACCACCCCGCCGATCAAGGCGGCTTCTGGCGAAACGAGGCCGCGGGTCGAAAGGTTGGCCAATCCCCGGGGCGCGGACCCGTTCCGCGGGGTGACCTCGGCGGAAAATTCCTCTCGGTCACCGGTGGTGAGCCGCAGTTGGTAACCCGCCACCACCGCAGGTCGCACCACCAAGACCGAATTGGTGGCGCCGGCGATGGGCTGCCCGTCCCGCAGCCATTGCCACCGCGCGTCCGCGGGCGCCGGCAGCGCGGCGCTGAGGGCGAGGGTGCCGCCGGCCACCACCCGTTCAGGCCGCGACGCCAACGGAAGCAGCGAGGAGGCGTCGATCGTAAGGGCGACCGGCGACGCCAGCGCGCTGCCCAGCGCGTTGACGACCCGCACGCCGTAGCGGCCCGCCTGACGGGCATTCACGCGCTCGAGGACGAATGAGGCGTTCGTCGCCCCTGGCAGGGTCTGGCCGGCGAAAGTCCACTCGTAACTCAGCGGCGCGGCGCCGTCCGCGGTCGCGGTCAGGGTCACCGTGGCCCCGGCGCGCGCGGTCACCACCGTCTCCTGCCCAGCAATCGGCGGGAGCGTGAGGGCGATCAGCCCCAGAGCGCTTCCGAGCCTCCGTGCGAATGACACCACAACCAGCATCCCCCACTCTTCTCTCGGTCCGGCGCGCGGGTCCAGCCCCGACGAACGCCCGCCCGCCAGCCAGAGTACGGACTGGCGATAAGCATTATCCGTATTGAAAGATCGTTGCAGGACGTTTCATCTGGGGGAAAACCAGCAGACGTCCCTCCGACCTTTCTCGAACGCCGGCCCTTCCTGATATGAACCCGCTTCTCCCCCGCCTCGCCCTCGCTTGCGCCACCCTCGCCCTGTCGCTCCTCGTCGGCTGCGCCGGACCCGCCGCGCCGAAGGCCCGCGCCAACGACGACCTTGACCCGCTCGTGCTCACCGCGGGCGACGTGCTCAAGATCTCCTTCCCGGGCTCGCCCAACCTCGACAACTCGCAGGCCATCCGCCGCGACGGAAGAATCAACCTCGAGGTCATCGGCGAGGTGAAGGCCGCGGGCCTGACTCCGGTGGATTTCGAGAAGGAGCTCGTGAAGCTCTATTCGCCGCACCTCGTGACCAAGGACGTGAAAGTTTCCGTCGTCACCTCGACCTTCTCCGTTTTCGTGACCGGCGCCGTCCTCAAGCCGGGCAAGCTGCAATTGGAGCGCGCGGTGACCGCCTTCGAGGCCGTGATGGAAGCCGGCGGGTTCGACGTCCAGCGAGCCAATATGAAGGAGATCAGCATCATCCGGAACGTCGATGGCGTGAGCAAGACCTACAAGGTGAACCTCAAGGCCGTGATGGACGGCAAGGCGACCGAGCAGTTCCGACTGCAGGCGTTCGACACGGTCTACGTGCCGGAGAAGTTCCAGTGGTTCTGAGGCCGGTCCGCGGCGGAGCCGCCCCGCGCGCGACGGTTTAACCCCGGGCTACGGCTCAAGCTCCTGCACCTTTGTCCCTGGCCGGGCGGGCATCGCGCAGGCCCGCGGCGTAGGCGCCGAACACGCGCCGAATCTCGTCGCGCACCCGGCGGAAGACGGCGAGCACCTCCTCTTCGGTGCCCCGGGCCTCGGCCGGATCTTCGAAACCCCAGTGGTGACGTTGCCCCTGCCCGGGGAAGACCGGGCAAACCTGATCCGCGCGGCCGCAGACGGTGATCACGGTGTGGATCGGACGATCACGAAACTCGTCGAGATGCTTGGAGCGGTGCCCGGAGGCATCGAGGCCGATCTCCGCGAGGACGCGGAGCGCGAGGGGATGAACATAGCCGGCCGGACGGGAACCGGCGCTGTGAACTTCCACGAGATCGCCCGCGTCCGCGCGCAGAACCGCCTCGGCGAGGTGACTGCGGCAGGAGTTACCGGTGCAGAGAATCAGGACGGTGGGTTTCATCGGGAAGGAGCAGTGGCTCGCGATCAATCGCTGGGGCTGGGCCGTCGCTGCGACCATAAGGCGCGGCCGAGGCCGGCTTTTTCCTGGAAAATGGTCGGGCTGGTGAGATTCGAACTCACGACCTCTTGCACCCCATGCAAGCGCGCTACCAGGCTACGCTACAGCCCGAACAAGGGAGGGCGAGGAAGCGGCAAGCCCTCCGGGGAAGCAAGCGCTTTTTCGCCGTGCCTTCCCCGCGGCGTCGCGTTGCATCGCGGGGATGCAACTCGGCTTCTGCACCGATCCCGCGACTCTGGCCGCCCTGCCCTTCCGCCCGGAGTGCGACTTCATCGAGGGGCACGTGGTCAACTTCCTCCTGCCCGAGTCGCCCGACGCCGCCTTCGCCCCGCACGCCGCCGCGCTGCGCGCCTGCGGTTTCCCCATGCCGGCAGCGAACGTCCTGCTCCCGGCGACACTGAAATGCAGCGGGCCGGACCTAGCCTACGAGCGGCTCGACCGCTACGCCCACACCGTCTTTCGCCGCTGCCGTGAGATCGGGATGACCCGCATCGTGTTCGGTAGCGCCGGCGCGCGGATGGTCCCGGAAGGTTTCCCAGTCGCGCGCGCCTTCGAGCAGTACGTGGACCTGCTGCGCCAGTTCGCCCCGCTCGCCGAGGAGCAGGGCGTGATGATCGTGGTGGAGCCGCTCAACCGCGGGGAGTGCAACCTCATCAACACCGTGCGCGAGGGCGCCGAGGCCGTCCGGCGCGCGAACCATCCGGCCGTGAAGCTGCTGGTCGACCTCTTCCATATGCTGCGCAACGGCGAGTCGCCCGACGACCTGCTGGCCGTGGGGCCCCTGATCCGGCACGCGCACCTCGCCGAGAACCGCGACCGGGCCGCGCCCGGCACGCACGGCGACGATTTCCGGCCGTACCTGCGGGCGCTGCGCCGCGCGGGCTACAACGACCGCCTAGCGCTCGAGCCGATCTGGACCGACCTTCCGACGCAGCTCGCCCCGGCGCTCCGCGAGATCCGCCGCCAACTCGCCGACGCCGGCTACTGAGCCCTTCGGCTCCTCGCTCAGCCCCCGCCCGGCAGCCGGCGCACGGGAACATCGTTCTCGCGCCGCGGGCCGGGGGTGCTACGGCCCTCGGTGATGAGACGTTCGCGCAGCGCAAGCATCGCCTGGACGCGCGCCGGCTCGGCCGCCGCCCGGTCGTGCTGCTCCGCGAGATCCTCCCCGAGGTGATGCAGCCGCGGCGTCGGGCCGCACAGGAGCTTCCACGGGCCCTCGCGGACCGCCTGCAGCCCGTTCACCCCGCAACTGACGGCGTGGGGACGGATCTCGGCGCGGCCTTCCCGCCAGAGCGGGAGCAGGCTGAAGCTGTCCTCGCCGGCATCGGCGGGCAGCGGGGCGCCCCAGACCTCGGCCAGCGTGGCCATCAGGTCCGCCTGGTGGACCAACGCCCCGGAGACCTGCCCGGCCGGAACCACTCCGGGCCAACGCACCACGAACGGCACCCGGTGGCCGCCCTCCCACGCGTCGCGCTTGTAGCCGCGCAGGGGGCCGCTCGGAAAGTGGCCCATCGCCTCGAGGGGCTTGATCCCGATCGCCGTCTCGTAGCCGTTGTCGCTGGTGAGCAGCACGAACGTGTCGCGCGCGAGGCCGTGGCGGTCCAACGCGGCGAGGATCCGGCCGACGGCGTCGTCGGTCTCCATCACCAGATCCGCGTAATCATTGAGCCCGCTCCGGCCCTGCCACGCGCGGCTGGGTGAAATGGGCGTGTGGGGCGTGGTGAGGGCGACGTAGGCTAGGAAAGGCTCGGCACTCCGGGCGCGCTCAGCGACGTAGGCCTCCGCCCGAGCGATCGTGGTTTCGAGCACCGGCTCGAATTCCCAGCCCGGCAGCGCGGGGCCCTGGAAGCTGGCGCGGAAACCCTCCATCAGCCGGGCGGGCAGCAGCGTGGAGGGCACGCCGATCGTCCGGTCGTCCGCGATGAAACTGTAAGGCGGCCAGTTGGGGACATCGGTTCCGAAGTAATGCTCAAAACCGCGGGTGATCGGCCCCCCCGCGATGGGTTGCCCGAACACCCGGGACCAGACGCGGCGGTGCTCCGCGGTGGGCTCCGTGATGAGCGCATCGCGGGAGCGCCCGGCGCGGCCGCCGAGCCCGCGCAGGGAGGCCAGGTCACCCGGCTCCAAGGGCCAGTCCCAGCCCAAATGCCACTTGCCGAAAGCGGCGGTACGGTAGCCTTGCCGGCGGGCGAGGCCGGCGATGGTCAGGCGGTCGGGCGCGATCAGGGGACGTTCCCAGAGGTCGACGATGCCCGTTTGGAGCCGGGTGCGCCAATGGTACCGGCCGGTCAGCAGCGTGTAGCGGGACGGCGAGCAGGCGGCGGAGGAGGCGTGTCCGTCGGTGAAGCGGACGCCTTCCCGGGCGAGGCGGTCGATGTGGGGCGTCGCAATCCGTCCGCGCTCGGGGTTGTAGCAACTCGGGTCACCGTAGCCGAGGTCGTCGGCGAGGATGACTACGATATTGGGGCGCGCGGGGGCCGGCGCAGCGGCGGCAACGGTGCCGGCCAGCAGCAGGAACCATAGGGGCAGGAGGGGCATCGGAAAGCGCGAGCCAAACCGGGGCCAGCGGATGACGCCATCGCGTTTTTACCGCGCCCGGAATCAGCCACCCTGCGGGCCACTAGGCGCTTGCGGCGGGCCGAAGGAAGCGGAAGCCTCAAACCCACGCCCGCCCGGGTGGTGGAATGGCAGACACGAAGGTCTTAGAAGCCTTTGCCGTAAGGTGTGCAGGTTCGAGTCCTGTCCCGGGCACCAACCGCGCGGCGTCCGCACCCGTACGTCACGGCACCTCGTAGACCTCGACGAGCACCACGCCCCCGCCCGCGGCCCGGTTTCGCACCTGGACGCTGTACGCGTCGGGCGCCACGTCGAGGACCACGGCCGCGTCGCGGCTGCCCGTCGGCAGGTTGAACGCGCCCACCTGGGCGAAGACCGCGGCGTCGGCGGCGTTCCAGTTGTCGTTGGCGGTGGTGGCCACGGAGCCGCGGTAGACCTCCAGCCCGGGATCCGCGAGCGCGCCCTGGATCCCGAAGCCGGCGGTGAGGCCGGGGCCCACGGCGCGGACGAGCAGGCGCTTGCCTGCCCCACCCCCGACGACGAAACCCGCGATCAAGGTCTCCCCGGCGGCGAGGGGCTTGAGCACCGAAACGTTGACCAGCCGGGGCGTGGAGGGCGTGGCGAACGCGGAACCCGCGGTCAGGTCATAGACCTCGGCGAGCACCTCGCCCGTGGCGCCCCCGCCTCCGGAAATCCGCACCGAGTTGTCTCCCGGCGAGACGGTGGCGGTGAGCGCCGCGTCGAGGGAGTCGTTCGTCAGCGGGAAGGCGCCCGCCGCGGCGAAGGCCTCGCGGAGCACGACGCCGCCGCCCCAGTTGTCGTTGCCGCCCGTGCGGGCCTGACCGGCGTAGGTTTCCAACCGCGGGTCCCGCAACGCGCCCGCCACGCCGAACGCGGTCAGCCCGGGGCCGACGGCACGGATCAGGACCGACTTGTTGCCGGCGGTGCCGCCACCCCCGACCACGTAGCCCATCGACAAGACCTCGTCGGCGACCGCCAGCGGCGTGCGGACGGAGAGGTTGACGAGCCGGCCAGGATTCGCGGCGCGGTTGACCGTGAGCCGGACAGCCGGGCTGTCGACGGATCCGGCGCTGTTGGTGACCGTGACCGCGTAGGCGCCGGCCTGGGAGAGCTGCACGTTGCGGAGCTCGAGTTGCGCCGCGGTGGCGCCCGGCAGCGCGACGCCATCCTTGCGCCAAGCGTAAGTGAGGGCCGGACCGGTCGCGGTCACGGCCAGGCGCGCCTCGCCGCCCTCGGTGACCGTCTGCGCCACCGGAGGCGTCGTGACGACGGGGGGAACGGGCAACACCACCGTGATCGCGGCGGGGGCGGAAGTGACGGAGCCCTGAGCGTTGGCGACCACCACCGCGTAGGCGCCGGCATCCGCGGCCTGCAGGTTGGTGCGCAGGTAACTGGAGCGGGTGGCGCCGCTGATGGGGACGCCGTCCTTCTGCCACTGATAAGTCAGCGGGGCCGAGCCCCCGGCGAGGACGTGAAGCTGAACGGGGCGTCCTGCGGCGAGGCTCTGGCTGGCGGGCGGGGTGCCGATCTCGGGCGCGCCGGCCACCACGCGCACCGGGAACGCGGGGCTCGAGAGCGTGGTGCCGCCGGGGGGCACGTAGGAGACGACCGCGGAGCCAGAGTCGGCGGTGGTGACGTTGCCGAAGGAGAGCGTCACACTGGTTTCACCGCCCACGGTCTGCGTGGAGGCGGAGGAGGCCGTCAGCGTGCGGCCCGCCAACTGGATGCGCCAAGTGGCGAAGAGGTTGCTGAACGTGTTCGCCGAGTTGGTGGCGACGAGGCGCACCTCCAGCGGCCCGCCGTCGGGCGCGAGGACCGTGCCGGGCGAAAGGATCTCGGGGTTGGACTGGGCGAACGCCGCGAGGGGCGCGAGCAGCAGCAGGGAGCGGAGGGCACGAGGCACGGTCATAGGTTGCCCAAGGGAAAAGCGCGCCCCCCGGCGAGGCAAGCCTGCCCGAGCCCGCGAACCCCGGCATCAGGCCGACGGCGCGGTCCCGAGGGATTCGCCCATCCGCGCGTAGGTCTCGAGGTGGCGGGAGCTCTGGGCGACCAGGTCGGCGTCGAACCGGATGCGGCCGCGGGCGAACAGCGTGATCACGCAGGAGCCGCCGAAGGCGAAAAGCCCCTTCTCGTCGCCCTTGGCCACCGGGCGGCCCGGCACGAACGACTGCAGGATGCTGCCGACGTTGGTCGCGCCGACCTCGAGGACCGCGACCGGGCCGAAGGCCGGGCTCTCCACCAGCGTGACCTCGCGCTGGTTTTCCACGAGGTAGCGGAGGCGCCGGCGCAGGGCGATGGGGCTGACGGAGTACAGCCAGCCCTGGACGCGGCGCGGTTCGCCGGGCACGCCGGCCACCGGGAAGTGGAACCGGTGGTAGTCGACGGGGCACAGGCGGGAGATGACCATCGCCCCGCCGGCGAAACGGGCAGCGAGGTCGGCATCGTCGAGGAGTTCCGCGAGCGAGAAACGGGCGCCCTTGACGTAGAACCCGTCGGCGGCGTCGACATCCGGGAACACCAGATGGCGGCCGTCCGCGGGGAGCACCGCTACGCCCTCGCCGGGGGCGATCGGCCGGCAGCCGGGGCGCAGCGCGCGATAAAAGAAAGCGTTAAAGTGCTCGAAGCGGAAGGGCGAGGTCGCGAACTCGTCCACGTCGAGGTTGTAGCGCGCGATAAAAGGCAGGATCAGCCGGGCGCTGGCGGGCCGGCTCATCCGGTAGCCATACCAGCGGGAGAACAGGACCCGCCGCGCGAGCAACCACACCGCAAGGCGGCCGACCGGATGCTCGTAGGCGAAGCGCAGCCAGCGCTCGCCGAAGATCTCCTCGGTCTCCTCCTGGGCGCGGGCGCGGTGGTAGTAACGGATCGGTGCGGCGGCCATCGGGTCAAGGTCGCCGAGGGGGCCCGGGCGCGCCAAGCGAAAACCGGGCCCCGCCGAAGCCGCCCCGGCGCTTGCGCCCGGCGACTCCCCCGCCACGCTCGGCTCGATGACCCCGCTCCGCCCCGCGTTGCTCGCCTTCGTCAGCCTCGTGGCGGCCAGCGCCCGCGCGGATCCGGACGCGGTGGTGCGCGCGGCGCTCGCAGCGGAGGCCCGGCTGGACACCCGGCAGGCCCTGACCCTGTTCCAGGAGGCGGTCGCGGCCCGGCCGGGTGACGCGTTCCTGCAACAGAAGCTCGCGCGCCAGTACTCGGACCTGATGGTCGAATTGCCCACCCGGGAGGAACAGCGGGCCGCCGTCGCGCAGGCGCTGGTCCACTCGCGCCGCGCCGCGGAGCTCGAGCCCCGGTCCGCGGAAAACGTGCTCTCCGTCGCGATCTGCCTGGGCAAGCTGGGGGTGCTGAGCGGGACGCGGGACAAGGTCCGTTACTCGCGCGAGTTGCGGGCGGAGGCGGAACGGGCGCTGACCCTCGACCCCGGTTACGCTTGGGCGCACCACATCCTTGGCCGGTGGCACCACGAGGTCGCGGAGCTCAGCGGGACCGCGCGGCTGGTCGTGAAGCTGTTCTACGGCGGTCTGCCCGGCGCGTCGCACGCGGAGGCCGTGCGCCACCTCGGGCGCGCAGTCGAGCTCGAGCCCGGCCAGTTGAAGCACCACCTGGAGCTGGGACTGGCCCTCGCGGGCGCCGGCCAACCCGGTCCGGCCCGCGCGGCGATCCAGCGGGGGCTGGAGATGCCCTCCCGGGAGAAGCACGACGAGGCCGCCAAGGCGCGGGCACGGGCGGTATTGGAGAGCCTGGCCGCCGCATCCTGACGCCGCGTCCGGCTTGTCAGCCGGGACCGGCGTCCCGCACCTTTTGCCTCGCCCTTCCCGCCGATGTCACCCCTCCCTGGGCTCGCGCTGCTGCTGTTCCTCTCGGCGGCCGCCGCGGCCTCTCTGGCCGCGCGGCCTCCAAACCTCGTCATCATCCTCGCCGACGACCTGGGCTGGGGCGACCTGTCGTGCCAGGGCAGCACCACGATCGCGACCCCGCGGCTCGACGGGCTGGCGCGCGAGGGCGTGCGGTTCTCCAGCGCCTACTCCGCGGCGCCCTTCTGCAGCCCCTCGCGGGCGGCGCTCCTCACGGGCCGGCTGCCAGCACGGGCCGGCCTGCCCTACGTGCTCTTCCCGACCGAGCGCCACGGGCTGCCCGAGGCCGAGGTCACGCTCGCGACCCTCCTGAAGGCGCGCGGGTACGCCACGGCGTGCATCGGCAAATGGCATCTCGGCTGGGCCGCCCCGTTCCGGCCCGGCCGCCACGGTTTTGACGAGTACTTCGGCCTGCCGCACAGCAACGACTCCAACGCGTGGCCGGTCGGCGAGCCTTTCATTCAGGTGATGGGGGTAGAGCCGCTGCCGCTGGTTGACGGCGAGCGCGTCGTCGAGGCGCCGGTGGACCAGTCCACCCTCACCCGCCGCTACACCGAACGGGCCGTCGCGTTCATCCGGGCGAACCGCGACCGGCCGTTCCTCCTCTACCTGCCCCACACAATGCCGCACATCCCCCAGTACGCCTCGCCGGAATTCGCCGGAAAATCCCGGGGCGGCCTGTACGGGGACACCGTCGAGGAGATCGACGCGGGCACGGGCGTGATCCTCGACACCCTGCGCGAGCTCGGGCTCGAACGGGACACCGTGGTGTTCTTCTCGAGCGACAATGGCGCCCCAGGCGGAAGGGCCAACGCGGCCACGGCTGGCAAGGGCGGCGCCGAAAAGGCGAAGGTGCCCGCCAAGGCGCCCCGTTTCCCCGGTCGCTCCCTCGCGGGCAGCAATGGTCCCCTGCGCGCCGGCAAGGGCACGACATGGGAGGGAGGCATCCGCGTCCCCCTGCTAGTGCGCTGGCCGACCGGCATCACTCCCGGGCGTGTGGTGGACGAGCCAGTCTCACTGCTCGACGTTTTCCCGACCTGCGCGCGGCTGGCGGGCGCGGCGCCGCCCGCGGACCGGGTCATCGATGGTCGGGATCTGGCGCCGTGGTTCAAGGCCGACGCCACTTCTGGCGGCGCGCCACGCGCGCTGGTCCACTACTTCGGCCTGCAGCCGCAGGCCATCCGCGAGGGGCGATGGAAGCTGCTGCTCGCGGGGATTCCCGCGCCGGAACCGCGGCCGCTCAGCCTGTGGTGGGAGCATCTGCCCGCACTGTTCACGACCCAGCACCGCGTGCTGGCCGCGCCGGAACTGTACGACCTCGCGGTCGATCCGGGGGAGAAGGAGAACCTCGCGGCCCGCCACCCGGAGGTAGTGCGCCGCCTCGCGGCCGCGGCGGGCGAATTTGATGCCGCGCTGCAGCGGGACCGCCGCCCGCTGCAGGTGGTCGCCGGCCCGCCTCCGCCGCCCCCCGGGGCGATCCGTCCGCCGCCCGCCGCGCGGGAGTAGCCGCGGGCGCGGAGCCTGCCTTCAAACCTTCACGATCTCCGTGATGCGCACCTCGCGGGCCGCGTGGTCCACCCAGTAGGTGAAAAGGTAGGCATCGAGCAGGAGATTCTCGATCAGCCGGCCGGCGGCATCGGTGGTCTGATAATCGCTGATCTGGAGCGGGTGCATCGCGATCTGGTCGGCCAGATCGAGGACCACCCGCTGCTGTCGGCGGGGCAACCCGATCAGGAACGCGGCCGCCTCGCTCGAGAGATGGCTGCCGTAACCGGGCGAATCAGGCATGCCCGAGCTGACGTCGCAGCGCCGCGGTGCTCACCTTCTTGCCGGCCGCCATTTGCCGCAGGCGACGGGCCGTTTCCCGTTTCCACGCGGGCGCGTCCTGACCGAGGCGGATCAGGTAGGCGGAAAGTTCGCGCCGCTCCCCCTCGCGCAGGGAGGCGAGCCGTTGTTTCAGGTCGAGCAGGGCCGTGGCGGTCACGCGCCCACCATCGTGAAAAGCCCGGTGGCGTCAATGGATGAGCCAGCGGGACCCGCCGGCCGGGCACTGACCGCCGATCCAAGGCCAAAGCGGCGTTGCCGGAGCGCCCATAATCCCTTTGTTCTCCCCCGTGACCCCAGCCCGCCTGCTCCTGCTCGCCGCGCTCGCGGCCGCCGCCCCCGCCGCGGAGACCGGTGCCGGCGCGGAGGAGCTGTTCACGCGGCGGGTCGCGCCCCTGCTGCGCGAGAAGTGCCTCGCCTGCCACGGCCAGGACGAGACCAAACTCAAGGGCGGCCTCGACCTGCGCACCCGCGCCGAAGCCCTGCTGGGCGGCGACAGCGGGAAGCCCGCCTTCGTCGCGGGCCGCCCGGACGAGAGCCCGCTCTACCTCTCCGCGCGCCGCGACCACGGCGATTGGGAGGCGATGCCGCCCAAGGAGTCCGAGGCGTTCACCCCCGACCAACTCGACTGGCTGCGGGAGTGGATCGCCGGCGGCGCCCCCTGGCCCGACGCGGCGCGCCAGGACGAGATCCGCCGATCCCGCGGCGCGGCGTGGGCGGCGGAGGACGGCGTCACGGTCACGACCAGCCCCGGCCTCTCCCCCGACTGGAACGTGCGCCGCTATCCCCCGGCCGACCTCTGGGCCTTCCAGCCGGTGCGGAAGCCGGCCGTGCCCGCCGGGGCCGCGCACCCGGTCGACGCCTTCGTGGGGGAAAAGCTCGCCGCCCTGGGCCTCGACCCCGCTCCCGCCGCCGAGGCCCGGGTGCTGTTGCGCCGGCTCAGCCTCGGCCTGACCGGCCTGCCGCCGTCGCCCGAGGAGGTCGCCGTCTTCACGCGGGCGCACGCCGCCGACCCGCGCGCGGCCGTTGCGGCGGCGGCCGATCGGCTCCTCGCCAGCCCGCACCACGGGGAGCGGATGGCGCAGCACTGGCTCGACATCGTCCGCTACGCGGACACCGCGGGGTTCGCGAACGATTACGACCGCGGCAACGCCTGGCGCTACCGCGATTACGTGGTGCGGGCCTTCAACGGCGACCGGCCCTTCGACCGCTTCATCCGGGAACAGATCGCCGGGGACGAGGTGGAGCCCGGAAACCCCGAGGCCGTCGTCGCGACCGGCTTCCTGCGGATGGGCCCGTGGGAGCTCACCGGGATGGAGGTCGCGAAGGTGGCGCGCCAGCGGTTCCTTGACGACGTGACCAACAGCGTGGGCGAGACCTTCCTCGCCCAGCCCCTGCAGTGCGCGCGCTGCCACGACCACAAGTTCGACCCCATCCCGACGCGCGACTACTACGCGCTGCAGGCCGTGTTCGCGACGACGCAGCTGGCGGAGCGGCCGGCGGCGTTCCTGCCCGGCGAGAACCGGGCGGGCTTCGCGGAGCGGAAATACCTCGAGCTGCGGCGCGCGGATCATCTCGCGGCGCTGCAGCGACTCGACGAGCGGATGCTGGCCAACGCGGCGGCGTGGTTCCGGGAACGGGGCCGCGATCCGGCGCGCTGGGAAGCCGCGGTGGCGCAGGCGCGGACCCAGGAGCGCGCGAAGCAGCGGCGCGAGTTCGAGGGGGCATTCGCGACCGCCCGGTCGATCCTGCTCCGCCAGAAGGTGCCCGAGGACGAGTTCCCCCCGAAACTCGTCGGCCTCACTCCGCAGGAGTACGGCGAGGAGCGGGTCGCCCGCAAGGGGCTGGAACGCCTGCGCTGGGAGCTCGAGCGCTACGAGCCGTTCGCCCTCTCCGTCTACAACGGCCGCACTCCCGACGTGAAGTCGGTCAACGCGCCCGGGCGCATCCCCGCGGCGCGCCTCGAGGCGGGAGAGCTGGAGCAGACCTGCATCCTTACCGGCGGCGACCCGTTCTCGCCGGGTGACCGCGTCGCCCCCGGGGCCCTCAGCGCGCTGGGCGACCTCGGGACCGACCCCGTGCCCGACACAGTCGAGGGCCGGAGGCGCGCGCTCGCGGACTGGGTCGCCAGCCCCGCGAACCCCCTGACGGCGCGGGTGATCGCGAACCGCGTCTGGCAATGGCACTTCGGCCGGCCGCTGGCGGCCAACCCGAACAACTTCGGCGTGACCGGCGGCAAGCCCTCGCACCCCGCCCTGCTCGACTGGCTGGCGGCGACCCTGGTGGAGCAGGGCTGGTCGCTGAAGCACCTGCACCGCGTGATCGTGACCAGCGCGGCCTACGCGCGCTCCTCGGCCCATCCGGACCGGAAGGCGGTGGCGGAGAAGGATCCGGCGGGGATTTCGCTCGCAGCCTTCCCGTTGCGGCGCCTGAGCGCGGAGGAGCTGCGCGACGCGATGCTGGCGGCCTCGGGGGAGTTGAACCCGGCGGTCGGCGGCATCCCGAACCGGCCCGAGATCCACCCGGAGGTGGCCCTTCAGCCGCGCCAGGTGATGGGGACCTTCGCCGCCGCCTGGGTGCCCAACGCGACGCCGGCCGAACGGCACCGCCGCAGCCTCTACGCGCTGCGCATCCGCGGCCTGCCCGACCCGGCGATGGAGGTCTTCAACCAGCCGGGGCCGGACTTCTCCTGCGAGCGGCGGGACGCGGCGACGATCACGCCGCAGGTCTTCAGCCTCTTCAACGGGGCCGCCAGCCACGCCCGCGCGCTCGCCCTCGCCCACCGGGCGCTGCGGGAGGCCCCGGACGACGCCGGCGCCGTGGCGCGCTGCTTCGCCCTCGCCCTCGGGCGCGAGCCGACCGCAGCAGAGCTCGCCGCGTGCCTGACCCACTGGCGGGAGCAGACCCCGCTGGCCGCGGAGGCGCCCCCGGCCAAGCGCCCGCCCGCGGAGGTGCGGCGAGAGGCGGTCGAGGAGAACACCGGCGAGCGGTTCGTCTTCACCGAGCGCCTGCACGCCGCGGCCGACTTCCAGCCGGATCTCGCGCCGGCGGACGTGCCCGCGCGCACCCGCGCCCTGGCCGATGTCTGCCTCGTGCTCTTCAACGGCAACGAGTTCACCCACGTGGAGTAACCCCGACGATGAACGCCTACTTCCCCTGCGCCGGCGCCCGCGCCCTGCACGCCCCCACCCGGCGCGACTTCGTCTACGGCCTCGGCGCGAGCCTCGGCAGCGTGGCCTTCAGCGCCCTGCTCGCGGGCGAGGCCGCCGCACGGCCGGGGCCCCTCACCCCGCGGCCCCCGCACCGGGCGGCGAAGGCCAAGTCCTGCATCTTCCTGATGATGGAGGGCGGCCCGTCGCACCTCGACACCTTCGATCCCAAGCCCGCGCTCGAGCGGCTGCACCTCAAGGAGTTCGTCCGCGAGGGCCGCGAGAAGTCGGCGATGGAGAGCGGCAAGCGCTACTTCGTCCGCAGTCCCTTCCAATTCCGCAAGGCGGGGGCCAGCGGGGCAGATATGGCCGAGAACTGGGCTCATCTCGCGAAGGTGGCCGACGACCTCTGCTTCTATCGCGGGTGCCAGGTCGACAGCGTCAACCACCCGACCGCGATGTACCAGATGAACACGGGCAACCGCTTCGGCGGCGACCCGGGGATCGGCGCATGGGTCACCTACGGGCTGGGCTCGCTGAACCGGAATCTGCCCGGTTTCGTCGTCTTGCCCGAGGTCTCCTACCCCCAGGGCGGCGCGTCCAACTGGGGCAGCGGTTACCTGCCGGCCGTGTACCAAGGCACGCCGCTGCGCGCGAAGGGCGCGCCGATTTTGGACCTCGCCCCGCCGCCCGGCGTCTCCGCGGAGCGCCAGCGCCGCAATCTCGATCTGCTTGCGCACCTCAATGCCGGGCACGCGGCGCGCCATCCGGGGGCCGACGCCCTCGCGGCGCGGATGGAGAGCTACGAGCTGGCGTACCGGATGCAGCTGGAGGTGCCGGGCGTGCTGGATCTGGAGGGCGAGGACGCCGCGACGCGCGAGCTTTACGGGATCGGCCGGGATCCCACCGACGCCTTCGGCCGCAAGTGCCTGCTCGCCCGCCGCCTCGTCGAGCGCGGCGTGCGGTTCGTCCAGCTCTACAACGGCACCTGGGACAGCCACGACTACATCGAGCGGGCGCACGGCAATCTGGTGCGCGGCGTGGACCAGCCGATCGCGGCGCTGATCGCGGATCTCAAGCGCCGGGGATTGCTGGAAACCACCCTAGTGGTGTGGTGCGGGGAGTTCGGCCGCACCCCGGACAACGGCGTGCGGGGCGGCACGGCCTACGGCCGGGACCACAACCCGAAGGCGATGACCATCTGGATGGCGGGGGGCGGCGTGAAGGCCGGCCACACCATCGGCGCCACGGACGAGACCGGGATGGAGGCGGTGTCGTGCGTGCACCCCGTGCGCGACCTCCACGTGACCCTGCTCCACCTGCTCGGCCTCGATGACAACCGCCTCACGTACTACCACGGCGGGCGCTTCAAGCAGCTGAGCCAGTTCGGGGGCACCGTCATCCGGGAATTGCTCGCCTGAGCCGGCGATCGGTGGCACGCGGGCCCTCGCGTGGCGGCACGCGCGTCTGGGCCGGAACGATTCAATTCGAGGCGAAGCCGCGGGGTGAGATGGCGAGCA
>Ga0172372_10005351_pt1 | contig 17862 bp, 14 predicted proteins | sample LakKiv5m_2_FD_114544 | JGI IMG/M metagenome (GOLD analysis project Ga0172372, IMG submission 114544) | Freshwater microbial communities from Kabuno Bay, South-Kivu, Congo - kab_092012_9.5m | ecosystem: Environmental > Aquatic > Freshwater > Lake | place: Democratic Republic of the Congo...
AAGGCACGTGCTCGCGCCGCTCGCCATGCGCGCGATGCAGCGGCCGAACTACTCGATCTTTACGCGCGTCGGGCCGCTCGCGAGGGGCACTCCTTCCGCTTTGCAGCCCGCGACTACGAGGCCTTTGCGGAAGGCTTTGGATTCGAGGAAACACCCGATCAGCTCGCAGCCATTCATGCGGTGGTTCAGGACCTGGTGGCCAGCCGACCCATGGACCGCCTGGTCTGCGGCGATGTGGGCTTCGGAAAGACTGAGGTCGCGCTCCGGGCTGCCTTTATCGCAGCGGCTGACGGCCGGCAGGTGGCCGTGCTCTGCCCCACGACACTTCTCGCCGAGCAGCACTTTCGAACGTTCTCCGATCGGTTCGCCGACTTCCCCGTCCGCCTCGCAGAGCTCTCGCGATTCCGCTCCGCAGCTGAAACGCGGGATGCCATCGAGAAGATCAATCGTGGCGAGATCGATATCGTGATCGGCACACACAAGCTTCTGTCCGCTGACATCCGCTTCCGAAATCTCGGGCTGGTCATCATTGACGAAGAGCATCGCTTCGGAGTTCGCCAGAAGGAGGCGTTCAAGGCACTGCGAGCCGAAGTGGATGTGCTGACGCTCACCGCCACGCCCATCCCACGCACGCTCGCCATGAGCCTGGAAGGGATACGCGATTTTTCGGTGATTGCAACAGCGCCGCAGAAGCGCCTTGCGATTCGCACCTTTGTCCGGCGTGAGTCGGACGCCACTGTCCGTGAGGCGCTGCTGCGCGAATTGAAACGCGGCGGCCAGGCCTATTTTCTTCACAACGAAGTCGACACCATCAACAACCGGCGTACCCGGCTCGCCGAACTGATGCCCGAGGCCCGGATCGAAGTGGCCCACGGGCAGATGCCCGAGCGCGAGCTCGAGCGTGTGATGCGCGACTTTCATCAACAGCGCTTTAACGTCCTGCTCTGCACCACCATTATTGAAACCGGCATCGACGTACCGAGCGCCAACACCATCGTGATTCACCGCGCCGACCGTTTCGGGCTCGCGCAGCTTCATCAGCTGCGGGGCCGCGTGGGGCGTTCGCATCATCAGGCGTACGCGTATCTGCTCATCCCCGACGAATCGGCCATCACGCGCGATGCCAGCAAGCGACTCGACGCTATTCAGGCCATGGAGGAACTCGGTTCCGGGTTTTATCTCGCCATGCATGACCTTGAGATCCGGGGCGCGGGCGAGGTGCTTGGCGACTCGCAGTCGGGCGAAATGCAGCAGGTGGGCTTTTCCATGTATACCGACATGCTCACCGAGGCGGTGCGCGCGCTGAAAGAGGGGCGCGACCCCGACCCAGGTGCGCCGCTTGCCGCCACCACCGAAATCAAGCTGCATGTTCCTGCATTGCTGCCAGCTGACTACTGCGCCGATGTGCACGAGAGGCTAAGCCTTTACAAACGCCTCGCTGGCGCCGACAGCGACGACCGGCTCAGGGAACTGCAGGAAGAGCTGGTGGACCGGTTCGGCAAGCTGCCAGAGCCTGCAATGGCCCTGTTTGAAACGCACCGGCTTCGAATCGCCTCCAAGCCCCTGGGCATCATCAAGATCGATGCCGCAGCTGAAGCAATCGTGGTCCAGTTCACCGAAAAGCCTCCCATCGACCCGGGCCAGATCATTGGCCTGCTGCAACGCCGGCGCGATGCGCGCATGAGCGGGCAGGACCGTCTCCGCTTCACGCTCGCCACACCCGATCTCAAGTCACGTGTTCGCGCCATTCGTGACATCCTGACCGGCCTGGCCACCCCTGTGCCGCCGCCTCCCGGGAAAAGGAAATCGTGAGCACGCTGATCATTCAGCATCCTTCGCTTTCGAGAGCGGCGATCGATGCATTCTCGGCGCTGGCCGGTCACCCCCCAGATCTCACGGGCAGCAGACTCGCACTCTGGCGGCGGGTAGCGATGGATGGCGAGCGTCTGGCGTTCGCCGCCGACACACATCAGGTTGACGCCGAGATCGTGGCCCCCGACCTGCAGCTCGCGAGCTTTGGATTGGCTGCCTTTGACATGGACTCCACGCTCATCACCATCGAATGCGTCGACGAAATCGCCGACTTCGCTGGCTGCAAAGCCGAGGTCGCGGCCATCACCGAGGCGGCCATGCGTGGCGAGATCAGCGACTACGACGAGAGCCTGCGGCGCCGCGTGGCGCTCCTCGCGGGGCTACCCGAGACGGTGCTGCAGCGGGTTTGGGACGAGCGGGTTGAGTTAAGCCCGGGCGCCGAGACCCTGATCCGGAGAATGAAGGCATGTGGCCTGCAAATGCTGCTGGTCTCGGGCGGCTTCACCTTCTTCACCGATCGTCTCGCGGCGCGACTCGGCATCGCTCATGTGCAGTCCAACCAGCTCGAGATCCATCGCGGACGGCTGACGGGCCGTCTGGTGGGGCCCGTGATCAATGCCGCCGCCAAGCGCGCTGCACTCGAACGTACCGCTGCGCGAATCGGTTGTTCGCTCGCCCGCACCATTGCAGTCGGCGACGGCGCCAACGATTTGCAGATGATGTCCGTGGCCGGGATGTCAGTGGCGTATCGCGCCAAACCGCTGGTCAGAAACGAAACCACGCACGCCATCAACCACGGCGGGCTTGACTCGCTATTGGGTCTGTTCGAAGACACCCGCTAAGCGCGGCGATTGCCGCGAGCGGCTGTGCCCCGTCAGTCCGAGGTCACCATCTCGCCTTCGAGATCGTGCTCATCAGCGCCAGTGATGCGAACCTGCACGAAGCCCCCAATCGGCAGCGGGCCGCTTCCGCCAAAACGCACCACACCATCGATCTCGGGCGCGTCCATATGCGTGCGACCAACCGCATACGCGCCCTCGTCGGACTCTTCAATACCATCGACGAGCACCCGCATGGTCCGGCCTACAAATCGCTGCAGACGTTCGGCCGAAATATCTGCCTGCACCTGCATGAAGCGCTCGCGTCGTGCCTCGCGCTCGGCTTCAGGCAATGCGCCTGGCAAGTCGTTGGCGGTCGCCCCATCCACCGGCGAATAGGCAAAACACCCTACGCGGTCGAGCCGCGCCTCGCGCAGAAAATCGAGCAGCGACTCAAACTCCGCCTCGGTTTCACCAGGAAATCCTGCAATGAAAGTGCTGCGCACGGTGATGTCTGGCACGATCGAACGCCAGGCCTGAATCCGCTCGATATTGCGCTCGCCGCTGGCGGGGCGCTTCATAAGCTTCAGGATTCGCGGATGGGCATGCTGAAACGGCACATCCAGATAGGGAAGCACCAGACCCTCAGCCATCAGCTCCACCAGCTGATCGACGTGCGGATACGGATACACATAGTGCAAGCGCACCCAGGCATCATGCTCGCGCGCGGCCATTCCAAGTTCACGCGCAAGCTCATGAACGCGGGTACGAACAGGCCGCCCCTCAACAAACCCGGTGCGGTAGCGAACATCGACCCCGTAGGCGCTGGTGTCCTGCGACACCACGAGCAGTTCGCGAACGCCGGACGCAAAAAGCGCCCTCGCCTCGCGCACGACGTCGCCTATCGGCCGGCTATCGAGATCGCCGCGCATGGAGGGAATGATGCAGAAGCTGCAGCGGTGGTTACAGCCCTCTGAAATTTTCAGATAGGCGTAATGTCGAGGCGTGAGCTTGATGCCCCCCTCTGGGACCAGATCGCTGAACGGATCGTGAGGACGCGGTAGCGCCCTATGGACATGGGCCATCACCTCGTCGGTGGCGTGGGGCCCGGTCACCGCAAGCACGCTGGGATGCACTTCCTCAATCAGCGTCGACCCCGGAGAACTGCCCGCCTTCGCACCCAGGCAGCCCGTGACGATCACCTTGCCATTTTCAGCAAGTGCCTCGCCGATTGCATCCAGCGACTCGCGGACTGCATCATCAATAAAGCCACAGGTGTTGACGACCACCAGGTCGGAGCCGTCATAAGAGCCCGATACCTCATAGCCCTCGGCACGAAGCTGAGTGAGGATACGCTCGGAGTCAACCAGCGCTTTCGGGCATCCCAGAGAGACGAAGCCAACCTTGGGGACCGCCTTCTTCTTGCGAGCCGCGCTCACTTCTGGCGCGGCGCGGCGCCGGGGAAATTCATGTTCTGGAATACGCTCCGAGTTTGCGCAGCCATCTGCTCCTGCATTTGCATGAAGAGCGTCTTGCTCTGGTCGATGTAGTTACCCATCATGGCCTGCATCATGGGCGCCTGCATGGCCATGAACTGCGCCCAGACCTCGGCACTGGGCATGGAGCCGGGATCGTAAATTGACTTGGACTGCTCCTGCAGCTTGTCCTGGATTTCAACAAAAGACTGCATGGTCTTTTCAAGGTAGGCGCCCATCATGCCCTGCATGGCGTGACCATAAAACCGGATGATTTGCGCAAGCATGGGCGACGTGAAGAGCGGTGCACCGCCGGCCTCTTCCTCGAGAATGATCTGCAACAGAATGCTGCGGGTCAGATCTTCCGAGGTCTTGGCATCCGCCACCCGGAAGGGCTCGTTGTCGAGCACCAACTGCTTGACATCGGCCAGCGTGATGTACGCGCTAGTCCGGGTGTCATAGAGGCGTCGGTTGGGGTACTTCTTGATCAGCCGGATCGGTGCACTCATTGCCCATCAACCCATATGCAGACCACCGTTGCAGGAAAACTCTGCACCGGTGGTAAAGCCTGCGTCATCGGTGGTGAGCCAGCCGCAGATGGATCCAATTTCCTCGGCGCGCCCAAGGCGACGCACGGGAATCGTCTGGATGATTTTCTCGCGGACGTCTTCACGAACCGCCATCACCATGTCGGTGGCGATATACCCCGGCGCCACGGTGTTGACGGTGACGCCCTTGCTGGCAACTTCCTGGGCCAGCGCCATTGAAAAGCCATGCATGCCAGCCTTGGCAGCCGAATAATTGCTTTGGCCGAACTGGCCTTTCTCGCCGTTGACCGACGAGATATTGATGATGCGGCCCCAGCCCTTGTCGAGCATGCCGTCGATCACCTGCTTGGTGACATTGAAGAGCGAGTTGAGATTGGTGTCGATCACCGAGCGCCAGTCTTCGAGCGACATCTTGCGAAACACGCCGTCGCGCGTGATGCCCGCGTTATTCACCAGGATATCGGGACTGCCGAAGCTGGCCTTTACCTGATCAAACGCCGCTTTGGTGGAATCCCAGTCGGCCACGTTGCCCACCGAAGCTTGAAATTCATAGCCCTCGGCCTTTTGCTCGGCCAGCCACTTCGCGTGGTCGCGCGTGGGGCCGCACCCGGCGATCACCAGATAGCCCATGTCATGAAACTTGCGGCAGATGGCGGTACCGATTCCACCCATACCACCCGTGACGTAAGCGATTTTTCTGCTCATGAGCTCATCTCCTCGTTGTGATGAATATCGTTGTTGTTCAAGCTCTTTGCCGGACATAGCTTCCGGGCGCGGGTTCCAGAACCGTATGCAACGCCGAACCCGGCGAGCGCGGTGCGATCTTTCGCTCACCCTGGAATTTGCCGACCCACTGTGCCCAGTCGGGCCACCAGCTGCCGGGAACCTCCTGCGCCTGGCTGAACCACTGCTCGGCCGACGGCGGGCAACTCGCACCCACCCAGTAGTTGCGTTTGTTGCGGCTCGCTGGATTGATGACGCCGGCGATGTGGCCGCTCGCGCCCATGACAAAGCGCACCGGCCCCTTCATCAGCTGCGTGGACTCATAGGCTGCGCGCCAGGGAACGATGTGATCCTCACGCGACCCGTAGACATACGTGGGTACGCCAATGGCACCCAGGTCGATGCGCTCGCCGGCCGAGGTGAGGCGACCAGGAATGCGAAGCTCGTTTTGCAGATACATGTGGCGCAGGTACCAGCAATACATGGGGCCCGGCAGGTTGGTACTGTCAGAGTTCCAGTAGAGCAGATCGAAGGCCGGCGGTGGCTCGCCCTTCAGATAATTGCTCACCACATAGTTCCAGACCAGGTCATTGGGCCTGAGAAAGTTGAAGGTGGTGGCAAGCTCGCGACCGTGCATGAGACCGCCACTGCCAATGGTGGCTTCCTTGTACGACACAAATGCTTCGTCAACAAAGATGCCCACCACCCCAGGATCGGAAAAATCGAGCAGGGTAGTGAGCAGCGTCAGCGACTCCACCCAGCGCTCACCGCGTGCAGTCAGCGCCGCGGCCGCGGTCGCGACAAGAGTGCCGCCGACGCAGAAGCCCAGCAGGTTGACGGTGGGCTGGCCCGTGATTTCGCGAACTGTCCGGACCGCATCGATCACACCACGCTCGACATAGTCGTCCCAGGTGAGGCGGCTTTGATCGGCCTGCACATTGCGCCAGGAAACCATGAACACCGTATGGCCCTGCGACACCGCGTATGCAACCAGCGAGTTGTCGGGCTGCAGGTCCATGATGTAGAACTTGTTGATACAGGGCGGCACCATCAGAAGCGGCCGACTGCCCACCCTATCGGTGGTGGGCGTGTACTGAATCAACTGAATGAGATCGTTCTGATACACCACCGCGCCCGGTGTGGTGGCGACATTTCGCCCCACATCGAAGGCAAGCTCATCGGTCTGCGAAATGTGCCCCTTCTGCAGATCGGTCAGCATGTTCTGAATGCCCGACCACAGGCTCTCGCCTCGGGTGTCGAGCAATTTCTTCTGGGCTTCCGGATTGGTGAGCAGGAAGTTGGCCGGAGACATCATGTCCACCCATTGCTGAGTGGCAAATCGCAAACGCTCGCGAGATTTCGACTCACCCTCAACGGCATCGGCCATTCTCTGGAGAAACTCGGCATTCAGTGAATAGAGCGCCGCCCCCCAGGCAAACGGCCCGCTCTGCCAACTCGCATCGGCGAAACGCCTGTCAGGCGCTGCGGGCGGATTCGAAGACGACATCAGATCGGACAGGCGCATGAAGTAGTCAGCCTGCAGACCCGTCATAGCCTCAGGGGAGATGTGAAGACCGGCGGGAAGACCACCGGGCGGCGGGGACGACGATTGAGGCCCGGCCGCCGCGCTCGCGCGGCCAGCCTCGGCGCTTGCGCGGCCCGCGTCGGCTCCCGGGGCTTGAGCACGCCCGCGGGCGCCTGATGATGCGGCCTTGCGCGCACGCGGCGCCGGCTTGGCCTGCGATTTGGGCGAAGCACGCCTCACCGGTTTCTTCCCGCTCGTCGCGGTCGCCCTGCTGCGCTTGGCTGTTGCCATGATTCCCCCGTGTTCTGCCCAGTAACACTTTTTTCAGGCATTCTCCCCCGCGACGCTGATTTTTCAAAACCCAACCCTACGAAGCGCCGATGTACATTGTTGCCATTGCCTGGCTTTATGTGGTCGTTCTGATGTCGCTCACCGAAGCTTCATGGGTGGCGGGCGTGGCCACCTTTTTCCTCTATGGCGTTTTCCCGCTTTCGGTGTTGCTCTATCTCATGGGAACACCGCAGCGGCGACGCAATCGGCAGCGTCGCGAGGCCTCTGATCAGCCCCCGCCCTCGCCATGACTAAGGCTTGATCCAGATCAACGAGGCCATCCGCCCGGTGACCCGATCCCGCCGGTGCGAGAAGAACCTCTCAGGGTCACCGACGGTGCACTGCCCCCCGCCCCCGACCTCGATAATCCCGACTTTGGCCAGACGCTGACGCGCGAGCGAGAACAGGTCGGCGAGCCACTTGCCAGGCTGGGCGGCGGGGCGAAAGCACTCAGCTGACAGCGGGTCATGGTCGACAAAGGTCTGTCTCACCTCCTCACCGACCTCAAATGCGGCAGGTCCGATCGCAGGGCCCAGCCAGGCAACCAGGGGCTCGGCCTCGCCCGGAAGCGCCTGAATCGCCGTCACCGTGTTTTCAATCACGCCCGCAGCCAGTCCCCGCCACCCCGCGTGCGCAGCACCAATTCGACGCCCCGAGCGGTCCGACAGAAGAACCGGCAAACAGTCAGCACTCAGGACTGCCAGGACACGTCCAGGAATATCGGTGACAGAAGCATCGGCACAAACCTCCTGCTGAGATTCACCCCCCTGCTTGCCGGACGCCACGCAGCAAACATCCACGCCGTGAACCTGGCGAAGCCATTGCGGATCGGCGGGCAGCAGCGCACTCAGGCGGCGGCGGTTCTCGGCAACCGCTTCGGGCTGGTCTCCGCAGTACAGACCAAGGTTGAGTCCCCCGTCCCGCCCCTGGGAGAGGCCCCAGGATCCCCGGCTCACCCCACCCCAACGGGGCGTCACCACTGCGCACACCGAATTCGGCAGCGGCCCGCCCGCAGGGATAAGTTCGAGGCTCAAACAGCACCCGGATCGTTGAATGGACGCTGGGCGCCTTGCATGGCCTGATCCAGAGCGATTCCAGCCGACTCAAGCAGGGCGAGCAAATCCGCGGGCCAAGTGGATGTCCAGACCTGCGTCCGCCCACCCACCGGTTGCTGCAATTCCAGTCGCCAGGCATGAAGCGCCTGTCGCGGGGCATTGACATCGACCAGCCCGCCGTAGAGGGCGTCACCAACGATTGGAGCGCCAATATGCCTCGCATGAACACGGATCTGATGTGTTCTGCCCGTATGAAGTCGGCACTCGATGAGGCTCACCGCGCGGCTACCCAGTCGCCCCTCGGCCAGCTTCCTGAATACCGTGCGCGCAGCGCGACCGCCATGGCCCCGCACCACCGCCATTCGCACTCGCTGAACGGGGTCTCGCCCAATGGGCTCATCAATCTCCATGTGGTCGGCTGCAATTCCCTGTACGAGCGCGAGATAGCGACGACCCATGCGGCGCGAGGAAATCTGCTCTGACAGGTGCGCCATGGCAGACTCGGTACGGGCCACCACCATCAGCCCGCTGGTGTCCTTGTCCAGTCGATGAACAATGCCCGCTCTGGGCAGAGCCGTCTGGCTTGCAAAGCGGTGCAAGAGCCCGTTCAGCAGGGTCCCGTGCCAATTTCCTGCACCCGGATGGACAACCAGACCCGCCTGCTTGTCGATCACCAGAATCGAGGCGTCCTCATGCCTCACCTCAAACTCCACCGGCTCGGGCGCGAACGCGGCCTCGGCTTCCAGCGCCTGCGCCTCAACCAGCAGCGTCTCGATACCGGACAGCCGATGACGACGACCCAGTACCCGCTCGTCCCAGGTGACCGCGCCGAGTTCGATCCAGCGCTGCAGCCGCGATCGCGAATACTGCGGGAGCGACTGCGCCAGAAACCGGTCAAGGCGCTCGCCATGCGCCCCCGCAGCCGACAACTCGTAGACACTGGCGGCCCCGTCGGCGGACGACGCCGACTGATTCACCTGGCCTTGGATGGCGCCCTCAGCGGGATCGTCCCCGTTGGCTATAATGTGCTGATGAATCGACATATTCTGAACGCCGTTCGCCTGCTCGGTGTGTGGCTGATGATTGGTTTATCGGGGTGCGGCACCTTTGATCAGCCCGACGAAACCGTGGGCTGGCCGCCCGACAAACTTTACAGCGAAGCCCGAAAGGATATCGATCGCCGCGCCTGGGCGGAGGCGATCAAGCTGCTCGAAAAGCTGGAGGCTCGCTATCCATTCGGCCGCTGGGCTGAACAGGCTCAACTCCAGATTGCCTTCGCGCATTATCGCAATAACGAGCGCGTACTCGCCATCGCAGCGCTCGACCGGTTCATCAAGCTCCATCCCAGCCACCCCGCGCTCGACTACGCGCTCTACATGAAGGGCGTGGTCAACTTCAACGAGCAGGAAGGCCTGTTCGCTGCACTTGGCCGTCAGGACCTCGCCGAGCGTGACCTCACCGCCGCGCGCGACGCGTTTGATTCTTTCCGGACGCTCATCAACCGCTTCCCGCAGAGTCAGTACGCGGCTGACGCGCAGGCCCGAATGGTGTACCTGGTTGATGCCATGGCCTCGGGCGAGCTCGCTGTGGCGCGCTACTACTTCCGGCGCGGCGCCTACGTGGCCGCTGCCAACCGGGCGCAGGCCATTGTTCGCAAATTTCCCACAGCACGCTCAACCGAGCAGGCCTTGGTGATGCTGGTCGACGCATACGACAAGCTTGGCATGCCCGATCTGCGTGACGACACTCGGCGTGTGCTCCAGAAAAGCTTCCCTCAAACAGCCTCTTCAGCCCCAGCCGAGCCCGCCAGCTGGTGGCAGTTCTGGCGCTAGGTCAGCCGATACTGTCTGGGCAGGCGCCGCAGGCCGGTGCCCCCGCTTCACCCAGTCCAGCGCTTCTTCAGGGTTCCGCGTCAGCGGCATGGCAGGCAGACTGTTTCGCAGCGTCCGTCCATAGCCCCGGGAAACCAGTCGCTCGTCACAAATCACCAGCAGTCCCTGGTCTCGCTCGGACCGTATCAGCCGCCCAGCGCCCTGTTTGAGCGCCATGGCGGCAGCGGGTAGCTGAATCACCCCAAACGGATCCCCCCCTCGGCCCCGCAGTGCGTCACTGCGCGCGCGCAGCACCGGATCATCGGGGGGCGAAAAGGGTAGCTTGTCGATCACGACCAGCGACAGCTGTTCACCGACCACATCGACCCCCTCCCAGAAGCTCGCCGAGCCGATCAGCACCGGCGCGCTGGCCGCGCGAAACCGTGACAACAGCTCGTTACGCGGCAATTGCCCCTGAACCAGCAACTCGAGCGGCGTACGCAAGGACTGCGCAAAGCACGCGAGCCGCTCGGCCAGCTGATCCACCATTCGCAGGCTGGTACACAGGATGAAAGCACGCCCCCGATTCGCCTCCAGCAACGGAGCAATCGAAGCTGCGACCCGATCGGAGAAACCAGACGCAGCCGGATCGCCGCACGGCGGCACATAAAGAAGCGCCTGCTCGGGCGTATTGAAGGGACTCGGCCACGCCTCGCAGCGACTGTCCGTGAGCCCCAGCAGGCCGGTGAAATGGCTGAAGTCCCGTCCAACCGCCAGGGTGGCGGATACAAAAATCCACGCTCGCGGTACCGCCTCGATATGCCGTTTGAACACCTCGGCAAGTGACAAGGGCGTGGCGTGAAGCACCACGCCGGTCGTGCCCGCATCGGCCCAGAGCACGGATTCACTGGCGCCCGGGGTAGCGCTCTCACCCCCGTCACCGCCGGCAAGACCGTCACGCCATTGATCCAGCAGGCGCTCAAGCTCCAGCGCCCGCACCGCCAGGCGGGCAAGCTCAGGGCCGCGCTCGGAAGCGCCCTGCAGCGGCTCGCGCAGTTCGCGCAACGCGGCGCGGACTTCGGCGGTGGCCTCGCCGAAATCGCGATTGGCAACCAGACGGTCACGGTCGAGTCGCCCATTACCCGTGACGGAAAGGCGCCACTGACGCAGGCACTGCTCGATCCGACGGTTGAGCGTGATCCAGTCGGCGGCATCCGCGGCATCCGACAGGCCCTCGCGCATCGCATCCCGCGCCAGATCAACGAGTTGGCGACTGGACACCGAACGCCCAAAGAACTGGCTTGCGGTCTCGGGGAGCTGATGCGCCTCGTCGAAGATGATGGCCTGTGCCGTGGGCAGAAGATCCGCCACCCCCTCGTCGCGAAGCGCCAGATCGGCGCAGAGGAGGTGGTGATTCACCACCACCAGATCGGCCTCCTGCGCCGCCTGCCGCGCCTTGAATACGAAACACTCGCGCAGATCCGGGCAATCCTGTCCGAGACAGTTCTCGCGGGTGGAGGTGGCGCGCGACCAGACGGGCGCATCTTCAGGAATGCCCGGCGCATCGCTGCGATCACCGGTGGCTGTCACCGCGGCAAAGCGATCAATACGGTGCAGCACCACCACATCTTCGCGCCGGTCAAATCGACCGTCTTCAAGGTTTCGCCGCAGGTGATAGCGGCAAACATAGTTGGCACGACCCTTCAGGAGCGCCACACGCGTACCGAGCCGGAGGGCATCTCGAACACGGGGAAGGTCCCGACGAAACAGCTGGTCCTGGAGGGTGCGCGTGCCGGTGCTGACCAGAACCATCCCCCCGGACAGCAATGCCGGAACCAGGTAACCGAAGGTCTTGCCTATCCCGGTTCCCGCTTCGGCCACCAGGGTTGAGCGGGCCTCCAGGGCCTCACCCACCGCCTGGGCGAACGCCACCTGGCTGGGCCTCAGCCGGTACCCTGGCTGCGAGCGCGCGATTTCTCCGTCCGGATGAAATGCCGACCGGATCCGCTCAAAAAAGGCCGCCCGAAATTCGCTCACATCAGGCCGGAACGTCCGGCACCAGCCGCATCTGAAGCAGAGTGATGGTGTCGCGGATCTGCAGCCGGCGCTTTTTCAGCCTGCGCAGCTGAAGATCATCGAAATCGCCTTGAGGGCTTACGGAATCAATCATGGCATCCAGGCCTTCGTGCTCCAGCTGGAGCTCGACGATTCGCCGACGGATGGTCTCGGAATCTTCCTGGTCGTTCATTCGAGAGGCGCGGGGAAGCGGGTGGATGACGGCGCGGAGAAAGCGTTTCCCACCGCGCGAGCCTTTGCTGACAGCCACCAATGATACTTGCGCGTCTCCTCGCGAACAATGAATCCCGCGGGCGCCCTGTTGCAGCGAGCCCCCCTTTCAGGCCGAGGGGGGTGGCCGCATCGATGCCGCCGGGAAAAACAACCGGGTGAGCGCGCTGTCATGGACTGGCGAAGCGACCGATCCGGATTCGGGCCCGAAACGTCGCCAATCCGAGACCCAGAAAATGCTGTCACAGAGTTCACGCAGTCCAAGTGTTTCACGGTCACCTATCAGAATGCCCTGCACGCGAAGCTGTTGCCGGGCGCGGGCGTCTGCAATCTTGCCCAGCACCTCTGCGGTGACACCGAACTCGCCATCCGACACGATCAGAAGATCGGCACCGGCCCACTGTCTCTCCCCCAGGTCACCCACTGCGGCTTCGATGGGCTCTGCGATATCGGTGCCGCCGTGAAAGCTCGCTGAAAGCAGGCCTGCCAGCGCGACCAGCCCCTCTACGTCGTGATCAAGCACAGTGCGTCGAACTTCGCCAGGCCCGCCGAAGGCATACACCAGACAGCCTCTACGGGCGTGACGCGCCGAGCGCATGGCCTCGAGCACAACGGCCTTGGCAAGCTGTTCGGCCGCGCCAGCCATTGACGCCGAGGTGTCCAGGCATACGATGACAGGGCCCGCCTCCATCCTCGGGGCAATGTCAGGACGGATCGAATCGAGCCGCGCTTCCACCGGCATCCGGATAGGGAGGCGCTCGGGCTCGCGCAGCGAACGGGCGAGAAGCGCATGCTCTGAAAACCTCGCTGCAAAAACGCGACGAAGCCGCCGCGCAATACGCGGATCGGCCGAGCGACGGCGCCACATTGCAAACTCGGACGCCAGCACCCGATCAAGCGCGGCCGCACGATGAACGCCATCAGGCTCGCCGCGTTCGGCCGCCATGAACCGCGCCTGCCAGTGCTCGGTATCGAACTGGTGTTCCGCTTCCTCAGACACCGTCGCCTGAGGCCGGGACGCGAGCGCTTCGGTAAGCCTGGAACGACCAAGCTCGCGAATCAACTCGGCAAGCGCTGCGGAATCGCGAATCACACTATGCGCCGCCAACACGGCCGCCCAACCCTCACCCTTCAGAACGCCGCGCACCTCGCTCCAGCGCGCGAGGCTACTGAAACCCTCAAGAGATTGAAACACCGCCAGCAGCTGCTCGAGATCGGTACGCTCGGCCTCCCATTCGTCGGCAAAGGCCTTGGCGAGCGCTTCCAGTGCTGCCGCCTCACCATGCTGATGGCTGAGCCGGGCAAGAGAATCCAGATGCCAGAGCAGGCTTCGCACAAGCTGCATGCGCCACGACTCCTCGCTGGCCACCCACTTCGCAAGCCCCAGACGGTCGATACTCGATCCGAACGCCTGCGCCGCTGCAACACCCGGCCAGACGCGCGTGATGGCGTCATCGGCCAACGGATTTTCAGCCATCGCAAGCGCTGGCAGTGCATGGAATAACCAGCGCAAGCGATCGAACACCTGCCCGTGCGAGTTCACGAGAATCGGGAGCCAGAGCTCCCTGCCTGCGCGTTCAAGCGGCTCGAACTGACGCTCGATCGCGTGCGTATCGAACCGTCCAAGCGTCATGGATACGGCTCAGATGACGTCACCGATATCGACCGGCTCAGGGGTTGCATCAGCGCCCGCACCGCCCTCCCCCGCTATCAATGGCAAGGCACGAAATGCTGCGCGCACCGAATCCAGCCTCTCGCGAGCGATTCGCACGCGAGAGGCGGATTCGTGAAAGGTTTCGAGCGCGTGCTGAGCAAACGAGGCCGGGACCCACAGTCCTGCCTGAAGACGGGAAGCGAGATCGTGGGCGTGCTGGTCTGCGCGTCCCAGCCAGTCATCAATACGCGCTATCAAGCCGCTCACCTGCGCCACGCGCGCACCAATGTGCGCTGCGCTGTATCGGCGCGCACGGCTGAACGCAGACAGGCGCGGCGCACCCTGCCCCAGCGCGCTGGCATCGGCCCCGGCGAGCTGCTGGGCGATCGCGAGCTTGCCCGAGTCGTCGAAGGCGAGTTCGCCCGCTGACTGCTCAATCTCGAGTTGCTGCTCAAACGCCTGCGCTGCACGATCCAGCCAGACCGGGTCAAGCGCCCGGTCAACCCCCAACCAGTGAAGGACCCAGGCGTCGAATGCCGCCACCTGTGCTGGCGTGACCGGCAACACCCAGCGAAGAATCGGCAGATGTTCGACCCCTGCCTGGGAGCAACCCTCTAGAAGCGCCGCCACCCGCAGCACCCGCACGGCCCTGACCCATCGTCGATCGCTCACTCCAACCGACAGCGCCTTCAGATGCGCGCGGAGCGCCGTCAGCGCATCAAGAAGGGGCGCACTCAGGGCAAGGGACACGGCTTGCCGGTTAATCAGCTCGGCCATTCCACGACCCAAGCGCCAGGGCGGTGCCGAAACCGATGTGTCGGTCAGCGTGAGCAGCGCTCGAAACGATTCATCGGCCACCGGCGTAACCGGGCAGCAGAAAAGAAAACGATCCTGGAAGGCGCGCATCGCCTCATCATCGGATAGCTCATTGGTGGCCGCCACCAGACAGGCAAGCGGCACTGACACCCTTGTGGCTCCCTGATCAAACACCCGCTCATTCAAGATGCCCAGGAGTGCGTTGAGGATGGCGGAGTTGGCCTTGAACACTTCGTCCAGGAAGGCAACCTCGGCGGTGGGAAGATAGGCCTCGATTTCCCGCTCATAGCGCCCCTCATCGAGCGCCGACAGCGAAAGCGGACCGAACAGTTCTTCCGGAACCGTAAAGCGGGTGAGCAGCCGTTCGAACCATCGCCCGCCAACCAGCGCATGCACGCGGCGCGCGAGCGCACTCTTTGCAGTGCCAGGTGGGCCAACGAGCAGCACATGCTCGCCTGACAAAAGCGCGAGGAGAAGCACTCGCGCGTGGTCGGTTCGCTCCAGGAGTCCGTGACCCAGCCAGTCGGTCACCGCTCGTAGCGTCTGCGGGTCGGGCAATCCGGGATCAGAAGGGCCGCCGTTGGCCGGATGCCCCGCGGGCGGCTGCTGACGGACCCGGGCAGGTTCGCTCATGGGGGCTCCTGTTCAGGCGAAGCCCGCCGCCACCCCGCGACGCGGCGCCTCGAGATATTCACGGCTCTGCATCTCGGCGATTCGGCTCACCGTTCGGTGAAACTCGCCAGCCATCACGCCCTGCGTGTAAAGCGCTTCGGGCGGGCACTGCGCCGACACGATGAGCTTGACCTTTTGATCATAGAGCACGTCGATAAGCCAGACGAAGCGTCGGGCCTCTGAGGCCATGGCCGCAGTCATTTCAGGCACGTCGGACACCAGCACCGTGTGAAAGCGCGTGGCGAGCTCGAGATAGTCGTTCTGCGAGCGTGGCCCGCCGCAAAGCGTTGCGAAGTCGAACCACACCACGCCGCCCGCGCGCCGCAGCGCGCGAACTTCGCGGTTCTCGATCGTCAGTTGAGGGGCCTCGTCAGCGGTTTCGGCAAGCGCCTCAAAGGCTGACGTCAGCGCGCGCGAAGCGGCCTCGTCCAAGGGCATGAGGTAGGCCTGAATCTGCGCGAGCGACATTCGCCGGTAGTCCTGCCCGGCATCGAGCTGCAGACAGTCGGTGTGCTGATGGATCAGCGCAATGGCCGGCAGAATTCGGTCGCGATGAAGCCCGTCGGGATACAGATCATCAGGCCGATAGTTCGAGGTCATCACGAAGCAGACCCCGTGGCTGAACAGGCCGCGGAGCAATCTTTCGAGAATCATGGCGTCGGCAATGTCCGACACATGAAACTCATCAAAGCAGATCAGCCGATAGCGCTGCGCCACGCGCCGCGCAAGCTCATCGAGGGGGTCGGCACGTCCCTTGAGTGATTCAAGCTCGCGATGAACCGCCCGCATGAATTCATGAAAATGCAGCCGGGTCTTGCGAAGCGGGCCCACGGCGCCGTAAAAGCAGTCCATCACGAAGCTTTTGCCTCGCCCCACCCCACCCCATAGCCATACGCCACGGACCGAGCGCGGCGCGCGGCCGAACATTCGACCAAGCAGCCCCGGCGCGCGATCACCGGCCTGCGAGAGCTCATCTGCCAGTTGCTGAAGCCTCAGCACCGCAGCTCGCTGCGCGGGATCATCGCGATACCCGCGCGCTGCGAGCGAGCGCTCGTAGGCCTCGACAATCGAGGCGTCCACCACCGAAGCCCCAGGTGAAGCGGTCAACCGTTCAGGGCCCGGTTATCGGTGGCCGCGAGCGCTGCCTCCCGCATCACTTCAGACAGCGATGGATGCGGATGGCAGATCCGGCCAATATCCTCCGCCGAGGCCTTGAACTCCATGGCGAGAACCGCTTCAGCGATGAGGTCGGAGGCGTTGGAGGCCACAATGTGCACGCCCAGCACCTCATCGGTACTCTCACATGCGAGCACCCTCACAAAGCCCGCCGACGCGCCTGTTCCGAGGGCACGACCGTTGGCTGCAAACGGGAACTGACCGCTCTTGAACGGACGCCCTGCAGCCTTCAGCTGCTGCTCGGTCTGCCCCACCCACGCAATTTCGGGAGAGGCGTAAATCACCCAGGGAATGCAGTTGTAGTCGATATGCGGCTTCTGACCCGCGATCAACTCGGCCACCATCACCCCTTCGTCCTCGGCCTTGTGGGCCAGCATGGGACCGCGCACCACATCGCCAATCGCCCAGATGCCAGGAACCGAGGTGCGACAGCCATCGTCCACCGGAATAAAGCCGCGGGCATCCGTGGCCAGACCCACCGAATCCAGTCCGAGGCTATCGGTATTGGGCACACGCCCCACCGATACGATCAGTCGATCGCATTCCAGGGTTTGGGCGGCACCGGCCGAATCCGTCCAGGCAATGCTGAGACCCTTGCCCGTTCTCGTGACCTCACCCAGACGCGCGCCCAGGTGAATGTTGAGCCCCTGCTTGGTGAACTGCTTCCAGGCCTCTTTTCTGACCGCCTCGTCGGCTGCCGCGAGAAATTCCGGGAGCGCCTCGAGAATGGTGACTTCGCTACCGAGCCTGCGCCAGACCGACCCGAGCTCGAGCCCAATCACACCGGCGCCGATCACGCCCAGCCGCTTGGGTACCTCGCCCAGGGCGAGCGCGCCCTCGTTATCGCAGATCATCTGGTTGTCGACCGGAATGGACGGCAGATGTCGCGCTTTGGAACCCGTGGCCAGAATGACCTGAGCTGCATCACAGTTCACCGGCTCGCCCTCGCCGCCAACCTCGACGAGAAAGCGCCCGTCTCGCGCGCCCATCAGCCTGCCATGACCCTTGAGCCAGGTGATCTTGTTCTTTCTGAACAGGAACTCGATCCCCTTGGTCATCTTGCCAACGATGCCGTCCTTGCGGGCCATCATCTTGCCCACATCCACGGTGGCACCCTTGACTGCAATGCCGTGGTCGGCGGCGTCATGCTGCATGGCCTCG
>Ga0172372_10005352_pt1 | contig 17862 bp, 22 predicted proteins | sample LakKiv5m_2_FD_114544 | JGI IMG/M metagenome (GOLD analysis project Ga0172372, IMG submission 114544) | Freshwater microbial communities from Kabuno Bay, South-Kivu, Congo - kab_092012_9.5m | ecosystem: Environmental > Aquatic > Freshwater > Lake | place: Democratic Republic of the Congo...
GGCAATACAATTGCTTGGCACTTACACAATAGTCACGACATTACCCTCTTTGAAGCAGATGATCATGTAGGTGGGCATACACATACTCATCAAATAGACGCTTTTGGAAAAAAGTACAGTATAGATACTGGTTTTATTGTTTATAACGATTGGACCTATCCCAACTTTATTGAAATGTTAGATCAGCTTGCAGTTGAAACTCAGCCAAGTAATATGAGTTTTAGCGTTCGAGATGAGGTCTCAGGTCTCGAATATAATGGTACCAGTCTAAACAGTTTATTTGCCCAAAGAAGTAATTTATTTAGGCCAAAATTTTTATGGATGATTAGAGAAATTCTCCGTTTCAACAAAGAAGCGCCACTTCTTTTAGATGAGAAAAATGAGGATATGTCTTTTGGTATATATCTCAAAAAAAATCGTTACAGCGACTTATTCATAAGTCACTATATCATCCCTATGGGCTCTGCGATATGGTCAGCAGATCCGAATCAAATGTTTGAATTTCCTGCTAAATTTTTCATCCGTTTTTTTCATAACCACGGTATGTTAAGTGTTTCAAATAGACCGCAATGGAGGGTGATTAAAGGCGGCTCAGAAGCTTATGTGAAAAAGCTAACTTCTGCATTTAATGATCGTATTAAGCTAAATACACCAGTTGAACAAGTGACCCGTCTTTTAGATGGCGTGTTAGTAAAGCCAAAAAATAAAATTGCAGAAAAATTTGATTGGGTGTTTTTTGCCTGTCATAGTAATCAAGTGCTCAATATGCTAACTGATGCAACTGAAGATGAGCTTTCTATTCTAGGTGCATTGCCCTATCAAAATAATCAAATAGTGTTACATAACGATACTAAGTTACTACCTAAGCGAAGGTTAGCTTGGGCAGCATGGAATTACCATTTGACTGAAAAACCGTTAGGGCTTGCTGCAGTGACTTACAATATGAACATATTACAATCAATTGAATCTCCAGAACCATTCTTAGTGACGCTTAATCACACTGCGAATATTGACCCCGCAAAGATTATTAAAACCCTAAACTATAGCCATCCCGTATTTACAACTGAGGGTGTAGTTGCTCAATCCAAGCATTCAATGATTAGTGGAGTTAATAGGACTGCGTACGCTGGGGCCTACTGGCGCAATGGGTTCCATGAAGACGGCGTCGTAAGTGCGTTGGCTGCCTTAAAACATTTTGAAATCGCACAGGCAAAGGTAAAGTATTAATGCAGAAATATAAGAGCTGCATATACGCTGGAAAGGTATCGCATAAGCGATATGCACCAGTGCTCCATGGCTTCAATTATCCATTATTCATGATGTATCTTGATTTGAAAGAACTCCCTTTATTGTTTCAGTCTTTCTGGTTTTGGTCATATCAGCGATGGAATATTGCCAGTTTTTTTAGAAAAGATTATGCGGATGCGCAAGTAGCAGATTTGGACTTCACTATCAGAAACCTTGTAGAAAAAAATACAGGTAAATTATGCCAAGGCCCGATTCGGATGCTTACGCATTTGCGATACTTTGGTTTTATCTTTAATCCAGTGACTTTTTATTATTGCTTTGATAAGCAGGGAAAAGCGCCAGAATTTATTGTCGCAGAAATTACCAATACCCCCTGGGGAGAACGTTATAATTACGTGCTCGACTGCTCAGAGAAGAGTGAGCCGTATCAATTTAAATTCAACAAAAATTTTCATATCTCTCCGTTCATGCCAATGAAAATGGATTATGAATGGCTTTTTGAGGAGCCTCGTGAGCAGTTGTTTATCCATATGGAAAATTTAAAAGGCCATATTAAACATTTTGATGCAACGATGCTGTTAAAACGTATTGAAATAGACCATCGCAGTATGGCCAAAATCTTGATAGGCTTTCCATTCATGACGTTAAAAGTGATAACTGCCATTTATTGGCAAGCACTTAAATTATGGCTTAAACGCATTCCTTTTGTTCCTCATCCTTAACTTCAATCTGATTCCAGTTATGGCAAACCCTAAAAATACATCCTCAAAAGTTTCTAGAGATATCCCGCTGCTAGGAAAAATGACGCCTAAGCCAAGAAGATTGGATCGCCTAGCTAAGCAGATTTTATTCAAACGATTGTTGAATATAAAGCACGGCACAATCTCTATCATCGAGTACATCAACGGCATAAAAAAAGAAGTTAAATTTGGTAACTCTCAACCACAGTCAGCGCTTGATGATATCCATGTATTACTTGAAGTAAAAAACACACAGTTTTACGGCGAGGTTGTGTTTGGCGGCTCCATTGGAGCCGGCGAAGCCTATATGCAAGGCTATTTCGACTGTGACAATCTCACTAATCTCATACGTTTGATGGTGCGCAACCAATCACTATTAGATTCTATTGAAAGTGGCTTTGCTCGCCTCACGGCACCTGTACAAAAATGGCTGCATATCATCAATAAAAATACACAAGAGGGAAGTCGTCGTAATATCGCAGCCCATTATGATTTGGGAAATGATTTTTTCAAATTAATGCTCGACCCTACCATGATGTATTCATCTGCTATTTTTGAAAATTCAAGACAATCACTTGAAGAAGCCTCTTTTGCAAAACTAAAAACCATCTGTAAAAAATTAGATTTGAAAAAAGATGACCACTTGCTTGAAATTGGTACCGGCTGGGGAGGATTCGCAATTTATGCTGCACAACATTATGGTTGTAAAATCACCACCACCACGATCTCTCAACAGCAATATTTGATGGCAATTGAGCGTGTGAAACAAGCTGGCTTGGAGGATAAAATTGAAATTCTACTTACTGATTATAGAGATTTGGCTGGCAAGTATGACAAATTAGTCTCGATTGAAATGATTGAGGCAATTGGGTATCAATTTTATGACACTTATTTTTCACAGTGTAGTCGTTTGCTAAAACCTAATGGGATAATGCTCCTGCAGGCTATTACAATTGTTGACCAGCGCTATGAATCAGCCATTAAATCTGTTGATTTTATTCAACGTTACATCTTTCCAGGAAGCTGTATTCCTTCCGTTACCGCAATGATTAATAGCATTACTAAGAGTACCGATTTAAGGTTATTTAATCTTGAAGACATTGGCCCACACTATGCAAAAACGCTCGCAAAGTGGCGAGAAAACTTTTTCAAACATATTGGTGAAATTAGATCAATGGGTTACCCAGAGACATTTATTCGCATGTGGGATTTTTATTTATGCTATTGCGAAGGTGGCTTTGAAGAACGAGCGCTAGGTGATGTTCATATGGTACTCGTGAAGCCGGAAAATAGAAGATCACCTAAGATTTAAATCTCTCACTTATTTGATTGGGAATCAAAATCTCTTAGGCTGGTTTTTTCATCAGTAAAAAATGGCGAGACAATCGACCAGTATTTAGAAAATCTTCTTAAGTTGGTTTTTGATAGATTTAAGTAAACATCTTCTGGATAGATTTTCTCTTCATCAATCAATTCAATGTCATACCCATAAATTAAATTAATTAGCTGTAAGTTAGGAGTTCTTTGAGTAATAACTTTTTTGCAATCTAACTGCTCCAGTATCAATCTAGTTGGTCCTTGCCAAACTTCAATTGAAGGAAGTTCTATGAGACAATCTGCGATAAATTGCAGCCGATTAATTGACCAGCCTTTATAAAGCTCGGGATCAAATATAAATAATTTTCTTTCGCTTATATTTAGCAACTGATGTTGTGATGAAAGCATTTCATCATGAAAAAGAACAATTTTATTGGAGCCAGTTTTTGAAGGTATCAACTTAATCTCTTTTTCTTCGATCAATTTAATTGTCTCTCTAGGTGGCTGAAATAATCTAGCCTCTAAATTTTCATACGAGTCATCAAAAGGGCATTTTGACCGACATTTTTGACAGTAGATGTTATGACTGAATTTTTTTAGATTTTCTTTGTTAAAAAAATAAGCCTTACTGGAAAATGTAGAAGCCACCCACTGCCAAGAAAGATAATTCGAGGCTTGATCACCATCTATGAGTAAATCATGCATCCATCTAGCAGCTTGTCGCCAATCAATCCCAAGCCAATGAACAATGTAGCTTGCCAACCACATTCTTGCATGGTTGTGAATGTATCCAGATAACTTTAAATCTCGAACAAAGCTATCTATACACTCAAGCCTGGTTTGACTTTCGATAAAATCATTTGGCAAATCTTTTCTTTTTAAATTTACCTTGGAGGGCTCAATATCAGTATAAATTTTATTTCCAATTTCATACCAAATTCGACGCCAATAATCCCGCCAAGCAAATTCGAAAAGTAATTTTTCATTACCTGTAAGAGATTTATTTTTTACGGCTGAAATGGCCTCACTGAGAGTAAGACAACCATGCCTCAAATATGGGGATAAATGGGTTACTTTTCCATCAAGAAAATTTCTAGTCTGACCATATTTGACGGGGTCAATACTGGCTAACTTAGCGAAAGCTTCCTTGCGACCACCTTTCCAAGACTCCGATAAAAATGGTCCAGAATTATCTGGAAATAGTTTGGCGATGAAGGAAAGTCTCTCTTGATAATTTAGAGGAAGCTTAATTCTTTGAGGGCGCATAAAAATTTAATTAAATAAAATTGATGTTAATTTCAGAGAAAAAAGAATTGTCTTGGTTCAATTTGATTTTGCTTAAGAACCATTTTGGTAAGCTGTTTATTCAATTCTTCCTGTTAATTATTTTAGAAATGTCGTAGAGTGCCAGCAGATATATCTACTCTAAAAGCCATCCAAAAATGTTGATTTTTAAAAAACCTTCAATCATGCAGCTTATTTATATGAGTAAGTCTTCAGAAAATATGTCAGAGGATAATCTTTTATCTCTGGTAAAAGCTGCTCAAAAATATAATATCGAACATGATATTTCTGGTTTCCTAATATCAGATAAAGAGACTATCGTTCAGTTACTGGAAGGTATAGAAAAAGAAGTAGTGTCACTTTTTCAAAAAATAAAAAATGATACTAGACATCATGAAATTAAAATTCAATACCAGGCAGCTTCAGACGTAAGGGCTATGCCTTTCTTAGGAATGGGACTTTGTTTTATCAATTCAAAGGTCAACCTAAATCATGATTTTTACTACACACGGATTCAGGCTAGAGAATTTAGTGGTCTTATTGATGGTGAGGTAGGTAACTCTTTTAGAAAATTTCTTTTTTAACTAGCAAAACATGAGCTAGCATATTCGTTCACAGAGCTCAAAGATCGATATATTTCGTGACGAGGATAAAAATAGGTCTCTCTGATAAAATTCTCCTCAACAACTTCACATTTTTTATTACCGAGCTTGCTTACAGCCGCTATGAAGCAAGATGGATTATTGATGATGACCTCTTCAATCTGAGCAGCATAAAAAGTACGTTTTGACTCATCTTTGGTGCTTAGAGCTTGGTCTAAAATTTTACTGTAGAGTTTTGTGTTGGCACACTGATTGATCATGTTTAAATAATTTTTTTGGGCATGAAGTTTTTCAACATTCAACTGAGTAGTTTTATTTGATGTAGCAAAAGCTGTCACAGAAAAACTAATCATAAATCCGATAAAAATGAGCTTCGTTTTCATTGATGTCCTTTTATTAACAAGATTGAATCCTGACTTAGGAGCAATATCACGATTTAAAGTTCATTGAATGACGGAGAGAAATGTAATACTGAAAACTAAAAGAAAATTTTTTTAAAACACCAAAAAAGGACAATTGTTAAAAGTGATGACAGGCTTATAGTTGCAAAAAAACTAAAGCCTAATTTTAAAAGCCAACTAAAAAAAGGTAATACAGGTATTACGGGGATAACATAATAGAAGTTTTGTAATGCCAGATCTGCAATTCTTTGATTATCTTTGAATTCAATCCAAATAAGCGTATACGTTGTAAAAGAAATAATTGGTAAAGCAAGAATGATTGCAGCCAAAGAATTGCTTTTTTTGCTAAGCTCAGAAGCACTTACCATTACAAATATAGCTACGATCGTTTTAATTAAGTAGCTCATCTATTACTGCCAGTTTTTCTAAGATATTCTACAGCTTTCATATACTGATAGTCATTTTCAGTACCCAGCTCTGCTGGCGCCTTATCAGCGTATTGTTTTTGTTCAGCTGAAAGAAGACTATCTAAATTAGCGTTCGACTTTTTTGTTGCTGGATGTTGATTCTTTTCTTCCAAGTGATTGGGTAAGTCGGCTTCTCTGACAACAGCGACGTTATCTTTAGCTCCATCTTTAGTTTCTTCAACAACAATGTCTGGGGTAATGCCTTTGGCTTGAATTGATCTGCCGCTTGGAGTGAAATATCTTGCTACGGTGATTTTTACTGCTGATCCATCACTCAATGGAAGTAGAGTTTGAATGGTTCCTTTGCCAAAGCTCTGCGTGCCTATAATCTTTCCTCGTTTATGATCTTGAATGGCACCAGCGACTATTTCTGATGCTGAAGCAGAGCCTTCATTCAAAAGAACTACTAAAGGTAAATCTTTAAATTTATTAGGAACCACGTCCATATAGTCATCAGATGGATTGGGGCCCACGTAATTTTTTGGATTTGCAAATAAACGCATCTTTGAGTCTGGGGTTTTGCCATCGGAATAGACAACTAGTTTGTCTTTTTGAATGAAAGCAGAAGCGACAGCTACAGAAGAAGTGACCATGCCGCCAGGATTATTTCGAAGATCAAAAATTAATCCCTTTAATTGACCGCTTGTTTTTTTATCAATGTCAACTAATGCTCTAGCCAAATCCTCACCAGTATGTTCTTGAAACTGGGTTACTCTTAAATAAGGATATTCAAAATTAGTTAGCTTATATTTCACACTTGGATTTTTGATTATCGACCTCACTAATTTAAAGCTTAGTGGTACTAATTCACCTTTTCTTAAAATGGTAAGGTCCACATAACTGCCAGATCTTCCTCTTATTTTTTTGATGGCTTCACCAAGAGGAACTCCCTTTACGGGATTATTATCAATTTCACTAATGACATCTCCTGTTTTCACGCCCGCTTTATACGCTGGGGTATCTTCAATAGGACTCACGACTTTTAGCAGGTCTTTTTCTAGCGTCACTTCAATACCTACCCCACCAAACTCGCCTCCTGTAGCAATACCAAAATCTTTAAGCCCTTCAAGATCTAGATAATTGGAGTGAGGGTCAAGTCCGGCCACTGCAGCAGTGACTGCATCTTTTAGAAATTTCTCATCATCCACAGAGTCCACGTACTGAGATTTTACTGCTGAATAAACTTCGGCAAACTTGCGTAGAACTTTTGGAGGAATTTCGTAGTTGTTTTCTAAGGCATGAGAAACACCTGGAGGGCTTATGAATAATATAAAAAACAAAAGTTGTAGATGTCTCATCTAAAGCCTTTCAAGGATGTAAATCATAAAAAAGGGGTGCTTCCACCCCAAAAAACAAAAGATTAATGTAACGAACCCTTTTTACATTACATTAGCGCTTTAGTTTAACCCCTAAGATTCACACTAGATTAAAAAGTTCATGAACTTATCTGGGGTAAAAGTTATCTCAAAGAAGAAAATCTTCGAACATTTATCAATTGAAGATTTATTAAAGGGCAAAAAATGACTAGATTTATCAAATGGCAAATATCAATTTTAATACTTTTGTTTGCATCGAATGCTAATGCGGAAATTGCCAATGAATTAATTTACAACCTCAAAGGCACTATTGTTAAAGTCAGAAGTGTCAATAAATCGGGTGGTAAAAACTTGGGTACTGGTGTTGTTGTTGCAGAAAACAAAGTGGCTACGAATTGCCATGTGATTTCTGATGCAATTGGAATTGATATTAGCGCCATGGGTGAGGGATATCAGCCAGTTGGATTGCAAGCTGACTGGAGGCATGATATTTGCATTTTAAATTTCCAATTTTTGCCGCTTAAGCCAGCCAAACTTGGCGATAGTGCAAATTTAAAGTATGAAGATCAGATATTTTCAGTTGGCTTTCCTGGAGGTGCGCCAAAACCGCTAACAACCTTCGGATCCATTAAAGCACTATATGCTATGGACAACAGCAAAGTAATCAGAATTTCCAACTCTTTCCAGCTTGGTGCCAGTGGCAGTCCTGTCTTTAATGAGAATGGAGAGGTCATTGCATTAAGCACTTTCAAGAGCCCAGGAAAAAGAAATGCCTTTTTTTATAACGTACCAATCAACTGGGTCAAAGAAGCAATGAAATTGCCTGTTGGTGAATTAGATCAAAGGCATCAACATGCTTTTTGGGAGGCGGATTTTGACCAAAAACCTTATTGGATGCAGATTGTAATACCATTTCAAAATGAAGATTGGCAGGAGGTGGAACGGATAGTTCAAAAGTGGCTTCTCACTTCTCCTAACGATCAAGAAGCCAGATTCTTCAGTGCCTTGGTACTTCGACAATCTGGAAAACTTGGTGAGGCAAAAGCAATCCTAAAAGATATCCTCAATAACAATCCAAATCATACTTCTTCGATCACTCAATTATCAGAAATAGCTACGAGTGAAAGTAGTTCCAGTGAAGCTGATTATTACAAAGGTCAATTAGCAAAGTTTGAGAAAATGATTGAGCCCTAAGCTTTAGTTCAATTTTATTGAGAATGGGTTAAAGTTAGTTTTGTAATCATAATAATCCTCGTTTTCTGCCTTCTTCAAAAAATTGACAATTTTGTAGACGATTGGTGTGAATGCAACTTCCACCAATATTTTGGAAATAATTTGTGCTCCGATAATAAGAGGAATTTTATCGTTAGGTATAACACCAGTATTCCAAAAGGCCAAAGGAACAAAAACAACAGTGTCAATGCTTTCGCCGACCACAGTACTTGATATTGTTCTTTGCCAAAGATGCTTACCAGCTGAACGAATTTTCATTTTCGCCATGATCCAACTATTAGCAAATTCACCCATTGCAAACCCAATCAAACCTGCAAGCGATACTCGCCAAGCTGATCCAAATGCCACTTCATAGGCAGCTTGGTTGTGCCAAAAAGGTGCTGGGGGAAGAATAACAATCATCCATGCCATGAAAGATGCAAAAGCTAATCCAGCAAATCCTACCCATATCACTCTTCGTGAAGCTGCATAGCCGTATACCTCGGTTAGTATATCCCCAAATATAAATGAGATAGGAAAGAAGAGCACTCCCGCGCCAAAGGTGAGGGTTCTCAGAATCGGTAAATCAATTTGGGTAACCTTAGCTGGGCCGATCAGGTTAGAACAAACCAAAACAATGACAAACGCCGCCATAATAAGATCGTAATACTTTGTTTGGGTTGCGAGTTTGTTCATCTATTATCCTTTGCTGTGCCTGCAACTTGCCAATATACCCATGAGAACTTAATTATATGAAGTTAAATCTTATTAACTTTAGGAAATTATTATGAAATTAGTTGATGTTAAGTGTACCCCTTGCCAAGCTGGCATTCCACACATATCAAGAGATCAAGCTGTTCAATATCTCAAAGAAATTAATGAGTGGAAGTTGGTTGAAAATGCTACAAAGTTAAAAAAAGACTTCAAATTTCGTGATTTTTTAACCGCACTCTCATTTGTTAATAAAATTAGTCAACTTTGCGAAAAGGAAGGACATCATCCAGATATTGCTTTTGGATGGGGTTATGTGCATGTTTTCTTTTATACACATAAGATCAAAGGGCTCCACAAAAATGATTTTGTAATGGCAGCGAAGGTAGATAGGATAATCAAAGAATATTAAGCATTTTTGGCATTTGTCCTAATTACAGGACAAATCTCTTCTGATATTTTCCACTAGACATCTTCTATTTTCGAGCTTAATATTTGCCCAATATTGTACAAACGTTCAACAAATAGAATAAAGATGAATCCTCTCAGTTTTATTACTAATAGCCTCAACTCAAATCTAAATGTAGCCGAGATTTACCGCCGCTACTCCAATCGCAGTGTTTATATCCCGCTTTATTCGCAGAAAGTGCCTGCTGGATTTCCAAGCCCAGCGACTGATTACGTTGAAGCAAGATTGAGCACAGATGACTATTTGGTTAAGAACCCTATCTCTAGTTACTTTGTGCGGGTCAAAGGTGATTCCATGATGAATGCGGGTATCTTTGATGGGGATGTCTTAATCGTTGATCGTTCTATTGAGCCTAGTACTGGTCAAATAGTCCTGGCTGAAGTCGATGGTGAGTTTACTGTGAAGTATTTAGGCAACAATAAGCTCTTGCCAGCCAATCCTAATTTTCAGCCGATTGAATTTAAAGAAGGTCAGACCATCTCAGTGATTGGTGTAATTACAGGCTCAATGCGTAAGTTTTTATAAGACTAATAAGCATTTCTTTTTTAAATGTTACCTAGCTACTTACTTCTTGACCTTGAAACAACCGGGGCAACCCCTTTAAAGGATCGCATCACCGAAATTGGGCTCATTAAGTTTGAGAATGGTAGGGAAGTCGATCGTTGGCAAACACTGGTTAATCCGCAAACAAACATCCCTGACTTCATCCAATCTTTAACAGGCATTACTAATGAGATGGTGGAAAACGCGCCTACTTTTAAGCAAGTGGCAGGTGAGCTACTTGATTACTTAGATGGCGCTGTCATGTGTGCACATAATGTGCGCTTTGATCATGGCTTCCTAAAAGCTGAGTTTAAACGTATCGGGATCACTTTAAAACAAAAGGTACTTTGTACCGTTAAGCTTTCTCGCAAACTCTATCCGCAATATAAAAGCCACGGATTAAGCGCCATCATTGAACGACACAACTTCAGCTGTACTCAGCGTCACCGTGCGATGGGAGATGTTGAAGTGATGGCGCAGCTCATCGCACATGCGAGAGAAGAGCTCGGTGAGGAAGCACTTCATGTTGCAGTTGCTGAGCTTTCGAAAAAAACTAGCTTACCTTCAGGCATCGATGAAAACATCATTGATGAAATTCCAGAAACATCTGGGGTTTATCTTTTTTATGGCGAGAATAAGCTGCCGCTCTATATTGGCAAGAGCGTTAATTTGAGAGCAAGAGTAATGTCGCATTTTAGTAGCGACCATCGCTCTACAAAAGAAATGCGTATTAGCCAAGAGATTAAACATATTGAATGGGTAGAAACCGTAGGTGAGTTTGGTGCGCTATTACTTGAATCTAGATTGGTAAAAGAACGTCAACCCATCTATAACCGTCAACTTCGACGTGAAAGACAATTATGTGCATGGCAGCTTGCTAAATCAGCTGATAACAAACCACTTTTGACGCTGATTTGTGAAGATGAAATCACCCCAGAAAATATAGGTACATTGTTTGGGACTTTTAGATCTAAAAAACAAGCAACAGAAGCGTTAAGAAGTATCGCAGAAGAACATTCACTTTGCTTAAAAGCGCTTGGATTAGAATCTGGCAAAGGGGCATGTTTCAGGTCTCAAATTAAACGCTGCAAAGGCGTTTGTTGTGGCAAAGAATCGCCAGAGCTGCATTATCTAAGACTACAACAAGCGCTAATATCCTTAAAACTAAAAAGCTGGCAGTTTACAGGCAAGATTGGGATTAAAGAGCATGATCCAGAAACCAGTAAAACAGAACTTCATGTCTTTGATCAATGGTGTCATCTTGCGACAGTCGATGATGAGTCTCAATTAGAGGAAGCTGTTCAGTCTAAATACGCCTTTAGCTTTGATCTTGATACCTACAAGTTGTTACTCAAAGAACTTAGCAAACGAAATACAGCTGTCATTCCATTATGAAACGTTCGATTGCCTTAATCGACGTCAATAACTTTTACGTCTCTTGTGAGCGGGTCTTTAACCCTAAGCTTAACAATCAGCCTGTGGTTGTTTTATCTAATAACGATGGCTGTGTGATCTCACGAAGCAATGAAGCTAAGGTCTTGGGGATTAAGATGGGTGCGCCTTGGTTTAAAAGCCAAGAGCTTGCTCGCAAACACCACATTGAAAGCTTATCTAGTAACTACGCTTTATACGCCGATATGAGTAATCGTGTCATGGCGATTCTTAGAGACTTTAGTCCCAACCAAGAAGTCTATTCCATTGATGAATGCTTTCTAGACCTAACAGGCTTTAAAGATCTAACGGCTTACGGACAAGAGATGCGGAATCGCATTCTTAAGTGGGCTGGGCTGCCTGTATGCGTAGGGATAGGCTCAACTAAAACACTAGCTAAGCTTGCCAATCATTGCGCCAAGAAGATGCCTGAGTTTAATGGGGTCTGTGATTTCGGCGCACTAGCAGACGATGAATTAAATACGCTGTTAATGAAAATAGAAGTAGGTGAAGTATGGGGCGTAGGACGACGCTTAACGTCAAAACTTTTAGCGCTAGGCATTAAAACTGCCTATGACCTCAAACAAGCAGAACCTGAATACTTAAAGCAGCAATTTAGCGTTGTCATGGCTAAGACTGTAAGCGAGCTAAACGGCACTGTCTGTATTGAGTTAGAAGAAATCGCGCCACCTAGAAAGCAGATCTTAAGCTCACGTAGTTTTGGACAGCCTGTACGAGACTACAGCAGCCTTGCTGAAGCCATTACGCTGTATATGAGCCGTGCTGCTGAAAAACTTCGAGTACAGGGTTCTGTAGCGGGTTTATTACACGTATATATCCGTACTAATCCCCATAAGCCGGACGATCCTCAGTATGCGAATGGCATGACCATCAGCTTACCTAGTCCAACAGATGACACATTACAGTTAGTGAAAACAGCATTATGGGTGCTTAAACGCCTCTACAAGCGTCACTACGCGTACGCTAAGGCTGGAGTAAGCTTGGGCGACTTAATACCAAGAACTTCAGCGCAGATAGACCTCTTTACTCAAACGCAGTCAAATCGTCGCAGCCAAAAGCTCATGAGCACAATCGACCAGATCAACAGTAAGATGGGCAGGGCTAGTATCAAACTAGCCAGCGAGGGCATGCGCTATGATTGGAAGATGCGGAGCGGCAGGAAAAGTCCCAACTACACGACTAGTTGGGATGGATTGTTATATGTTTATTAATTCAGCACACCTTTTTTGGGGTCTGGGAATTGAGTGAACTTTTATTTTATTTAGTGTACTTAAGTGTTTTGACTGGATTAATAAAGGTATCTCATGATCGCGTTATTAATTGCATCATCAATCTTAGCTTTGGTCTTGTTTGTAAGTCTGGTTGTTTTACCCGTGGCGTTCGGTACTTTAAGTAAAGAAAATGCTGGAGGCTTTGCAAGAAATCTATTTCCGAAATATCACATTATCTTATTTGTTGCGTCGCAAATTGCAGGGATACTTGCTTATACACCACATTTGAAACCAATTGCTTTTATATGTGGCGCAATCTTTGCAGTTCATTATTTATGGCTTACCCCAGCTATTAACAAAGCATCTGATCAAGGCGAACTAGAAAGTTTTAAAAAGCTCCATATTGTGAGCGTCTTGACCCATTTATTAGCAATTGCCCTTTATTCAGTAGCTCTAATTCTTGATTTTTGTTTTTTCTAATTGTCCAGTAAGCATCAAAAATAACATGGAAACATTTGAACAAGAGAACTACTTTCATTTGATTTATACAAGTAAGCCTATAAGCCAATTAGACAAACGTATGATGATTAGCGTTCTGAAAGACGCCCAAATATATAACCAAGATTTTGGTATTTCTGGATTCTTGTTATTTGGAGAAGACAAGTTAATTCAACTAATCGAAGGTAAAGAAGAAAACGTAAAAGAGCTATATCAAAAAATAAAAAAAGATAAAAGACACTTTGATATTGCTATCCAGCACTTTGGATACTCTAAAAATAGATGTATGCCTTTTCTTGGAATGGGCCTATGTTTAATGGGGGAAACAAATTATCCTGATTACCAATTTTGTTTCAGTCAATCTGAGGCAAAAAAATTTAATGCGCTCATTCATGGCGAAATTGGGGAAATTTTCGAAAAGTATTTAGATTGAATAAATTTTAATGGATTTGACTAATTTATTAGGGATTGGCATTTAATGTCCAATCAAAAAAACATCAAAATTTTCTACGATAGTAAATGTTCGATTTGTTCTCAAGAAATTAACTTTTATCGTTCAATTGCACCAAAAAATACTTTTGTCTGGTTTGATTTGCATAGTGATTCATCATCGCTGAAAGATTATGGCCTTGATTACAAAGAAGCATTGCTGATGCTTCACGCGATAGACGAAAAAGAAATTGTTTACGTTGGGGTAGATGCTTTTGCGCTTATTTGGAGAAATATTCCTAGATTTAATTTGTTGGGGATAATGATTAAAACACCGCTGATATATCAATTAAGCAAATTTGGATATCGCTATTTCGCAGAGTGGCGATTCAAGAGAATGAGATATTGCAACAAAAATTGAAATATCTCATTAAATTATTGAGAAATATACTAGCTATTTATGAAAAAAATATTCTTGATTGCTGCAGTTTTTGGACTTGCAAATTCAGCACTAGCACAACCAGATATAGTCAAAATTTTGCAAATTCATGACTCTATTGTTCAGATATCGGTTGAATTAGAAAATGGGACTACTGGGACTGGAACAGGAGTTGTTGTGAGCCCTGAGTATGTCATTACAAATTGTCACGTGATTGCGAATGGTAAAGGTGCAAATGTTGCTAAGTACGGTGATGGGTATAAACCTTTATCAATCAAAGCTGACTGGAAACATGACTTATGTGCTTTAAAGTTTGATGGCTTACCGTTTAAGCCTGTTCCAATGAGAGATAGCGAGAGTTTGGAAAATGAAGAAGAGATTTTCTCGATTGGTTACCCAAATGGAAATAATGTACCGCAGCCATCGTATGGAACTGTGAAAGCAAAGTATCCATTTGAAGGATCAATCATTGTTAGGTCAGATGCTGCTTTTGGATTGGGTTCGAGTGGCGGCGCATTGTTTGACCAGCAATTTAATCTGATTGGAATTACTACTTTTAAAAGTCCAGGTCCCAATGGATTTTTTTATAGTTTACCGGTCGAGTGGATTAAGCAATTGCTTCAAACCCCAGAGCTAGACTCCCTTAACACTAATGAGATTCCTTTTTGGGCTCTTCCTTTAGAAAAACAACCCTATTTTATGAAGGTTGTTATTCCCTATCAAAATCGAGAGTGGCAGTCACTTAATACTATTTCAACTGAATGGTCATCTAAAGAGCCTAAAACCGAGGATGCATGGTATTTTCTTGCTCTATCTGAGATAGGTTTGAATAAGATTGAACAAGCGAAGTTTGATCTAGAAAGAGTGGTAAGCCACAATGCACGTCATTTGGATGCTCTCAAGAAGTTACTCATCTTAGCCAGTCAGGAAAAAGACTTTACTGCTATCGAAAAAATAAAAGGCCAAATTAAAAAAATTGATAGCGCTTTACTTGAGGAGCTTGAAACAAATACTAATGAAGCTGGGATGAATCAGTAATTAATCAGATTTTTTCCAATATAGCGGTTTGTTGTTTTGAGAGCTGAAAACATACATATCTTGTTTTCTTAAGTTCTCAAGAGCCTCATCTTGTGAAATCTTCAGTTTGACAGCATTTTGATTAGCCAAAGAAGTTGCATAAGTTAACCAAGCTGGATTTTCATTAAAGCCTTGGTCTCGCATACACTGCTTCATTACATTTGCTTTTCGTGCCAAAATTTCAAAGCTTTGAAATTCAACGATTGCATGCAAATTTGCAATTGAGTTTTCAGCAATCCCAGCACAAAAATCTCCTTGTTTTTCGAGTATCGTAGGACTTTTATCTTGTGTTTTTTCTAACTTCTTCCAAGCTGTCTCAAAATAAGCTATGCCAGCTGATATAGCCATAAAAATAAGTAGGATATAAATCTTTTTCGACATCACAATTTTTTCCCGAGTAAATCCATATTTGAAAGAATATCGTTGATTAAATCCAATCTTAGTAATGGACTATCCAGCTCCAACATACTCTGTTTTTGATCAAGTGGTATATCTAAAATTTCACACCATCGATTAGCAAGCCAATTGCAACTCGACAGAAGATAGGGTTTTTCGAAAGGGAGAAGACTTTCACTCTTTAGCTCTTTCTTGAGAGACTTTAATAGCTGTTCGAAATAAATTTTAGTATTAATTAAATCCTCAGGAAGAGGTATCTCATTCTCCGGCTCAAGCAGCTTCACATCCCCAAGCCATAAGCCGTCCTCTTCTTGTTTGGCAGCGCTTATAGCTATTTTTTCTGTTGCTATACATTTAATATTAAATAAGCCCGGCTGAGACACATCTGTATCTATAATTTTTACTAGCACCCCGATTTTTGCAAAAGGAAAGGTCGGTTCTTGACCAGAGTTTATTGATGCAACGATTCCAAATCCTCGATCATATCTCAAGCAATTTTTAACCATATCTACATAACGTTTCTCGAATATTTTTAATGAGATAAGCCCGCCAGGAAAGAGTACGGCCTTGAGAGGAAAGAGTGGCGTTTTGACGTTCATAAATATTTCTGAATATATTTTCTTTATAAGTTCAATTGGTTATCAACAGCAATACATTAATCAATATCTTTATATTGTGTAGGTAACACAATATAACCTTCTGAGTTTGAGCCATAAGCAATAAATTGATTACGTGCAAAATAATCTGCAGAAATTGCACATAGCGCTGCATCTATAAAATCTATATTACTGAGCTCACTTATTTCATATCGTGCTTTTTGAGACAGGGTAATCTCTCTGGCTAATTTCTTACTCGCTTTAGGAGCAATTGAGACGTTATTTTCCCAAAAATATAAATGAATACCATGCGGAAAAGTTTCAATAACACATGGTAATTTGGTCTTTACACCTGTAAAAATAGGGAGATTTAACTTCTGAAACAGAAGTTCACCGTTGAAGATCCAATCATAAAAATGACTCTTTTCAGCAAGCTCTCTAGTGGGGGTGAAGAAACAATTTACTCCCTGCTTGAGCAATAATCTCTCTGCCTCTCTTGATCGACCGTTTAGACTAAACATCGATGGGGCATCTACAGCAACCACAGAAGGTTTTTGATTTAGAATCCAAGAGACAATTTCATCCACGTTTTGTGAATGAAACTTGGCGAAAAAATTTCCATTATGATTTGCTACTGCATGAAAACCTTTTCTTAGACCTCCAACGTCGACTCCTACAGTATTCATATAATTTTCGCTAATAGATACCAACTTTTATCTAGTCTGCACAGTCCGTTTGAGATTCAATCCATCTTTCTGTATAAATTTTTTGTGAGATTTGCTGTTCTGTTTTTAAGTTTACCGAGCACGCTGACATTATGCTTGTAGTATCAGTTTCATTATTGGAATCTGTATTTATTGAGTCTGCTAACATTTGATTTTTGTTGCTCATTTTTTTCCTTTTGGGTCTTTACTAGAAAATTAACTTTTGGTTAACAGATATTAAGAATGTATCTAATTTATTTTGGTTCAATCTAGTTAATAGAAAATTTATATAAGTAAAAACTTTATAAAAGAACGATATATTTTGTACTTAAGAGTTCTCTCAGGACTGAGAAAATAGCGTCTATAAGATATTGAAATTTGCACTTAAAAACGCTCTTTTAAACTTAGAAATCTAGCGCTAACAAGGTCAATTAATCAGTTTTTAATTAAAAAATGGCTTAACGGTGATTTTGCTTCCAATTCAAAGACCAAAAAAAGCCACCCTAAGGTGGCTTTTACTTTTTGATCGTTCATTACTTGTGCATGAATGTGTGCACTTCTTCACGGCTAACGGTACCGTCCTTATCCACATCAATTGCGTCAAAGTTGTCGTAAACTTTTTTCAGCGGCTTAGCTTCTTCTTTAGTTAAAGTGCCGTCTGCATCTTTGTCTGCAGCATTAAACTCTTTCGAACGCTTTTCATGTAACTTGCTGTGCTTATCGTGCTTTTTGCGACCGCAGGCATTGACC
>Ga0172372_10005354_pt1 | contig 17861 bp, 11 predicted proteins | sample LakKiv5m_2_FD_114544 | JGI IMG/M metagenome (GOLD analysis project Ga0172372, IMG submission 114544) | Freshwater microbial communities from Kabuno Bay, South-Kivu, Congo - kab_092012_9.5m | ecosystem: Environmental > Aquatic > Freshwater > Lake | place: Democratic Republic of the Congo...
ACAATGGCCAGGAGGCGCGTGTCGCGCCCGTGCAGGATCGCCTGCGCCTCGGCCCGGCCGCCGGTGATGGTGGCCAGCGAGGCGGCGCGAACCGGCAGTTCCTTCTTGATGAGTTTGGGCGCGACGAGGCGCGCGAGGCGGCGGACCCGCGTGTTTTCGAGCGGGCGGCTGGATTTTCGGGACGGCATGGAGCGGTGGCGGGTGAACCGGACATCAAGCCACAGAAGCGGGCACCGCGCAATTCGCGTCTTGTGCAAAGGCTTTGCGCCCGATCGGCGGAAGGGTAATTTCACCGCATGCCAGTTCTCGACACGTCGCCCCCCGCCGGCCTGGGCCGGCGGCTCGAGGGGACGCTGCGCAATTTTTACCGCGCGCGGCGGGCCGGGGAATCGTTGCTGCGCCGCGCCTTGCGACGCCCCCGCACCGTGGCCGAAGGCCCCAACCTCTTGCCCCTGCTGATCAAGGTGCTGGCCGGCTTCGCCAAGGTCGATGGCGAGTTGCTCGAAGAGGAAATCGACTCCAGCCTCGGCTTCCTGCGCTACGATTACCCCGAGGCGGTCTACTCCGAACTGCGCCAGTTGTTCCGCCAGGCCCTCCAGGAAAAGACCGACCTCGCCGCCATGGCGCGGGAATTGCGCGGCCGGCTCAGCGAAGACCGCAAAATCCTGCTCGGGGTCCAACTTTACGACCTCGTGCACCGGGCGGGCATGAACACGGACAACATGGCCGCCTATTACGAGTTCATGGAGCAACTCGGCACGGCCGCGCAGGCCATCGACATCGTCTACCAGTTGAACAGCGATGCGCCGGTGCCCCGGGGGGAATTTTTCGAGTCCGACTCGTCGCCGCTGGAGGTCATCACGTTCGGCTCCACCCCGGACGCGGACGTGCAGCTGCGCGAGCTGACCGGCGCCAACCGCCTCGCCGCCTACCGCCACGGCGACCTCCTGCTGGTCAAGAACCTCTGCGACCACCCCGTCTCCGTGCAGGGGCGCGCCCTGCGGCCGCGGGAGTTTTCGCGGGTCTATCCCGGACAGCGCCTCGTGGTCGACGAGAAAGTGCTGACCCACCAGGACCTCGTCTTTTACTTCAACGCCAAGAAAAACGTGTCGCTCGCGCACATCTTCGTCACCGTCACGAAGGACAATGCGATCCAGCTGGAAAAAAGCCGCACGCGCGACAGTTCGCTCGAGGTGCGTTTCGGGCTGCGGATCCTCGTCATCGCCCTCCATGACGTGGCGGCCTCGCTCAACGGCGTCCGCCTCGCCGCCGGCGCGCGCGTCGAGGCCAACCTCGAGGAAAAGATCATCTTCGACAACGACACGGAATTGTCGCTCAGCGACCTGCGGCGTCACGCGCGCTCGTACGGCGGCCGCTTCCACCTCAAGCAATCCAAGACGACCTATCTCGTGTCGAACAACCCGTCGCTGCTCGACGAGGACGACATCCTTCTGGCCCCGGGCGGCGGGGGGGACGTGCTCCTGCGCATCTTCTGCGACTTCGACCAGCTCGTCGGGCGCCTCGAGGTGCTGAAAAGCGACCACCCCGTGCTCGTCGGGGAAACCCCCGTGCGCAACGAGTGCGCGCTGCGCGACGGCGACATGATCCAGATCGACGCCAACCAGGCGCTGCGCTGCAATTTTTCCGAGCGCCTGCTCGAGGAGGAGCGCAACGTCATCCACCACCTCGATGTGCGCGATCTCGTCTGCCGTTTCAAGAACGGCACGATCGGGGTGGACGGCGTCACTTTTTCCGCCACGCGCGGGGAGATGATCTGCGTGATGGGCGCCAGCGGCTGCGGCAAGAGCAGCCTCCTGCGCGCGCTGGCCGGGCAGTTTCCCCCCGTCCGCGGCGAGGTGCTGCTCAACGGCCGGTCGCTTTACGAGAATTTCGAGAGCCTCAAGCAATACGTGACCTACATCCCGCAGTTCGACGCCTTCGACGAGCACCTGACCATCGGGGAAAACCTCGATTTCGCCGCCGCCATCCGCTCGCCCTACCTCTCGCGTCGCGAACGGCGCCGGCGCATCGACGGGAAACTGGCCGAACTCGGTCTCAACGAACGGCGGGACAGCGTGGTCGGGGCCACGCACAAGAAGACCCTCAGCGGCGGCGAACGCAAAAGGCTCAACATCGGGTTGGACATGATCGGATCCGCCGACATCTACCTCTTCGACGAACCCACCTCGGGGCTGTCCTCCAAGGACTCCGAGCACGTCATGGAAATCATCCGCGCCATGGCGCACAACAAGATCGTCATCGTCACGATCCACCAACCGAGTTCGAAAATTTTCCAGATGTTCAACAAGGCCATGCTGCTCGACCGCGGCGGGCGCATGGTCTTCTTCGGACCGCCGCCGGAAATGCTCTCCTACTTCGCCGAGGCCGAGCACCAGCAGCATTTCGGCACCCCGCTGGGCGGTTGCCCGGCCTGCGGCACGACGCGCCCGGAATTCGTCTTCGACGTGCTGGAGACCCCGCTGCGCGACCTCGGCGGCGACGTGATCTACGAGGAAAACGACCGCGGACAACTCGTCCCGGTCCGCCGCTACTCGCCCGATTTCTGGCGCGACAAATACGAGGCATGGCGGCTCATGCGCGACGTGCGCCAACCCGGGGCCGAACCGCCCCCGCCCGAACCGCAGGACGCGCCGGCCGAACCCCGCCGCCGCTGGGGGGCGTCGCTCCGCGAGGAATTCCTGCAATTCCGCACCCTCCTGGCCCGCGCCTTCATCAGCAAACTGCGCCACAAGGGCAATCTCGCCACCACCATGATCGCCGCGCCCGCGCTGGCTGCCCTCATCGGCGCGGTCCTGCGTTACTCCGAGGAGGGCACCTACGACTTCGCGTCCTCGTTCCACATCCCGACCTATCTCTTCCTCTCGCTGGTCGTCGCCATGTTCCTCGGCCTGACCAACAGCGTGGACGACATCATCCGCGACCGGCCCGTGCTGCAGCGCGAGCGCAACCTCAACGTCCGCCTCGGCTGGTATATCCTTGCCAAGGTCCTCACCCTGTCCCTCTTCGCCGTCGTCCAGTGCGTCCTTTTCATCCTCATCGGCAACTGGATCCTCGAAGTCCGCGGCATGTTCTGGATTTTCCTCCTGGCCATGGTCCTGACCGCCGTCAGCGGCATCGCCATCGGCCTGCTCATCTCGAGCCTCGTCAGCGAGAGCAAGACGGCGGTCAACATCATCCCCGTCGTCCTCATCCCGCAGATCATCCTCGGGGGCGCGCTCATCAAATACGAGGAGATGAACCAGAACCTCGATTTCGTCTACTCGGTCAGCCGCTGGTTCTCCGAGCACCCCGATGCCGGCCGCCCCCGCAGCGACCTTCAGGTCCCGCTCATCTGCGAATTCATGCCCATGCGCTGGTCCTACGAGGCGCTGGTCTTCGCCCAGGCCAAATACAACCCCCTCACCGGCCGCCAGGACCGCATCCAGCGGCAGATCAACGCGCTGGCCCGCGGCGGGGCGTTGCCCGAGGTCGCCGCGGCGCGCCTCGAGGACCTCAAGGAGGCCCTCGCCATCCTCTCCGGCCTGCAGGCCAAAGACCTCCCCACCCTCGAGAAACGCCTGCGGCGCATCGACCGCGTCATCGAAGGCGGACCGCTGACCGACAACATGCTCGAGATGTCCCCGGGTCCGGTCTCGGCCGAGCGGCTTTATGTCAACCAGAAGACCACGGACCTGGTGAACAAGGCGGAAATGGAGCAAAGCGACTACCGCGAAAGCCGTTTCCTCAATGTCTTCTTCGGCCCGGAGAAGCGCTACTTCGGGCTGCAGTCCAGCGTGCTGACCTTCAACGCCTGGGTGCTCGCGGGTTCGTCGTTGCTCATGTTCTTCGCCCTCTACTTCATCCTGCGGCAGCAACTCAAGGCGGGAACGGCCGCATGAACGCGCTGGAGGACAACTTTGCCGACATCCTCGGCAAAGCCCTGCGCGGCCGGCGTCTCGGCAGCGACGCGGCGGCCCGCGCGGCTCACCTCGACCCGGCGGCCGTGGAGGCCTTGCTGGACGGCCGTTTCGACGAGGCCGCGGCCCGCGCGCTGGCGGGCGTCCTGCAACTCTCGCCCTCCGCCCTCGTGCGCCTGGCCCGCGGGGAACACCGCCCGGTCGTCGCCTGCCCGGAGTCCATGTTTGTCGCGACCACGCCATTCGACGGCCTGACGGTCAATGCCTACATCCTGTGGGACCGCGACAACCGCGACGCCGCCATTTTCGACACCGGGGCCGACGCCGCGCCCCTGCTGGACGCGGTGGCGCGGTTCGGCTTGAACGTTGTCGCCATTTTCCTCACCCACAGCCACGCCGACCAAGTGCAGGCGCTGGCCGCGCTCCGCCGCGAACTCGGCGTGGAAGCGTGGTCGTCGGAAGCCGAACCCGTGCGCGGCACCCGCACCTTCCGTCCCGGGGATCTTTTCAACGCCGGACGCCATTTCATCCGCACGCGCCTGACCCCCGGCCACACCGCGGGCGGCACCACCTTCCTCATCGAGGGGCACGTCGTCCGGGCCGCCATTGTCGGCGACGCGCTCTTCGCGGGCTCGGTCGGCGGCGTGCGCCTCGACTACGGCGAAGCACTCGCGACCATCCGGCGCGAAATCCTCAGCCTGCCCGACGAGACGATTCTTTGTCCGGGCCACGGACCGCTGACCACGGTGGCGTGCGAGAAAACGGGCAACCCGTTTTTCGCGCCATAAAGCTCACTGCCCGATCAACTGCCGGAACTCCGGGGTGCCGCGCACCATGGCATACATCGGGTCGTTGGCCAGTGCGGCGCGGGCCTGCACCCCGCCGAGGCTGACCGCCTGGCGCGCCGTTTCGAGGAAAGCGTTCAGCTCGCGGTTGGCAAACTGGAAACGCGCGAGCGCCAGCAGCACCCCCGGATCGTTGGTCGCGACCGCCGCGAGCTTGCGCGCGGGACCGAGGCCCGCCTGCCACTGGCCGTTGCTGTTGCAGAAATCCACGGCGAACTTCAGGAATTCCGGATCGTCGCCGAAGGCGGCGGCGGACTGCTCGAGCTGCGACTTGGCGAGGTCCGGCTGCCCGGTTTCCACGTAGAGCCGCAGGAGATTGGAGACCACCTCGGGGTTCTGCGGGTTGGCGGCCAACTCTCCCTGCAAGGCCGCGATTTCGCGGTCGGCCTCGCGCAAACGCGTGACCCGCGCCCGCGCCTTGCCCACCGCCCGGTTGTTGGGATCACCCTCGATGGCGCGGTCCCAGACTTCCGCCATCTCGTCCCAGCGTTTCTGCGCGCGGAGGATGTCGCTCAGCGCGACCAGCGACTCCATGTTGTTCGGGTGCAGCTGCAGCGCCTGGCGGTAGGCCCGCTCGGCCTCGGACCACATGCGGCGCGCGCGGTAAATATTGCCCGTGGAATTGCGCAGCTTGGAGAACGAACGCTTGGCGTCGAAATCCTCGTGGAAATTTTTGTCGGCGAGCAGGCGCTCGACGTAATCGTTCCAGTAGCGGAAATCCTGCGCGACGACTTCGGGCGGCAGGGTCTCGAGCGGTTCTTTGTTGAGGCGGTAGCTCAGGCCGTGGGGCACGGCGTAGGGGTAGGTCCACTCCATGGGGAAACTTTCCTCGATGAAGAACTCCCGCCGGTCTTTGTTCTTCTCGAAAATCCATTGCGCGATGGCCGCATGATAGAGGATGCCGACACTGGGATCCTGCGGATTGGCGCCGGGCGGCAGATTCATCGAAACATTGCGGACGATCTCCATCAGCTCCTGCTCGCTGGGCATGATGGTGTCGTCCGGCGGGTATTGCTGGTCGCGCCCGAGCCACTTTTCGAACCACCCCCCGGCTTTCGGCCGCCCCGGCGCGTAGTGGTCGTGGATGTATTTCTGGTAGAACGCGTCGGCCAGGGCGTTCTGGGTGACAATGACGAGGTCGCGGCGGTCGAAGTCGGGATCGCGGCGGTGCTTCGGATCAACGAAACTTTCCCCGAGAATCATGTAGGTCGGCACGAAACGCCCCGGGTCGGTGCCGCCGAAGACGAAGGCGTCCTTGGGCAGGTCCTTGAGCATGTCGTGACCGTAGTGCCATCCGAACCAGTGACCGCGCTGACTGCAGAGCGGGGCGTTGTGCAGTCCCGTCCAGAGCGGCAAGAGCGGGAGGGCCCAGGCCGCCCGGCGCAAAACGGCCCGCTTGGCCATCAACCGCGCCAGCACATAACCCGTGCCCGCCGCGCACAACAGGGCGAAGAGCAGATAGGCGTAGCCGTGGTAGGGAAACTGCAGCGACCACGCATCGATCGTCGTCTCCGTGCGCTCCATGACAGGTTGCAGGAAAGCGGCCAGGATGAAGCCGATGAAAAGGAGATAAAGGAACGTGCGCTGGCGCAACGGCAACCGCAACAGGCCGAGGGCGGCGCCGAGGACGGCGATGACCGCCCACGGCGTGAAGTTTTCCAGCAACTTGCGCGAGTAGAAGGCCGTGAACTCGCGTCCGAGTTCGAGGGTGGAAACGCGCTCCGGATCCTCGGGCTCCGGCGGCTTCTCCGGCGCCGTCCCCATGCCTTTGCCGAGCGTGCGGACGATGAGGTCGGACAGACTGCCGGCATACTGCGTGCGGTTGATCGAATAGAAAAAGCCTTCCGGCGTGCTGGTGTAGCCCCAGTTCATCGGCGGATTGGTCGCGGACGCGAACGGCATGTAGGCGTAGGGCAGCAACCCGAGGATGACGGCCAGGGGCACGAGCAGGACGATGCGCAGGTCGGTGCGGCGCCAGCGGAGGACGAGCAAGACGATCAAACCGAGCATGGCGAAGTAGAAGAACCGCATCGCCGTCGACCAGGTCGTCGCGTCGTTCGAGAGCCACGCGAAGCCGAGGTAGACGAGCGCCGCGCTGACCAGCGAGGCGACCAGCACCTCCCAGAACACGGACCGGCGGATCAGCAGGGGCACGAGCAAGGGCATGGGGGCCAGCGCCAGCGTCAGGTGGTGGTTGCTCATGCAGAGCGAGAAGGTGAAAAACGACGCGAGAATCGGGAGATCGCGGGAAGGGCGGCGCACCCACCAGTAGAGCGAGATGAGAAAGAGCGCCACGAGCAGACCGTGCAAGGTGTAAACCTCGGCGATCACCGCCTGCGTCCAGAAGGAGAAGCTGAAGGCGAAGAGCAGGCCGAATGTCCCCGCAATGAGCCCGCGGACCAGCGGCGTGCCCGTCTGCCCCTCACCCCACCACGGCATCATCCAACGGAGCATGCTCGAGGCGAGGAGGGTCGTGGCCCCGACGGCCAGGGCGCCGCAGAGGCCGCTGAAAAGGTTCACCTCCCACGCCGCGTTGCCCAGCGGCAGAAGCTGGAACAACCAGGCGAGAATCGTCCAGAGCGGATAGCCGGTCGGATGCGGCACGCCGAAGTGTTGGGCCGCCACGATGAATTCCCCGGAATCCAGCAGGCCGACGTTCGGTTGCGCGGTATAGAAATAGACGGCACCGCTGGCGAGGGTCGCGGCCAGCGCGACCCACCAGTCGGCCCGGAGGAATATCGGGGTGCTTTCTTCTGCCGCTTCTTCGGATATGAGCGCCATGGCGGGTTGGGAACGGACAGCAAACACGTTTGGCGCGCCCGCGGCAAGCGCCGCCTACGGCACGAGCAGTCCGTTGAGCGCCGCCCGCAATTGCTCCTCGCGCCCGACCTTGAACTGCTCGGCGGCCCGCACGCGGCGCGTCCGGCCGTCGCGGGCCACGAACTCGAGCACCAAAGGACGGCGACCCGGGAAGTCGAGCACCGTCGAGCGCAAATCCTCGAGTTCGCGGCGTCCGGCCCGGCCGGCGGGCAGGCGCAGGACCACCGGCGGCTCGCTGCCGGCCGCCGGGGGGACCGATTTGAGTTCCGCCGCGGTCACCGCGGGCTTGTCGTCGCGCTTGTCGAGCCGGCCGGTGATCTGCACCACCTTGCCGGCCACCAGCTGCGCGGCATATTTTTCGAAGGCTTCGCTCCAGACCCGCACCTCCACCTTCCCGGTGAAATCCTCGAGCGTGAGGAACGCGCAGGGCTTGCCGGTGGCCTTGGTGAACTTTTTCTCCACCGCGTCGAGCAGGCCCGCCACCGTGACCGTGGCGCGGTCGTCCATCTCCTCCAGCGCGGCGACCTTGGCGAACTTCGGGTTGTCCAGCGAACCGCGATACGGGTCGAGCGGGTGGGCCGTGACATAAAAGCCGAGCAGCTCCTTCTCGAAGGACAACAACTCGGCCTCGGTGAAGGGACGCGCCCGCCGGCGGCCGGCATCCCGCGCCGTGACCGCGAGGCCCTCGTCGCCGAAAAGGCTCTGCTGCCCGGCCGACCGGTCGCGGTGGGCCGAAGCGCTGGCAGCCAGCACCGCTTCGAGGTCCCCGACCATCTGGGCGCGCTCCTCGCCGGTGAAATCGAAAGCACCGCATTTGACGAGGCATTCCATCGACTTGCGGTTGACCGCGCGCGGGTCCATCCGCGCGGCGAAATCCTCGAGCGAGGCGAACGGTCCGCGGGCGGCGCGCTCGGCCACCGCGTCGGCCATCGACGCCTCGCCGACGTTTTTGATGCCGCCCAGCCCGAAACGGATGGCCACCGCGCCCCCGTGTTCCTCGGGGGCGAACTTCAGCATGCTCTTGTTGAGGTCCGGCGGCAGCAGGGTCAGGCCCATGCGCTTGGCCTCGTCGACGTAGAACGAGATCTTCTCGGTGTCGTCGACCTCGTTGCTCAGCACCGCGCACATGAACTCGACCGGATGGTGCGCCTTGAGCCAGCACATGCGGTAGCTGATCAGGGAGTAGGCCGCGCTGTGGCTTTTGTTGAACCCGTAGTCGGCGAATTTTTCCAGCAGGTCGAAGATCGCCTCGGCTTTCTTTTCCGGGATGCCGTTGTGCTGTTGGCAGCCCGCGATGAAATTCACCCGCTCCTTGGCCATCTTCTCCTTGTCCTTCTTGCCCATGGCGCGGCGGAGGAGGTCGGCCTGGCCGAGACTGTAACCGGCCAGCAGGTTGGCCGCCTGCTGGACCTGCTCCTGGTAAATGAGGATGCCGTAGGTTTCCCGCGCCACCTGCTCGAGGAGCGGATGGTCGTAGTTGATCTTGGTCTGCCCCTTCTTGCGCTTGATGTAGTCCGGGATCAGGGCCATCGGACCCGGACGGTAGAGCGCGCAGAGCGCGTTCATGTCGTCGAGGCTGGTGAAGCCGAAGTTGCGGCAATAGCGCGACATGCCGCCTTCAAACTGGAAGATGCCGACCGTCTCGCCGCGGTTGAGGACATCGAAAGCCGCCTGGTCGTCGACCGGGACCTTCTCGATGTCGAAATCCGGCACCCGGCGGCGGATCAATTCCTCGGCGTCGCGGATGACCGTGAGCGTCTTCAACCCGAGAAAGTCCATCTTCAGCATCCCGAGGTCGGTCAACGGCTCCATCGAATACTGCGTGATGACCTCGTTTTCCTTGCCGCGCGCCAGCGGGAGGATTTCCGAAAGGTCGCGGTCGCCGATGACCACGCCGGCGGCGTGGATGCCGGCGTTGCGCGAGAGCCCCTCGAGCACCGTGGAGTAGCTCCAGACCTGCTGCGTGGACGGCTCGGATTCGACCGCCTGTCTGAGTTCGGGATTCTTTTCGCGCGCGGACTCGAGCGTGATGTTCAGCTCGTTGGGGATCATCTTGGCGATGCGGTCGCCGTCGCCGTAGCTCAGCCCGAGCACGCGGGCCACGTCGCGCACCACGCTCTTGGCCCCGAGTTGGTTGAAGGTGACAATCTGGGACACGCAGCGCTCGCCGTATTTCTGCCGCACGTATTCGATGACCTCGCCGCGCCGGGCCTGGCAGAAATCGACGTCAATGTCGGGCGGGCTGACGCGCTCCGGATTGAGGAAGCGCTCGAAGATCAGACCGTAGCGCACGGGGTCCAGATCGGTGATGCCGAGCACGTAGGCCACCATGCTGCCGGCCGCGGAACCGCGCCCCGGCCCGACCGGGATGCCGCGCTGCTTGGCGAAGTGGATGAAGTCCCAGACAATGAGAAAGTAACTGGTGAAACCGAGCTTCTCGAGCACGCCCAACTCGTAGTTCAAACGCTCGCGCAAAGAGGGGGTGCCGTCACCGTAGCGGCGCCGGAAGCCCTCCTCGCACAATTCGCGCAGGTAGCCTTCCCGCGTTTTGCCGTCCGGCGGATGAAACACCGGGAAACGCGACTTGCCGAATTCCATGCTCACCTCGCAGCGCTCCGCGATGCGAGCGGTGTTGGCCAGGGCCTCCGGATGGTCGCGGAAGATCTCGGCCATCTCCTGCGGCGTCTTGAGGTAAAGCTCGGGCAGGTAGCGCAACCGCCGCTCGTCGGTCACGTTGGCTCCCGTGCCGATGCAGACCATCACATCGTGCGCCTCGTGGTGGGCGCGTTCGAGGAAATGCACGTCGTTCGCCGCGACCAGACCGAGCCCCAGATCGCCGGCCCAGCGGACAAGGTGCGGATTGACCTCGCGCTGCGCGTCCATCCCGTGGTCGTGGATCTCGACGAAAAAATTCCCCGGCCCGAAGATGTCGCGGTATTGCGCCGTCAACTCGCGCCCGCGCTTGGGATCGCCGTCGAGCACGGCACTGCTGATTTCGCCCTTCAGGCAGCCGCTCAGGCCGATGAGGCCCTTGGCGTGGCGCGCCAGGAGGTCCTTGTCGATGCGGGGTTTGTAGTAGAACCCCTCGAGATGCGCGGCGCTGACCAGCTTGATCAGGTTGGCCCACCCCTCGTTCGTTTCCGCCAGCACCGTCAGGTGGTAGGCCGCATCGCGCCCGGACGAGGACTTCTTCTCGTGCATCGAACCCGGGGCGACATACATCTCGCAGCCCAGGACCGGCTTGAGGCCGGCCTTCCGCGCCTCCTTGTAGAATTCCACCGCCCCGTAGAGCACCCCGTGATCGGTCATCCCGACCGCTTTCATCCCGGACGCCGAAACCTTGCGCATCAGGTCGGCGATCCGCACCGCCCCGTCGAGCATCGAATACTCCGTATGCACGTGCAAGTGGGCGAATTCGGGAACGGCCATCGACCAAGATTAAATGAGCCGTCCGGCGTGGCAAGCAGGCGCCCCGGGCGGCTTTCCGGATGGCCAAAACTCGCGCCGGCGCTACCCTCCGCCCCCATGTCCGCCGAAGAAAACATTCTCGTCGTCCCCCGCCACGTCTTCGACCGCCTCGGAGCCTTCGAGGGATTGAGCTTCGAACCGCAGCGCTACATGGCCTCCTTTCTCGATCCGGCCTGCAACCGCTTCCTGCCCCGCGGCGCCGCGGAAAACGACCCGACGCACAAGCAACTCATCCCCTACCTCGTCATCCGCCATGGCGACCGCGTCCTCTGCTACACGCGGGGGAAGTCCGGCGGCGAGGCACGCCTGCACGCGCGGATGTCCATCGGCATCGGCGGCCACATCAACGACGGCGACACGCAGGCCGCGCATTTCGACGGGCGGGCCTACTTCCGCGCCGTCGAACGCGAACTGCACGAGGAACTGGAAATCCCCGGCGGCTACCGCCAGCGCATCGCGGCCCTGCTCAACGACGACAGCAATGAAGTGGGCCGCGTGCACCTCGGCGTCGTCCACCTGGTCGAAGTCGACTCGCCCGAGATCCGTCCGCGGGAGGAGGCCATCAGCGGGCTGCGCTTTGCCTCCGCCGAGGAACTGGTCCCGCAACGCGACCGCCTCGAGTCGTGGTCGCGAATCTGCCTCGACGGCCTCGCCCGGCTGCTGCGGGGTTGAGGCGCGCCGTCAGGACTGCAGGCCCTGGATGATGCTGATCAGCGGCAGGAAGAGCGCGATGACAATGGTGCCGACCACGACGGCGAGGAATACGATCATGATCGGCTCGAGCAAAGAGGTCAGGCCCGCCACGGTGTTGTCCACCTCGTCGTCGTAGACGTCGGCGATCTTCAGGAGCATCTCCGGCAACTGGCCCGTCTCTTCGCCGACGTCGATCATGCTCACCACCATCGGCGGGAACATGCCGCTTTTTTCGGCGGGGGTGACGATGGATTCACCCTCTTTGACGCTGTCGTGCACCTTCTGGATCGCGTCGGAAAGGACCACGTTGCCGGCCGTCTCGCGGGTGATATTGAGGGCCTGCAGGATGGGCACGCCGCTGGTCACGAGGGTGCCGAGCGTGCGGCTGAAGCGGGCGATGGCACCTTTGCGGATCAGGTCGCCGAAAAGCGGGATCTTCAGCTTGATGCTGTCGAGGACATGCCGGCCCTTCGGGTAGCGGTTGGCCAGGTTGAGGCCGGCGAAAACCAGCACCACCGCGCCGATGATCAAATACCACTGGTTCTGCACCAGCTTGCTGGTGTCGATGACGAACTGCGTCAGCGCCGGCAAGGCCTTGCCGCCCAGCATGTCGTTGAAGATCTGCTCGAACTTCGGGACGATGTAGACGAGCAGGAAGGCCATGATCGCGATGGCGATGACCAGGACGATGATGGGGTAGAACATGGCCGACATGACCTTGTTCTTGAGCTTCTGGGCCTTTTCCTGGAAGTCGGCCAGACGCACCAGGACGAGTTCCATCACGCCGCCCAACTCGCCGGCCTTGACCATGTTCACGTAAAGCTTGTTGAAGATCCTCGGGTGCTGGTTCAGCGCGTCGGAGAAGGTGCTGCCGCCCTGGACGGTGTCGGCCAACTTCCCGATCGTCTTGCGGAGGACCGGATCGGGTTCCTGCTTGCCGAGCACGTTGAGCCCGCGCAGCAAGGGCAGGCCCGAGTCGATCAGCGTGGCCAGCTGGCGCGTGAAGATCATGAGGACCTTCGGCTTGATCGTCTTCCGCTCGAGGAAGGAAATGCTGAGTTCCTTCTTCATCCCGCCACCCTTGGCTTTGGTCGCTTTCGCCGCCTTGGGGGCCTTGGCCTTCGCCTTGGACGCCTCGACTACGCTGGTCGGATAATACCCGGCCTGACGCAAAGCGGCGACGGCATCCTGCTCGCTGCCCGCTTCCATGATGTCGCGCACTTCCTGGCCGCGGGCATCGAGAGCAGTGTAGGCAAAACTGGGCATGGCGGCGGGGACGGAGGGGAAGCGGTGATGAGTTGCAACTTTACGCGGGACCGGCGGCGGTCCGGAAGAAAAAAAAACCGCTCAGTCCTGCAGGAACGGATTTCCCGCTTTTTCGTCACCGATGGTCGTCGCCGGTCCGTGCCCGGGCAGAACAACGGTCGCGTCCGGCAACGCGAAAAGTTTCCCGCGGATCCCGCGCACCAGCAATCCGCCGTCGCCCCCCGGCAAATCCCAGCGCCCGACCCCGCCGCGGAAGAGCACATCGCCGCCGACCACCAGCGCGTCGTCCGCGCTGTAAAAGCATAGGCTGCCCGGACAATGCCCCGGCACCTCGAGCACGTCCAACGATCGCCCGAGGAAATCCTGCCCGGCGCCCCCGGCCAGGATCCGGTCGGGTTGCAGCGTCTCGATCCGCAACGGGAAGCCGCTGCGCTCGAAAAAATCCGGATCGGTCAGCATCGGCACCGTGTCGGCGTGACAGGCCACCGGGCACCGGTGGCGCCGTTGCACGGCCGCCGCATCGGCCGTGTGGTCCCAGTGCCCGTGCGTCAACACCAGCAACCCGATCCGCTCCCCGGCAAAGCGGGCGTCGGCCCCCTCGGGCGCGTCGAAAAGCACCCCACCCTGCGGCGCCTCCAGCAGGAAACAATTGGTCGCATAGGGACCACCGGTGAAAGATTTGAACTGCGGCATGCCGATGCGGTCCAAGCTACGTGCCTCATTTTCCTTGCGCAACCCGCCTTTCAGGGCGACCAGTAATCCCTTCCCGATGAAATTGTCCGCCCTCTTCCGCCGGACGGCCCTCGCCGTCTTGCTGGCCGCCGCGCCCGCCGCCGCCGCGCCCGATGCGGGGACCGACGGCAAAATGGGCGAAGTCGCCAGCACGGTGGCGCGCATGCTGGAGAGCGCCCACTACAGCCGCCAACGCCTCAACGACGAGGTCGAACCCGGCATCACCCAGGCGCGGAAGGCCCTCGATCGTTACCTTGAATTGCTCGACTACAACCGGCTGTTTTTCACACAGGAGGACATCGAGGAATTCACCAAAACTTACGGCGACCGCCTGCAGAACGACATCATGCTGAGCGACCTTTCCGCCGCCCACCGCATCTACGACCGCTTCCTCGAGCGCGTGGCCGCGCGGGTGGACAAGATCAAAAAGCTCGTGGAAAAAGATTTCACCTTCGACAGCGACCGCACCGCCCAGATCAACCGCGACAAAGCCCCGTGGCCGGCCGACGAGGCGGAGGCGGATGCCATCTGGGAAGCCCGGGTCGAAGCCGAAATGCTGCAGGCCATCCTCGCCGAACGGGCGCTCGAGGAAGCGGCCGCGAAGAAAAACCAGGACCAAGACGACGCGTCGGGGACCGTGGCCGACAACAACGGCGGACTGCCGAAACGCACTCCCAAGGAGCAGGTGCAACGCCGCTACGAACGCCTGCTCAAATCGCTGCAGGAAGAAAACCGCGAGGACCAGGCCAGCACCTTCCTCTCCGCCCTCGCCCAGAGCTACGACCCGCACTCGGAATACATGAGCCAGCGCGCGCTCGACAATTTCAACATCCAGATGGGCCTCTCGCTCGTCGGCATCGGCGCCGAACTGCGCAGCGAGGACGGCTACGCCAAAATCCAGCGCCTCGTTCCCGGCGGACCCGCCGAGCGCGGCGGCAAACTCAAGGTCAACGACCGCATCGTCGCCGTGGCCCAGGGCGACGGCGAATTCGAGGATGTCGTCGACATGAAACTCGACAAGGTCGTCGAACGCATCCGCGGCAAGAAAGGCACCACCGTGCGCCTTCAGGTCCTCTCCGCCGCCTCGCTCGACCCGTCGAAACTCGACGTCATCCCCATCGTCCGCGACGAGGTCAAACTCAAGGACGAGGAAGCCAAAGCCCAGATCATCGACACGACCGGCGACGACGGCCGCGAGACCCGCGTTGGCATCATCACGCTGCCAAGTTTCTATGCGGACATGGGACGCGGCGGCGCCCCGAAAAGCACGACCCGCGACGTCACCGCCCTGCTCAACCGCCTCAAACGCGAGGGCATCGAGGGTCTCATCATCGACCTGCGCCGCGACAGCGGCGGATCGCTCGAAGAAGCCGTCCGCCTCACGGGACTCTTCATCCCGAAGGGCCCCGTCGTGCTGGCCAAGGACACCAACGGCAGCATCTCGGAAATGAAGGACCCGGATCCCGGCGTGCTCTGGGACGGCCCGCTCATCGTCCTCATGAACCGCCTCAGCGCGTCGGCCAGCGAGATTTTCGCCGCCGCGTTGCAGGATTACGGACGCGCCATCGTCGTCGGCGACGAAAAGAGCTTCGGCAAAGGCACCGTGCAGACCCTCCTCGAGGTCGACCGGTTCCTCCCCCTCTTCGCCAAAGCCCGCCAGTCCGGCGCGGTCAAACTGACCATCCAGAAATTCTACCGCATCAAGGGCGGCTCCACGCAACTGCGCGGCGTGGCTTCGGACATCGTCCTGCCCTCGCTCACCGACCAGCCCGACGTCGGCGAGGGCGCGCTCAAGAACCCCCTCGCCTATGACGAAGTTCCGGCACGCTCGTTCGCCCCCTACGGCAACGCGGACGAACTCCTCCCCGGTCTCCGCGCGGCCAGCGAGGCGCGCGTCGCGCGGAATCCCGAGTTCGCCTATGTCCTCGAAGATCGCGCCCGCCTGCAGGAACGCATCGAGGAAAACAGCGTCAGCCTCAACAAGAGGGAGCGCCTGGCCGAAATCGAGGAGGAGAAAACCCGCCGGGAAACCCGCCTCGCCGAGCGCAAGACGCGGCGCGGTCCCGCCTTCGCCGCGCTCGAGGTCACCCTCGACACCGTCAAAGCCCCGGAACTCCAGCCGGTCGCCCTCGACAAACCGCCCAAGCGCTCCTCTTTCGAGGATACCGACGAACCCGATCCATCCGCCCCCGACGAGGAAGAACCCTACGTCGATCCCGTGCGCGACGAAGCCGTCCTTATCATGCAGGACTGGATCCAGCTCGAAGGCAAACCGCCCGTCACCGCCCGCGCCGGGGCCGCGGAGTAAACATCGCGTCACCGGCTGGACAATCGCCGGCCCTGACGGCAGTTTTCCCGCATCATGAAAAAGCTCCTCACCGCCTTGGCCGTCGTCGTCGCGTTGTCCGGCCTCACCGCCTGCAACACCATGCGCGGCATCGGCGAGGATATCAGCGCGTTCGGACGCTACCTCTCCAACTCCACCGGCACCTCCTCCCCGCACAGCCCGCCGCCGCCGTCGTCCTTCTGACGCCGCGTCTCGACAAGAACGAGCCGCTCCCTTAATTGTTGGGCTGTTATGAGCAAACTATTCCTCATCATCGTCGGTGCCGCCATGCTGTGCGGCGTGACTGCCTGCAACACCGTCAGCGGCGTCGGCCAAGACGTCAGCGCCATGGGGCGCGACATCTCCTCCGGAGCGCAAGGCGTCGAGCAGAGCATCCGCGGCAACAACTGACCGCATCGACAGCGCGGCACCACTGCGCTAAGTTCCCCGGGTTAAGCTCCCGTAGCTCAGGGGATAGAGCAGTAGATTTCTAATCTATTGGTCGCAGGTTCGAATCCTGCCGGGAGCGCCCCCTCTTCAGCGCAGAAGAATGGTGGCCAGACCGAAGTAGAACAGCAGGGTGAAAACGTCCGTCAGGGCGAGCGTCACCGGCCCCGCCGCCACCTTCGGATCCAGCTTCAAAGCGTGCAGGATCGTCGGCACGGTCAACCCGAGGAAACACGCCATGCAGAGCGAGAGGAAGATACTCGCGCCGATGACAAAGCCCTCCAGACCCGTGCCGCGCCAGATCCACGCAATCAGACCGACCAATCCCCCGCACGCCCCCCCGAGCAACAAGGCTGTGCCCGCTTCGCGCAGGAATGCTCTGGCATACCACGAGAAGGACGGCTCGACGGCGCGCAAGACCTGGATGGTCACCGCCACGGACTGGATGCTCACACTCTCGCCCAGGCCGAGAACCAAGGTGAGGAAAAAGGCAAGAATGAGACTCTGCGCCAGCGTCATTTCGAAAAAGCCGGCCAGCACCGCGCAGATCGTCCCGCTGGCGATCGTGGCAAGCAGCCACGGGAAGCGGAAACGGAAAGCTTTCCACGGCGATGCATCCCGCACTTGGGAAATGCGGAAACCGATCGACTCGAACAGCGCGTCCGTCTCCTCCCGCTCGGCCAGATCGAAAGCCTCGTCGGCCAGCAAACCCACGTCCACCACGCCCACGATCCGTTTGTCTTTGTCGACCACCGGAAAGGCCAGCAACTTGTGCAGGACAAACGCCTCGCACCCGTCCAGCACCGTGGCGGTGGACGGCAGGGAGAGTACCCGCCGCACCATGATGTCCCGCAAAGGCACCGCCGGGGACGAGGTCAACAAACGCCTTGTCGGGAGCACGCCGACCAACCGGTCATCGGCGTCGACCACATAAAAATACACGACCTTTTCGCCCAGCGCTTCGCCCTGCGCGCGGATCAATTCAAGCGCCTCGCCGACGCACACCTGCTCCCGCAAGGTCGCCACATCGCGGCGCGCCACCGCCGTGATCGGTTCGTTGAGATGTTCTTGCGGGGAGAGCATGACCCCGCATCAAAACACACCCCCTTTTCCCGGGCGACCCTATTCGCCCGCGGTCGCCGGTTTCATCCGGACGGTGCGCAGCACGATCAAGCCGCCGGCGAAAAAGACCAGCGTGGACAGCACGGCCCAGCGCAATCCGGCCGCGTCGGCCAGCACGCCCATGAAAAGCGGACCGATCACCGCCGCGAACTTCCCGAACACCCCCCAGAAACCGAAAAACTCCGCCGCGCGTTCCCGCGGGGAAAGCAGCGAGACCACGGCCCG
>Ga0172372_10005356_pt1 | contig 17854 bp, 19 predicted proteins | sample LakKiv5m_2_FD_114544 | JGI IMG/M metagenome (GOLD analysis project Ga0172372, IMG submission 114544) | Freshwater microbial communities from Kabuno Bay, South-Kivu, Congo - kab_092012_9.5m | ecosystem: Environmental > Aquatic > Freshwater > Lake | place: Democratic Republic of the Congo...
TGCTCCGAATGAGACTGCTTGACAAAAACAGTTTCGCTCCACAACAAATTACCTTGTTCGTCCGTTAAACACACCGACGGATAATCAGCCGAGGACTCAATCACGAGAATCATTCCTCAAAGTTAATTCGTAAATTCGCGTATCCAAAAGAATTGAACGTGACAAGAGAAGTTTTCATCGTTGGTGCCAAAAGAACTCCATTGGGGAGCTTCAATGGAGCACTTTCTTCAGTGCCTGCCACTAAATTAGGAGCCGTAGCCATTAAAGCCGCTTTGGAACAAGCTGGATTGAGCGTTGACCAAGTAGAAGAAGTATTGATGGGTAACGTGTTACAAGCGGGCGTTGGACAAGCACCTGCTCGACAAGCATCCAAATTTGCTGGTATTCCAGATCATGTTCCAGCAACCACAATCAATAAAGTATGTGCTAGTGGAATGAAAGCCATAGCCTTGGGCATGCAAAGCATCCAACTTGGATATGCTGATATAGTAGTTGCCGGAGGTATGGAAAATATGAGTCTTGCTCCACATTATTTAACTAACAGTCGTGCAGGATATAAATACGGAAACTTCCAAGCAATTGATGCTATTGTGCATGACGGATTGACCGATGTTTACTCAAACACATTGATGGGATTGTGCGCAGAGACATGTGCCACAGAATACAACTTTAGCCGTGAAGACCAAGATAATTTTGCCATCGAAAGTTACAAACGTTCTGCAAAAGCTTGGGCCGAAGGCAAATTCAATGATGAAATTGCTCCTGTAACCATTTCAACAAAAAAGGGTGATATAACCATTTCGGAAGACGAAGAATACAAAAACGTAAAGTTTGATAAAATTCCCGAGTTGCGTCCCGTTTTCAAAAAAGATGGAACTGTGACTGCTGCGAATGCTTCTACCATCAATGACGGGGCTGCTGTTATGGTACTCGTGAGTGGCGAAAAGTTGAAAGAACTCGGACTTACCCCACTTGCTAAGATTGTGGGTGTTGCAGATGCCGAGCAAGCTCCTGAGTGGTTCACCACAACCCCTAGCGAAGCCCTTCCGAAAGCCGTAAAACGCGCTAATCTAGAGATGTCAGATCTTGACTTTGTTGAATTAAACGAAGCTTTTTCCGTGGTTGGACTAGCCAACATCAAATTGATGAATTTAGACCCTTCAAAGGTAAACGTAAACGGTGGTGCCGTTTCATTGGGACACCCTTTGGGAGCATCGGGAGCGAGAGTTATGGTGACTCTTTTGAACGTTTTGAAGCAAAACAACGGAAAAATCGGCGGTGCAGGTATCTGCAATGGCGGTGGCGGTGCTTCAGCAATGGTCATCGAAAACTGCTAAATTTAACTTAATATGCGAAATAGATTTCTTTCATTTTTTCTTTTTTTCGGGGGATTCCTAAATGTCTCCTTCGGTCAATTGAGCCCAAAAGAACTCGAAAAACGCATTTTACAAATAAATCAAACCCCAATTTCTCAGTCGCCCGATAATGAAAAAATCGCGGCGGCTGAGGAAATCGTGGAACTCCTCATGGAAGGACTAACCCACAAGGAATCATTTGATTATCCGTTTGATTCTCTACGTTATACTACCATCCCCGTGGTAACTGCACCAAAATCACCAGTAAGAATCTTTACCTTCAATGCCATTTTAGAAAACGGAAAATTCCAACATTACGGCGTCCTTCAATGGAAAACCAAAAGGGGAATTAAAACTTACGCTCTCATTGATACCGCAGAAAATCTTCCTAAGGAACCAGCAGCTGAAGCGCTTTCAACCTCTCAATGGATTGGAGCACTTTATTATCAGATGATTCCATACAAACGAAATAAAAAGGATTTTTACATATTGTGTGGCTTCGATGGACACAACATCAACAGCAACAGGTCTATTTTAGAGACTTTATATTTTGAAGACGGAGAGCCTTTATTTGGTGCCGAAATGTTTCGCGATGGAGAAGATGACCCTACTCCTGAGCCAAGAGTCATATTTGAATACCACAAATCAGCAAAAATGACACTTCGCTTCCAACCCGAAGTAAACTACATTATGTTAGATGAATTGGCCCCAGCCTATGAAAAAGTTAAGGGAAATCCGTGGTATTATATTCCTACTGGCGATTATTTTGCCTACCACCCAGAAAAATTTTCTTGGGTTCTTAAACCTGTTACAGACGACATGCCTTTTGCTGACCCTAGAAGCATAGATGCCGAAAGACGCCCAGCTGAACTTCCCAAAGATCGTTTGAAATTAAAACATACTCCCGAAATGCCTCAAAAACGAGGGAAATACGGAGAAGGTTCAGAAAAAGACGATAAAGTAGATGATTCAGATTCTACTGACTCAGATGAAGAATAGATCGCCAATTACCTTCATTTTCAGCTCTGTCTCTTTCCATTCTCTTTCAGCAATACTCTGAGAATTAATTCCACATCCAGCATACAGCTTTATTCCGTTGCTAAAAATCTGAGCGCAGCGCAAATTAACGTATACCTCTTCAGTAGTTCCTATAATCCCTGTATAGAGCTCTCTTTCATGCGTTTCCATTTGTTTTATGAATTCAACTGATTCAACAATTGGATAACCAGCCACTGCAGGAGTTGGATGTAGGTTTGATACCAACTTCTCGATTTCAACATTTGTAATATCAGCCATGTGAAATTGCACCAAATGCCGCACCGTACCATGATTGATTTCAGCTAATTCTGAAATATTTTCTATTAATCCCAGTGCGCTTAAAGTTTCAGATACATGTTTAGATGTTATTGATTGTTCCTGCTTTTCTTTGTCGGTCCAAACTTCATTTTCATCAAACAAGGTTCCTGCCAAGCTCATAGTTCGCATGCTGGCATGGTTCAATTCAACCAATATCTCAGGAGTAGCACCTAACCAAGTACCGAAATCAGTGGTAGAAATCAAGTAGACAAAACTTTTTTCATACTTTTTACATGCTTTTTGAAACACTTCAAAGATGCTTTTTTCATCTAATTCCAACTCTGATTTCTCGTCTCCCTTATCAATCCATTTTACTCTACTCAATACCACTTTCTCAAATTGATTCTCACCTATCCCCATTTGAATTTTACCTATCTGAGCTGAAAATTCATTTTGACATGTGCTTTCTTTGATTTCTGCGTTTTTCAAAGAAACATGCTCCATGAACGGTTCTATTTCCTGAATTTTACATCTTTGCACATCTCCATCAAACGTTTTAATAGCATCGTTATTCCAAGGTTTGAATAATGCACGTTTTTCGGCAATTTGGCCATCCCAATCAATTACCTTGCCTTGATAAACATCCACTGTGTCCTCCTGAAATTGATGAGGACTTCTGACTATCAAAAATTGATTATCCATTTTTCTTGGGATTAGGAATCACTGCCATAGTAATGCTTCCTTTGCAAATCAATTTCCTTCTCGAATTAAAAATCTCAACTTCCCATATTTGGGATCTCGAACCTATATGCAAGGGTCTTCCAATGGCAATCACCTCTTCTCCGATGAAAGCCGGACGAAAATGACTTCCTTGAATATTTTGCCCCACAGCAACCCATTCGCTTCTATTCAGAACTAAATTTGCGGCCATCGATCCAACAATTTCAATGGCAGCCATCGATGCTCCTCCATTCAACATACCCAGCGGCTGACAATTCTTTTCACTTACAATCATACTTGCTGTTATACTTTTTTCATCAATTGATGTAAAATTCAATCCAATTGCAGTGTTCATGGTATTGCTACAGCGAGCATTCAATCCTTCAATGGTTATATTTGCGGCATCAAACCAAATTGATTCTGACATAATTACAAAGGTCAATGACTACACCCAAAAAAACAATTTATCTCATCAGACACGGACAAACCGACTATAATCTTCGAGGAATAGTACAAGGCTCTGGTTTAGACTCTGTGTTAAACGATGAAGGTCATCAACAGGCCAAACTTTTTTACCAAGCCTACCATCATATTCCCTTTGAGAAAATATATGTCTCACAATTGCAAAGAACCCATCAAAGTGTAGCACCATTCGCCACTAATGGACATTCACTGACCATTTTACCAGATTTGAATGAAATCAATTGGGGCATCCTAGAAGGTCAAGAACCAACTCCTGAAAGTTATCAGCATTTTCTAAATATTTCAAAACGATGGAAAAATGGTGATTATGATGCCGCTTGCGAAAATGGAGAATCGGCCATGTCAATGTATAAAAGACAAATTTCAGCGCTGGACATCATACATTCTGAAAATCATTCTCCTATTTTAATTTGCATGCATGGACGTGCCATCAGAAGTTTTCTGTGCCTTTTGACACAAACTCCTTTATCTCAAATGGATAATTTTGGGCATGAAAATTTGTGTCTCTACATTTTGGAAGAGGATCCCAAAGTCCCCCAAAAGTACAATATCACCCTCTCAAATTGCACCAAACACCTAAATTCATGAACTCCATTAATATCACAATCATAGATCGAAACGGCGACGCGCAAACCTACGAAGCTCCAACAGATATGGGATTAAACCTCATGGAATTTTGCAAAGCCGTTGAGCTACCCGTTAAAGGTGAGTGTGGTGGCATGGCGATGTGTGCTACTTGTCAAGTGTATGTTGAAAGCAATACTGAATTACCTGAACAATCTGATGCAGAATTAGACATGTTAGACCAAGCATTTTTCGTAAAAAACAACTCCCGATTGGGCTGCCAATTGCACTTATGCAATGAATTTGATGGCCTCATTGTTAGACTTGCACCAGAAAGTGAATAATTTTTTGAAAAAAATTGCTAATAAAGACACTGAGTGTTATCTTTGCACTCCTTTTGTAAGAAGAAATGGCAAATCATAAATCAGCAATAAAGAGAATCAGAGCGAATAACGCGAAAAAAGAATTGAACCGTTATCAACATAAAACCGCTCGTACCATCATCAAAAATGTAAGAAACTCATCTAACAAAGCTGAGGCTGAAACTTTATTGAAATCTGCTTTCACCGCACTTGATAAATTGGCGAAGAAAAATGTCATTCACAAGAACAAAGCAGGCAATTTGAAATCAAGCTTGCAAAAGCACGTTAACGCATTAGCATAAACTGAACCTTTTTTATAAACGAAAAGAGCCGCTAATTTTAGTGGCTCTTTTTGTTTATAGATAAATCTGTCGATTGAGATTTTCCCCAAAACACTAATCACTTCAAAACTTCCTTCAAAACAACCCTTTTTAATTCAGGGTTATTTTTAGCATCTTTCCCAAAAAATCCCTCGAAATAAATCAAACCAACACCCCTTGCCCATTTAAATCGCCCAAATCCAATGCCTTTAGTATTTTGTCCATTTGGATTTGCTGGTCCTTTATAACTAATATCTGACTCTACAACTTCATTATAGGTCTGCCAGGGTGTTGTATAACTCCCTACTGACCGCGAATGACCAACCCAATCAGTCTTATGATATTGAGCTGCACTGTCAAGTTTTGGATTGATGTAAAAAACGGGATCGTAATAAGGCATATATACATCAACCATGATTGAAGGCTTATTCAAATATGCATAGCACTTAATAAATATATTCTGGATATCGGTACCCATATAAAAGTCCTTTCCTTCACCTCGTGTATTGTCATCAAAATATTTGGAACTTTGAAAAACATAACTAACAGTGTAAGTATCAATTTCTAAAGTATCGTCTAAATTAGAATATACATATTTTGTGGAATACCAGTCTCCATTTGGCACAAAATACGAACTCAAGGACTCAGTAAGGGGCAATTCCTCCTCATTTCCCACACAATCCATTTGAACGGTGAGTAACCAAATAAAAATGATGGTTGAAAAATACCGAAATCTCATGTACCAAAGGTACTGAAAGTTTACTCGTTTACAACAAGAGTACCAATGGATTCACCCTGCATCAATTTTAATAGATTGCCAGGCTGATTCATATCAAAAACCACAATGGGTTTATTGTTTTCTTGACACAACGTAATTGCCGTCAAATCCATCACATTCAACCCCAAATCATAAACCTCTTTAAATGTAATTTGCTGATACTTCTTTGCATTGGGATTTTTTTCAGGATCTGAATCATATATACCATCTACTCTTGTCCCTTTCAATACAATATCAGCTTCAATTTCAACAGCTCTTAACGATGCCGCTGTATCGGTGGTAAAATATGGATTTCCTGTTCCAGCGCCAAAAATAACAACTCTACCCTTTTCAAGATGTCGAATAGCTCTTCTTCTAATAAATGGCTCTCCTATTTGTTCCATTTTAATCGCACTCAGAAGCCGTGTAATCAATCCAAACTTCTCAAATGACCCTTGAATAGCCATAGCATTCATCATGGTTGCTAACATACCCATATAATCACCTGTTGCACGATCAACAACACCACCCTGCGCACCTTGAACTCCTCTAAAGATATTACCACCACCAATAACAATGGCAACCTCAACACCTTGGTCAACTATAGACTTTACTTCTTTGGCGTATTGTGCCAATACCGATGGGTCGATACCGTAATCTTGAGTACCCAATAAGCTTTCACCACTGAGTTTAAGGAGTATACGTTTAAATTTCATTTGATTACTTTAACAAATTTATTCATTTTGACATATGCACAAAAAAAATCCCCCGGTATCGGAGGATTTTTCTGTAATTATTTTTTTTACCCTAATTGAACCCTTTTGAATTGCTTCACTGTTAATCCAGCCTCAACTGAATTCAACATAGCAGCAACCGTTTTTGAACTGTCTTTTACAAATTCTTGGTTCAACAAAGTAGATTCTTTGTAGAATTTTGAAAGTTTACCTTCTGCAATCTTTTCAATCATTGCTTCTGGCTTACCTTCTTGACGTGCTTGATCACGACCAATCTCAAGCTCACGCTCAATGATAGATGCATCTACACCGTCTTTATCCACGGCTACAGGGTTCATAGCCGCTATTTGCATAGCCACGTCTTTACCCGCAGCGATATTTGCTTCAGATGGAGCATTGTTTAATTCTACCAAAACACCCATACGATTTGCACCGTGAATGTAAGGAACCAAATTAGCGCCTTCAATGATTTCGTATTTAACTACATCAATCTTTTCGCCAATTTTAGCAACTTCTTCCATCAAGCGAGCTTCCAATGTTGCAGAACCAACAGTCAAGGCTTTTAAAGCATCTGCGTTTGCAGGCTTGTGAGCGATTGCAGTATCAGCGATTTCATGAGCAAATGAAACGAAACCTTCGTTTTTAGCTACGAAATCTGTTTCACAACTCAACACAATTACTACTCCTACAGTTCCATCACTATTGGTTTTAGCAATCACAGCGCCTTCAGTAGCTTCTCTGTCTGCACGTTTAGCGGCAATTTTTGCACCTTTTTTACGTAAAAAGTCGATAGCTGCTTCAAAATCTCCGTTATTTTCAGATAGAGCTTGTTTGCAATCCATCAAACCAGCGCCAGTCATTTGGCGTAATTTATTTACTTCTGCTGCACTAATTGACATAATATTAACCTTCTTGAGTTTCTAAATTTTCTTCTTGCTTCTCAGCTTTAACTTCTTCATCTGCAGATTTCTCACGCTTACGCTCAGCAGTTCCTTCTAAGATTGCGTTTGCAATTTCAGAAGCAATCAAGTGAACACTCTTAGACGCGTCATCGTTGCCTGGGATTGGGAAATCAATGTTGGTAGGATCTGAGTTGGTATCAACCAATCCGAAAGTAGGAATACCTAAACGGATGGCTTCTGCAACAGCAAGATGCTCTCTACGAACGTCTACTAAGAACAATGCACCAGGAAGTTTGGTCATATCTTCGATACCACCCAAAACTCTAGCCAATTTAATTTTCTCACGATCCAACATCAAACGCTCTTTTTTATTCAAGCGGGTGAAAGTTCCATCGTTCGCCATTTTGTCAATCCCCTGCATACGCTTGATGCTCTTACGTACAGTTTGGAAATTTGTTAACATACCACCCAACCAACGCTCAGTAATGAAAGGCATACCAGCTCTTTGAGCTTCAGCCATAACAATTTCCTTAGCTTGCTTTTTGGTAGCCACAAACAAAATGCGTCTTCCAGATTTTGCGATATTCTTGGCAGCAGCTTTCGCTTCTTCCAATTTTGATTCTGTTTTCTTTAGATCGATGATGTGAATTCCATTTTGCTCCATGAAAATGAAAGGAGCCATTTTGGGATTCCACTTGCGGGTAAGGTGACCGAAGTGTACACCCGCATCGAGTAAATCTTGTTGAGTATAAGCCATTGATCTGTATTATCTTTTTGAGAATTGGAAACGCTTACGCGCTTTCTTTTGTCCACTTTTCTTTCTTTCTACTACGCGTGGGTCACGTGTCATAAATCCAGCTTGACGCAATGCGCTTTTGTATTCCTCGTTGATATCCACCAACGCTTTTGAAATACCTAAACGAATAGCTTCTGCTTGTCCTGATACACCACCACCATTTACATTAACCATAACATCATAGTTTGTATGATTTTCGGTCAACACCAAAGGTGATTGAACAGAATTTTGGTGCCAAGCCAATGGGAAATAATCCGCTAATGACTTCTTGTTTACTGTAATCTGCCCATTACCCTCTTTAAGGTATACTCTTGCTACGGCAGCTTTTCTTCTTCCTGAGTTGTTATTCATAGGATTCTCAGATATCGAATTTCAATTCTTTTGGTTGCTGTGCGGCATGAGGATGTTCTGGGCCCTCATACACGAACAAGTTGTTAAATAATTTTCTTCCTAAACGATTTTTAGGTAACATTCCGCGAATTGCACTTTCAACAATACGGTCTTTCTTTACCGCTTTTGCAAGTGCTACACGCTGCCCTCCAGGAAAACCTGTGTGACGAATGTATTCCTTTTGATCCATCTTAGCTCCGGTCAACTTGATGCTTGCAGCATTGATCACAATCACGTGATCTCCGCAGTCAACATGGGGAGAGTAGGTTGGTTTGTGCTTACCGCGTATTACGGTTGCAATCTTTGATGCCAAACGACCCAAAGGCTGGCCTGCTGCGTCTACAACTACCCAATTCTTGGTAATTGTGTTCTTATTTGCAGAAATGGTTTTATATGTACTTAACGGATTCACTTGCGTTAATTTTATCAATTTTGGGGTTGCAAAAATAGGACATTATTTTGTGGATAACAAGATATCCACAAACTTTTTTAAAAACTATCAAAATAGACAACTACCAATCGTCTTCATCTGGCTTGTAAGCCTCTTTCAATGCTGCAGAAATTCCTTCTACCATTTTCTTAACTTCTTTATCTGCTGCTATCAAATAGCGATCGGTTGATTCATATCCCTTTTTCGCTTTTCTGTAATACTCATGGTATGTTCTTAATCGATCATTTGACAAACCCACTGGATCTGTAACATGCGCAAAGTTGCCAAACTGATATTTGTAACGGGCTTCCTTAAATCTCAAAACCATTACATATTCCATTTCTCCATCTCTTCGCTTAGCATATTCACCTAAGGTTACCACCATAGGCATTACCACCTTCATATATATGAGTTGGTTCGCTTTCTCTTCCACAATCATTTTTTTGTACTGCTTCTCTCCAAAACGTTTAATCAAAAAACGTTTTGCCCTAGCAAACAAACTATCTTCACCACAAGTCTCGCATGCCTCATCATCTACAATACCCTCATAGAAAATCAATTCTCTCAATGAATCATAAGGAGGAACAAACCGAACATATGGTTTCTTTTCTATTGGCTTAGGGGAATTGTCAGTACCGCTTCCACCCCATCCACCGCCACCAGCAGAAACCTCCATAGATGCAGTATCATTTGACGCTGCATCATTTCCTTCGTCTCCCCATTGAGCCGAAAGACTCGAAACGGCCAAAAAGACGGTAAAAAATAAAACCCTATAATAAGCAACCTTACGGTTGAAGTTGATTGTCCGTTTCACTATTTCCAATGACTAAATAATTACAGTTGCGCGAATATAAAGGCAAGAACGAAAAATTCCTTTATTTATTGTACCAATTGACCTGATTGTTCAATTCATTAAACAGTTTTGGGAAATCTACCCTTGCTAAAGATTCTGCCTGCAGGTTTTCCTTTTCTTAATTTTATTTGTTCAGCTTCTGGGAGCTCTAAGATAGACTTACAATCTTCCGAACAGCAATGATTGAATTTTTCAGCACACTCAGAACATTGAATAAAAAGAAGATGGCACCCAACGTTTGCACAGTTGATATGCGTATCTGCCGGCTTACCACACTGATGACATTCTGACAATACATCGTCACTGACTCTCTCATGCAGCCTTTGGTCAAAAACAAAATTCACACCTTTAAATTTATTCTCAATCCCTTGCTCCTTGGTCTGATTCACATAGTTGATAATTCCACCCTTTAAGTGATAAACCTCATTGAATCCATTGTAACGCATCCAAGCGCTGGCTTTTTCACATCGAATACCCCCCGTACAGTACATCAATATCTTCTTGTCTCTGGTTTGATCATACTCATCAATAACCAATTTAAGTTCTTCCCTAAATGTGTCTGCATCTGGACAACTTGCCCCTTCAAACCTACCTACTTCACTTTCATAGTGGTTTCTCATGTCAATTACCACTGTATCAGGATCGTCTAGATATTCATTCCAATCTCTAGCCTCAAGGTATTTTCCTGTATCTGAGGGATTAAAATTCAGGTCATCAATTCCATCGGCTACAATTTTATTTCGAACCTTTAAATCCAATTTGATGAATGACTTTTGATTTTCCTCAATGGCGATGTTCAATCGAATGCCGTTTAAGAAGTCTATGGTAAATAAATCCACCTTGAATGCTTCAAAATGAACCGAGGGCAAAGCAATTTGAGCATTTATTCCTTCATTGGCAACGTAAACACGTCCAACAACCTCAAAAGGCATCCAACGCAAATAAAGTTGATCTCTGAAATCTTTTGGATTTTCAATTTGAAAATAACGATAGAAGGAGATGGTAGTATACTGCCTAGAATCGGCATCCATACGACGTTTTAACTCCTCCCGACTAACGATGTTTCGCAATAACATGGTGGGGGTAGTAATTTGTAATCTTGCCGCAAAGATAAAAAAAAGAGGGGGCATAAGCCCCCTCTTTCAAAAAAATCAATTAGACTTTATATTAGTGCTTTACAACCAATTTGGTATTCAAAGAAGAAGTAGCAGATTTCACACTTACCAAATACATTCCCTCGCTCCAGTCTGCAGTATTCACTTGCAAAGAACCATTAGACATAGTTGTAGTCATTACAACTTGACCTTGAACGTTGGTAATCACAACCTCAGAAGTAACATTAGCCAAATCAGAAGCTTTGATTTCAAATAGTTCATTTGAAGGGTTTGGATAAACCAATATTCCACTTTCCATACTCTCAACAGAAGTCAATGCAATAGCAAAAGTTTCAGACTGCAATACCTCTTTAGTAACTGCATCCTGTACAAAAACTACAACGTGCATGTCATCCCATGTTTCAACACTGTTTTCAGATGTGTGGTTGATGTGCTGAGCCGTTGAGCCGTCCAAAGGCAAACGATAGTTTCCTTGGAAAGTGAAACTCAATTTTTGATTTACAGGAGTGCCACGAGTCAAACCAGTTAATCCGTAACCAGTGCTGTTTGGCATCATTTTCTTCATGACATCTTCAAACTGTTTTTCACCGTTGGTTTTTAAGTTTGCATAAGCCATACCCTCGGTGATTACTGCAAATAACTTTAAGTTAGAAGAGCTAAAATCTACCAATGGGTTTAATGTAATATTAGCTGAAATGGTGTTTTTCCATGTATTGGTTGCGGTACCAGTTATTTCTAAGAACGCAGGTTTTGCAGCAAACTCATCATACAACGCAGTTGTGTATGAACCCGCATTTCCATCCCAGCCACCATCAACTTCCATACGTGGAACAGAATTAACTCCATAAAAAGCAACCCTGTTTCTAACTTCTTGGGTACAATAAGGGTCACCTGTTCCAGGCCAGTTTACCTGATACTTGATGGTTGAATGCTTTGATTTACCATTAATCACTTTATTAAAGTTTATATTTCCAGCATTACATGGCCCACAAGTGGAGGAAGTGAATACCTCATTTAATATTTTGCGTTGCGCCACTTTATCTACAATCGACACATTTTTAGTAACGCTGTTTGTACCCAAAGCGTCTGCAGAACCGTTTACCTCAATAACACGAGCAACTACGGTGTATTTACCCAAGCTTGCAGGTGTCCATTTAGTTTTAAAAGAAATTGTTTTTGTAGCACAAGCGGCAATATTCAAACTGCTAAAATCTTCTACAATCTCAGAGCCACCATCAACAGTGTATCCTAATTTCAAAGATGTGATTGCTTTACCACCTAAATTCTTAACATCAAAATTCAATGTGAATGGTGCTCCGCTAATCAAAATATACTCATCTAAAGCCAAGCTTACTGCATCAGCATTGTTGTCTGCTAATGAACCTGGAGCGATGGTATAGTAAATATTATCAACCGTGGTAGCATCATTTCCTGACTTCATTCCATAGTTGGCCATACCTGATGCAGTTGTAGCATCAATTTGATAACCAATGGTCAACTTGGTAGTACCGGTACACTGTGCACTTCCGGTAGAACAAAACCAACGTTGATCTACCAAATAGATATTGTTGGTTCCTTCTTCCAAAACTATGCTAAAATACACCCATCCACTTTGGATGTTTGCTTCAGTCATTGAAGCAAAATGAATGTAGTGTTGACGCTTTCCATTAGTACCGAATGTCTTGGTTAAGATATAATCACTCGCAGTTTTTGCTTCTGCTCCCCAAACCATTATAGATTTATCTGGAATAGATGAACTCGGCAGAGATGCTGCTGCCGCACTTGGTGCCTCTGCAGTGGATGCAACATCAAAGGTTACAACCCCTGTACTCGATACTTTATATTTATCTACTGCTTCACCGTTAAAATAAAAAGTAAAAGGAATATTTTGATTTGCTGACCATGCATTGGTTTGAGGTCCCGTCATAATATTCAACCAACCTGTGGCACCACCACCTCCAGGAGGAAATTCAGGATCGGCGTTTAATCCGCCAGGATTACCAGTGCCAGTGCAAGGTACCATATGATAACCTGCAATCTGGGCGTTAAGCGACAATAAACTAAATGCCGCTACAAAACTTAGTATAATTTTTTTCATATCTCAGTAACTGCCCCAAAAGTAGGAGAATTAAACAATAACTCCAACTCATTGAAAATATCTTGTATTTCATTTACATCCGTACATGAAACCAATCGCATTCTGTATTCTTTAAAATGAGGTATCCCTTTGAAATAATTGGCGTAGTGTCTGCGCATTTCTACCAATCCCACAATTGGGCCTTTCCATTCCAAAGATTTGTCTAAATGGGTTTTACAAGCTTCCAAGCGCTCAAACAACGTTGGCCCAGCCATATGTTGACCCGTTTTTACAAAGTGTTTTATTTCTCTAAAAACCCAAGGATTTCCAATACTTGCCCGTCCAATCATGACGCCATCAACACCGTATCTATTTTTATATTCCAAAGCTCTTTGGGGAGAATCTATATCGCCATTGCCAAAAATAGGAATATTCATTCGAGGATTATTCTTTACCTCGCCTATCAATGTCCAATCAGCATCCCCCTTGTACAATTGAACCCTAGTTCTTCCATGAATGCTCAGTGCTTTTATTCCTACATCTTGCAAACGTTCCGCCACATCCACAATATTCTTGGTTTGATCATCCCATCCTAAACGCGTTTTCACGGTAACTGGAAGATGTGTTGCCTCAACGATGGCCTTGGTCATGGCCACCATTTTCTTGGGATTCGTCAAAATCGCAGCGCCACCGCCTTTGCATACTACCTTTTTAACCGGACAACCATAATTGATGTCAATTAAATCGGGATTTACACTACTTGCAATTTTTGTAGCTTCTACCATTGAATCTATTTCCGAACCGAAAATTTGAATTCCTACAGGTCTTTCGTATTCGAAAATATCCAATTTTTGTGTACTCTTGGCTGCATCGCGTATCAGTCCCTCAGAACTAATAAACTCAGTATACATAAGGTCTGCACCGTGCTGTTTACATACGTAACGGAACGGCGGATCGCTCACGTCTTCCATCGGAGCCAACAACAAGGGAAATTCTCCCAACGAGATATCACCAATTTTTACCACTTTTGCAGTGCAATTTAAACAGCGAATTTACAACAGATGAATACCTTTTCACACAATAGTTCTCAAAAGCCACTCATGAACCTATGGGGACTTGCTCTTTTGCTGATTCTAATTTTAGCTTTTCAATTGGTGGGTTATTTCATCTCTATTTATGCTCTTTCTGCGGCTTTAAATATTGATATTGAAGAAGTTAAATATTTAATGAATGCTCCAGACGGCTCCGCTTTGGGCATCAATATTGGTCGTTTTTCGAACCTAATTCAATTTGTGCTCTACATGGGAGTGCCTGCATTGATTTTCACAGGTGCCAACAGAGTGGGATTTTCTTTTTTCGGGGGATATTCAAAGCCTGTGCAATTTCCCAAAATTCTTTGGTCTATCCTTCTTGCAATTTCGGCATTGCCCGTTGTGGCTGTGTTAACGAAAATCAGTCAACACCTACCCTTACCCATTGCGTTTAAAAGCATGGCCGATGGTTTGACATCTTCCCGGGAAATGCTTTTTGAAAACATGCTCGAAATGCAGCGTTGGGATGAACTTTTGTTTTGCATCTTTTTAGCCGCTTTTTTACCCGCAATTTTGGAAGAGTATCTATTTAGAGGTATTGTGCTAAATATTGCATTAAGTCAATATGCAAAACCTGCAACCGCTATCATTTTCCAAGCCATTTTCTTTTCGTTGATGCACCTATCGCTGTACGAATTTGCCGGAATTGCCCTAATTGGCGCCCTTTTCGGTTTCATTACCTACAGAAATACTTCGGTTTGGTACAGCTCCATTTCACATTTTGTTTTCAATGCAACCACCGTAACCCTTTATTTTCTTATCCTGAGAGAATTTGAACAAAGCGGAATCAAATACAACGTTGATCAACTTCTTGCCAGTGCAACGCTTGCCATACCAGCTTCGCTATTAATGGGTCTGTCTGTTTATAAATTATCTAAAAAATCATGAGTAACTTCTGGACCAGAATCATCAGCGGTATTGGACTCATTGCTGCTACCATCACTTTATTTTACCTAGGGAGCTTAGGACTACTATTATTTGCGGTTTTAGTCGCTTTTGGAGGTAGCGTCGAATGGTTCAAACTTCGTAAAATGCGATTCGATTGGGGATGGCAAGTATCTTTTTTCAATACCCTGATTACTTTATTATTGATTCAATTTGGTGAATATACTTTTGCAGTTTATCCGTCGGTAATCATTTTTGTTTATTCTGTAGTATTGGCAAAAAAACATCCGCGGTCGGCATTAACTTTATTTGGAGCCCAAATTTATCTTACTCTGCCACTTTCACTTCTACTTACATTGCCTTATTGTAACCTAAATTTTGCTAATCAAAACGCCGATCAGTCTTTCAACTTCCTGATACCCACATTTGTAATGGCCTTGGTTTGGTCATCTGATTCTTGGGCCTATGTTTCTGGAAAATTATTTGGTAGAAACAAGCTTGCGCCAACCATATCTCCCGGAAAAACTTGGGAAGGATTCATTGGTGGAACACTTCTCACAGGAGCAACCGCATTTCTCATTCAAAAATACATATTGGAGCCTTCTGGTGGTTTTGAGTCAGCCGGAAATTGTCATCTTTTGCATGATCCTTTAAAGGCCATCATTGCTGGAATTTTAGTTTCTGTTTTTGGAACCCTCGGTGACCTCTTCGAAAGTTCCCTGAAACGCAAAGCAAATGTTAAAGATAGTGGCAATGTAATTCCCGGTCACGGAGGAGTTTTAGATCGTTACGACGCTTTTTTGTTTGCAATCGTCGTTTTTACGATCGTTTACCGCTACATTTAATAGATTCTTGGCTCTTTTTTTGGTAAATTCGCACGAATTTATGAGCCAGCATAACACCTCCTACTTACAGAATGCCGACCCAGCTGCAATTGAGTCCATGTACCAACAATACCAAAGTGACAAAGAAAGCGTTGATTTTGGATGGCGAAAGTTTTTTGAAGGATTTGACCTTGGAGCCCAAAAATATGAGTCGGGCGAAGTAGTTAGTGAAGATGCTGTCAAAGAAATTCAAGTTTTGAACTTGATTCATGGTTATCGCCAACGAGGACATTTATTCAGTCAAACAAACCCCATTCGCCAAAGGAGAAATTACACTCCCACTTTAGATATTGAAAACTTCGGATTGGAACAATCTGACTTAGAAAAAACATTCAATGCGGGTATTGAGGTAGGTTTAGGCCCAGTTAAACTGAAAGACATCATTGCAAAACTCAAAAAAACCTATTGCAGCAGCATTGGTTGTGAATTCTCATACATCCGTGACCCAAAGCGCAGAAGTTGGTTACAAGAGCGATTTGAACAGACTCAAAACATCCCCAACCTAACCACAGACGAAAAGCGCCACTTCCTAAATAAAATCAATCAAGCAACCGTTTTTGAGAATTTCCTTCATAAGAAATACATTGGTCAAAAGCGTTTTTCTCTTGAAGGACTTGAGGCTCTCATTCCTGCACTAGATGCCGTAATTCAATACGGTTCAGGTTTAGGTGTTGATGAGTTTGTTATTGGAATGGCCCACCGAGGACGTCTGAATGTTTTGGCAAATATTTTTAATAAAACCTACTCTCAAATTTTCTCTGAGTTTGAAGGCAAAGTGTTCCAAGGTGGCGACTTCGATGATTTTGAAGGTGATGTTAAATACCACTTAGGTTACAGTGTTGACGTAGATACTGCAGCAGGAAAAAAAGTACACCTAAGATTGGCAGACAATCCCTCACACCTTGAAGCTGTTAATCCGGTAGTAAAAGGTTTAGTTAGAGCCAAACTCGATACTAAATACAACAACAACGTAGATAAAATTTGCCCCATATTGATCCACGGTGATGCTGCCATTGCAGGACAAGGAATCATGTACGAAGTAGTACAAATGAGTGGACTTGAAGCTTACTACGTGGGCGGTACCATGCATATTGTTACCAACAATCAAATTGGTTTCACAACAAACTACTTAGACGCAAGAACTTCTACCTACTGCACTGATGTTGCCAAAGTGACGCTTTGCCCTGTTTTACACGTCAATGCCGATGATTTAGAAGCCGTTGTTCATGCTGTAAAATTAGCCATGGCCTACAGAAATGAGTTTAACTCAGACGTGTTTATTGATCTTTTAGGATACAGAAAATACGGACACAACGAGGGAGATGAACCACGTTTCACTCAGCCCGAGATGTATAAGTTAATTGATAAACATCCAAATCCTAGAGAAATCTATAAGCAACAACTTCTAGACCGCGGTGAAATTGATGCAGAGCTTGCTCGTGAAATGGAAACTCAATTCCAAGCATTATTACAGGAGAAATTCGAAGAAGCAAAAGGGGAATTTAAACCGGCACCTACCGCAGTAAAAAACACTTGGGAAGGCTGGAAACATTCAGGTCCTAAAGAAATTCAAATCCCCGCAAACACAAAAGTTTCTATTGATAAAATCAAGTCAATAGGAGAAAAGATCACTCAAATTCCCGAAAATAATTTACCCATCAAAAAGGTTCAATCTTTGTTTGCTGACCGCAAAAAGATGATTGAAACTGGAACCATTGACTGGGCAATGGGCGAACTTTTGGCATATGGTACTTTGTTAGAAGAAGGACATCCAGTTCGTTTGGTTGGACAAGACGTTGAACGAGGAACTTTTTCTCACCGCCATGCCGTTGTGAAACAA
>Ga0172372_10005357_pt1 | contig 17853 bp, 22 predicted proteins | sample LakKiv5m_2_FD_114544 | JGI IMG/M metagenome (GOLD analysis project Ga0172372, IMG submission 114544) | Freshwater microbial communities from Kabuno Bay, South-Kivu, Congo - kab_092012_9.5m | ecosystem: Environmental > Aquatic > Freshwater > Lake | place: Democratic Republic of the Congo...
CCGGTATTTGAAAACGATGATTTTGCATCAACCTGATCAGTCGCACCAACAGTAATTGCCGATGGCGCTCTTGCTGGAGAGCGAGTACATGCATTAGTCCGCTCATTTCCGGCAGCGACTACAACAACGATTCCACTGTTGGTTAACTTGGTGACAGCAGCATCAATAGTTCCTGAAGCGTTACCGCCCAATGACATATTTACAATTGCTTGCGTCTTTGGATTTGGATTTTCTGGGGACAGAATCCACTCCATACCGGCAATAACTTGAGAGAACGTACCTGAACCAGTACAGCTCAAAACTCGAACCGGGACAATCGTTGCGTTCTTTGCAATTCCGTATTGGGTTCCAGCAATAGTTCCCGCAACGTGAGTTCCATGGCCATTGCAATCAACGGGACCATTTCCATCTGTGAAAGCTGAGAAACCGCTAGTAGATAAACGATTACCAAAGTCCTGATGTGGAGCAACTCCGGTATCGATCACATAGACCGTGCTGCCTTTTCCAGCGCTGCGATATGAGTAGCTGCTTGTGTTGCCAACTCTCTCTCGCTGATCAATTCGATCTAGACCCCATGATGGAGTCGGCGATTGAACAAATTGAATATTGGACATCTCAACTGCTTCATCTTTTTCAAGCGTCAAAACTGTCGGAATTCTCTTCAAAGCCGCCGCAGCAATATCGGGCAACTTAACTAAGAATCCATCAAAGACATATTGGTATCTCTTATCGATCTTTCCACCGTACTGAACGATTGTTTTCTCTATCGCCGCCTTAGCTTCGGGCGATATTCGGATCAAGTAGTTTGATGATGAACCTAGGTCGATTGCCTCGGCCGGAGCAGTCGCCGAGATTAAGAAGAAGCTCACCAAAACGTTTAAGCAAGCTTTGACTGCTATTTTGCGATTCGAATATGCCATACCAAAGTGTCTCATTTTGTGAGGAAAACTTGAAGGATGAGCGAGGGGGACTAGACCATTCGGGGCAGGTTTAGCGACCAGATAAGGCAGAGAGAAGCCAGCACAAAGAAGATCTGTTCCCGTTGACTCAACTGCCACCACTTAGTTGCAACTCTCTGATTTACTGAGATTAATCTTTCAGGGGTTAAGAACATGAAGACGGCTCCCGCGATTACAAGAAAGCCAAGAGGGTTCAATTCTACTGCGCTACCAAAGTCACCCTGCAAGATACTTCCAATTGACCTCGTTGTTCCGCAGAATGGACAAGGAAGTCCTGTTAAGTTGCGAAATAGACAGAGAATTTGTCCATCTTGAAAACCAGAAGTTTGAAAGCTGAAGAGACTAGCGGTGCCAAAAGTAAGTATTCCTAAAGAAGTCCGATAACCAATTCCTAATGTTCTCAACGAGTTCAGAAGAAGCATAGATTTAGTTTACTACTTTCAAAATAGTTTCTAAGTGGGCACACATGAAGTCATACCCACTTAAATGAATCCGATTTAGTACCCGGATTCCAAACCAATTAGAGCCCCAATTGTTCCCCAGAAAAGTATGTAAAGAACTAATGAGACAATGGAAATCACGAGACCTGCGATGGCAAGACCACGGCCACCTTGGCTCGGGTCTTTCGAAGTCTGACTCATTCCAATTATGCTGAAAATAAGTCCTAGCGGAGCGCACAGCAAGCTACATACAAAACCTGTGATTGCCATACCGTTAGTTTTTGGTGCACCGGTTCCACTCATCAAGCTTCCTCCTAATGGGCAGTCGGAGAGTGACTACCTCTGCAAATTATGGGGTGAAAAGACACGAAAGTCACCGATATTCTCTATATTTTCTTTGGAAGCTGATAGAGATACTTATTTTTTCTATTCAATACTTACGTACGCCCGGGTAATCCAATAGTCTTGCATAATGAACCTACTTAGTGCGCACCCTAAAGCAACCCCACAGCACCGCTTGGCTGGCTACGCCCTAGATGTAGCTCTCATTGTCAGTACCTGCTTTATTGGCTGGATGATTTGGAGTTAAATTATCTGGGGGCAAGGTTTAACTCCTGGCAAGCAGATTCTTCGCATGAAAGTTGTCTCATCACAAACTGGACTTCCGGCGACATGGGGCCACATGGCAGTGCGCCAATTCCTGATTCCAGTGGCTTTTTCGCTGCCATTTGTAGTCCTCTCGTTGGCCTTTGACCCATACATGTACTCATTCGATCGCTGGTCAGATCCCTACGCATACGAGAATTTCTTGTATGGATCTATGGGGGGAGCATTTATAAGTGTTCTAAGTTGGGCGGTTTCCCTTACCGATGCACTTTGGATTTTTAATAGAGGTCAGAACCGCAGAGTCACAGATCTCTTTGCCAAGACCGACGTTGTAAATACTTCGGTGACGGTAACAAATTCTTTTGGCTCAATAAATCCTTAATTGGATAACAGGCACGCGCTCCTAGAGATGCCCAAATCTAGGGGGTCCCTTCGCTTCCTAGTTATTGCGTCGCTCTTTCTTACTCAAGCACTTATTCCTATAGAATTAGTTTATGCAAATAGGGACTGGCGTAGCGAGATGCTCAATCAAATCAACATAATTAGAGAAGAGGTCAGCGTTAAACCATTATTGCTCTGTACTAGTTTGAATAATTCATCCCAGAACTATGCGGCAAATATGGCTCGCAATGATTTTTTCAGTCATAACGGTAAAAATGGTTCAACTTTGATTAGCAGAACTAAGAAAGCGGGCTATGTTGCAACTTCGGAAGCGAGGAAATTTGCTATAGGCGAGAACATAGCTAAGGGTCAGATAAGCGTTAAAGAAGTTATGCGAGCTTGGAGAAATTCAAAAGGCCATTACAAAAATATGATTGACGTCAATTTCAGTCACGTTGGTTTTGGGCGTTCAAAGGATGAGAAGTCTATGAACAAGCTATTTTGGGTTCAGAACTTCGGCACGGGTGGAAACTGCACCTAGGAGTTAAAACGGACATATCGGTCAGGCCCCTAGTCACTTCTCTTAGCGCCCGTTAAGGTTGTTTTGTGCTGCCTCCCCGATTAATGCGCTTGACCTTATCTACCGTGGTTTCAAGCGCCCTGATTTTGATCTTTTTCCAACCTTTGCCGGCAAGGGCAATTCATGCTGCCGAAAGAAGCTATTTCATTTTGGATACATCTGGGTCTGTAAATGCAGATATGAATTGGAGTAGGTCTTTAAGACCTTCAATAATTGAAAAACTTAAACAACCGTTCGGCCAGCCACATAATTCAAGTACGCCGAAGAACCCTCAAGATATTTACGTAACATCAATTACATCTAACTCCGTTGATGCACAGATATTTCCAATCGTCACCGGTAAAGATGCTGAAGCTATCTGGGGAATGGTCGACCGCGTTGGCGTTAATCCAAGTAGAGCGAGATTAGCCGAAATGGTTAAAGATCTATTTGGTGGTGGCGGAATCTGGTCCCAGCATTCAGGATTCCTCGCAAAGTCTCCGCTTAGCGTTCCTTCTTCTAATACATGCCAAGCGTCAGTCGTTCGAAGTCTCGGAAATACCCAATACTTCGGAAGGTCAAGTGATGAAGACAAGAGAGATGTAGCGAAGACAATCTGTGGCACCGCTATCGAGATAGGTAAACGCTTACAGGCAATTGATCAGACTCTAGATAGTCCAACTTGTGATAATTCAGGAAAATGCTCGGACATTATTGGTGCGCTTCTCAATGCAGTAGCGGCATCACAAGACATGGTCACCCAACAACGAGGAGCTAGCCCTGCAATTTGCGTTGCCATTGCTTCAGACATGCTAAATAGCTCGCCAGGGATGCCCACAGATAGTTTGCTAAACAGTAGACGGATTGCCATGAGGTCAACCTCTATTCAAGAGGCAAGGGATAAGGGACTCCAAGCCGCACAAATGTCAGGAGTGAAGTTTCCAAGACGCGCTTCTGTGAGAGTTGTAATTCTTGGAATGGGTACAGGACCAAATCCGCTTCCGCGCGAAAAGAATTCAATGTTGAAGGCTTATTGGGATGGATTCTGGGAAGCATCAGGAATTAAGAAGGCCCAGCAAGGCACTTCTCTAGACCGGGCGTGTGCAAGGTAACGTGAAGATCATGAGAAAGGCGTAAATATGAAATCTCCATTTTCTAGATTCCAGCGGGCCAAACGTAGGGCTCGTCGGAAAGGTCGCTCTCATGGTCGCCAAGGCCACCCTAATCGCGAGTGGGCTGGCGGACCGGTTCCATACCTAGAGTCACTGCATGCTCAGTACTCGCAAGAAATTCGTATTCTTGATCAACGCCTTCACATCATTGAAGGTCAATCAATAACCTCGGTAGAAGAAGACGTCGCAGATAAGACTTCTGAGGAATATCAAATAAATCAGTTAGATAAAGAGCGCTCAAGCTATGAAGTGCGACTAGCTGAATTACTTCAAGAGAAAGTCGGTACCGAAACAGAGAACCCAACTGGAAAAGCCGCTCGTCATCGCCATGTTCCAACTTGGCTTTACGCACTTGCGCTCGTCGGTCTTGCTGTTGGCGAGTATTTTGTAACACTGCCTGCAGTCGAGGTACTCCTCAATGACGAGAGTTGGAAAGCTTGGATCATTACTGGAAGTTTCTCCGCGCTGAGCATCATCGCAGCCCACTTGATTGGCATAACTTTTAAAGTTGAGATTGATCGCGACAAACCTCAACCAGGAACCCAGAAGTTGGGCGCGTTTGTTATCTTCCTTGGTCTTGTTATCGTGATTCTCTTCCTATCAGCACTGCGGAGCAGATCTGTAAGGAATGTACCTGTATCATTCTGGATGTCAGATACCGTCTTTGGAACAGTTTTATTCTTCTTCATTCAGATGACATTTATTTCTTGCGCTATTGCACTCTCTTATTACAACCACTCTGAGATTGAGAGCGACATTTCCCGTTCCAAGAGACGTATAAAGCGTCTTACAAAGAAGATTCGCGGTCTGACCAAAGCTCGCCTCATCCCAAGTCGAGGAAATCTCACACCGGAAAAGAGAGAGGTCCAAGTAAGCGCAATTAACTCTGCTAAACAACTACTTGAAGCTGAATATCGAGAGTTGTGTTCAATCTACCGAAACTCCAATCTTCTAGCTCAAAAAACATCCTTCAACAATCCAGGTCCTGGCTTGGATAATCCACCCCTTAATGTTTAACCAACGCAGATAAAGGAGCAGATAAAGTGAATAACTGGAGTTTTCAGAAGCTCTTTAATCGCAGACCTACGTCGGCGACCATCGGCTTGGCGATAGCAGCAATTTCATTTTTCGCCACAATGATTCAGGGAATTATTGTAATAGCGACGTCGCGAAGCAACTTCTTCTTTGACTTTGTCTACGCATTCAATTCAAATGTAATTGAGGTTCCTCTAAGTCAGAACATCATCGGAATTGTTTGGTCGCTAGTCGGTCTTATTGCCTGCTACCTCGCATTGGAACCCCGTAACTATGCTCGATTCACGGTATTGGTAGCTGCTGGTGTCAAACTCTTTGCATTTATCTCTTACTCAGATCAAGTTAATTTGCCACTTTGGCGTTACATGATGATTATCGTGCTTGCAGTCTTGCCAATTATTTTACTTCTCACCAAATCAAGTAATGTATACTACGGACGAAGCCAATAACGCTCGATCTTAACTTTGCAGATTTCCAACTTTTGGATTTGGACTAATACTTAGAGAGGACCATGAAATGAGCAATGTGAATCCTATGGGTAGTTACGGCGGTGCTCCTGCGCTTTACATAGTAAGAATTCCGGGTCAACCGGAAACTCCAGTTGATGTAACAACACTTCAAGTTTGGGCGAGATCTGGTCTATTGAAGCCCGAAATGGTCGTTGTTGATCAAGCCACAGGTCACAGCTATTCAGCTTCTCAAGTTCCAGGCGTTTTTTCGGATAAGACTTTTGTCGCTGCGGTTCTGCTCTCATTTTTCTTGGGAACTTTTGGCGTGGACCGGTTCTACCTGGGTCATGTCGGAATCGGGATTGGCAAACTCTTTACTTTGGGTGGTTGTGGAATTTGGGCATTGGTTGACTTCATTCTTATTGTGATGCGTAAAGTAAATGATGCCAACGGACGCCCACTTGCATAACTAATGGAATCTAAGAATTAAGTTATAAGTTTTCTTCTCGAAACTTTGACTCTAGATCTCTTAGTCTCTTTTGAAGTCTCTCAATCTCGTCTTTTGTCACATTTCCATCAGATGTGATTTCGTCTACTTCAGAAACAACCTCATCAAGTTCCCTAACCCGCTTCATTCTTTCTTGATTCTCTTCACGAGCCTGGTCCATTGCGTTTAATACGATGCCAATCAGAACGTTTAGCACTGTAAATACAACAAAGAATACATAGGAAAGAAAGAAGGGTAGCGCCCAGGGGCTAATTTTAAGAGCCGGGTTTAGATAGTTTGGAAAGTTTTCCAGCGTTAGAAGTATAAAAAGTGTCTGCATAGCGACCGCAATGCTTCCCCAGTCTGCGGGCAATGATTCACCAAATAAGTAGTAACCAGCCATTCCGTAAATGAAGAGCGTTATGAATATAAGAACACTCACGCTCATGAGTGGAGGCAGACTTCGGACAACCGAGGTCGTGAGAATTCGCACTTCGGGCAAGAATCTAAAAATGCGAATCAATCGGAATATGCGAAGTAAGCGAAGAATAATTGCTTCATTTGTAACGAAACCAATCGAAAGAATAATTATCACAAAGTCGAAAGTATTCCAACCTTGTCGAAAGAATCTCCAAGGCTTAGTTCCATACGACAGAACTCGAAGACATAATTCGAGCACATATATATAAAGGGCAAAAGTATCGAAGTCCTCTAGGGCTTTGCGGGTATTTTCATCAATACCTGGCATAGTCAAAAGTGCAAGTGCTGTCGCGTTAACCAGGATTATGAAAGCAATAAAGATTTCAAATTTTGGACTATAAACAAACTTTGAAAGCCATAGAACCCTGTTGGAGTCGAGTTCTAAACCTCGCCCGTATGGGCGAACCGAGTTTGATTCCATCTTCTTGCGGTCTCTCACCGATTGCCTACCTTTTTAGTAATGTGGCCAAAAAGGATGTTACACGCGAAGCACTTACTTGTCTCGAGTTGCTCATCAACTAAGAAAGACCCACGCTTCTAAGTAGAATGCCGTCTGTGGACTTTTTGTCGAGACTTTGGGCATGGTTTCTATCCCTGAAGATCTGGCAAAGAGTCGGTCTACTACTTTTACTCTTTATGCTTTTTGGTGCGGCTCTTGGGGATGATTCGACTACAGAGGAGTTAACACCAAATGAAACTCCAACTTCAGAAGCAAGCCAGTCTCCCTCTCAAGATTCAACCACTGAGGTGATGACCTCACCTACGCCCGAATCGTCATCTGCTTCACCGATTTTACTTTCGCCGGTTGAGTTTCAATCATCTGCCTTAGGTGACCTATCGGATATGCGAAAAGATGTCGCAGATATAAAGGATCGAATCGATGAGGGCGGCCTTATAAGGCTTTACGGAAATGTAGTTGAACTAACTTTTAATGTCGGACAGTTGCAGGCAATATCTCCCGGAGAAGATTCTGAAGATGTTTGGAAAGAAAAACTAGTTCTGTTGGAAAATGCAGTTGATGATTTCAGTAACGGACTGAGCGCAGACTCAGTTGCATCAAGCAAGCGACACCTAGCTAAAATATTGGAAGCAATAGGCAACTTAGAAAAATTTGTAAAGATGGTTAAATAATCTCATGAAGGAGTTAAACGTAACAAGTCTCGCGAAAGACATAGTTTTAAACTGGGTCAATACAAATGGATTTGAGAAAGAACCTCTGATGATCGCGCAAGGAGGAATTGGATTTAATAAAGAGGTATTCTTAATTCTTTTTGAAGATGAGTTAGTGCAATGTAAGTTTAAGAAAGAGCAAATATTTGGAGAGCGTTATCATCTAAGTGAATACCAAGGTTGTAAGTACTCTATGGGTGGAATACAGGTCACTTTTGCTGATAAACAGGGAAAAGCTAAGATAGTTATTCTGGCAGTTAAGAAAGAATCAGCGATTGATATCCAATCTACTATTGCCGCTGCTCATTTCAGCTTTTCTAAGCGTGGCTCGGATTCTCAACTTCAGAAAAGTGCTCTAAATCAGTCGGTAAGTAGGGGTGATTTGATAGGAACTCTTCTGCCCGAATCGGGCGTACAACTATTTGAAAGAAGTAGTTCCAAATACGGAGATCGCAAATTTGGGGACTTGCTAAAAAGCGGAGGTAAGACGATACAGATCTACTCGAACTTTCTTGAATGTGAAGGTAATCTCTACGAAATAGATAAGCAGGTAACGGCAGATGTGATTCTTGATGGTCAAGTTCAAGTTTCAAGAAGACCGACGCTTACGCGGATGGGTCTTCTCTCACCACTACCTGGCAGCGCATTGATTGCTGGTTTTGCGTTAGGCAAAAAAGAGACACATGACAGCAGGGAAGTGCATGTTGTGATTGCCCATCCAGAATGGGCACTTTCGATTAGGGTTAAACCAGGTGATTTGGCTCATGCACAAATGATGGCAGGCAGAATCAATGCCCTTGCCGACTCTAAACGAGAGGAAGTGCGGACGGCAGAACCTGTTTCGACCGGGGACAAGCTATCAAAACTCCAAGAAGTTAAGTCCCTACTTAATTCCGGATTCATTTCTGAACAAGAGGCTCAAAAGATGAAATCCGAAATCCTCGGACATTCTCCCGACAATAGTTAAGTTGAAGTAAGAATTACTTACTGAAAGTAAGATTCCACTCACCAAGCGATCGAATATAGATCAATCCCGGAGTCTTAAGCCTCTTAGTTCCTTTGTAGCTGCCTATTTCATTTATCAAAAGTGGAAAATAGAAGAGTCCGGGGCTTCTTGGCCATACATAAACTACAAAGTTACTTGATCCGACATTTCGAACAGACACTTTTGAGTAGCTAGTAGGTACATAAAGAACAGTTGTTCCTTTACCTGAGATTGATTTACCTGCGACACGCTTCGCAGAGTTGGCGTCGCTTATCGAAAGCGTCCAATCAGAGTCCGCGGTAATTTCAAAAGAAGTCGTTAAAGCATTTTCATTCATGTTAATAAGATGTTCGCCGGTATAAGCACCAATTTCATTAACAATCAATGAATCTCGACCATCGGTTTCTAAAACAGTATTGCCAGAGCATGAAGGACAACTAAATTTAACAATCGCAGGTTTATCTACTTCAAAATCAACAATATCGTCGCCACTTCCCTGAAAGGTCTTGCCCTTAAACGTAGGGTAGATACTTTTTGCCTGTGCGCCAGGCAGATATTGAACCTGGAGCAAAGAAGAAATACAGAATAGAACGAGTACTTTCTTGAGAAGTCTTCTTAGCATGGCATACCTCCGATTGACTCACGCGATTGACTCAAGCGATTGACTCAAGTTGCGAAATCCTAAAGGTTTGACTCTATGAAGTCGAGACTCTCACGGGTAGACTCAATAGCATTAGGTAAGGGGGTATCGAAATGGTGGGAACTTGTGCATATTGCAGAGGACCTATTGATGAAGCCAAGGGGCCCAGATGTTCAAGTTGCAAATCCAGACACCATCTTGAATGTTGGAGAGAATTCGGTGGATGCACAAATTTTGGTTGCCCTAATAGCCCGCAAGGTAACCGCTAGTTGAAACGGAACAAATAAATTGAATCCAAGACTTAGTCGGCTCGAATCAGATTATCGGGAATTGCGTAGGAGATTTGATGGTGATCCAAACATCATTATCCAACCAAATGGATTACCCCCAGAGAGATATACCGTTGTCTACAAAGTTCCCTCATTGAGGCGCTCCACCACAAACGAAGTTGTCGTTGTGGACCAGACAGTTGTGCAAATTGTCTTGCCAGCAACATACCCAAAAGAACGACCTTTTGTGACTAGCATTGATGTTGTATTCCACCCCAACTTTGGAACTGATCAAGCTGTTTGTATTGCAGATTGGTGGAGCCCGGCGCGATCGCTAGCCGATATTTTTGCTGAAATCGGAGAGATGCTGCAGATGCGCAAATACAACGTTCAATCACCGCTCAATGCTCAAGCCGCAGAATGGGCTGTGGTAAACGAAAAGTCATTACCAATCGGCAGAGTAGATCTTGGAATTAGCGATGTCCCGATTTCAATAGGAAAAGTCATTTCAGAAGATAGGAAGAATTAATGGCAGTCAACGAAAATTCAGAAAAGATCGTCATCACGACTGAAGATGCCAATGCGCCAAGGGCTCTTTCGGTTAGCGAGCAGATGAAGCAAGCCGAGGCATACGCCACAATTCGAGATGTTGGTGATGCATCCACGGCGGCCAAGGGTGGAATCACACTAATTGCGATTGGAATTATGGTTGCTGCGGGTATTGTTGGCGGGTTCTTTGCCTTCGCTCTCAACAAATTGAGTGATGTTGTACTTAATTGGGATAACCAGGAATCTTGGGTTGTAAATCTGACGTTCACCTTTTTGATGGCTTTCGCAATTGGTCTAACGATTTTGATTGGAGACTCAGCTTCGGAGCGCAATCTAAGCAAGTTAGGTGTCAGTGTAGCTATCGGTATTCCAGTTGCCATAGTCGTGGGACTTGCTGTTGGAGGAATTGCGCACCTTATTTATTCACCTTGGGTGAATTCGATTTATGAAAGTGCCCAAGCTCAAATTGTTATTGGTGTTATCACAAACGAGATTCAATTTAACGATTACGTAACCGCTCGATTGCATTGGGCCCGTGGAGTGGCCTGGTCAATCGTAGGGTTAGCAGCAGGATTAACTATTGGAATTGCATCGAGATCTCTGCGACGAATCTTGGTTACAGCTGCTGGTGGATTTATCGGCGGTTTTCTTGGTGGATTCGTTTTTGATTTCTTCACCGGCGAGAGCTCAGCTCAAGTTGTAGGTATGGTGATTACTGGACTTCTAATTGGACTATCCATGGCGTTGCTAGAGCAGGCCTCAAAGACTCGCTGGATTGAAATTGTGAGCGGTGGTATGGCAGGCAAACAGTTCATCTTGTACAAGACTGATCTAACTATTGGCTCTTCACCTAGAGCTGACATCACATTGATTAAAGACCCAGCGATTCCAGAACTCGCTGCTCGCTTAACTATTCGAGGAAATCAAGCTGTTTTAGAATCAATTAATCCATCTCTGCCAGTTGCTGTTAATAGGCAAGTTGCGATGCGAGCTATTCTAACTGATGGCGCAGAGCTAACTTTTGGTAAGTCAATTGTTCGTTATCGCGAGAAGAGCAGTGAACAAAGCGCGCCCGTAGGTGGGCCAGTACGGCTTAGTTGATGGCGTTTAGATTCACATCCCTTGTGTTCATCTCGTTAGCGGTCACAGGAATCACCTCGGGTTCAGCCGTCGCGGAGCTTTCAGAGAGTGACCTTGCAGGAGCGGTAACAATCATCACCGAAGATGCTCAAGGATCAGGTTTCTATATAAGCAAAAGTGAATTGATGACGGCCGCGCATGTAATTGGTAACGCAAGAGAAGTGCGTATAAATAGTAGAGATGGCCGGACCCAAGAGCCGGGAGAGGTCGCTGTAGTGAATCAGGAATGTGATGTAGCGATTGTTAACGTGAAAGAGGCAGAGCGAGAAATATTCATATTAAGTGATGAAGCTGCAATTATTGGCGATAGCGTCTTTGCTATAGGCAGTCCTATTGGGCGGCCAGTTTTATCAGTTGGCAAAATAACAAGCGCAAATGAATTTTCAATTTCAACATCAGTACCGGTCGACTCCGGAAGTAGCGGGGGGCCCCTGATAACTTCAGAGAGAGAAGTAGTAGGAGTAGTGGTTCAGAAGAACCAAATTGGCGATGCAATCGCAGTTCCAATAGAGAAGGCAAAGGAATGCCTTGAGGAAGCGAGAAACGCAAAAGTTCTTTCGCCAACTCAACATATTCAATCCCAAGGAGTCCTGGCGATTTCCATTCTTGCAATTACGATCTCCATGATTGCAATATTTCTATCGCTACTCACGCTTTTACGCCTTCGCGAGAAGCGTAAGCCAATAGTTATTACACTTCCCCCCGAGCAACCAATAGAAAGGTAAGAGATGGCAAATATCGATGTATTTGTTACGGATGCAGCAGGCACTCATAAGCAAGAGGTTTCACTTCCGAGCGATGCTCCACTAAATCGAGTCGTGGCCGCTTTAGTCGACCGAATGGGTCTACCACTACAAGCGCCAGATGGCATGCCGATGTCCTATAAATTCCATCATTTACAGACATCTCGCCAACTTAGAGACGATGCCACCATCGATAATTCAGGCGTTGCGGCCGGTGACACACTACGTCTTGTTCCACAGATAACTGCCGGATGAGTTTATTAAACGAGAGTAGATACGACCGACAAGAGAGAATCTCTTGGTGGGATCAATCACTCTTAAGGGCAGGCAAAGTATTAGTTGTAGGCGCTGGCGCGCTTGGTAATGAACTTGTAAAGAATTTAACTTTGCTTGGAATCGGAGAAATCCATGTGGTCGATATGGACTCCATCGAACATACAAATTTAGCACGATGCGTATTTTTTAAAGAAGGAGATGAAGGTAAATCAAAAGCTGAAGTACTTGCAGCTGCAGCCCAATCCCTAAATTCTGATGTAAAGGTTATTGGGTACGCGATGCCAGTTCAGGCGCTTGGTTCGGGATTCTTGAAACAATTCGACGCCATAGTTGGCGGTTTAGATAATCGTGAGGCCCGCTTGTGGGTAAATCGAGCATGTCGACGACTCGGAATCTTCTGGGTTGATGGTGCGATTGAAGGTTTGCATGGCGTTGTCCAGAGTTTTTGGAATGATGGAGCTTGTTATGAATGCACACTCACAGAAGTAGATTGGAAGATCCTTTCGCATAGAAGATCTTGTGCGCTTCTAGGTGTTGTTGAAATGCAACAAGGAAAGACTCCAACTAATGCCACAACTGCAAGTGTTGTCGCGGCCGTTCAAGTTCAAGAAATCATTAAATTTCTAGTTAAGAAAGAGGATCTACTTGCCCTAGTGGGTCGTCAATGGACCCTTCTTGGTGAGAGCATGAGCAGTTTTATTACGATTATTGATGCCGATGAATTTTGTTTAGCCCACGAGAACCCGGCCGAGATTGGGTATGAACTCGAGAACCCAAGCTCGCTTCGAGAGTTAGCGAAGAAAGTGCCAGCACATGAGTTTATCGCTCTAGATTTAAATGATGACCTTCTTACAATTGAACCATGTGCACAGTGCGGCATCGGTGGCGCAACCGGGCTTCGCTCCCTATTGGGCGAAGGCGAAGGAGCGTGTAAGAAGTGTGGTGAAAAACTTATTGTTAATTCTAGAACGAGTATTTCCCCAGATGATTCAGTTTTGGATTTACCATTTGGCTCCATAACCTGGTCGAAGTGTGAATTGGTCTATGTTCGTACAAGTAGTAGCCGAATCGGCGCCCTAGTCTGGAGTAAAAGATGAGTAAGAAGGAACTAGAGAAAATCTCCATCTCAGATGAGCTCATGGAAAAGATCGAGGAGCACTGCTTCTCTGAGGTCAGCCATGAAGTAGGCGGATTCTTAGTCGGAATAATTGGTGAAGACAAGACGGAGATTAAGGGAGTTATTCCTTCTACTAAGGCTCAATCACAACAGACTTCGCTAACTTTTACACATGAAGCCTGGGATGAGGCATATCAAGCGTTAGCAAAAGATTTTCCAGATCTAAACCTTGTTGGTTGGTATCACTCACATCCTGGATTTGGTGTCTTCATGTCTGAATACGATTCCTTCATCCAACAGAATTTCTTTGGCACTAAGGGCCAACTCGCTCTTGTCGTGGATCCATTAGCGGGAAGACGCGGCTGGTTTAAGTGGGGCAATGAAAAAATTAAAGAGTTGCATCAAGAGGATACCGATAAAGACGGCATCGGTGGCGAGGCCGCGGACTACACGCCAATCCCAGTTTCAAAGAGTTCAGGTAATGTTATTGGAGCAGTTCCCGCTACCAAAGTAATAACTGTCATTCTGATCATGGTTCTCTCCGGTTTAATTGGATTCCTAAGTGGTCAATCAGGCAAATCAGAAGATCTCCAATTTTTAGAGAATGAAAGAGTTTCATTGACTCAGCGTCTAAGTCAGTTCTCCGCAGCCCTATTTGGAGAGTTGTTCTACCCAGTTCAAGAGAGCGACCCTGCTGCCCAGCGCTTTTATGTGAGGTACGCGCTCTCTGATAACGAGCTAGAAAGCGCAGATTATTTGGCAATAGTTGCAAATAAGTTCGCGGTTTCACCAGAAGAACTTAAGAAAATTAATCCAGGGCTTGACGAAGCTTCCGTTGCCCCCGAGTATCTAAATGTTCCTATCTCAGGCTGGAGAACAGTTCCACCAGCCATTGTTAAGGAAGAAGAGGTTGCTCAAGAGAGCGAGACTCCGACCGTTACAGCTTCGCCAACACCATCCGCATCAAAGAGTGATAAATAAAATGTCTGGGAAGTTTTGTCCTCATTGCGGCGCTGCAAGAGTTGGAGCTGGAAAATTTTGTGGCGGCTGCGGTCAGGCATTCCAAGAACAACACAATTGCCCTACCTGTGGCCAGGTACTACCGCCCGGGGTTGTACTAAACAATTCACCTACTCGAGGAAAGCAAGATATGGCTGGAACTATATCGAGCGCAACGGTAGTGACTGAGCTAGGCGAAGCTAGCATCTCAGATCCACGATTAGTTTATGGATCTGGATTTTCTAAAAGTGATTGCATCAATTGTGGTTCAAAACGTAAGGCCTCAGATAAGAGTTGTAGCTTATGTAGTTACAAAGGAAGCGACTAAGAATGGTATTTATTGAATCAAACGAAGAAGTAAACATTACGTGTGCTGTTTGCAAGGCTGAAATGATCGCTATTGCCAAGTTCTGTGGCAAGTGCGGTGCACCCAGGGCATATGCAACGGGTTCTGAGAGATACGAGAGGACCAGTTCTTCCGGGCGCACTCTCCCACAACAGCAATCTATTCAAGCTTCAGCCGTACAAAGTTTTCCAACGCCGCCAACTACTGAAAGCAACACCTTTTCTATCCTAGGTATTGTATTTGGCGGAATTGCCTTCCTTTTCTTACCAATCCTTTTTGGACCTGCAGGTATCGGTTTTGCAGTCGCTGCAATGATTAAGAAAGAGAAGTTGGGTGGCGCAGCAATAGGAGTATCCGTCGCAGGAACGGTTCTTGGAATGATTTTCGGCTTCTTGTTCTGGGGAGCTTTTTAGAAAGCTAAGCTCGACAAGTTACCGACTCGACTCGCCACCAGTCGTATTCATATCCGTAGTGAGTTACGGTAAGTCCGTAAACTCGTCCTTTGCGAACATCATTGATACTTCCGTATTCATTTTCTTGTGTCGAACCGTCTCTTGTGTACAGCAGTCCAAACTGTACGCTGACAGAGCCAGGGCAGTCACGCTTCGTCACGATGAAAACTCTGTTGCAACCATCAGAGTAGCTACTGCAAGAGAATGAATAATTTGGCGCCCATTTCCAGGCAATGTTTGGATCCTGATTTGATTGCCAATAATCATCTGGCTCCCATGAACCTGGACTATTTATGTTTCTTATCTCCTCGTCCAAACCTCGTGCTTTTGATTCAGCCTCTGAAACTCTAGAAGTTAAGTCACAAGCTCTTGTCACCTGCTGGACTAAGTCACGCTTTACTAGCTGAACAAATTGCAACTTACTTGCGCGGTCGCCGAGATTAGCTTTAAGAATATTTCCAGCCCAAGTATTCAATGTATTCGCAAATTCTGAGGAATGATTAGATTCAAGGGAGAGCGCTTGCGAATAATCAAGGTAGATCGATGCAGCCAAGGTAGTGTGATTTGTGTAAACAAGGTCAACTTCGCTCTCAAGAGATGAGCATGAATTCGAAATCAGCTTGTCGGTACGTGAAGAGCTATTTAGAAGGACACCCGCAATTGTCTTGGCTGCATAATCAACCCTTACATTTATAAACCAATAACCAGCTCCACCTAATGTAAGTAGAAGAATCGGCAAGAGAACTATCGCTGCAATCTTCTTATTTATGAAGTTCCGCTTGATCTTTGGGGGAGTCTGAAAGGTTAAATTTGGTTGGTTGGGATCTGGCAGTTGGGTAGCAATTGCAGTAGGAATAACGGGGGGCTGAACCTGTACGGGACGATTTGCTCCACAGTTAGTGCAGAACCGTTCGGTTGTTGAAAAAGCTTTTCCGCAGCTCGCACAAAACTCGTTGGCTCCCAAAGTAACTCCTTATTAATCTTAATTTACACGCCTTACATGCTCAATTCTTCGATACCGTTCGCATCAATTCAAGGGTTCGGCTCAAGAATCTGGGAACTTTTAACCTAACTGCCTTGCCGGAGAAAAGTAGGGTGATAGGGTCATGGATGGCTCTAGGGGGCAAATGCTTTGCAGTAAGTGTGGACAATTCAACGCATCAGGCACCTTTTGTACTTCTTGTGGAAATGCTCTGCAAGGTCAAGAAACTTCAGAAACACAATTCGCAGCAGTTCAGAAGGCTGATACGAACAAAAAGACAATCTTGATCGTAGGTGTCGTAGCTGGTGCGCTAGTAATAGGTCTAGTTGGTTTCTTAGTGCTACGCCCTTCACCTGCAGTTCCATATCTGAAGGGTGCATGCGCGGTTCTCACCGAGGAACTGATGGAAGATATGGGTAACGATGATATGGAAAGCGTTGTAAATAGAGCAGAGCCACAGATACGAAGCGCATTAGCTGCTGACCCAGAACTCGCAGCACCATTCACAGACATTATCCCCGGAATTGAAGATTCGATGGACCTTAGTTCGCAATGGGCTCGATGGATGGCTCTCTATATCTCAAGCTCCTCATTCTTCTCCAGCATTTATTTGAATAATGCAAGAGAAGTTCTTGACGATTTAAATGTTCAGAATTCTCTGGTTCAGTCGCAAATTGATCGCGCTTGCACTGAATACAATTAATCTTATTGATTAGACCTAGCTCTAATCTGCCTCTCTTTATTAAGAGACGTTTAAGAGTGCTAGTTTTTTCTGTTTCAGCCTTTGCCTTTATTTGTAGTGGCGCGCATGCCGTCGATATCCCACTTCTCTGTGCCAATCGAGAGACTTATGAGATCAGAACCTCAAATGTAATTGAGAGATGTCTGAGTACTGAATTCTCTTTAGAAGAAGGACCCATTCCCCTTCCTACTCTCCCGGTACGTACTCTAAACAAGACCTTAGAAATCCGGTTCAAAGCCGCTCAAACTGCCGCGCGTAAAGAAGGTATCGAGCTCAAAATTGTCTCTGGCTACCGGAGAATTGAGAGACAGAAATATCTTTTCAATCAAGCAATAAAAAAGTATGGAAGCTACAAAGAAGCAGCAAAGTGGGTCGCACCCCCAGAAATCTCTCATCACCCAATGGGATTAGCGATAGATGTGAACTATCCCAACGAACCGGTAGCTGCAAAATGGCTAGAAATCAACGGCTACAAATCTGGCCTATGCAGAACTTTCAAAAACGAATGGTGGCACTTCGAAGGCAACATAGCTCCGGGATGGAAATGCCCCAAGATGTTAAAGGACGCCCGCGCCCTTCTCAATGCTTAATCCTCATACTCATACCAGGTCTTTTCACCTTCATATTCATAATTGCACTTAATCATCTTGGAACAGAACACATCCAATGACCTAGCCCCGTTGTACTGCTCTTTCTTAAAGTCCATACCCCATGTAACGATGCCTACAACTTTTCCTTCATTGTCAATCAACGGCCCGCCGCTATTTCCTTGAGAAACATTGTTTGTAATAAGCACATCTTCGTATGCAACATTCAAAACATTCCCTATTGATACTGAACCTTCATATCCATCCGCTGAACCCACTGCCATCACC
>Ga0172372_10005358_pt1 | contig 17851 bp, 14 predicted proteins | sample LakKiv5m_2_FD_114544 | JGI IMG/M metagenome (GOLD analysis project Ga0172372, IMG submission 114544) | Freshwater microbial communities from Kabuno Bay, South-Kivu, Congo - kab_092012_9.5m | ecosystem: Environmental > Aquatic > Freshwater > Lake | place: Democratic Republic of the Congo...
AAAGGATATCCAGTTGTACCTTGGCATTCACAAGCGGAAAAGGAGATTACACTTGATGATTCATCTACTGTTTCCCTTACGGATATCAATGAGTTGTTGAATATTGCTCCTACTCAGCATACATTTGTGTTGATTAAGAATATGTTTTACGCAGCCAAGACATTGAATGATCACTATGTCGGAGTGTTATATGATAGGTTGTCACAGAGAGATTCATCACTCCTTCAGTCATTGTTGGGGAGAGCATGTGGTTACTCTAAATCTACTGAAACAATTGTCATAACATCAAAAATGACAGTCAAACGATATTTCACACTTTGGAACAACTTTCCCCACACTACACACGGTCTCAAATCTAATTTGATGCCTGGGTTAGCCCTTTCAAACTCACACCCCGTTTCACATTCTGCTTACCCTATGGGGGGCTAGCCGCCCCCCAGGGCCCCCCCGCCGCCTTCGGCAAGGGCATTTTTTACTGGTTTCTTGATAAGTAATAATCAATCATTGCGGTATATCTCCGGGGAACACAGGTGGGAGTGTCAGTGAAGGCTCCGGGGAACCTGGATTTCTTATGCTCTTTTTTTGGTGGGAGTGTCAGTGAAGGCTCCCGAGGGAGCATTGTGGTATATATCACATAGAACCCTCCTATGGAAATCTGCCGAAGGCATTGACTTTATAGGAGGAATGATGTGGGCCTCCCACCAGGAGTGTCGCTGTGCGCTCAATCACGCGCGCCCCCACACAAAGGAGGGGCCCTGGGGACGCCAGGAGCCAAAGGCCCCTGGCTGGGTTTTGCCCTGTCAGTTGACGGGGCCCCCACCTTGGTTCCCCGCCCCCAATTGAGGGACTTTCCACACAAACACTAACTTTTACCTAACCCCACACCAAGGTATTCCTAGTATGGGAAACTCAGCTAGTTCAAAAAAGACACCTACCAAGCACACTCACGTAGTATCAAAGACACCCACTCCAAAGAAACCTGTTGCGGCATCATTGGAAATGTCTGCTGATCCATCTACAGATTCCCCACATTGTGTTTTGGCAGAGCTCGTTCTCCCTTCAGTCATCCACACTGAAACGATTGATTACTTACGGGTAATTGATAGGGGTGTCTCAACTAGGGGATTTCTAACAGAGGTAGCAGCATCAATCCATCCCGATAGTGTAATGTATGGATACTATTTAAGTATTTACAAATGCTTACTCGATCGTTTTAATACAAGATTTCCCGACGTTACATCCCATAGTATAAATCCAGCCGTCCCGATTGTTATTTACATTGGAGAATTCTTCACTGAAAATCTCAATATATGTAGAGCAATTTGTCATTCAATTGACAAGATTCTTGCCAGCGAGATTATCCACCCAACCAACCACCGAATGAGATATATGCTACTTCCTGAAGGCCATTGTGTAAACACAATTATGTGTGCCCCTGGATGGATTCCAAAACAATCAGACGGACCTACTGACATATTCTTCCCCATTCCTTTTGAACCAATCACTCCGTTCTACGCAAAAGCCGATAAATATATGGATTATACACCACTCAGTACAACCATGTATAGATTTACAGAAGCTCCATTTAACTATGGTGTAACTGACGAAAGTGTTGAAAGTTGGGCATTTGGAACTTCCAGCGAGCAGATGGTCGCGAATGAATGGCTTGTTAAGAAGAGGGCAGATATGCGAGATTCACGGAAGAAAATCACGGATATCCTCAAGGTTGTTCATATTGACAGGTCTGGCCAAATGCGTACCCCAATCCACAAACATACCCAACAGAGGGAGATTGAAAAACTCCTTGGAAATCCTGACATCACTCCCTGTCCGATTGATGACAATAGGACACTCATTACCAGTATTCCTCATTCTATCCACCCCAACCCACGCTCATCCTCCCATTCTCGCCCCCCTCATTCTCGGCTTTCTTTCACCACCCATATTCCTCTCCCCCATCCATCTGCCCCACCCCCACCCTCCTCCGCTGAATCACATTCTCTAGTTTCCGACGATGCCGATGAGTTTCCAGGAGATGATCCTGTATAAACCACTGAATTGATGATTATGCGCATAGACCCCTGATTTTTACATAACATCCCCTGATACATCCTCTGTTATTCTGTAGTATTCAATGGGAAACACAACCACCACTCCAAAGACATCATCTCCAGTAACAGAGAAGGAGCCTGTCTTTAATGTCGTGGAACTCATTTTACCATCAGTTGTTTACGCAGAAACAACCAGTCAATCAACAAAATACCTGACTGAAGTCATTCTATGCTTTGAGCCAGATAGTGTTCTATTTGGATACTATGCCGATATTCTAAAACATCTTCTAATGAAACAATACGATAACACTGATAGCTTTCATCCATTGAAACCAATCATTCTCCATCTTGGTGTATTTATCAGTACAACAAAACTTAAAGCCGATAGGACACTAAGCGCAATGTGTCGTTCAATGCTGTTTGAATTTATTCATCCAACAAGTCATCGGTTCATTATTGCTACATTGCCATTGGTTCCAATGGAAAATACTCTTGTTCGTGCAGAATACAGGTATAGTGATAATAGTGATGATATTCTTACAGACTATCTACCATTTCAAAAAACAGAGGCTATGCGTTTCTACCATGAAATCAACGAGAGACTTGCGCCTGTTGTAAAGACCGCAACCACGAGAAATACATTTAGTTTTACCGATTACCCATTCAGTCGTAATACAACATTCCCACGTGGTATAGGTACGCGTGGGAGATGGGCTTTCGGTCCTCTTCCAGAACATAAAGCCGCCCACACATGGCTAGTAAACAAGAAAAAGGCTTTGCGCAGTTCAAAAATGACAATTACTGATATATTAAGCCTCACCCATTCACTTATTATCCGTAAAAATGGGTTAGTTGAAAGGGCTCTTGCGAATACTCTACGAACCAGAACCAACTGCCCTCCTACTGACAAATCCCCCCTTGTCTACCATCCATCACCATCCATTCATTCATCTGCTCCACCAACTGGTCTTTTACCTTCACCTACTCCCCCGTCCTCTACTTCTACCAAGCCTCCCACCCCCGAGAAGGAGGAGTTTCTCCTTGAGATGGATGACGACGATGACACATCTCTCCGCCATCGCCACCCTCTATCAGTCACCGCCCCCGCATCACACTCCCTCCAGCGCTCCAAATCACCCGATTCCACATCCTCAACTGATTTCCTTCTTGACGATTAAACATTTAAACCTACTTCCATTTTTACCAGAGATTCAAATAAACGTTTTATTAAGTTGATATTTTAAATGTACAAAGATGTAAAACTATTGTAATTAAACCTATAAATCAGTTTCTAAGAGATACTACCAAATGGCACAGGTATTAACTATTTTTTCTAGGCTAGCAAATGCTTGAATTGAAGGACAAACTCAAGAGCCCTATACAAGCACACATATACGACCAAACATCAAAAACTAACCAGAAACCTTTTAGAATGGGACGCTACTGCTATTTCAGTAATGGGTTTGAGTACAAGTTCTGGTTCGGTGTTCAGGACAGTGGATTTGACTTTCTCCTAAACACCGGCACCCCTCTTTTGGAAGATTTCACTCTCACTGAAACTGACGGCTGTGGCCTCGAGTTCTCATTCAAGACCAACAAGGATGTTCTTCTTGGATACATTTGTGGAAAATGGTCAAAAATGGAATTTGTCATACCTGATTTCACCAAGTTTGATACTAACGAGGATGGGGTCGGTAAGCTATATGATGAACTATTTGAAAAGAACGAGTTTGACAATTCAATGGGGTCACCTGAGGCAGAAGAAGGCGCCAACTTTTGTCTAGCGTGTCTCATTTATCTAATGGGAAGAGATGGAGATGTTGTGTCGGGACGTTATGAGGTATAGTATGTCTATGTATGATTTACCTCATTATTTTTACTGGATCATATCACGTTCTCCCAAATTGAAGGACATACTCCCTAACCCAAATATCATCACATTAAAAACTCCATCCCTTCTGGCTTTCACATCTAGTCAACTCTAATCATAATGGCCTCTGCTAACCCATCATACACCACCACTCCCACCACCACTCCCACCTCCATACCTGATTTCAAGTTGGAGCTTATTGGCATTCCCTCATCAATCGCAGGAGATAATGCCTCCTTCTTTGACAGAATTGTAGCAGGTATTCCAAAGGAGTGCGAGTTCACCCGAAAGATTGCCAAGGTTTACAGCGCCGGAGGATTTGATGGATTTGTCGGTGTGGAAACTCTGCGAATGATTCACAATACCCTAGAGAACCTTGCGTATTTTGAAAGCGAAATCCTTGAGCTCACAAAGGACCTCCGTAAAAAACTAGTTGCTGAACCGGATTGGAAGCCTTTGCCGGGAGTAGTTGAAGTTGAACTTCTCAGTACACATGTAACATTCCGTTCCATTCCTCTAGACTTTGAACTAACGCACGATATTGACTATAGGAAGGTTGATATGATTCGTCACCACGTTCCCCAGTTGTTTCCCCTAAAGGTCATTGACCGAAACCAACCATCTTTGATTTAATGGTTCATTCATATATAACCATATTTTTACTCTCTTCCCCATAGAGAATGAAATTCAAAGATGCTATTCGCCACTCTGTTGACAAGTTCGCATCTTCATCGTTTATCGCAAAAATCAAAGATGAGGATGCTACAATGCTTGATCATTTGGAGATCCTCCAGAAAATCAATGCCCTCGGCTACATAACAAATGAAAGTCAGGCTGGAACTAAACGCAGGGGCGATGGTTATCAAATCAATGAACGTGCCTACATCACTGGATTTATGCTCGAAACAAACGCAAGGGAGTTCATTAAAAAAATTGCCACAGCGACCGATAAAGTAGCGATGTTTTTGCCAAAATGTGGGGAAGATATTTATGTTCCTGGAAATCTTGATATCCCTGTAACGATTACATCACGATCTACTGAAAAAGAACCCATTACCATTACAAATACACACATTTCCAATGCTCTTCCGACATTAGTCTGGAACCAGTTTCGCCGGGAACTCCACATTGATGCTCGTGAAAAAATAGTGTTTATTGTTTGTTGGGATCCAAAATGGAACAGAAATGCTTCTGGGCGACAGGGTCTGTTTACAGATGTTCACAGCGTTCTCTCGTCAATCTAACCTAGTTCCAACATCGCACTCCCTTTGCTAAAAGAGACCGAATAAACTCAGCCGACTCTTTATCATATCCCTTGAGGACAATCCCTCCATCCGGAACATATTGGTATGCCCTACCACGATATCTCACTGGAGAACTCCTTGGAGGAGCAGAGGGTGATCGGGACGATGAACACTGTGATTTTTCCATTTTGGACAGAGAGAGGTGTGTGTGTGCCACTAGCCATCACTATCGTCAATCAATTTAACACGCCTTCGCAAAGGACTTTCATCAAGGTCAAGTTTATCATCACATCTTCCAAAAATCAGTGGCTTATCGTCAATGAATGGAATTACCGCAGTAGATTTTACACGCATCGGCAAATGATACCAGTTCGTTTTATCCGTAGATAGAAGTTTTTTGCGACTTAAAAAAAAATATGCTGGCACCAGTGGAGCCTTTGCATTTACTTTTACTACTACAAGAATACCAGGTGCCCAAGTGGTGACAAAAACCATTTGTTTCAATGACGCAATCCACTTACGCAAAACATCATTAATACAATGATTTCCGCTCACACCATTATGGGTTGTCCCAATGTAAATTCGTATGTTTTGTCCTACCAAAACTTTCATTTTAAGCCTCTCTAAAATTCTCTCATAATACCGAAATTCATATGGCTGTACCCGATCATTGATTTCCATAAATGTACATTTCAAACGAACATCAGTCTTTATGTTTCCATCTGTCATTCCAACAAGATTGATTGAAACACCATCCCTCTCCACATCATCAACTATATCTCCAGAGACCACCATCCCAGACTATCTTTAGAAACATTTAGTATCCTTGTCATAAATCAATAATATCAATCTAAAAATAAACAAAAATTCTATCCCTGTACTTGTACATTCAATGTAACCTCGGTGGTTTCTGGGACTGCGTTTGGATGGAGGACTTCTAAAACCCCGGACACCACGTCGTCACCTATATCATTATCTTCATCATTTGCCCTGTGTAATTCACTAACAAGTCCCCCAGCCACTATATTGACAACAACGGCTTCAGGTATCGTTTCAATAGTCGTATAATGCTCCATTCCATCTAACCCTCCCCGACATAACGGACAATGGAAATGACCTGAGTTTCTCCAATCATTCATCGCAGACTTGTTAAAATTCTTATGGCAATGGCTACACTGGGTATACTCTCCGGCGATTTCTTCCATCGTAATCGGGCATTCTGTATTCTCTATATCAGGGATTTTACGGAAATCAATAATCGTTCTCTGGGTTATTGGAGGGTGATGGGGTTCTGGATTATAGAGGCGTCTTAGTATATGTGAACGCCCCGTTATTTCGGAAGATGTAAACCCCCCAAAGGTTCTCTGCGAACGAGCATCATTCTCCAAACTCAAATGATTTCTCTGTGGTTGTCGTGTAGGTTCTACAGATGGGTGGTGTGGAGGCGGAGGCAACGTTCGGCTTACTAAATCTCGTATCTGGTTTCTTCCTATAGTTTTCCCATCATAATAACAAATACAACCAGCCATAAAAATCGCTGAAATCAAAACACATACAACCGAAACAACAGGGAAATAAATCTCAACAGGGGGGAATAAATCATTCACCGCAATTGGAACTCTCCGGATACTATCGCATCCACGTGATAAATCAATACGAGTTCCCTCATAGACTTTTCCATCATCGCCAACAAATGGCCCATCGCCAATCTCTTTCCCATCTCCAGAATACACAAGCCGAGTACAATGCTCCTTGTAAATCTTGTAAAACTTTTGCCCAAGTTCTGGAGTATAGGCATCACATGTAAGTTTTCCAAGAACCTGACGGCAGACTTTCAATGATTGAATCGATGAAATCGCCCTATTCCTGCATCGGCTCCATAAGGACCCAACAGATACATTATAGTCAGGAATCTTACAGGAAATCATCTTTTCTTGTGAAACTGGCGTTCCATCCCAATACTGCTGAAAATCTAGACCCAAATAAATATCCAAACTCGCTAATGGATCCTGTATATCTATTGAATCATAATACAAACGATTAAACTGGAAATATACATCCTTTACTTCAAACTTGGCCAGATTTGACCGACTATTGATATCTGCTGACATAATCCCAAGAATAGCCAATGTCACCATTACAACTCCTACAAGTAATCCGGAAGCCACAATGAGTGTAAAGAAAAATCCAAACAAATAACTGAGTGATGTGTTAGTAATTTCTTTTTCCATTTGTACGCGTTCTGTTTCTACGCGGGTTCGTGCTGACATTGTGAGCGAGGAAATGTTATAATCACTGCCTATTTACACGCCTATTTACATTAGGTCATCCGTTTAGCCCTCAATGAATTGACCTACGCACAATAGGAAGATTTCCAATCACATTTACCTAGTTGATAATAAATCACTGAAACCCCTACAATGGAAACTGATACAATCATCTTCCAGTGTAATGATGGAGATTCCATCAAGATTCCACTCAAATATACCGATGGGATTTCAATGGTTCGCGAAATGGAACCGGATGTATTTCCGTTTGAAATTCCCCTTCTAATGTATTCATCGGGACCAGTTTCGTTTCTCGTAGATTTTGCTATGGAACTTTCAACTCACGGAACATTTACAATCCGTCAACTTGATACACATATGGATGATAGACCCAGAGGAGGGATTATTGAAGATATGACTAACGAGGCCGTATATTCATTATCTGCGAAAAGTCTTAAAGAGATTGGTTTTCCTGAATGGGCATATTCCTGTCTTAGTAAACTCTCCACTTACGAAAAATGCCAAGTTCTCGAACTCGCCAACTTTCTTAGGTTTAACGAAATGGAAGCAATTCTCATAGCAGCTATTGGAAATGATATCTACAATCTATCTGACAAGGTATTCACTGATACTTTCCAACTGAAAAACACTCCCACCCCCGAAACAGACAAGGAGGTCCTTGTCACTGAATCCTGGGCGTTTACATCACCCTCCCTTCCACCAGGAGCATCCTTATCCAGACCATCAACCATTCCACTAACAGACAGAACCAAGGAAGAATATGGAGAAAATATTCCATTGATGGGGGCAGATGGGAGTGATGATCTCTCCAAGGGACTACTCCTTCTTCCAGTCAATCTCTTTCGCCGAGTGATTGAATGTATCTAAGATTTCTATCGTGAGCTGTATTATTTAATTTGATTTCTTAGTAGTTTTAGAAGATGTATATTCCGTATATTACACTTTTTTTAATTTTAGTGGCAGTTGTTGTCTATGCCGCAGTTATGTCTCAAAATCAGTCGTCCTTTCTCCCGTCACTGGAAGGATTTGAAACACTCTCCAATACAGTCGCTGGTAATGTCTACCAGAAGAATGGAAAGGCATTTGTAAATGGGTCTGCCGATGACACTGCAAATCATCTTGGTGGTTCCAGTGCGATTATCGGAAAGGGATGGGCAGATAGTAACGCGGCTATGACATATCTTCAAAGTATCGAAGATGACTCAAAAGGCGCAGGAACATTTGTTATTGGAGGCCCTCAGCTCTGGATTGATAATGGAGTTCCAAAAGATAATGTATTCTTTTTATATTGGAGAGGTGTAAAAGGACGAACTTTTTACACAGTTCTTAATGGAACAAAAATGTCAGGCCCTGACAGATAACTAACAATATCAAACATACCATAAATTTATTTACCAATATAACTCTCAAGTTTCTCGCGTGTAATCCGTTGGTTATTCAAATAAAAATCGCCCAAATCATCATCAACGCCACTCATCGTGTAATCACTTTGAACCGACAGCCACTCTACAAACGCATCTTCGTTCTGGAAGTCATAAATCGTTGTATCGCAATAACCATCCATCACATAGGAAATCGTAAAGTTTCCTGTATCGTGGAAAAATAATCCAACACCACAATAGTCTCGGTGTTGATTACAAATGCTCCGGTGGTTTCTCAAATATCCTGCGACAAGTCTTGCCAAATCAACCCCATATTTCTCCCGACTGAGATTTTCAATCAGTTCGCGAGATGCCCATGGATGGGATGACATTGGATACTCCTCTTGAACAATACATGGATTACATCTTAGATACAAATGCCCCATAGGAGATATCATTCCCGAGTTTTTCTCGTGTTTCCAATACAATATCTGTTGCTTTTGTTGGAAAATAGAAAATCAGTAAAAATGGTAGGAAGATCATCGTTAGTATATCCCACAAAATCCGCACAGGCTCACTCATAATCTGTTCCTCAATCATATGTTTTACCTTGAGTGTATATTCACCCCCACATTCATCTCCACTATCAACTCTGCAAACTCCAACATCTCCCCTATTACTTAACAGATTGCTCCCTCCAAGAAATCTGCGAATTTCCAATATCTTCTCACGAAATCCCTCCCGATTTCCCAAGGAAACATATTCGTTTAGCGACACCTTGTCATCCTCCCGTCCATCTCCCCGAATCGCCATAACACCCCCCGTGAGAACCACAATGTACCAGTACAGCGGTCGCCCCCATAGTTCCGTTGTAAGTAATACAGATTCATCTACTAGAATGGAAATCACCAATAAAATAGACAATATGGAACCTCCAATATATCCCAAACTCTGACGAACAAGGGAGTATATTGGATGACGAAACATCCGCGAATAATCTTCCCAAACACGCATTGCCGCATCAAGACGATGTTCCATCTCATGTGGGAGTTCATATTCCTTGTAAAACTGCCATCGTGCTTCGTATTTCCAATATGGTTTTCCCACTATATACTTTCGGTTCTTACTCTGCTCAATCACATTCAAAATCCAGAATACACATACATAGAGTATCATAAATGGAAGACATATCAAAAGAACCATACCATAGACAATCATAATCATACGGAGATTTACGGATGTAAATGATGATGACACTACACAATCACGGGTAAATAGGAGATTTCTTATAATCGGTTTCATATATGTTTCCATCGTAGTTGTAAATGGTATCTTGACTTGAATGTACCAGTACTCTTCATCGGGAGTATCATTGACTAGACGATAATCATCTTCCCCCCGCGGTGGCTCCGTTTTATGACGAAGATGCCTTGAATAAAACGCACGAATAGTCAATGGTAAACGAAACTTCCATTGAATACCTCCCAAAACATTCGTTACAAGGTGTTTCCATAAAGTATCAAACCGAGTGATTCGTAAGCGGATTACATCATCGGCTGTTTTAAATACACCACTCCCATCACTACCATCCACCCCCAGGCTCTCCATCAATGGATCCTTTGTTGTCTCATTTTGAAGTTGTTCCAATGTGTCGGGGAGTTGTAGATTGATTCCTTTGTCTTGCTGTAATATAATCAGTTTATTGACAATCTCTTCCCAAGTAATCACACGCAGGTCCTCATATGATATATTCAAAAATGTCTCATACAATATTCGCATCTTTTTCGCAACAATGATTCTTCCAGGAACCAATACAAGTGCCCAGCCAATATATACACAAAGAACAACCAAATATGTAATCATAAATCTATCATAATCTGTCGTGGGGGTGAGTATCCATTGTCCATTGATAAACTTGGTCATATCAAGGCATTCTTTGGCGGATGCCTGTGAACATTGTAAAAGTGCCCCCCAATCAATACACCGGAGAACCAGAATAGACATCGCCCCAGCAACTATGGAAACGATACACTCGAATATTACACGAGTTATCCACGGAATCCATCCACCTCTGTAAAAATACTCATACACTCTCTCAAAAAACACATCGTAATCTTCCTGGTTATGAATCCGGAAATAACTCTCAAATGTTGTTTCAGGTAGGCTTGTTGGTAATGTTTCAATATCATCAAATACATCTTTCGGTAATAAAGTTTCTGTAAGTTCATTAATCTCTTGCGGTTTTGGATTTACAGATAATTCAATAGAACTTGTGTACATCTTAATGGAAACCTCATCATCATCTTCAAAAAAGGGATTAGACACCTGCCTTGTGTTTTCAAGAATTAATGGAGGTTTATCATATCGGTATTCATCTTCATCATACTCATCTTCTGTATAAGGAGCATATGTATACATCCTTCTTAGAAGAATCTATACATCATAACTTAAGTCGTTACTATTATTTATGTAGATGGAGCAATAATCGGTGTCTCAGTATCAAATGTGGATGGGATACTTACAGATGGAACACTTTCTCTTGTCAAAGTTTCCTGTATCCCTCGATAAAGAGCAGTAAACTTGGCCATAAATTCATCACGTCGTTTCCATATACGATATCCATTAATAGATCGATAGTATTCCTGGATTTTAGCCATTACATTAATGTCGTGTGTTGTTTCAAGCATAACTTCATATGAAACATTCTTTTTATGGAGACGGGTATTCACACGATTATGAAACTCAAAGAAGAAAACCTGAAATGCGTTCCGTGTCTCGGGAGATGATGCATTATCCATACCTTTTTTTGCCTTGTATTCGTCCAATGCGTGCCCACGGCAGAATGGACAAGGCAATGTTTCCAACAACTCCTTTGTCATCCCCCACATTTGCTGTGTAAACAAATTTCGTGCGTCTGGTGTTTCTATTTTTGCCAACAGAGACCCCATTCCGTGAAAAAATGTCCATAATATGGGTCCCCAGGTAGATTTCGCAACCGCAACGTGCTTTGCTTCACCATCAAGTTTCGCAATTGTAGTCACGTGTTTCGCAAGCATACTCGCTGGATGTCCATTACGGTACATCAACGGATGAATCGTCTGACTCGGCTGTCGGCGGACTACATTCCGACTCGTGGATGCTTGTGCTTGTACCCATGTCCTCCGCATTCGTTTCCTCTTTCTGTTTAACATCATTTTTCTTACGAATAATTCCAATCGCCCTCGGCTTCAATGCTTCTAGGCGTTTTGTAAGAGGACCTCCATCTGCTTCCAGTTTTCGCTTGATTAAACGGAGGCCCCGATTACAATCATTCTTCATAATCTCATCCCAAGTAACCCATCCACACTCACCAATTTCTGTCAAATCTTGGGGTCGGGGGTTAAACATTCGGGAGGCTTTGATAAGAAAATATGTCGTCTCCGAAACAACAACTTTTGGATCCGCTTTAGAAATCCTCACCATCAGTCCAGTTTCTTCACGGAGCTCTCTCATAGCACATGCAACAACTGTTTCCTTTTCCTCACGATGTCCTTTTGGAAGTCCATATTTCACAATACCAGAATCTACACAGTCTTTATTTACGACTACAAGAACCTTTGTGGTATCAAAGTTTGTAAGAATTACGCCTGCTTTCAATGTCATTGTGTTAGGAGCACACCAACCCTTGCTATTATAGTAAGGATGGGTTTATTTAGGCCACTCACTTGACCCACATTATTGTTCTCACTTATTCCTCCTTGGATTCTCCCTCTCCTATTGCTATACGTTCTTCTTCCACTTCTTTTTCAGTTTCTGCTTCCACTTCTGCCCCCGTCTTTGTTTCCTTACGGATTGTACGGTTTATAATCGTCTGTAATGCTCCGTGTACAAATCGTCTCCTTGGCGTTTCTTCAACCTCTTTCCCTGGCTTTTCCGGGAGTGGTTTCAGTGTTTCTGCTTTTGTCTTTATGGATTTGCCAACGATTGCTCGTATTGTCTGTTCCGGGACATCCATTCGGGTTGATTTCTTGGCTACAGATACATCTGGGCGAACCATCTCTGTAAGTCCCACTTCTTCCACTGCCTCCTCTTCCTTTGTCTCCCCTGCCTCAATCTTCTCCTGTAACTCCTTTTGAACTTCCTGTCGTTTCTGTTGGAGACGCATTGATTGTTTAAACATCTTGGATTCCGCCGGTTCTTCCACCAATCTTGGAACCATCTCTGCGACTGTATATGAATTCGTCCAAGTCTGTCCACGAGATAACCCATTGATTACCCGGGAAGTTACATCCATCAACGCATCCTTGGAGAACATCTCATTGTATCTCCGCACAGAGTTGGTAGCAATACGGAGACCAATCTTGGGATGTTTCCCTATCAGTTCAATCACCGGAAGGAGTGTTTCCATTTCCGCATCAATCAACACATAATCTCCCTCAGGGTCAACGACTTTCTCAAACTCTTCAGGAGACATTGACGCATACTCCCGTATCTTTAGTGGGTCAGTGCTCCCTGGGAGGGCATTACGAAGTCCTGAGTAGAACCACATCTCATATCCCACCCGAGATGCCACCCGGAGGATCACAAAGGCTCCCGCCATCAGGGAGGAGTATCGGTAGGCTGCCGCATTACCATCAACGTACACAACCATTTGATAAGAGTCTTGGGCAGTGTATTCTCCGGGAGCATTCCATTTACCAAGAGTGTCTTTCGTAAGAGGCGTTCGTAGTGGGAGGCGTTTATCCTTTTCAATCATTGCGATTGTATTGGGAGCCCTTACTTCTGTTGCCTTGACAACCACTCTCCTAGGAACCATCACCCCTCCCCTTCCTCCGCGTCCCCTGACACTCCCACGAATGGGAGCCCTTCCACGCTGAAGACTACCTCCTCCCCCTCCTCCCCGTCCTCCCCGACCTCCCCGACCCCTAACACTCCCACCACGCCCCCGCACACTCCCACCACGCCCCCGCACACTCCCACCGCGACCACGGGAGGGAGTGTTATTTCCCCTTCCAATCTGGCCACCTTCAGGAAGCTCAGGTTCCCCGGCACCCCCTCCTTCTACTTCTTCAGCCTCCTCTTCAACCCCCTCACTCTCCTCAATAGAACCTTCTTCAAACTCCTCCCCAAACTCACTCTCCTCAAGGGAGCCTTCCACTTCTTCAACCTCTCCCTCTCCGGGAGCAATCAAATACTTTATTCCCTCGGGCCCCGTCTTGCGGTCACGGATCGCTCCTGATATAATCCCCACATTGAGAACTCCCTCTGGGATATGCTCCCGAGAAACCATCTCCGCAAGGAGTACACGTTGGTTCATTGGTGAAAGCGACCCCACCCCCGTAGCACTCCCACGGAATATCGCTCCCGGTTTCCGCTTCGCCCATTGTTCATCGGTTATCGGGAGTGGATGTGCCACATTCACTGAATCACTCCCACGTTCATCCTTTCCATAGTATCCTCCACAGGCATTCCGCCAATCATCTGGAACAGGGATACCAACATCCAAGTACTGGGGATGAATATTGAATCCAAGAACAGGGAGCCTTCGCTTTGACTGGAACCCAAACATTGGCATTGAGTTATCCACTGGAAGTCCATACACAGCGTGGTCGGGGTCTTTTCCATCTTTGCGGAGCTTTGGGAAATCCCTCGTATTCACCAGGAAATCACAATCACCTACTTTTCGGTTCTTGACAGTTTCCCGAAGGAGATCCAAAACAACAGGCATTGTCTGATCGCCCGTAAAGTTAGGAGAAATCATATTTCCAATCAAACTATTGTTCGCAAACCACCGATTACGTGGCTCGTATGCTTCGGGACGCATATCAATCATCTTCAAATACGCATTCTTAGACCCCAAATACTCCTTTTCCGTCATTCCTTCTCCAAACCAAAACTCATCTGTTCGCGGGTAGGCATTCTCATACCCCGCATTCACCATTGGACAAAACACCACCATTGAGTTATTCCGTATACTCACAAACAGCCCAATGCGGAGTTTATGGAAGGCATATTGTATTCCGCGAACAACATCCTCCCGATTTACCCCGACATACTGAGGCATCGCCGTTGCCTTGTCAATCACAGTAAACACTGACTTAAGCGCACCTCCCCCCCTCTCCAACTCGTATTTCAACAAGGGCGCCCCTCCCCTAGCCCACGCCTGGAGACCAAAGGAGACAATCTGCGATTCATCCGCCGCAAAGGAAACGAAATGATCCATCTTCCGGAATGTAGGGTTCGTGGATGACGTCAGCAACGGGATCCGGAGTGCCTGTTCCTCCGCCGTCGCAAATCGCATTGTTGTTGCCGCCGCACCCTCCCGATAGTAAACCAACTTGGCGGGGGCTGATGACCGGAATACTGTCTTCCCGAGGTTCTGGATATCCGTCTCCTCAATCAGGAAACGCAGACCACTCCCGACCATCTTGGGAGTTTCTTTGATGACCTTTTCCAGATTTGAGATTTCCTCACTATACATTTTGGATGACGTCATCCCCCGATGACGAAGAACCAATGGATACACTGCGAAAAACCCTAACCGACGAGCAAACTCATCTTCACACGATGACAGAGCATTCCGGAAATACTTGCTAAACTCACTAGAGCGCACATTTTGAACCCCGCGTTTCTCCAGGCTCTTCATAAACTTGTCCCGCTCATCATCCGTAGTAGCATCCATTGGCACTCCCGATTTCACAAGTGTCGTTGCCGGGAGTTGTTCCACGTAGGTCTGGTAGGCGAGTTTCTGGTCAGGAGAACGATATGCTGAGAACCCTCCCAACAAATCCTCTGCGATTTCCACCGAGGGAGCATCCACCATCATTCGCTTCAATGTTTCCAATCTTGACCCCGCCGTAGCCCGGAGTGATTGAACCGCAATCGCCTCTAATGGATCTCCAATGCGGGGAGCCACCATCCATTCTCCATAAGCTCCGCACCAGGTGGATGCTCCCGACCCACTTGCTCCCGCCGACCGCGGGAGTGTCTTGCCCCCCACTGACAGGAGCCACCCCCGATAACTTCCCTCGGCGGAGTATTGGAGACTGACACTCCCATCGCGATTCCTCCACTGACAACTCCCGTCGGGAGCACAGAAGAAACACCTCTCCAATATCTCCGGGAGTTCCATTCGTTTAGGATCATCCTTGGCAGGCATCCATACAGAAAGATATTCGTGAAGCCCTCCGGTAGGAAGTGTCACCTTGGGAGCACTCTCCGTCTTGACGGGGGCATATATGAAAGACAAGGGAACAACAAATCCATCCCTCAACAAAGCCCCCACACCCTTCCCCCGACCACCTTCACTCCCTCGTCCACCTTCTTCGCCCCCACCCAAAGTGTCCAATGGGAGTACAAATGCCAACCCACTGACCACATCCTCCGCAATCACTCCCACCCTCCTCCCATCACCCAACCTCCCAACACTCCCAGCAAGGGAGCGTAGATACTTGCCATCTGTCGCCGGAGCAATAGCATCCCCCATCCCCCTGACACCCCCACTCCCACTCCCACTCCCAAAAGCCGGCATCTCATCCTCCCGCACGGGGGTTCCACAGACAACCACTCCTCCCGCAACAATCTGCCGGAACAACTCAATCGCCGAGTCGGGAGCATCCGTTTTTCCTTTGGATGTAGCCAAACGACAAATCTGGTAGAGTTTTCCCACAAGAGCCTGGCGATGATATTTGGAATAACACCAGATATTTCGCGGGAGCATTGGAAGTATCTTTTGAATAGTAGCCTTGGGAACCTTGGCGTCTGTCAGCGTTTTTTTGAATGCTCCGGCATCCATAACATACCGCTCCCCCGAAGGATACAGCGCATAATAACCACTGGGATACATAACTGCCCCCACAACACGGAGACGACAAATCATCACAGCACTCCCATTCGTATTCTCGTCCCGGATGACGTCACTACGAAGAACAACCCGACAACGGAGAACATCTCCCTTGAAACCAGCCTGTTCCATAACATCCTCGGTGCGTATCTTTGGATCCACTGACAGCCACACTCCCGTCTTTTTGCGGTTCACAATGGTATCATAAAGCGTCTTTTTGAGTTGTACCGGGTCATATTTTCCAGACAAAACTCCCTCAGTTGGAACAACTACAAGCGTCCTCGCATCTCCGGGAGTATGCTCCCCAAGAAACCGACGAGCAATCAACATTCCCTCAGCCATCACTGACATAACCTCGGTGGAATCCCGATAGCCCCGGGAGGGTTCTGATTCGGCCACTAACACAGATGCTCCCAACTTTTCCCCCACGGTTTCCAGAACATTTTCTACAATGGAACTATCCATTTTTACTGTTCCGGGTCTCACTGGGAGTATCACGACAACCCGATGACGACTAGCGGATTCCTCTCCAAGAAAACGGAGCCCATCTTCACTGGAAATGGACTCCCCACTTGAGTAAATCCGGGAAACCAGATGAGCCATTTCCTTGTAGGCCGCAACAGACATAACCAGCTCTCCCGCTTCTGTAAATCGTCTGGGAGTAAAGGATGTTTCTCCATATCGGGAGCGGAACTTGAGACCTCCTTCTCCTCCACCAGCCCCCCCACCTTCTTTAGAGACAATCCCATATTCAAAAGTCACCGGGAGTGTTGGGTTCATCTTCACTCCATAGACAATCGGTCTCGTTTTCAGTTGTGTATTCAGGAGTTCTAATAGTTTTTGAAATCTCGCAGTCTTGTAAAGTGCCAACACTTCGGGAACATATTTACCCGAATCCTCCTCCCGGGTGGTCATCTACTTAATTGAAGCCGAATAAATGAGTGTTTTAGGACTAACACACTTTATACCAACTAAACACCTCCCAAAAAGGAATGTTTGTAGCACATTCATCAGTGTCTCCGTCTTCCTCCTCCGCGAGCACGGAGCATCGCCCCCAGACGGCAATCCTTTCCGATTCTCTAGCAGACCTCTCATTGATTATTCACGATTTCCGCCTGAATGTTCTCACCAAAATCTCCAAGAAAACCGGCATTTCCGTAGAGGAACTCAAGGAGAGATATGCATCAACTCCCATTCAAATCCCCGTAGCAAAGT
>Ga0172372_10005359_pt1 | contig 17851 bp, 14 predicted proteins | sample LakKiv5m_2_FD_114544 | JGI IMG/M metagenome (GOLD analysis project Ga0172372, IMG submission 114544) | Freshwater microbial communities from Kabuno Bay, South-Kivu, Congo - kab_092012_9.5m | ecosystem: Environmental > Aquatic > Freshwater > Lake | place: Democratic Republic of the Congo...
CGCTATGTCAGGTCAAACCCCAAACTACCGCATCATTCCTTTTCGAGGAGAGTACTACAAACTCAAAGAATCACGGCGCCATTTGTGTCGCAACTTGATTTATCCCGTACCAGACCCATCCTTTCCATTTTTGGGAGTGCATTTAACTCGAATGATCGGTGGTGAAGTCGAGTGCGGTCCCAATGCGGTGTTAGCTTTGGCTAGGGAAGGCTACACTTGGGGGCAAATCGATTTTAACGAACTTTGGGAATGTTTAAGTTACCCAGGTTTTCAACAATTGGCGAAACAACATTTCAAAGCCGGTATAGCGGAAATGACACGCTCATTTTTTAAGTCTGCTTTTGCCAAATCACTACAAGAGCTCGTCCCAGAAATCAAGGCCGAAGACCTCATCAAGGCACCGGCGGGTATACGCGCACAAGCACTGGAAATCAATGGCAAACTAATGGACGATTTTCATTTTGTCGCCAACAAGCCTTGGTTGCATTTGTGCAATGTGCCCTCGCCTGCGGCCACTTCGTCACTGAATATCGGCAAAGTTGCGATGCATAAGTTGGCTTCTATGGGGTGTTTAAATTAAAAGACAACGCCTTTAGACGGGATATTTATCTTTCAATGACAATGGCAAACATACGGTGAAGCAAGCCCCGCCTTTTTCGCGATTGGCAACTTCAATGCGACCGCCGTGCTTCGCAATGATTTCACGCGAGATCGCCAACCCCAAACCTAAACCAAAATCAGCCTTGGTATTTTTAGTGGTGAAGTTAGGCTCAAAGATCTGTCCTAATAGTTGCGGATCTATGCCATGGCCGCTATCGGAGATGCTCACTTTTATGTCATCTTTTTCAAGGTAGCTTCTAATGTCTATTTCACCTCCTTGAGGTGTGGCTTGGCAAGCGTTGATAAGTATATTGGTCCACACTTGATTTATTTCGCCGCCATGGCAGTATAAATTTTCAATCGGCTCTAAATTTAAATTCACTCGGTAATTTTTTAATTTATTATTCAACACAATGAGAGTGTTGTGGATGCCCTCACGTATGTCGAACAATTCTGCTTGGCCCTGATCTTGCTTGCCATAGTTTTTTAAGCTAAGCACCAATTTTTGAATGCGTTCAGACGATAAACTCACCGTTCGCAAGTAAGTGCCAGCATCAAAGTAATCGAGTTGATGCTCTAGGCTTGCCATAGCTTCAGCGCTTAACTTTTCTTTGAGACAAGGCAATGACGACAGGGTTTCCTCACTCATTCGCGCTAACCTTCGCGCCAGTGAACGCTTCATGCCAGAATAGGTTTGCATTAAATAGTTCATTCTTTCATGTTTAACCTCACTATTCCAATAAGGGCAATCTAGTCCAGCTCGTAGCATTTGAGCCGTTAGTTTAGAATTTTGATTTTGAAGATTATTTTCAAGGAGTTTAGGTAAATCTTCGATTAGGTTTTCAACGCCACGACTCAAAGCAGCACAGGGGTTATTGATTTCATGAGCGATGCCTGCAAGCAATTGACCTAAAGTTGCCAACTTTTCTCGGTGGATCATTTGATTGCGAGTGTGCTCCAATTTCTGCATAGCTTCATTGAGCTCGCGATTCCTGTCTTTAAGCTGTGTGCCCAGTTCGGCCACTTTGATATTCAAACCAATCATCCTTCTGGTCCTAGTGGCTAAATTGGAAATGAACAGGCGCTGGATGATCTCCCTCACTTGAGGGTGCTCATGGGTGAGATGATCTGGCTCAACACCATGCAAACGCAAACAAGTCACCTCACTCACCGCCAATGATTCAAGCAGACTTGGCTGCTTTGTTAAAAAAGCGGTCAAGCCGATAAAGTCACCCGGACCAAATTTATCGACAACCAATTCGCCGTGGCCTTGTTTTAAAATTTCGGCCTGACCCTCCAGTATAAAGTAAATGACATCGGTTTTTTCACCCTCAGCTATAATGCGTTGGCCCGCATTAAAAACAATCGATTCGTTTTTGAGCTGTTTAATACGCTCAAGCACGGAGTGAACCTCGGCTTTGTAAGCCCATTCAGTTTTGAAATCTTCAAACTCCATGGCTAGTTTAAATCATTCATCGTTCCATAAACCCAACTTGTAAATCTGTTCTGATAAACGCGAGGTTTCCAATACAGACATATAGGGTCTGGGATCGATGTTGTTGTCGATAATGTAATCGGTTAGTTGCTTTTTGGTCACGTCAATCAACTCCTTGCCATTCCACGGTTTTGCAATGTAATGATTTAAGTTGCATTGATTGACGGCTTTGACCGTTGCATCCAAGCCGGCCTGACCGGTCACTAAAACTTTTTTAGTTTTTTTGGTGCGCTCATTTTGCTGTAGTTCTATTAAAAAATCAACCCCTTGCATAGCAGGCATGACATGATCGCAATAAATCAAACCCAATTGGTCTCCTTGGGCCGTTATTTTTTCAATCAATCCCCTTGCAATGGCGGCGGATTCAGCTAACTCTATGGGAAACACGTCTTCAAAAATTTCAACATCTCGTTCAATCGCTTCGAGCACGTCGGGTTCGTCATCGACACAGAGAATGTAGATTTTATTCATTTGAAGTCCCTTAAAACTATAGTTTTAGTATCATTGGCCAAAACATCAAACTGCAAAGCAAGGTCGCCACCAGACCGAGAATGCCTATCAATAAGCCAACCTTCACCATATCTTTTGATTCAATCATTCCAGTGCTCATTGCAATGGCGTTTGGCGGCGTTGAAATGGGCAAAGCCATTGAAAAACTCACGATAATGGCAATGACCATTATGGTCATCGCAACATTAAAACCCTCTCCTGCCACACCTGCCGCCCCTAAGCCAACTGCCAAAGGGATTAAGATGGTGGCCGAGACTGTATTGGAGATCAAGTTGGCTATAAATAGGGATACTAAGGCAAATGCCAGTAGCAATCCAAACCCTCCTAAGTGTTGCCATTGTATCAGCCCTATCATCCAATTGGCTAAACCCGTTTGTTGTAGCGATAAACCCAAGGAGATCCCCCCTGCCACCAGCCACAATACCTCCCAAGAAAAACCACGGATGTCTTTTTTGTCTATAACTCCCAAACATGGCAAGACAGCTATGGGAATGAAGGCAATGATACTGGATGAGATACCGTGAACTTTCTCACTAACCCATAGTAACACGGTTAATCCAAAAATAAGATAAGCGCACAATGCGGGTTTTGATTTCTGAAATTTGCCGCCCAACTCGACCTTGAATCGTTGGGTAGCTGGTGGGAAAAACACGAGCAACAAGCGCCATGCCACCAACAGCATTAAAATCACCAATGGCACAGCCATGGTCATCCACGTCGAGAAGGCAATGTCGATCCCCTGTTTTCGCAACGCCGCAATGGCAATGGCATTGGGCGGTGTGCCAATAGGTGTAGCAATACCACCGATATTGGCCCCGATGGGTATCGCCAAAGCCACCACTTTTCTAAATGGATCTGACTTTTCCAATTGTGCAATGATGGGTATCACCACCGTGATCATCATGGCCGTGGTGGCCGTGTTGCTCATGAAAGCTGAGAGCATAGCTGTTGATACCATTAAACCCAAACATACATAAGCGGGTTTCTCTCCAAAAGGCTTTAAAACAATTTGCGCTAAATTGCGATCTATTCCAAATTTTACCGCTGCTGTTGCCAAAGAAAAACCACCCAAGAACAATATGATGATGGGACTCGACATGGTGGCGTAAAAGCTCTGATAAGATTGTGGCTGATAGCCATTGACACTGATGTAAGATACCAAGACGCCTTTGTCGCTCAACAAAAACACTTGACATAAAATGATCAATACCGACGTGGCATAGATGGGGATAGGCTCGAAAATCCAAAATATCGCAGCCATCATAAAAATACCCAAGCTGATTTTTCCGGCTGGCTCCAAACCCTCCAAGTCAAGAAGCAATGGAAGCATAAATCCCAAAGAGCCCAGCAACAGTCCAAGCCTCTCTTTATTGAATTTCATTTTCAATGTCAAACCATTCTAAAAATTAAGTTGAGTGCCTAAAACATGACGATGTGTCCACTGGTCATTTGTAGCGGATAATTTTGATTGTATGAGATAAAACAGATTGACAGAAAGGGACTTATTGATTGCAAACCCCAGCCCACAAGGAAGGGTGCGTATTTCATCGAGTTTGTTTTTTTCGTAACTGTAAAATAATTCAGAACTTAAATAAGCTTTTTTTATCCTCCCTGTAAATGGCGTGGAAAACTGAAATCGATGTCGAGTGCGATAATCTTCACCGGGGTTATCTTCTATGTAACGCAATTCAAATCTATTGCGATTTTGAAAACTCAATCTTTTTCCAAGCTCAAAGTGAGGGTTTGCCTCTAGTTCGAGTCGTTGATGATGGGTCCAAGTATTTTTGGCAATGTTGTGACTATCGAGATAAGTATAGTTTAGACCAAGTGAAAGCTGTTTGTGAGCGGCATAGCTATATCTTAACGCGATTAGCCATAGCCCTTCCTCTTTTATGTCTTCGTACAGATGATTCTCCATGTGCAGCAATAGCGTGTGTGGACTTTCTTTGTAAACATTCAAACTCAGCCACTGCCACCATTGTACATCATCTCTAGCTTCCAGAGCAAATGAACATGACATCCAAATTAGAACGCATAGTTTTAAGGCTAAATGAATTCGCACCTTCATCTTAAAAAATCAAAAGCTCTATTGAGTTAGAGCTTTGATATTAGCCGCCAAATCTAACTGTGAAGTTGTGCCTGTATAATTTCAAGACAATTTTAAGCAGAATCAGGAATGAAAAATTTCTTTAAAGCAATTATGAAATATGAGTTGAGACAAAACTGAATTATGGGTCTTCGTGGTAAATTTAACCTCTGTTGATCATGTCATCTTCTATTCATCAAAAAAATAAGTTCGAATGATTTCTGGAAACATCTTGTGCAAAGAAGCCATTTTAAAATTTAAAATTTCACGAAACCATTTTTGAAACTGGATTGGAAGTTACTCTTTGCTAGACCAGTAATACAATTGCCTATCTTCAAATTCATAGTGAGGCGCTTTGTTATTAGCATAAGCCTCTTGAATCGTCTCTATATCAGGCTCGTCAACGGTGTTGTAGTGCGGCGAAACCAGCTACGTTTATGACAATTTAAACCATGTTCTACTTAAAACCGATAAAATCAATACCACGCAAAACATGGTGACAAAATACGAGTATGACAAACTTTACAGTCTCACCAAAACAATAGAGGACCATCAAGGGCTAAACATCACCACCACGCGTGAGTATGACTTATTGGGAAGGCTGGTGAGAATCATCGACAGCAAAAATCAAGCTGCGGACTATTTACCGTACTAGAATTGTATGTGGAAGCGTAACAACTGTTGCAGTGGTTGTAGTTATTTACATAGTTATAGAGGATATGCGTCATCCTCGAACCCTTACTTCTAACCAATTTCAGATGCAAAATAATGTTCATTACTATAGGAACAAAAAAAGCGGATAATATTTTATGATTCCGATTGAATTTAATTTTTATAGAGCGCATTGAAGAACTGTACCTGTAATATTCCATCAATTGTAATGTTTCAGGAGAGATCCATATTTTTTCAAAAAATTATAAATTTAATTATTGCACTGAAACTAATGAAGGACTGGTCGTGTATTTTAATTTCAAATAAGATGGGGCAATCGTAAAAGGCATTAAGTTATTTCATAGATGTAATAGATGTAAAAACAAAAACAATTACACTATAATGCAAGTAATTCCACATGGATTCGATTAATTCATAATTCTTCTGCAAGAGATGTAAATAAAAAATATCAGAAAACCTAAAAATGGATAGTCTATTTATTGTAGCCTCCCAACGATATCATCGTAATCTCGGCCAAATTGGCATCGTAACTCAACCAAATAAACATCATCATCTAAACCATGTTTCATCGTAAACTCGACCAAAGTATCTGTCGTATTGCGATGCTATTGGTCGATCCAATTCCAAAAAAAATGTGGTGAATTTCAAAATATGAAACTCACCACATTGGAGTAGGATGTTTTTTATGACAATATAGATTGTCGGATTCTCAGAACATCATTTGGGTCTTTTCCAAAAGTGTAAGATATAGATTGGCACGCAAACTCTCTACGCATTAAATTGTGAGTGAAGTCATTCATACGATGACCGGCGTTGTTATTGTAGTATAACCACAGACGACGCGGCAAGAGTTTTCTGATTCGTCACTTAAGTTCTGATTTTGGATGACCACAGGTGGCAATTTTGTGACTGCGAAAATAACCTTCTTTAAACTTTAGTTGTTCCATCACCGCGACGGATAAAGTATCGATGGGACTTTTGGTGATGATCATATCTGCACAGGGTTGATTGGCGAGTAATGGGAAACTGTGGTTTTTGTTGGGCCCTAACCAAACTGGATTCCCGCCTACGCGGGAATGACGGTGTGTTGTGTGTCCAAGGTGTTGAATGGTTTGATGAGAGACTTTGTGGAAAGTGGGGTTGGAAGGAATTGAGTCTTTGTTTTTGAGTAGCACTTGGGTTTGTTTGAGAGCAAGGGAGGATTGCGAATGTGCGGCACAAGGCGTACCCTGAACATAAGGATAGTGGTCTTTACACACTCGTCATTCCCGCGCAGGCGGGAATCCAGAACATCCGCCATTTGTTGCTTTCCAATTTTAATCCATACTAGAGTTTCTTTCGGATTTTTTTTGGTCCTTAACCAAACTGGATTCCCGCCTACGCGGGAATGACGGTGTGTTGTGTCTAAGGTGTTGAATGGTTTGATGAGAGACTTTGTGGAGTGTAGCTTCCCACGATATCATCGTAATCTCGACCAGATTAACATAGGAATGGACTGATCTGATGACGATGGAAATTTGGTCGAAAAGGGGTGTGGTTGATGGTCATTTGATGAGCTTTACTTTCAATCCATTGGATTTTCCTGCCGAAGCCTGCTGTTTATCAGCTGTGTAGAACTGGTCCGATTCCCAATTAATGGCCGTTGCCAGATGAATGGAATCCATGCCTTTGACAGGCGCCTTCTCAGACACCTCAATGCTCCTTTTGATGACTGGGTAATCCAATTCCAACACCTGGATCTGCTGAACAAACTCAAGAATGTCTGCCTTGAGAACTTCATAGTCTTGCTTGGTGAGTTTCTTATCCCGTCTAAGCCGATTCAATGTGGCAAAACTTTCGGGGAGACAGATAGAAGATAGGGCTAGTTCATCGGCATCCGTCACCTGCTGGCGAACTTCTGTAGATCCGGCCTCTTCAATGAAGATCTTCAGGAATGTGGAGGTGTCGAGAAAAAGCTTCAAAGCTTAGTGTCTGGAACTGGCTCGGTTTTCGAGTAGAGCCTCTGTTACCGAGGTGCCGATTCGAATCGGCTTAGGCAAAGTGCGCTTTTGGGTCTTGGTTTTGATGGGAACGATCTCGGCGATCGGCTTGCCTCCCCTGAGCACCACAATGCTTTCGTTTTTGAGCTCCACATCATCCAAATACTTTTTGATGTGAGTTCTGAATTCGCTAACGGTGGCTGTGTTCATGGGAGGCTCCTTTCTTAAGACCGATTGTACAAAACAGCGTACAAATTCAAGGGCCTTGGATTACTGAAACTCCGTTCATTTCCTGCTGAAGATTCTGATATCTACTGTTCAGCCACTCCGTAGAAGGCAGGTTTGAGCGATGGAAATGTGGGAATTAACAACCGAGCAATATCAATAATTTAGATCAAATGACCCATGCGCTCTTTCTTAGTGCTGAGATAAGTCATATTGTGTTTTGAAGGAGGGATGACATGGGCCATTCTTTCCACAATGTCCAAACCGTATTTTTCAAGACCACGCACTTTTTCTGGATTGTTGGTCAATAGTTTCAGTTTGTTTATTTTAAAATGCCGCAACATCAATGCGCCGATTAAATAATCTCTAGCATCCTCGGGCTCGCCTATGGCAAGGTTTGCGTCCACCGTGTCCAAATGCTCTTCTTGTTGTAGTTTATAAGCTCTGAGTTTCTTGAGTAACCCTATGCCACGTCCTTCTTGTCTTAGATATAACAAGGCGCCATGACCTGATTGTTGAATTTTCTTTAACCCTAGCTCTAGCTGACGTCCACAATCACACAACAAAGAACCCAACATGTGTCCAGTTAAGCACTCTGATTCTATGCGAACCAAAGGTATCTCTAGACTTTGTCCAAAGTTATCGGTAGTGAAAGCCCAATGGTATTGGCGATCGAGTGGTGAATAAAATGAATGTACTTTTAACGTTCCACATTTTAGGGGGGCTTCAATCATGCCTGTATTGGCAATGAGTCTATGATTGAATATTCTAGCTTGAATCACCTCTGTTTGATTAAAGGCGTCTATTTGATGTTTTTTCAAAAAAGCGTTTTTTTCATCATCACTTGTCCAAGGCGATTCAATTTCAGATACAAAGACAAATTTTTGACGTTGCTCCAAGTACGAAAACGATTCAAAAATCAAAGCTTCAGGACTAGCTTTGACAAACAAATCCCCGCGTGGAAAAGCCCTTATGACCAAGCGATTCCAACCTTCCAAACGGTAAAGTTCCCATGCGTCAAGGGCTTTAAACATGGTCTTGAAACCCTTGATGGTGAGGTCACCTGAAATGACATCGCCACGCTGGTGTAGCTCATTGCCGGGGCGGTAACCTCCAGTATAGGCATTGTGGTCTGCAAACACTTGGATGTGTTTAGAGTGTTTTAAAAACAGCTCAATTTCAAGATCCTGAGCTTGAGCGCCCATCAACATGAATAGGCGTGTTGAAGTATGCTCGTAGAGCACCAAACCCTTTTTGGTTAAACTTGAGATGGCGTTTAAAGCTTTCATCAATCGGCATTCCATTTCATAGGAACTTTTTCCACAATTTCCAATCCGTAATTGCCAATGCCTTTGAAGGAAGCCGGACTATTGCTGATCAAACGCATCGATTGTACGCCAAGATCTCTTAATATTTGAGCCCCCATGCCATAGCCTGTATTGGTGTCCATAAAACCGATGGTTTTAATTTGTCCTTGATCCATCCAAATATCGGTGGGGTAGTTTACATCTCCAAAGGGAGAGTTGAGCGGTGGATGTGGAGAATGTCGCAACAATAAAACCAAACCACAGCCACTTTCACAAATCATTTTCATGGCGCGGTTCAAACGCGAGCCTTCGTCGTGACTCAGGCGATTGATGAGATTGGCAATCGACCATTCCGCGTGAACTCTCACTAAAGGAACCTCCTTGTGAAAGCGGTCTTGCCCAAAAGTCAGTGCCAAATGAATATCATTCTCTAAACCGTGGCGAGGTTGATAAACATGCAGTGTAAAGTCGCCGTACTCGGTGGGCAATTGAACCTGTTCGACTTTTATCACCGCAGGCTCGGTGCGCAGCCGATGATCCACCAGATCGCGAATGGTGTAAACTTTGATATCCAACGCAGCGCCTAATTCCAGTAGTTCGGATAAACGCATCGCATCGCCACGATCGTTTAAAACTTCACAAATCACCGCTTGTGGACGCAGACCAGCCAACTTAGCTAAATCCACGGAAGCCTCAGTGTGTCCCGGTCGCGAGAGCACGCCACCTTCGCGGGCTTCAAGTGGGAAAATATGGCCAGGTCTGACGAGATCTGCTGGCCTCGATTCAGCATGGCATGCCGTTAGAACCGTTTTACAACGATCGGCAGCAGAAATACCCGTTGATATTCCGTCGGCAGCATCGATTGAAATGGTGAATGCGGTTTGCAAATGTGCCTCATTGCTGAAAACTTGCTGGGGCAGTTGTAATCTTCGAGTGTCTTCTGAGGTCATGGGTTGGCAGATTAAGCCACGGCCATAGCTCATCATGGTGTTGAGCAATTCTGGAGTGCATTTTTCAGCGGCAAAAACAAAATCGCCCTCGTTTTCTCGGTCATCGTCATCGACGAGAATGATCATGTGCCCTTTGCGAATCGATTCGATGGCATCGGTGATAGGCGAGATCCCTGACAACGGCTCAGTCGCCATATTTAGTGACCTTTTCTTGGATTGCTGCAAACGTTGTACTCATAACATGGTGGAGTAGTCTATTCAAGGTTTACATAGTAAAAAGTACACCGGGTCATAATTTTAAACGGCCCCTAAAAGGAGAGCAAATGTCGCTGGAAAGCGGTTCTTTAACCCTGAGACGATTCTTTATTCAAAGTCGAGTCAAGGCTTCTTCAGATTCTAGTTGGGTGGATCAACTGAAGCAAAATGCCTTTGTGGGTCGCAAACTTGACCTCGACGAAGAAAATTCCGGTTGGGCTGTTTTTGGCGATGAGTTGGCCACAGATTTTAGAATCGACAACACGGCTTTTGGAAAATTCATTGTGTTTTCGTTTCGTCGCGACCTCATCAAAGTACCGCGTGGACTTGTGCAGTTGCATGTCAAAAGTCGCATCAAAGAGCGACTTAAAAATGAAGAAATGGACACGATGTCGCAAAAGCAAAAGCAGGAGATCAAAGAAGAGGTGATCGAGCAATTTGTAAAACAAACACCGCCCACCGTTCAGGTCATTCAAGTGTTGATCGACACTGCTAGAAGCGAACTTTATTTAACCAGCACAAGTGATCGGGTTGCGGATTTATTCACACAGCTTTTCAATCAAAGTTTTACGCTTAAATTGCAGGAAGCCAATTTCATGGCCACAGCTCAGCATGTGCTTGAAGAGGAGCTTTTTGAGAAAGTGTTGGACAAGCCTGGCATCACGATTGGCAACCCATTTGAAATACATCCCGAATACGAAGACACACTGGAAGGAAAACTCGGAGCGGCCTTCCTCACTTGGCTTCTTTACACCTTGCAAACCGGTGAAGGCACTTGGAGCTCACAGCATCAGGGTGAATTTGGATTAGCGCTCAATGAGTATCTTCTACTAGAGGGTGAGGCTCTTGGCAGCAAGCAAATGCTTTTGAAAAAAGGCGTCTTGGCACGCTGTGCAGAACTCGCGATTTCGCTTCGTATAGGAAAACTGGTGAGCAAAATCAAGTTGGAGTTAGCGCGCGATGGGGGAACAGAAGAAAACAACCAAACTGAAGTATGGGGATTCACTTTGGACAAACTGCACTACGACTTCGCCGGCATGAAAGTCCCAAAGGTATCTGAAGGCAGCCAAGCGGCGCGAATGTTGGGTCGACTCAACGGTATCATTGATGCTGTCGAACTCATGGATGAACTGTATGAACACTTCCTAAGGTTGCGTTACAATCGAAAGTGGAAAACCATTTTGACTGAAATGGAAGCTTGGGTTAAAAAGCTGCAGTTAGCAGAACTCGATTGATTAGGATTTTTTTTTAAAGAGGGTGAATCTTTCGTAAGCAATAGGGATGAGTTTTGGAGAGCTCACTCTCAAGGAAATGGCAGGGTCAAGGATGAGAATGCCATTGGGTTTGAGTTTTTCAACAAGAGCATTGATGGCACATTGCTGATCGGCTTCTGAAAAGTAAATGAGGGTATAACGGCAAAAGATGCAATCCATATTCGGTATAGCGTGTAAAGAGCTCAATAAGTTGAGAGATTTAAAATTGGGCATAGAACGCCAAGCATCTTTGACGCGGAATTGTCCTGCACCTAAGTCCTCAAAATAAGTGCCCAAGTGTCGAGTCGTTAAACCCCTTCGCGTCATGGTTGAGCTATAGATGGCTTCCGAAGAGAAGTCCACGCAAGACTTTGAGATGTCAGAAGCATAAAATTTAATATTTTGAAAATTGAGCTTACTAGAGGTATGGTCGCGAAGATAATCTCCAAGTGAAAATAACATAGAGTAGATTTCTTGTCCATTGGCGCAGGCCGAAGACCATAGAGTCTTACAGCCAAGGTTTTTCTCCCATTCTGGAAACAAAACTTCTTTAAGGTATCGGTAAGGATACAAATCTCTAAAAAAGAAACTTTCGTGAATGGTGATAGAAGAGATAAAATCCTCTAAAATAGTGCTGTTGAATTTGAGTTTGTTGAGGAGTTCGTAAAAAGTGGCAAGGTGATGTTTCTGTGCAAAGGTTTTTACTTTTTCAATGAGAAGGTACTCCTTGCTTTGAGTATAAATATTATTACCCGTTTTTTTGACAATGACATCTTGAAGCAGTAGAATGTCAGTTGGACTTATTTTAAGGTCAACGGCGAGTGGCAATGGTGCACGAATTCTATCACCATGAAGTCCACCTTCCTCAGTTATTTTTTTGCTATTCAAAGATGGTGCGCCGGTGGTCGAGGGCGCCACTTTGTCAGTATGAGTTTTAAAACTGTCCTGTGCTAATCCTGTGGTGCTACTTAAAGTCAAATTTTTATACGCAGCAAGAGGACTTTCGATTTTTTTACTCTGTTGGGCTCGCGGACTGGAACAGATTTTTCTGGCCATCTCTCGTAAATCAAAGGAACCGTCGGAGCATCCCGCCTTATCCACTTCCATGGGCATGCCATAGATGGTGCAACTGGCTTTCGATTGTGTGTACACCGTGTGCTTGGCGGCTTTTAGAGCTTTGGCGCCTAGGCAGCCATCATGTCCCATGCCTGTTAACACTAAGGCGAGAATATGGTTTAGGTTGAGTTTGGTGGCAGATTGAAACAATTTATCAACACTGGGTTTGCATCCGTCAATGTGAGGTTCATCGTCGAGCTTTACTTGAATTCCTGTTAACGAGGTTCTGAGGGAGATGTGTAAACCACCGGGGCATAGATAAATTTTTCCCGGCATGAGGCGTTCATCCGCTTGAGCTTCTTTGATATCGGCATTTGTTTTATCCTTGAGTTGGCGACAAAAACTATGAGTGAAATCTCCCTTTGGGAAATGATTCACTATCACTGTTGGATAGGGCAAAACTATATTGATATAGCCGAATAGTTCCAAAAGGGCTTTTGGGCCACCGGTTGATGAACCAATGATCAACAGATCTGGAGTCCGGTGCACGCGCTAGCTTAATTGAGAAGTTTCAATCTCGCTCAAACCGAGAATTTTAGTGATGTCGAGGACAAGCAGGATGGTATGATCAAGTTCGATCATGCCTTTTACATACTCTTTGTAAAGCTGACTTCCATGGCCACTGCTGGGTTGTAGTTTTTTTTCATCCAATTCCAATACCCCTCCGCGGCTGTCGATCATGAGTGCAACGGGTTCTTTGGAGGTATAAAGTGCTTCAAAATCCATTTTTACAGAAGGTAAACTTTCGGCAGAGCGTATGACTGCAAATTGTGGGTGTGCGTGTTCTGAAAATTTAGCCAAGATGCGATGCCTCAAGTCTAAAACTGAAACGACTAGACCTCTTAGATTTGCAATGCCGATGACAGAACCGTGGGGTTGGGGTAAAGAAGTGAAGGTCAGGGTTTCGGCAAATTCCTGAATGTAGCCGAGTTCAATGGCGTAAGTTTGTTTGTCGATACTAAATGTTGCATAATACATTAGCTGATCTCCGCAAGGGCTGGTACAGGAGATTCTGAACCAAGGAGGGATTTGTAGATGCCGGAAACAAAGCCTTTTTTGTCCGTCTTTACCAAGTAGTCGTTGAAACCGAGGGCCAAACCTTTTTGGCGATTGTCTTCCGATACTAAACTGGTGAGGGCAATGACAGGTAAATATTTAAATTCTTCTTTTTCTCGAATCTGCTGAATCAATTCGTAGCCATCCATCACTGGCATTTCGATATCAGATATCACCAAATCATAATTTGAAGATTCCAATAGTCCGAGTGCTTCTTTACCATGTTTGGCCATGTCGCAGCGAACGCCCATTTCTTCAAGGTAACCTTTGAGTATTTTTCTAAAAACGAGAGCATCTTCTACCACGAGCACGTGCTTGACACCTCCTAATTTAGTGGTGGATCTTATCAAATGACCAGAGAAATAGATGTCTTCAAGTGCATACAGGTCAAGCACAGTGAGCAGTTTACTGTCATATACAACGGTGCCAATTTTTCCCTTTTCTGCCACGCCAACCAGTTCTAAGTTGTTAGATACTGTGTGGATGCCACAAATCTTACTGGCGACAAAGGCAAAGGGTATTGAACTGTATTTTGGAATAACGTAGTAAAACTCCTCTTTACATTCAAAAGCCGATAATTCCAAGGCCTCGTGTAGAAAAACCAACTTGTAATCCACGCCATTGTTAGTGATAAATTTTTGATTTTTAGAGACCATCACCTCACTCATATTTGCTACCGCCGCTTTTTGAATTAAACCGGCAAGCAGGGCGACTCTTTCCCCTGGGGCGGATTCAAATAACAAGTAATCTTCCGCACTATCTTGAGAGTGTTGAGCGGCTTTTTCTCCTTCAGCGTTGGTGGCGAAACTTTTTTGTTTAAAAGTGATGTTGGCAAGTTTTACAAAGCCTTGGTTGTCGAGAATGAAGCAAACTTTGCCGGAACTTAGAATGGTCACGCCCATGAAATGGTCTAGTTGGTTCAAAATTTGATTGAGGTTTTTCACCACCGTTTCTTCTTGATGAGAAACCTTGTCGACTACCAGTCCGTATTGGTCTTCTCCAATGTTCATGATAATGATGGTGATTCTTTGTTCCTTGCGACGTTCCAACTCTGGTTCACGACGATCGGGAGCGCGACGATCGGCGAGATGTTCTCTTTGATCTTCTATGATAGTTTCATCGGCAACAAAGGTTCGCTTGGCACCTAAAACCGTTCCCATATTCACAACGGGCAGTAGCATTTTGCGATGGCGTAACACATCACTACCATGGAGTTGCTCCAGAGCTTTGCGTTCTTCAAAGCTATCTAGTATGACAACTTCGCGGATGTTGTTGCGAGGAAGGGCATACAGTTCTCCGGCAACATCGACAATGATCGATTGAATGATAGCAACAGATAGTGGCAGTTGAATGGTGAGTGTGGTGCCATGGCCGAAGGTGCTATCAAGATCAACGGTTCCACCTAATTTTTCAAAGTCCGTTTTAACGACATCCATGCCTACGCCACGACCAGAAACAGCTGTAACCTTCTCTGCCGTAGAAAAACCAGGGGCATAGATGAGAGAAATGGCCTGTTTATTGGAAAGCAAGTCAGCTTCACTTTGTTTGAGCACCCCTTTCTTGATGGCGATACTTTTGATTTTCTCCGGATCGATGCCTTTGCCGTCATCCTTCACTTCTATGGTGACATAGCCACCACGCTGATAGGCGTAAACGGTTATTTTCCCAGCTTGAGGTTTGCCCACCTTGTGACGTTCTTCGGGAGACTCAATGCCGTGGTCCAAACTGTTTCTCAAGATATGAGTAAAAGGTGCAGAGATACCTTCTAAAATGTTGCGGTCGAGTTCGATGTCCTCTCCAATCACTTTGAGCTCCACTTTTTTATCAAGTTGTTTGGCCAAATTGCGCACAAGTCGAGGGAATCCCGCCGTTACAACCGAGAGAGGTTGCATGCGAGTTTTCATGAGGCCTTCTTGAAGTTCAGAAATCTGTTTGGACATAGCGATAAACTCGTCCAATTGAGGTCCAGCTAATTTGTTGATGAATTGATTGCGAGAAAGAATCAGTTCTCCGGATAGATTGATAAGCTTAGAGAGTTGGTCAAAATCAACACGAATGCTGATATTATTTTTAGTCTTTTTTTTATTTGATGCAGCATCCTCTTTTTTAGGTGTACTTTCAATTATTGAGATGGGTTCCTCCTCGGCATTTTGAGTCACAGCCTCGGGGGTTAATATTGAAGCATTTGTTTGCTTTGGAGCGTGTTGTGTCGGAGAACCTTTGAGGTTCTCGAAGGGATGCATAAATACGGGTTTGGGAATAACATCCTCTAGCAAGCTTGGCTCTAAAACTGTCGTGAATAATACCTCTAATTTATCTTTAGCCTCGGCAATGACTTTGGGAATAGTTTCCAACACTTCGCCTACACTGGCAAGGTTTTCGACAATATCTGCGGCGTTGCTTTCATTGAGGTTGAATTGAATCCAATAACCGGGTAAAACTGTTGCGGGAATAGAGGCGAATGGATGCTCAACAATAGTCGAGTCGGATGTTTTGTCAGTTTGAATTTGTTGTTCCGCAGGTGCATCATTGCCACTGAGTATTTTTTTTATGGCGCTCAACGGTTTGGAAATATCGATCTCCTCACTGGAGCTTAAATCTTCAAAGCAAGCCAAAAGTTTTTCGTAACCTTCCAGTAAGGCATCGCAGCCCGCGGCACTGATCTCTTGGGTTCCGGCTCGATACTGTCCGAGTAGGTCTTCCATGACATGAGCCATGCTTCCAATTGTTTTTAAACCAAAAAAACCCGAGCCTCCTTTAACGGTATGAATTGAACGAAATGCGGAGTTGATGTCGTCTTTGCTGGCATTTCCCTTTTCTAGAAGCAGTAGTTTTTCCTCCAAAACGGCTAAATGCTCTACGGATTCTTCGTGGTATCCGCCCAGTAAGTCTTCGCTATCTTCACTCACAATCGACTTCCTTGTTAAATGGCGTTTTTGCCGTTGATGAATTTGCGCAATTTCGACGAGGATTGTTGCAGTTGTTCAATAACATCCCCAGTATCGCTAGATACTTGGGCGACGGAATTGTTAATGTTATCTGACGTGATAGACAATTCCTCAATGGCCGAGGCCAATTGTGAAGTGGACTCCTCAATTTGTTGGTTTTCTTCAGCCACATTATTGACATCTTTTGAATTTTTACGCAATTTATCTTGAATGCCCTTCATCTTTTTATTGATGTTATCGGCGGCTATGGAAATTTTTTCGGATAGAGATTTGACCTCACCTGCGACGACGGCAAAACTTTTTCCGGCTTCTCCGGCTGAGGCAGCTTCAATGGTGGCATTGAGGGCGATGAGATCAGTCTTAGAAGCAATGGAGGATATTTCCAATAGTGTGCTGTTGATTTCTTCAGCTTGGCTTGAAAGACCGTGAATTTCATCGCTCACACTCATGGCAATTCTTACCGCCGATTGAGTGGCGGTTGCAGTGCGGGAACTGCCTTCTGAAATCTCTTTGATCACGTCTGTAATTTCTCGCACGGAACGGGCCACTCCTTCAAGTTCATTTTTGTTGCGCAGCGTGATTTGATCGACCATGTCGTGGATACCTAGAGCCACAACGTTGAGCGGGGTGGTGATGGCACGGCTGAGAGTGAATGCGAAAAAGATCACAAAACAAAAGGTGATGACGAGCGAAGCCCATGCCATGATAGAAGTGTTATTGCTGGACTCTTTAATTCTTTCAATATTTTCGAACTTTAAATTTGTGCCGATTTCGATGAGTTTGTCCATCGAAGTATAGATATTTTCGATATAGGCATCAAATTCGGTCATCTGGGGATTGCCTTTTTCTGGGCCACCGTCGATGTAGGCTTGAGCCATAGTTTTTCCCATAGTATAGAATTTTTTAAATTCGGCTCTCACAGCATCGATGCTAGCTTGAGTATCTTTCAAATTAGTATTTTTATATAAATTTTCCAGTTGGGTCAATTTTTGTTCAAGGCTATTAGCATACTCTGCGGCTTTTTCAAAGCCATCATTGAATCCAGGCAACCCCCTTGTTGCAGATATATCGGTCAACCATTGTTGCACTTGAACAAGATCTAATTTGAGTGAATCGGAAAGCGTTGAGCTTTTCAGGCTTATGCGTTCTGCAAATTCGATTTGTTGGTTCACCACACTAGCGTCATAAATGATGATCGAGGAGAGTAGGGTGACGATAATAGAAATTAAGCCAAAGCTCAACCAGATTTTTTGCGATACTTTCATAGGTTACATTGAAAAATTGTAACTACTCAGGCTCCCACGCGCACTTGACAGCATAGCGCGCTCCCCCTAATGCTCGGCACTTACTCTGTGCGGAAATGATCTCCAATGTCTGGTTACCTTGGCTCGAAAGCGAC
>Ga0172372_10005360_pt1 | contig 17844 bp, 18 predicted proteins | sample LakKiv5m_2_FD_114544 | JGI IMG/M metagenome (GOLD analysis project Ga0172372, IMG submission 114544) | Freshwater microbial communities from Kabuno Bay, South-Kivu, Congo - kab_092012_9.5m | ecosystem: Environmental > Aquatic > Freshwater > Lake | place: Democratic Republic of the Congo...
AGTATGATGTTTTGAGATTAACACCGTTACTTAAACGACGGTGTATAAAAAAACCCCTGCCATCTCTGACAAGGGTTCCTTAAATGGTGGCCCCTCTGTGAGTCGAACACAGCACCAACGGATATGAGTACAAGTGAGTAGTCACTATCGACACGGAAAGCTACTGAATTGTAAGTATTTTTGACCGGCTCTGTATTGTCATCTGCAAACCGAACCTATACCGAACCCTTTTTCGAGGAAGTCGCTCAGATATTCGTCTAAAAACTATGCAAAACAATTGGTTAGCACTACCTTTTTGCTGTACTGAACCCGAGCCTGTATCTTTGGGTAGGCAGGCTTTGTGGTGATGATGATATTGCATTGCTGAAATTTTAGACACGTGTCATAGGCTTAAACCTTTGCGGAAATTGCATCTAATTTAAGGAGAGATAATGGCGCGTTTCCAAGCCCGGGATGGGCGGTAGCTAAGACCTCGACCTAATCGTTTGCGTATCGATCAGCGTGCATCGGTGTTGAGCGCTTTTGCAGCTAAATAAGCGTATTTGAGTCGGTATATATGTATAACCTACAGACATAAAAAAGCCCACATCACTGTGAGCCTAATTTAGATGGTGGCCGGGGGCAGAATCGAACTGCCGACACGCGGATTTTCAATTAAATCAGATACTTAGGTTAAACAGTGCTTTCATTGATCTAATTCTACCAAACCTTTCCCGTAATATACGCAGCGACTTGAATGGCTTGATCTGGCGCCATTTGGCGGCTGTGATACATCGACAGATGGTCGACTCCTAAGCTAGGCATCGAACTAAGTTATATAAGCGTCGTGTTACGCGACGCTTATAAAATATAAGCTATTGAAAAAAATAGTTAATTATGATAAGATAATGTCATAAGGTCGAAATTTAGGTTCACTTGCCTCGACATAAAACAATGGCTAAAAGAACCACTCTAGATAAGGAGTGAAAGATGCAATCCAAAATTTTCCCAGCAAAAAGCGATATATTAAACATTACTAAATCTATAGTTTGTAACGAGATTATAAAGCGCGCGCTTTCCAGCAAAATTAAGAAAATAAGCCATAAAGAATATGAGCAATTAAGAATTGCTTTTACTCAATATTGGTTTGACCATCATCCTGAAATTCAAAAGACTTTTTGGAGTGCTTGGGGGCGAGCACAGAACTTAAAAGATTTGTTAGATGAATATTTAAAGATCAATGAAGTCATTGTCGTTCCCGAAAAAGTACCTGCCGCATTGCATGATTACATTTTAGAAGGTAGCAAACTAAACAGGCTGTCATCACTTGAAAGAAAACTAAAAATAAAAAAGCTTTAGTACAAGATGTTGATTAAAACATCGAAAGCCTGTCTACAATGAACTTATTGAATTGAGAACTAATACTCATGCTGAAAAATAGATATTTAACAAAATCACGATTCAAGATGGCTGTTGAATGCCCTACTAAGCTCTTTTACACCGGCAAAGGTAAAGAGTACATGGATACTATGGGAGAGGATGATTTTCTTGCAATGTTAGCCGAAGGTGGTTATCAAGTAGGGGAGTTAGCAAAGTATAGATACCCTTCTGGCATTCAAATTAATGAAATAGAACATAAATTAGCCGCCCAAAAAACAACCATATTACTAAATCAAGAAAATGTTGTTATTTTTGAAGCCGCAATACAAATTAAAAATTTCTTTATTCGTATTGATATTTTAGTTAAAAATGGAAATCAATATGAACTTATAGAAGTTAAAGCAAAGTCTTACAATTCACTCACACCTGAAATCGAAGGTGCTAGAGGCGGCATTTCATCAAGTATGTTGCCATATATGCAAGATGTTGCATTTCAAAAGTGGGTCCTTCAGCAAGCTATTCCGGATGCTGACATTAGGTCATTTTTAATGATGCCTGATAAGTCGAAAAAAGCGCCCTTAGCTGGTATTAATCAGATGTTTAAAATATCAAAAAATAAGGGTGTTGAATCTAGAATACCCGCAAATACAGACATAAAACAGCTTGCTGAACAATTGTTAGCTAAAGTATCTGTTGATACTTATGTCGCAAATATTCTAAGCGCAGACTTAGAGTATCCTGGAGGGACATTACCTTTTGATCAAGCTGTAAATGAATGGGCAAACGCCTATCAAAATGATTCAAAAATCCCACCTGTTATTGGCGCACATTGTGGTAAATGCCAGTTTAAATCATTACCGTCAGATCCCCTTAAGAGTGGATTTCATGAGTGTTGGAAGTCTGCTGGATTAACTGATAAAGATTTTGAAAAAGGAACTGTGCTCGATTTATGGAACTTTAGAAGGAAAACAGCCCTTATTGAACAGGGTGTATATAGACTTTCTCAAATATCCAAGGATGATATCGGTGATTTCGAGGAGGAAGTTGGATTAGAAGGAATGACTAGAATGCAGCGTCAATGGTTACAAGTTGACGGCATTCCAAAAAGTCATACTCATGCAGGATTTTATTTAGATGATGCGCTGGTTCAAGTCGAAATGTCACATTGGAAGTACCCGCTTCACTTAATTGATTTTGAAACATCAACTGTTGCCCTGCCATTTTATGCTGGCATGCATCCATATGAAGCCGTTGCCTTTCAATTTTCACATCACATCATGGAAGCTGATGGAACAGTCAAACATGTTGGTGAGTTTTTGTGTGCTGAGCCGGGTGAATTTCCAAATTACAAGTTTGTACGCGCACTTAAAAAAGAGCTAGAAAATGATATAGGATCAGTATTCATGTGGAGCAATCATGAAAACACAATTCTATCTTCGATTCTTAGTCAGTTGGCCGACGACCTTAATAAACCAGAGGATGCTGAAGAACTAAGTAACTTTATCAGGACGATTATTAAAGGTGGCGATAGATCAATGATAGACCTTTGCAAACTTGCAGAAAAAGCGTTTTATCATCCCGATACAAAAGGTAGCAACTCAATTAAAAAAGTACTGCCTGCAATTTTGAAAAGCTCAAAGAAACTTCAACAAATATACTCACAACCGGTTTATGGAGCGTCTGATGGCATTCAGAGCATTAACTTTGCTGCTACAGGAGGCTTTTCTTGGTTACAAATAAGGGACGGTAAAATTGATGACCCTTACAATATATTAAAAGAGTATGCACAAGACATGTTACCTGAACTAGTTGTGGATGACGAAGAAGGCAACTTAAGCGTAATTGCAGCAGGTGGTGGTGCTTTGACAGCTTATGCTCGCTTGCAATTTGAGGATTTAGATACAGAAGCTAGGGGACGAATTAAAGCAGCATTATTACGATACTGTGAACTTGATACTTTAGCCATGGTAATGGTTTTACAGGGCTGGCAAGATGCGTTAGAAAATGAATGAATCTCAAGATAAATTAGTGATCGCAATATCGTCAAGAGCGCTATTTGACTTAATTGAAAGTCATCAAGTCTATGAAGGTCTTGGTGTAGAAGCCTATTGTAAGTATCAAATTGATAGGGAGGATCAGCCTCTATCTCCGGGTGTCGCTTTTGATCTAGTTAAAAAGCTTTTGGCATTAAATAATCCAGAAAAATCCAATCCGAGAATTGAAGTCATATTGCTATCAAGAAATAGTGCCGATACAGGATTAAGAGTGTTCAACTCTATTAACCATCACGATCTAAAAATTACACGCGCAGCATTTACAAGTGGATCTAGTACACATCCATACCTATCCGCATTTGGAGCTCACTTATTCCTATCTGCTGATGCCGATGACGTAAAGTTGGCCCTAGAAGCTGGAGATGCTGCCGCAACAATTTTACCAAGCGCAAAGAAAGCTCAGAATACATCTCAAGTACGTATAGCATTTGACGGTGATGCAGTACTTTTTTCTGATGAAGCTGAAAGAGTTTTTCAGGAAAAAGGTCTTAATGCATTTGAAGAAAGTGAAAAGAAATCAGCGAAAACACCCTTATCAGGCGGCCCCTTTAAAAAATTCTTGCAAATGCTGCACCAAATTCAATCTGAATTTCCAGCAGATAAATCTCCAATAAGAACTGCGTTGATTACTGCAAGAGCAGCCCCTGCACATGAGCGAGCAATTAGAACCCTTCGTGACTGGGGAGTAAGGGTTGATGAAGTTTCTTTTTTAGGCGGGATGAAAAAAGGTCCATTTCTAGAAGCTTTTGGAGCAGATATTTTCTTTGACGATCAACATGCTCATTGTGAATCTGCAAGACAATATGTCGCAACTGGACATGTGCCTAATGGAATAAAAAATATATAAAAAGGATTAAAAATGAAATGGGATTATAAAAAAGATCCTCCAGAAGCATGGTATGTAGAAGATGGCGATTGGATCCCTGTTGATCCTAAGCTAGTTTTGAAATGTCCTTCATGCTCTAAATGGTATGTTGATGACCCACTTCAACACAAAACTCATTGCAGTCCAGGGTGCAAATTAAGAAGCTTGGAAAAGTAAAGTTTAATAAGCGAGCTTCTCTGCGCTAAGCATTGGGGTAATTTTGGAGTAGTGGCGCTCAATCATGCTAATTGATGTTCCCATTTGCTTGGCTAGGGTGTGGATATCAACACCCTCACTTAACGCGAAAGTCGCATAGGTATGACGTAAGCTATATAAAGACCTGAACTTCCCTGCCATATCTTTTCGAAGTCCTGAGGAGTTCATCAAGTTTCTAAATACGCTTTCAAAGCTTCTTGGTTTGTGACCTTCATGTGTTACAAAGATTGGCTTGTCTAATCTGGCGGCAATGACTTCATCTAAGTTTTGATACGGCAGTTTTTGAATTTGGATGAGTCTATTCAATGTGTCAATTACAGCAGGCCTAGCAATCAAATAACGTGGACCTGTTTTGCCAGACACCCATATCCTCAAGTACCGCTTTTCTCCAATCCAGTGCCACTGAAAATGTAGCCATCTCAACGGTAGTGACTCAGTGCCTTGCCTAATCCCTGTGTAAAGTAAGAATTCGACATAGCATCTACATAGCTTCCTGAAGTCACTAAAGATGGGCATAAATCCACCTTTCTCCCACTCAGGCATAAACGATAAAAGCTGTTCAATTTCTTCTTTATTGAAGGCAGGCCGAGGACTACCTTTTTCGCCTACAGCACTTAATATAGGAACGGGCTTATTGTCGTGAATATAGCCTTGCTGACGAGCTGTTTTAATCACTCGATTGTATGCGCTAGCATGATTGCGAAGGGTGCTGCCTTTAGGCTCTCTTGGCATTTGTGTTAAACGCCATGCCTCAAAGTCGTTAATATCTTTGGCAGTAATGGCACTTACTTCTATTGCTCCAAAGAACGGCACCAGATACTTTCTGAGCACTATTTCATAGTCGTTATAGGTCTTTTTCCATTTCCTAGCGGCTTTGGTTTGCTCCATTTCATTCACGACATCTCTGGCTATTTGGCCGAAAGTTCTTGTGCTTAAAGATAAGTCGTTACTGATGTTGATCTTAGCTGTTTCATAAATAATCGCTGCTTGCGATTTAGCGGCATCAACATTATTTTTTCCAGTAGATGCTTGGTGCCACTGACCAGTAGGTAATTTAAAACGACATTGCCATTGATGAGAATCTGGTCGTTTAAAGAGGGTGATTTTGCCATCATGAAATTTGATGGTTTGCGGAATTGATAAAGAATTGGTTTGAAATAAGCTGTTTAAGTTTTGCATTTTAAGCGTCGTGTTACGCGACGCTTAATTATGTTTTCTGATTAGGAAAAGAGCGATCGAAAAATTAACGATCTTCTTCTAGCATTCTTTCGTTTTTGGTTTTAATTCTTTTAGTTGAATTCGATGGCGACAGAATTTTACCGTAGTCTTTTTTATTCTTTTCTTCCTGAACTAATAAATCCCAAGTTCTTTTAGCGTAAAGATCTTGCTGCTTTTTGATTGTGAAATAATCAAACTTCAATCCGCTTTTAATTGGCTCTAAGCTGGGGAATGTTCCTCTGGCGGCATTCTCAGCAATACATAAGGCATCACTTAGATGCTTACTGGCTAAGATGCTCAAATAGGTTCTTGTTTCTAAGTTCGCAGATGTCTTTTTACTGTTCAGCCTGATCTCTTTGGTCTTGGTTGAATTAATCCCAATATATTTCGCCAACTTCCATAACTGTTCTTTTTTAATTTTGTTCTGAAAGAACTCGGCTTTAGCTAATACCAACTGATATCGATTATGAAGTGATGTCACTCTGATCTTGTTCACTTCAAATTGAATCTTGCTCGATGGTGTTTTCTTGTTTCGACTATCTAGTTTTGCCAATAACTCCATAAAGTCATCTAACAACTCTTGTTTAGGTTTGTTTGGATCAATGCTGATCAAAATACGATCTTTGGTGTTCTTGTCAGCAAACAAATCTTTGCCAGTTTGTTCCCACCACTTAATAAAGTGTGTCGAGTAAATATCCCCAAACTTTTTATATAAGGCTAAGACCTGATCAAAGTCCTTTGGCAGTTCGCTTTCTGGAATGATTTCATTCAAATGGACGTGTCGATGCGCAAGCCAATAGCTCGGACTTATCATCAAGTAATAAAACATGTACTCATGTTTGTAATTTGCATTACCTGATGCTTGACGCCATCCAGAGCCGAATCCCAGTATATTTTTCATATAAAAATATTATACCAAATATAAACATCATTATTTTACATAAATTACGTACCTCCAAATTTTTAGGAAAATGTTCGACATGTTGATTGATACACAAAACAAATTGATCGACATGCAGTTCATTTTTTATTAATTGGCTAGACGCCAGAAAGGCAGTACATCATGGTTAAAACATTTACTCCAGCGGCTACTAACGTAGCTTTTTCTAACGAAGCGGTAGCAACACTTGATGCTTTACGTGCTCGTCGTATTACTTGGGAAGCAACGGATTACAAAAAAGCAAACGAAGGTCTTTACGACTTGTTGGCTCAATGTAAAAAATTGTTTGATGAAAAGTTTGTTAAAGCTTCAGATGATGATCGCAAAACATTGCGATTGGACTTGGAAACTAAGCTAAAAGCAGATGGCTTAAAAGTACAGCGTAACACGACAACACTCACTATGTTTGTACGTTTTGTGTTTGGCAATGATCGTAAACGTGCTCACGCATATACATACGTTCTTAAAGCAGCCATCTCACACAACGTAACAGCTGAGAACTTAGCTACTTATATTACGGATGAGGGCGGCATTGAAGAAATTAAACGCAAGATGGTAGTGAAAGAAGAAACACTCCAAAAACGTGCTGAGCTTGCTAAGGCACAAGAGGCAGTTGTTGCTGATTTAGAAGTAGCGAAGATTAAACCGCTTGCTACTGTAAAACTAGGCAACATTAAAGGTGACTACGCTGTATTGGTTGCTAAACCTAATGTGAATGGTGACACAGACATCATTGGTGTATTAGGCGAAGTCAATGAAGCGCTTTACAAGGCTTTGTTGAAAAAACTAGCTAAACAACACGTAGAAGCAGAAGCTGAAAAAACAGTAATGGCAACTGAGGTGAATGATTTGCTAGATGTGCCTAACAATGACACTACATTAGTGGAACAACTCGCCGCTTAATTAAGCAAACAAGGGGCACGTTCTGTGCCCCTTTTATATTCATTTTTTGGAGAAACATGATGAAGTGTGAAGAAAAGTACGCACCTCAAAATCTAAATGAGGTGCTTTATCCAAGTGTTGCTGTTGAGCGACGCATTATGGCTTACGCCACTAAACAGCTAGAAGGTCATATTTTGCTACATGGACCTAACGGCACTAGCAAAACAACAGTAGCAAATTTACTTCCATACGCAATTGATGGCAAAGATGCGATTGTTGAAGACAAGCATTTTGAGGAAATTTTAGGGCAGAAAAACTTAAAAGATTACTTACGTAATGCTTGCGCTTGGAATCGTCTTACGCAAGGGAAGTTCTATTTGGTCTTTCACGAATTTGATAACAACAGCTCGAAGCTAGACAAGCTATGGACTGCGATGGATGACTTGGGGGATATGTTGATGGTCATCATTACAACAAATGAGCCAATGAACATACACAAAAGCGTTCGCTCTCGCTGTGACTTGATTAACTTTCCTGCCGTTACGGTCAACGCATTCTTGCCACGTGCCCAACAAATCTTAAAAGCGGAAGGGCTGGTCTTGCCTGATACACAAGTTGAGAACATCTTAGAGCAGTGGGAGCAATTCGGCGATTTGCGAAAGTATTTGCGCTGCATGGATGAGTTGTTATTTTTGAAGAACAGCGGATTACCAATCCCCTATGCATCTTCACAAAAAAAGCCAGCATTAACGGTACTTACAACACCATAACAACTTTAAATAACAAGCGTCGCGTAACGCGACGCTTTTATCAACAAATTAACGAGGTAAATAAAATGTCAAAACAATTTGTACCAAAACTTTATGTATTTTCAAAAAAGCGCATTGATGCTATTTCAAATATTTTGGATGAAAAGGATTTAGAATTCCATGACCTTGAAGATGAGGGTTATTCTGAAAGTTACAGCAAAACTTTTTCAAATCTTTTGTTAGACTCTTATTTTGAGTTTAATTATCTAGAAATCATTAATAACTATGAAGAAAAGCATTTGTCATTAATCTTACTAGCGATCGATGACGCTATTGTTTTTAAGGTTGAGAATGAAGATCAAGAAGAATTTATCGAAGAGTTAGACTCAGTTGCTGAAGATCTTGAAGATCATTACTACTTCAGAGCTGAAGCATCTGAGGCTCTTGATAAGGTACTTTGGAATTTTGAAAAAGTACTTCAGCCTCAGAAATATCATGCACTTCAGACAGAAGCACATGGCACATCAAAAACGAATGATGAAGTAATCGAAAGCCTGAAAGATTTTTTCAAGGAGTTTTTGTTATTCAAGAAGTTGAACTACTAAATCAACTCCACAGCATTTCGCTTTATATCATCATTGGTGTCAATGTATTGTTGGGTTACAGCAATACTTTTATGTCCCGCCAAACTCGCTAACACTCGGACCCCAACTCCTTTGTTAGCGAGGTTGGTAATAAATGTCCTTCTTCCCGAATGGCTGCTGGCGTTATTAATACCAGCTCGCTTATATGTCCAAAAGAACCACTGGCAAAGCGTGTTAGGGCTAAATCCAAGCCTGTCATTTGTGTGGAAGAATGGGATTTCCCTATTAGTTATCATGCGTGTTTTAAGATAATTCGCCCATTCTTCTTTAAGCTTTTGTGGAATAAACACAATGCGAGCTTGATTACCTTTAGTTTGCTCAGCACTTAAACGGATCTCGTTTTTAAATGTGCCGTCGTCATTCAATACATCACCCATCTTTAACTTAGAGATTTCGCCGCAACGCATGCCTGACCAAAAGCTGGTAAGAATAATTGCTCTATCCCTTAATGCGTATTTTCTAGTGCTTACGAAACGCAGAACTTGGTCTAACTCAGATTGCGTAAATGTTTTAGCTTGCGCCATTTTTTGTCACTCCTAATAAAGAAAATATTAAATACAGCTTATTTTCTTATTTAGCTCTGGACAACCGAAACTGGCACTAGCAAAGAAGTATTAAAAATCAATTGGTTATGTTTTTGGTAAAGAAAAGTGTAGTTTTCTTTATCTGATTTATTGTTTACAAGCTATTCTTTAAAACTATTGTTGGTCAATCCTTATAATTTCATTTTCACTAAGATTGTAAAGTTTGTATACCATTTGATTTAACTCAACTTCAAGTAAATTGAAATCTTGATTACTTTCTTTGGCGTCTATTATTGCCTGCACTTTTATAGCAAACTCCTTTTGCACTTCTTTACTTGGTATATAAAATGGAATTTTGATGAATTGATTTTTATCAATCTGTAATAGATCTCCAGTATGCTTCAAACGTTGATGCATGTAGAAAAACATTAACTTCGAGTTCAATAATGCTGCAATATATTTAAGGTTTACTTGATCAGATTTGACGAAAAATAAATTTCTCGTTCCATATAGAGGCTCTGATGTAACTGTGAAGTTACACTCATAAGTTCTAGATGCAAATACCAAACGCTCACCACCTACAAAAAAACGTTCATCACGTTCTCTGTGTAAATAGAAGTATGGTTTATTTGGTGTTCCATAACGATTTTTTGCATCTACAAGCTTATTTTTATTTGGCTCAAAAAAAGCTTCAATATTAGGATAGTCAGATATTACTTTATCGGAAAAATTCTTAGCTGATGTATAAAGAATATATTGTTTAGTTTTAGATGTTGTCCAACGTTCAGTATTAGTATGTATCATTTTTATAAATGACTTTTCTTGATCTGTAAATTTTATTACGTCTTCTTCTTCTATAATAAATGCATCGTCTGGACCACCAATAATACCCTGTGCAATATCCTCAGCCTCATTAAAATCGAAATTCTTTAATGCCTCAATTTTAATTAAAATTTCCTCGTCTCCTGAGTCAGAAAAAGTTAGATTAGCTAATTCATCATATTTTTTAGGGATCAATTTTTGTATGACTTTAATATTTTCATCACTAACATCCGACATCATTAATTTGGAAATATCTCCATTATCTAAACTCGATGTGATCTTTTTGTAAAAAATATTATGATCAGTATTTTCAATAGTTTTTTTAATTAAAAAAACCATAGTTTGTTGGTTTGCTTCATCAAAAACCATATTTATGCCGAAATCAATAATGTTTAAAATTTCACTTTCTGCATATATTATCTTCCGCATATTTGATGCAGATTGGCTTTCCAGCCATTGGTTTTTAGCGATAAAAGATACAAGGCCATTTGTTTTCACAATTTGAATAGCCTGATCAGTAAACAAATGCCATAGATCAGTTTTACCCTGATAGCATGGCTTTTCGTGCAAACCATCAAAAGCCGCCTTATTTTTGTCTTCTTTAATATAAGGTGGATTGCCAATAATTACATCAAATCCTACAAAATCACCCTCTGCATTGAGCACCTCAGGGAATTCAATGCGCCATTCAAAAGCACTTTGATAAATTTTACCGCTTTCAATTTCTTCCAACTTTTGGAACGCGTTAACTACCTGTTGAAGCTTTTTATTTTTAACTTTCTCATCAACAATATTTGCAAACATTCCTATAGTTGCGCGTGGCACCTTCAAATTAAATGCTATAAATGCAAGTTCTTTACTCAACCCATCAAAATCGTAAGTCTGTACATATTCACGTAAACTTTTTTGAAAATATTGGGTTTTTTCGTTTTTCTCTTTTAAGCTGACTTCAAATTTTTGTTTTATAGAAATAATTGACTGCATTACTGCATGTTTACTGCCAATATTTTCTTTATAGTTTTTTACTTGAGCTTTGTAATTTTGAATTTCGGATTGAATGTTTTTATTATTAAGCTCATCTTTTAGACCATATCGACTAATGAGGCTATTGCCACACTTAATATTAATATCAATGTTAGGCAGTGTGTCTAGTTGACCATCTTCTTTGTAATAAGAATTTTTTAGTAATTCTATCCATAAACGTAAACGACAAATATTTACAGAATTAGGATTAATATCCACACCAAACAAACAGTTTTCTATTAGTGACTGTTTCTCTTTAAATAATGTTTTTTGGATACGTGTTTTTTCAACACTTCCTTTTTTATATTCGAACTCTTCACCTTCATCACTAATAATTATAAGTTCATCATTTTCTATTTGAATTGAGTGTTTAATTCGATCTCCAGATTCATCGACCAAAACACGTAATCTACTTTTTATACGGATTAACTCATTAAGAGCCGAAACTAAAAAGTGTCCACTTCCCACTGCGGGATCGCAGATTTTAATATCGTTAATAATACTGTTTGCTTCAACAATTGAAGGGTCTTTGTTATATACATCTGCAAGTGTTCTACAATCCCATCCTTTTACTTGATTGAATTTATCAATAATACTTTTCTCTATAGTTTCACGCGCCATATACATAGTAATAAAACTAGGCGTGTAAAAACTACCATCTTTATATCCATTAATTTTTTCAAATATCAAACCAAGTACAGATGCACTAATGAGGGTTTTACTACTATTTGATAGTTCAGCATCATTATCATTAGCAAAATTATAGGCGTCCAAAAAATCGAGTAGATAAGTAAGTAAATTAACACTACCTGTTTTGCGCTGGTTATTTTCATTTTTTACTACCGTTCGAACATAGTAATCAACACTTAAGCCATCTGTAAGATTAGAGATCTTTACAGACTGCTCTTCTGGATGTAATTCGAATAAAGAGCTATTTAGATAGGGAATATGGTTAAATTCATTGAACTTTCTGGATTCGATTGGTTTAGCTAACACTTCAAAAAATAGAGTTTCTAAATCGTCATACTCTGAAATTTTGCTTGATACCAAGAATTTAGTATTTTTATCATTAGTCCATTTGACTATTTGGGATTCTAGTAACTTAAGGAAAAGAATACGATTTACCCAAATAATTATTAACTTAATAACATCCTCAAATGCTGGCTCTTTGCCTCTGCTATATATACTTAACTTATTTGCTATGTTTTCATATAAAGAACCATTCTGAGGCTTTGTTGATCGCCCAATTATTTTTTTACCTTCTTTTTTGGCTTCCTCTAAGCCTAAAATATAGAGTAGCTCGTTATAAAACTCTTTATTAAGACTGTTTGCGTCATTTGGGTTAAATAACTTAGTTAAACAGTCAGGACTGAGCAGTTTATAGATTGCGGTTAACTCTTTATCATTAGCTTTAGCTTTTATGTTGAAGTGCGCGCATTCAATTTCTTCTAGTTCCATCAAGTTCTTTTTAAGGTTTGGTATCTCTAATTCTAAGTCTTTATAAAACTCTGCAGTATTGTCACCTAAAGTTGATTGGCTTGTATGTGCCTCATATATTTTTTTAATTCTTGGGTTACGCCAAAATAAACGATCAAAATCTTTGGCATCAAATACAAACCAATTAAAGAAATCAGTGATTACAATATGAAAGAGTGTTTTATTATTTTTAGCTCTTTCGTTCATAAAATAGTAAATTGCCTGCTGAAAAGCTTTTTTATTAATACCACCTTCAGCAATCATATCGTTGCTATTAGGCCTTTTCACTTCAAAGATAACCGTTGGCAGGTTGCCTTGCATTACAGCCAAATCAATACTTATTTGCCCTTTTTGACTGTAGTTTTCACTTTTATAGCCTAAACTATCAACGAATGGTTTAAGGACATTAGTAACTATATTAGGCTCTGTTTGGCCGCCTTTTAATTGAGTATCTAATGCATCTTGATACAACTTAAAGTTGAGTTTGAATTTATTAAAACTTTTTTCATCCACACTTTTACGTGAAAGAAGAGGGTTAATAAAGTTTCTTGGTTTAAGAGTGATTAACTTCATGCTTCAAACCTTAGGATGATTACTAACTTATTTTACATTACTGTTAATCAATTTATTAGATAAAATCCCTACAGTTTGAAACAGACGTCATTTCACTTTATAAGTTGATTTTTAAATAGCTTTATTTAGTTGCAGCTGTCCAGCTCTTATCTTTTGTCTAGCCTTCTCAGCTTTTACAGCCTGCTGTGCTCGCTTAGCTTGATCTTTCATTGATTTGATTCTGGCCTGATCTGGTGTTAGTGGCTTCTTAATCGCACTAGCGAACTCATAAAAACGCATAATAGTTATCCAATTTTAGTTGGTGCAAATGGCACATTACTGCGCCCAAATTGATAATGAGCTATCAAGCGAGCATGAAGATCATTGTCGGCAAAGATAAGTGTCTTTACCAATGTTCCATTTATTCTCGCTTGTACTTGATATCGATACATATAACTATTTATCAAACATAAGCGTCGTGTTACGCGACGCTTATGTTTTTATATTGTCCTTCGCTAGTGCTGAAAGCCAGCTCTTAAGTTAGTACGCGCTGTTTCAATCTGGCTATCTAGTTCTCCACTTTCAACCGCAACCTTAATTGTCTCTAATGCCTTGATTAAGTCCTGCGGACTATCAACTTCAACGCTAGGTTTTCCTTTTGCTAGCTCTAATACGCTAGTGCCGTACTTGATAGAAATACACACTTTTCCATTAGCTGAAATAAACCACCAAGGCCTAATCCGTTTAGGTACTTCTACTTGTTTTCGCAATCCTGTTTCTTGATCTTTAAATGATCGGTATTTCTTAACCACAAACTCTGTACCCTCAATTTGGCTTTTAGCTAATTGGATCTGTTCCCATAAGCGATGCGATAGTTTGTTTCTGCGCTGCTGAACTGGTGCTATGTGTTGTGGTTTAGTGTCTGCGACTAACTTCAAATTACCTAATGTGCTCATTTGTTTCTCCTGTTTATTGAATGGGCACTCAGTAAGTTAATGTCAGATTCACCAGATGGACAACCGATTTCTTATGGTCTTTTCGTTTTGACTCATTTTTCACCAGTTTTAAGTGGGTTTTCTTATACAGGCATAAATACTTTTGCGAGTTGCTTGGTTACAAAGTTAGGTCGCAGAAGAAATAAAAGAAGTTGCTAATGAGTTAAGTTGCTAATGAGTTAAGTTACTAGCAGTTACAAATGAGTAACTCTGACTTTAGCAACACAACACAGCAACTTCTTTTTCTCTTGTCTCTTGCGACTTAACTCGAAGCAACGATCTTTTGATCTGACTCCTTTTGTAACCAGTACAACCTCGCAACTTAAGAAAAAGGAAAAAAGAAAATGATTGAAAGAGAAATAGCAGTAAGAGGTTTTATGAATGAGAAATTCAACACGACGTTTGGCAAGAATCAATTCCGCAGAGCATTCTTCAATGGCTCAGTGGAATTAAGAAATCCCAGCAGTAAATATCTAGTGGACTACTATCAATATGCCGTTTGGGAAGCATCAGCCAAAAGCGATGAACAGATGAGGATAATTCGAAAATTACGTGGTTCAGGCTTCCCTGAAAATGATGACTTATTGTTTAGTTGGCTGGTGCGTTATGACCCACTGACCAAATCAAAAACTAAAGTCGATGGATATTCAATTTACGCACCAAGCACCAGTGAGCTTTATATGTCGATCAATGATCCCGATAATCAAACTGTTGAGGAGTGGACACTGGATGTTCATCTTTGTCGAAACATAGGTGCTCACAAACCTGTGTTTATTGCTACGAACGTAGACTTAAATTAGCTTAAGTTGGTGCCTTAGACTTGCGTTAGGGCATCAAAAAGCTGAGATCTTTTAAAGTTAAGCGTCGCGTTACACGAAGCTTAACTTTTATCAATCTGGTTATTAATTCGCATTAAGTCTAGAATTACCCAATATCCTTCTTTGGTGAAATGGTAATGAAAAAATATTTTCGAGTAATGCTGGGCAAAAAAAGCATTCATGCAGCAGAAGGGTTTGCTGATAACTTTATCGGTACTAACTTTGAAATTGATGAGAACCTTGCGAGCAAGCTCCCCGATGAATGGCGTGAGTTTAATAAAGACTATATCCCTAAATTCCTAAAAGTACATCCTGATAAATCAAAAGTTGCTGCTGGCTTAGCTTGCGGTTTCTTGTGGACAGTATCTAAAGGTATTCAAAAGGGTGATATCGTCCTCTGCCCTGATGGAAGTGGTCATTATCATATCGGTGAAGTCACTGGCGATTACTATCATGCCCCTGGTCAAATCCTTCAACATAGGCGACCTGTTCATTGGTTTGAAAAGACCATAGCTCGCCAAGATATGAGTGAGGCTTTAAGAAATTCAACAGGCTCGATTGGCACAGTTAGTGATATTACAAAATACTCTGAGGAACTTGAACGGTTGGTTGGTGGTGAAACTAAACCAACCCTAATATCAACAGATGAAACTATTGAAGATGTCACAACCTTCGCATTAGAAAAGCACTTGGAAGATTTTCTTGTTTCTAACTGGAAGCAAACTGAGCTTGGCAAACATTATGAAATCTTTGAAGAAGATGGAGAGATAGTTGGGCAACAATATCCAACTGACACAGGCCCTATCGATGTACTTGCTATCAGCAAAGATAAGAAAGAGATATTAATCGTTGAGCTAAAAAAAGGTCGTGCTAGTGATTCGGTAGTTGGTCAGATTCAGCGCTACATGGGATACGTATTACAAGAGCTTGCTGAGCCACATCAGAAAGTTAAAGGAATTATTATTGCTTTGGAGGACGATCAACGTATTCGTCGCGCTTTAGCTGTAGCTCAAAATATTGAGTTCTATCGTTATCAGGTTAGTTTCAAATTAGAGAAAGCCTGAGTTTTTAAATGTAATAAAAATTCTTCCTAGATTTCGGAGGCTTAGTGGAAGCGATCAAAGCATTATGGATTTTGGGATGTATTGTGACTTGGATAACAACTATATTCTTCATGATGAAATTCAATGGATTAGAGGTTAAAAATGGTAAGCGGGATCATGCTTTTACTATATTTTTTCTTGGAGTGTTAGTACTTTTGCCAATCTTACTTTTTTTATGGCCATTAGGGATTAAAGACATCGTAAAATTAAAAAGAGATTGCAGGAAATACGAGCAAAACAAATGAAGTAGTCGCAACCTTGTACAAGCGTCGTGTTATGCGACGCTTCATTTTAAACGTTTAGATTGCTTTATGGCATTTGTTAAGATTATGGTTTAATCTCAAGATGATGATGACGATAGACATCAATTTCGATTTTAGAACTGATACCCCACCTGGCAAAGATCCTGATGCACTAAGTCCAACGCTTCGCGCTTATCACAAACTTCTTTGGAGTAAACCACTACCAAATGGAGTGTATTTCGGCTTAGATGACACTAAGTACAATGTTTATCTTCATCATAAGTCGGATTTAGGTGAGTTTTTCTTATCCAGCGATTCCGCTATTCATACCTTTAGCCGCTGGAAAAACATGGCGCACATTATTAACCAAATCAATGAGGATGAGATTGAGGCATTCAGAAGTCTTAGTTACACGATGGGCGGTATGATAATTTTCCCTGCTAACCGTGTGGATGGAAAAAGTACCATTAATGGGGCTAGAGGCCTTAATCACTTAATTAAGGATCGAATTGATCTGACTTTGGAATGTATTAGACGCTATTACAACAATGAGATTAGTCCATTAACTGAAGTACTGACCCGTTATGCTGACTTCTTTAGATTGTTTGGCGATTTTAAAGGGTACGTTGAATTTTTTCTTTTGCAGGACTTAGTATCTGAAGATTTCTTGGAAATTAAATTCTTTAGACATTTTGAGGATTTCAAAACACCAGCCGTCCCTAAAACTTTAGAAGATTATCTATCGTATAAAGACCGAGCCATAAAGTTTGTTAATAATCGTAACCAACGAATTCTCAATAGCGTCGCGTAACACGACGCTTATGAGATTGTTGTTTTAAACAACATCAGCATGATCAGCCAGTATCGAACAGAGGTAGAAACAGCGCCAATAGCATCCCCACTTCTAGGATAGTCAAAATCCGCAGACTTATTACAGTGGATGTATTGTAAGAAATTCTAGACGTAAAAAAACGACTTAGAGTTAACTTAAGTCGTTGATTTTATTGGTGGCCGAGACTGGAATCGAACCAGTGACACGCGGATTTTCAACGCTATAAGTGATTGTATTTAAACAGTTATTTCATTGTTTTAATCCTGCCATATTTTCTCTGTGATTTACGCATCGATTTGATTGGCTTCGATTGGAATCAATTAGCATTGGTTATTTGTCGACAGATGGTATTCAGGAGTAAAAGCGTCGTGTAACGGGACGCAATATTTGTGAAGAGGGTGTCCTAGATTTTGTGTAAACGTCGGTTGATTACTGCTGAGGCATCCGCTCCTCAAACTGAATAGTAAACCTATTTAAGGCAGGTTTCCAATCACGCAGTGGCATCGTCCATTTCTTGCTGATATTCATCA
>Ga0172372_10005361_pt1 | contig 17843 bp, 15 predicted proteins | sample LakKiv5m_2_FD_114544 | JGI IMG/M metagenome (GOLD analysis project Ga0172372, IMG submission 114544) | Freshwater microbial communities from Kabuno Bay, South-Kivu, Congo - kab_092012_9.5m | ecosystem: Environmental > Aquatic > Freshwater > Lake | place: Democratic Republic of the Congo...
AAAACGAGGAACTGAGTCAGGCCGAGGATCGGAAACTTCTGATCCAGCTCGGGATCGCAGGAGCTGCGGCAGGTAATATCATGCTGCTTGCAGTCGCCCTGTATGCGGGCGCGGACGGCGCATTCGCCGAGCAATTCAAGTGGCTGAGTTTTCTGCTGAGCATCCCCGTGATGGCCTACAGCGCCCTGCCGTTTTACCTGTCGACCTTGAACGCACTGAAGGCACGTCAGCTCTCGATTGATATACCTGTGGCTCTGGGGCTCCAGATCTCGTTCTGGGTCAGTGTCGCCAATCTCCTCCGTGGAAACGAGCTCATCTATTTTGACTCGGTCACGGCACTCGTGTTTCTGCTCCTCTCGAGTCGCTACCTGCTCAGGCGTGTGCAGCGGACCAGTCTGAATGCCCGGAATCTCGCGCACTTTCTGATGCCTGCGACAGCGCGAAAACGGTTGGAAACGGGCTTGTTCGCTGAGGTCTCCCTGAATGAAGTCATCATGGGTGACATTCTGGAAATCCTCCCTGGAGATCTCATCCCGGCGGACGGCGAAATCATCGAAGGAAAAAGCTCCATCAACGCATCCCTGCTCACCGGCGAATCTCGCCCCGAGTCCGTGGAGAGCGGAGCACAGGTTTTTGGCGGCACTCAAAATGGAGAGGGACGTCTCCTGTTGCGTGTTGCCGGTACCGGCAACCAGTCACGTGTCGGAAAAATTCTGGAGTCGATGGAATCCACGATCCGATCGAGGGCTCCCATTGTCGCGTTTTCGGATCGTGTGTCGCGCGCGTTCATCGGAGTGACACTGACTCTTCTGCCATTGATATTCATCGGAGGACTGGCGGCAGGCTGGCAAGAGGCGCTGGACCGCGCGCTTGCAGTGGCGCTGGTCACCTGTCCTTGCGCCTTTGCTCTTGCGACGCCACTGAGCTTTGCAGCTTCGCTGGGCAAGGCCGCAAAGGCCGGAGTGCTTGTCAAGGGTGCGGAAATCCTGGAGCGCCTGAGCAGGGTGCAAAATCTCTACTTCGATAAAACCGGCACCCTTACCGAAGGTCGATATCAAGTCCTCGAATGGCGGACACAAACTCCCTTGAAATGGGATCCAGCCCCCATGATTGTCGCTCTTGAGGCCAACTCCCGTCACCCGATCGCACGAGCCCTGCGTTTGCACTTTGCGAATCCCGATCAGATACTCCCTACCCTTGCCAATCATCGCGAAATCCCAGGTCGCGGAGTCGAGGCCCAATGGAATGGCAGGATCTATGCCCTTGGGCCCGTGGAAAACACGCAGATGAGCACGGCGCCTCAATTGACGGAACTTGCACTGACCCAAGTGGGCCTCTACGAAGACGGAAAACTCATAGGCGTTGCAAGACTGGGCGATCCCATCCGGACGGAGTCCGCCCAAGTAATATCTGAAATCAAAAGACTTGGCGTCTCTCCCGGAATACTCTCCGGGGACTCCAAGCTCGCAGTCGACCGTGTGGCAAAAGCAGTTTCGCTTCCCAGCGACCGCGTCATCGACTCGGCGACTCCGGAGCTCAAGAAGGCCGAAATCGAGAAACAACCCGAGTCCATCATGGTGGGCGACGGCGCAAACGATGCGATTGCACTGGCTGCAGCATCGGTCGGGATCGCCGTGCAGGGCGGTCTCGAAGCAAGCGTGCGCGCGTCTGATATCTACTTGTCACGTCCCGGACTCAAACAGATCCCCCTGCTCATCGAGCTCGGACGGGAAACTCTGAAAGTGGTCCGCAGAAACTTTGCGGTTTCCCTGGGTTACAATGCCGTCGCCGCAACAGCCGCCGCACTTGGCAAGATCGATCCCCTGTTCGCCGCGATTCTCATGCCTCTGAGTGCGACAGCGGTATTCGTATCCGCCAACGCCGGAACCCGCCGCATGCGCGCGGTACTCAAGGAGATGGCGGCATGAAGATCATCCACCTGATGGTCCCGATGGCCTTGATGATGGGCGCAGGATTTCTGGGCGCATTCATCTGGTTTGTCCGCAAGGGGCAATTCGACGACTTGGAAACCCCGGCTCACCGGATTCTTTTGGAAGAAGAAAAATGATCACCGTAACGAGGAGGAAAAAACAACCATGAGCACAATCAACACCCAGCCTGCATTGCAGGGGGAAATGGAACATTTCCGGTATGACGACGGGATCGTTAAAAAATTCCTCGTCATGTCGATGATCTTTGCGTTAGTCGCATTTTTGGTGGGCGTGCTGATTGCGTTTCAGCTCTCCGACTGGCGCCTCAATTTCAACACTTCCTTCCTCACATTTGGACGACTCCGACCGCTGCACACCAATGCCGCCATCTTTGCCTTTGCAGGCAATGCGATCTTTGCCGGTATCTACTACTCAACGCAGCGCCTGCTCAAAACTCGGATGTTCTCGGATACTTTGAGCAACATCCACTTTTGGGGCTGGCAGCTGATCATCGTAGCCGCCGCAGTGACGCTCCCCCTTGGCGTCAGCGTCGCCAAGGAATACGCGGAACTCGAATGGCCGATCGACCTCGCCATCACGCTGGTCTGGGTGGTTTTTGCGGTCAACTTCTTCGGTACGATCCACAAGCGCCGTGAGAAGCACATGTATGTTGCGATCTGGTTCTATATCGCAACCATCCTGACGGTGGCGCTCCTTCACGTTGTCAATTCCATCAATCTTCCCGTCAGTCTCTGGAAGAGCTACCCAGTATTTGCAAGCGCTCAGGATGCGCTCGTGCAATGGTGGTACGGCCACAATGCCGTAGCCTTCTTCCTCACCACGCCTTTCCTCGGCCTCATGTACTACTACCTGCCCAAAGCGGCCAATCGACCGGTCTATAGCTATCGGCTGTCGATCGTTCATTTCTGGTCGCTCGTGTTTATCTATATCTGGGCCGGCCCCCACCACTTGCTTTACACCGCACTGCCGGACTGGGCGCAGACTCTGGGGATGATTTTCTCGGTCATGTTGATCGCACCCAGCTGGGGTGGCATGATCAACGGCCTGCTCACCCTGCGCGGCGCGTGGGACAAGGTGAGGGTGGATCCGATCCTCAAAATGTTCGTTGCGGGCCTGACGTTCTACGGAATGGCAACATTCGAAGGCCCGATGATGTCGATCAAATCCGTCAATCTGCTTGCTCACTACACGGACTGGATCATCGGCCACGTCCATGGCGGTACCCTCGGCTGGAACGGATTCATGAGCTTTGCCATGTTCTACTGGCTGGTTCCGAAACTCTGGCGAACCAATCTTTACAGCGTCCGCCTGGCCAACTGGCACTTCTGGACAGGACTGCTTGGAACTCTGACCTATTATATCTCCATGGTGGTCGCCGGACTCACCCAGGGCCTCATGCTCCGGGCGATCGATGCCAGCGGCAAGCTCGTGTATCCAGACTTTGTCGAGACCGCCACCAAGATCGTCCCGCTCTACTGGGTCCGCGCCTTTGGCGGAACGCTCTACCTCGCAGGCTTCATCCTGATGATTTACAACATCTGGATGACGGTGCGCTCCGCGCCTGCAAAACAGCAGGACGAGGAAGCCCAAGCGCCGAAGCTCGTGGTTGGGGAATCGATCGTCAACACCTCGGTTGACAAACTCCACCGCAAGCTCGAAGGCATGGGATCACTCTTCGCGGAGCTGACCTTCATCGCGGTGCTCATCGGTGGCGCAATCGAAATTCTCCCGACGTTCTTTGTCGGTGAGATGGTCGAAGCCCATCCCGGCGTGACGCCCTACACAGCACTGCAACTGCAGGGCCGTGATATCTATGTCCGGGAGGGCTGCTACGTCTGTCACTCGCAGATGATCCGTCCGGTCGAGGCCGAGACCCTTCGCTACGGCGCTTATTCACGGTCGGAGGAGTCGGTGTATGACCGGCCTTTCCAGTGGGGATCCAAGCGCACCGGTCCGGACCTCGCGCGAGTGGGCGGAAAATACCCGGACCTCTGGCATTTCCGCCACATGCTCAATCCTCGTGACGTGGTGAACGGTTCGATCATGCCATCGTACCCATGGCTCTTCGAGAACAGGACTGACTTCAAAGTCCTGTCGAGGAAACTCGAAGTCATGACGCAACTGGGCGTGCCCTATACCGAAGCCCAAGTGAAATCGGCTGAAGCTGACGCCATGGCTGAAGCCCAAGCCCTTGCCGAAGGCCTCACCGAACAAGGCGCCCCCCCGAAAACTGCAGACAAGGAGATCATCCCGCTGATCGCCTACCTGCAAAAGCTGGGTGCTGACTTCCGTAAAGGAGGGATCAAGTAATGTTGTCTCAAACCGCATCCCAATTTCCGATGATCTGGCTCAGCTGCATCGCACTGCTCATGTTCTTCGGGCTGTACATGGGCATTCTCGCCTGGGTGCACCGCAAGGGCAGCTCCGAGATCTACGGCAGACTGGCCATGGCTCCGCTCTCGGGTTCCGAAGCGGACTCCATCAACCTCAAGAACTGAAACAAAGAGGCAACCATGAACGATATTAGAGACAACCATTCAGGCGAATACTCCCCGCCTCCCGGCACGGAAGTGCATGTCTACGATGGCATCGTCGAACATGACAACTTCCTGCCACGCTGGTGGCTGGGCATTCTCTACGGAACAATTTTGTTCGCGATCGGCTATTTTGCCTATTACATCATCGGTCCAGGGCCCACGCTTGTTCAGGAATATCAATCTGATATTGACCGCAGGCCAGTTCTGCTGGCTTCACAACCCAAGACGGCAGCATCAGGCGGAATGGATGACTCCACTCTGGCCGAGTGGGCCAAGGCTCCGGAGCATATCAATCAAGGAAAGGCCGTCTACGATGGCAAATGCTCCGTTTGCCACGGAACCGTCGGACAAGGCGGGATCGGCCCCAATCTGACGGATGACCACTGGATTCACGGGGTGAAGGCCTCAAAGATGGCGTCCGTCATCGCCAACGGGGTTTCCGACAAAGGCATGCCGCCGTGGGGCGCACTCCTCTCGGCCGAAGATCAAAAGTCGGTCGTGGCTTACGTCCGCTCCCTGCACGGCTCAAATCCGCCCAATCCCAAAGCTCCGCAAGGGGAGAAGGTTGCATTTGAATGAGCACGCGCGAGCTTCCCACCGATCATCTGGCAACGACCACCAAGGACGGTCACCGAGTCTATCTCTACCCGGCTGACGTCCGAGGCAGATTCAGAACGCTGAGGAATGCCCTCAATGTCATCCTGATTCTGATCTTTCTGACGTTGCCCTGGATCCGGATCGGTGGGAGGCCCGCGATTCTGCTCAACTTGCCCGCGCGGCAGTTCTCAATCCTTGGTGTGCAGTTCTGGGCGCATGATGTGCCCATGCTTTTCCTCGTGTTGGCGGGTGCAGTGCTCACGATCGCCTTTGTCACTGCGGTGTGGGGACGAGTCTGGTGCGGTTACGCATGCCCACAGAGCGTTTTTGTCGACGGGGTCTTCCGTAAAATAGAACGCTGGATCGAGGGAGACTCGGTGGCAAGAAAGCGCCTGGACGAGAGTCCATGGAACGCCGAGAAGGGATTCAAGAAGATTTCGAAATGGATCCTTTTTACGGTGGTTTCCGCGATCATCGGCCACAGCTTTCTCGCCTACTTCACAGGAACCGAGGCTATCGCGGAGATGATGCGCCACTCACCTGCCGAAAGCCCTGGAGCCTTTGGTGTGATGGCCTTCATCACCGGACTGATCCTCTTTGATTTTGGATGGTTCCGCGAACAGTTCTGCCTGATCGCCTGTCCGTATGGTCGCTTTCAATCAGTGCTCATGGACGATCGGTCCATGGTGGTTGGCTATGATGCCCGGAGAGGCGAGCCACGACGTGGAGCGACTGCAGCCGAAGGAAAGACTGGGGACTGCGTGAATTGCTACCGCTGTGTCGCCGTCTGTCCCACCGGAGTAGATATCAGACGCGGGACGCAGATGGAATGCATCGCCTGCACGGCATGCGTCGATGCCTGTGATGCAGTCATGGACAAGGTTGGAAAACCCAAAGGTCTGATCCGATACAAGTCCTATCTGGGAGATCTCGGTACTGTATCGCCATTCCGCCCGAGGGCTTTGATATACGCACTTTTGGCAACACTGGTGGGCGGGGGGCTGGCTTTCAATGTCAGCCGGCACAAAGCGCTATCCGCCGAGTTTGTGCGGGCTCTTGAGACTCCCTACCAAGTAGTACCCGGAACTGATGGCACAGAACTGGTCACCAACCATTTCAAACTCGATCTCAGAAACCAGGACTTCAGTCCGGCTCGTGTGGAGCTCAGTCTGAATGAGAATTCAAAAAAAGAAGGCGTCGAAATGATCGTGGTTCAGCCCGTGATCGAGCTTGAGCCGGGAGAGAACCGAAGAGTCGATGTGTTTTTCAAGTTCTCCAGGAGCTCGCTGTCGGGTGGCACTGCTCGCGCAAGGGTCGTTTTAGGCTCACGAGAACAAATTGAACAGGAGGTGAAACTTGTCGGCCCCCTCAATTGATGTGAGCACTTACATACCGCTCGCAGTGTTGGGGGCAAGCCTGCTGGGAAGCGCCCATTGCATTGGAATGTGCGGAGGTCTGGCAATCTCCGCGGGACGCGACGCCCGAAGCGTCACCCTTTACCACCTTGGCCGTCTCGCGGCCTACCTCTGGCTTGGAGTGATGGGCGGTACTCTCGGATCAGCCATTCTATCTTCCAGCAGCTTCACTCTGATTTCCTGGATTTCATCGATCCTGCTCGCAATGGGCTTCATCGCACTGGGAATCAATCTCTGGCGGGGCAGAGGCGCTCACCTATTCCTACTGCCTCCCGGGTTTCTCAAGATCATCCACGGTGCCACAGGGGGTAATCCCTTCAGTATTGGTGCTTTTTCCGCTCTCCTTCCCTGCGGCTGGCTTCACGGATTCGTACTCGCTTCGATCACCACACAAAATCCGCTCAAAGGAGCCCTCGTGCTCGGCCTATTCTGGCTTGGCACCTTACCCGCACTGAGCTTTTCACCTTGGATCGTCCGCATGATTCTCCGGCCCCTCAGCCTCCGACTGCCCAAGGCGACGGCAGTGCTATTGATATCGGCTGGAGTAGCAAGCCTGGGGCTTCGCACTCGTCCACTATTGATCAAGGTCGAGGCGGATAACCGCGTCCATGTTCAAAAGGGCGAGCCTCACTCCTGCCACTGAATGACCCGGCATTCTTTGCCGACGATCGAACTCCGGGTCTCGGACTCCATCAGTCGAGAGTTCAATTTAAAGCCTCCGTGATGGAAAATTTCAGAATGACGCCATCCAGCGGAATTCAGGTTTTTGATTTCAGCTCCATTCCGGGGTTCATCCACTGGCTGGCCAAACCGGGAGCCGATGTCAACATCGATCCATCGACGCGACTGAGACGAATCCTCCTCATCACGATTGCGATCCTCATGTCGTTTGGCGGCATTCTCTGGGGGACTCTTGCGGTGTCCATCGGAGCCATCTGGCAAGCTTCGATTCCCTACGGTTATGTTATCGCAACGATCCTCAACCTCTCCGCATTCAGAGCGCATCGAAATTTCTTCGTCACAAGCCAGATCCAGCTCTCCTTGAGTTTGCTGCTGCCCTTCGTCTTTCAATGGAGCCTGGGTGGTGGCCGGGCCTCCGGAGCAGTGATGCTCTGGGGAATCCTGGCCCTTGTTGGCGCTCTCTTGGTCAGAACAGGAAAAGCGCTGCTCTGGATCTTTGCGTTTATCCTGCTCGCGGGCCTGAGCCTTGTCCTGGAGCCGGTCGTCCGGGACTACAGGATCCTCAACGAGAGTCAGCAGGTGTTCGCTCTGACTCTCAATGTCTGTATCATCATGGGAATCGTGTTCGGAATCATGGTGTATTTTATCAAGAAGCTCGATTACTCCGAATATCTGGAGAGTTTGGTTAATCAGCGCACGCTGGAGCTTCGCAACCAATTGGAGACGACCCGATCGCTGCTCAACGGAATGAAGCAAGCCGTGTTTGCAATCGATCACACAGGTAGGGTCGTTCCCCCCGTTTCCGCCGCAACGCCGAATGTTCTCGGGAAAAACATCGAGGACAGACCGCTCGTCGAATCGATCCTCGAAGGCATCCCGAAACTCAAGGAAAGGCGCGAATCCCTCGAGGGGATGGTGAAGAACGTCTTTCTCTTCGATCGAGCTCAGTGGCTCACCGTGGAGGAGCAACTCCCCCGCTCGATTCAATATCAGGCGAGCGACTTCAATTTCGAGCAATCGCTCAAGGTAAACTACAGTCCCCTTTGGGATCACAATGGGGCGATCGACAGAATCTTGTTTGTCGTCGAGGATATCTCCGATCTCACCAAACTCGAGCGCAAAGTTGAAAAGGAAAAACTGGAATCGGAAAAACAATCCAAGATCACTCAGGAAATCACGAGCAGCTCCGTCAATGATATGCGGACTTTATTCAAGAAAGTCCCATTTGCCCTGACGGAAATCAGAAATTTGGCCGCGAATCCCGCGCAGAATCTGGAAACACTCGTGTCGATCATTCAAATCCTGCATCGCCTCAAAGGTGAGGCACATTTTCTGAGGTTGAAGACTCTCGCAGGCAAACTGCACGAGGCCGAAGACCATTTCGCCGATTTGAAACAACAGGTTCGAAAGAAACCCGATCAGGTGAAAGAATTCGAAATCATCGCCCTGCTTGAGATCGAACTCATCGAGGCATCTCTCCGGGAACATTACCAGGTCGCCAGCCGACTCCTGGGCGTATCCCTCGCGCCCGACGCCACCCGGGGGCGCACCCTCTACTTGGAAGTACCCGTCGAACCTTTCGAGGCCCTGATCAAGCGCATCCGCGAGGCACGGGCGGCGGGAGTACCGCTTGACGCCAAGAGTATCGACCAACTCACCCATGAGGCCATCGGGGTCTCCATCGAAGATACCCTCGAACGCCTGGATAGCGTGGCCCTGGAGATGGCAGACAGGACGGGAAAGCTGCTGAGATTTTCCATATCCGCGGAGGGCGTGAAAATATCTCCCCTGATCCAATCCGACCTCAACGAAGCTCTTTTTCACATCGTCAGAAATTGCGTCGACCATGGGATCGAGTCGCCTGAAGAACGAATGCGCACGGGTAAGGCCGAGCAAGGCAGGATCAGGATCACCGCCGTGAGAGATCAGGAAGGTGTCTCCATAGTGATCAAGGATGACGGCAGGGGCATTCCCACAAATGTATTGGTGGCCAAAGCGGTGGCTCAAGGATTCCTGACTGCATCCGAGGCGGAGAAGCTTGAAAACCGGGAAAAACTTAAATTGGTTTTTGCTCGGTCCCTGTCGTCCAAGGAACAAACCACCGAATACTCGGGTCGAGGCATGGGAATGGATATCGCAAGAAACAAGATTCAGGCGATCGGAGGCACCATCGAGGTGTTCTCCACCGAGAGCGAAGGTACGGAATTCCGCATTCGCCTTCCGGGGTGATGAGACGTCCTCTCGAAACGGGACATTTTGTCGTCAATCGGCAGCCCGGGCTGTCGGGCCCCGCTTATAAGGCCACTTGAGACCATCGAAAACGGCACCTGGACGGGAACGAGAGTTGCTACGCCCCTCGTAAGAGGGTGGCAACATGTCCGAAAACACCAAAAACGAAAACCAGATCCGAGTTCTCTGGGCGGTTGACCCTGTCGATCCCGAGCCGATCTGGATCACGCACACTCAATCTCTTTTGGCTGCAATAACCCACCGTGTGCAGACAAGCGCCACACCATTCCGCGTCGATATCACTCCAATCCTCGTACTCTCGGAAATCCCCGAGACATGGCTATCGGGGAGCACCAAGCATAACCCGACCTCGTACGCCCAGAAGGCGCTCGACAACCTACTTTCATCCTCACCGCTGGACCCCAAGACCATTCATCCCTTGGAATTGATTGCAGCCGAGAATGTCGGACCCCGTGAGGCCGCTCGAAGAATCCGTGAACATGCCCGTCAACACGGACATGACTTGATTGTCACGGCATCGCACAGCCGCGGAGGCCTGGAGCGTCTCGTATCAGGAAGCTTTGCCGAAGAGCTCCTGCTCGCTTCCCCGGTGCCCGTGCTGATCACCGGTCGGAAGACAGCTCCGAGATCCCGCGAGGGGTTTGATCAATTGCTGTTTGCCACCGATCTCTCACTCGAATCACATCAGGCATTTCAACGTTTTTTGCCGCTTGCAAAAGCTCTGGGATCTTCCGTAAAAATATATCATTCACTCGAGTCGCATATCGAACAGATCGCAACCGCGGGAGCCTCGAGTGGAATGTTCCCATGGCTCGGAGCAGAATCCGCCAGCCAGCTCCTGGAGTCCGAAAAATGGGAGATACTCAAGCGCCTGGAAGACTGGCGAAATGAAGCGATCGCTCTGGGCGTACCCTGCTCATTCGAAATCAATCAGGGAGCAGGCAATCTTGCGCAGCAGATCCTCGAGTGCGCCGATCGCAATCATGCCTCCATGGTGGCGCTCGCCGCTCTGAGTGGCAGAATGAGCGCGACTCTCTTTGGCAGTGTCACGCGAGAACTGGTTCGCAACTCGCACTTGCCGGCCTGGGTCCTGCACGAGGAGTCCGTCTGACTCCGAACAAAGCGACTGTGATCAAAGACTTGCTGAAACACCGACCTGGAAAGAGGCCCAGGTTTCACGATCGATTCCGATGACCGCAATATCAGCCGTGCCGCGCGCGATCCCGGCGTCGAGTCCCACTCGAGCACTCAGACTCTGAGAGCCGTTGTCCCACAGGCGCTGACTGAGAGATCCGCCGAAATCAAAGACACGATATCCATTTTGCGCCGCCACTCCACCAGCGTGGACTCCCAGGCGGAAAACACCATCCACTCGCGTCGATAATTCAATCCGTGCCCGAGGCCCGGTCACCGAGGGCAGGAAAATCGCATCGCTCAAATTGCTCGAGGCTGATCTATTGTTCCCCATCCAGCCGATCCCAGCGCGTAATTCGGGAATTCCGAACACCCCCGAATTTGCGCGAAGCACTCCGTAGCCTTCTCCCAGCCAGGAAGTGGCGGTGGCGTTCTTGGCCGCTTCACTCATCGGCAAAAAAGAACGTGCAACATTGCCACCGAATCCAAATTCGAAGATCGGCGCATGGAAGAGCGCAAGATCGCTTGCCACCCGGAATCCCATCCATGACGCGCGCGTGATGCTTTCGCCGCCCTTCATGCCGTCGACCGAAAGGTATTCGGTTGATATCTGGGTGCGGACTCGCCCCTCTTTTTCATGGGAGGGCCTTGGATCCTTGACCGCCTTTTCCATCCGAGCGCGCATGACGGCGGCCTGACTGGTGCGGATGGGGGCCTCTTGAATGATTCCGGAGGCAGCGACCGGGAGGAGTGGCTTTCTGATATCGGCAAGCCACTGATCCAAGGCCGGAGTCGGCGCCACGGGAATCTCGACACCTTGGGGCCGAATATGAATCCAACCCTCCCAGGCGGTGCCGGAGGCCGGATCCCGATACACCAGCATGATGCGCTCGGGTGCAATCCCCTGCTGACTGACCAGGTACTGCTTGAGTTTGCGGGAATGCGCGAGATCGGACTGAGCGGACTCGATCAGGATCAGATCGGTTGGCTTGGAAGCGCGAACTCCGGCGCATGCGAAGGCCATCTGAATCTGGGCTTCGCGGGGCGCATCCGATATCGGAGCAATATCATCACGACCCGCGAGCCACTCGACCGGAAAGGCACCCCAGCTGAGAAGGAGGATCTCGACATCCCTTTTTTCAGAGACATTGGCCATTCCAGTCTCACCCGCCCGGGCGGACCCTTTGGCGGCCTCGGCCTCCATCTGTGCGATGGGCGCCTCATTGAACCGGGCGGGATGAGTGCCTCGCGCGGCCCAAAGCGGGCTGGTGCAAAGCGATGCTACGATTGCGGCCGAGGTCGCCATGACGGCGCTCCACTGCAAGTTCGTTCCTGGAACCTTCTTCCGCGAAGCCAAGCGCATAGGGTTTCAGGCTAACAGAAGGAGCGCGGAGTGCAAAATGAAGCCACGCGCAGGAAGGTATGGTTCCGGCTAAAATCCGGAAACCAAGGCCATGATGGGGAATTTTTTTCCTGGTTCCTATTTTTTACGCAGCGCCCCTCTTGCAAAGAGAGGAAAGAAACAGTCTTCTGTCGCTGGAGAAGGCTCACCTATGAATCTCTTTTGCAAATTGCTTATCGTAATCCTCACGCTTCTGACAGCCGACGTATGGGCGCAGTCTCCCGAACCCTCGCCCTCGGCAGTCGTCTCGCCCTCTCCCCTGCCCGGCACTCCAAGCAAAAAAGTCGCTGTACGAAAAAATCACCTCCCGGAGCTGCTCCGCGAAGTCGAGGAGCGATACAGCCAGGGGGCGACTTTGAGAGCGCAGTTCGAACAAAAGGAACTCGTCGCATCCATGAACCGCGTGAAACAGACCCGCGGCACGATCGAGGTCAAGCGGCCCGACAAACTCAGATGGGAAACCGTGGGACAGGATGCGAACCTGCTCGTGAGTGATGGAAAGAAATTCTGGTTCTACACGCCTCCCTTTGATGAAGGTGAACGCGGGCAGCTCATCGAACACAAGGCAGGCCAGGTGAATAGCAAACTCGCTCAGCACTTAATATCAGGATCATTCTCGGCGGCGCGCGATATGAAGATCGAAACCATCGATGCGAGCCGCTTCCGCCTGCTGCCCAAGAAAGGCAGTGCCGGCACCGTGAAGGCGGCCGAGATCACGATCGATCCCGTTCTGAAAGAAATCCGCCAGGTCAGACTCGAGCACCGGGGCGGTAACCAGTCCGATATTACCCTCTCGAAGATCGAGATCGGAGCCGCACTCGGAGATGAGCGATTCAGTTTCAAGGCACCGCCCAACACGGATCGCGTGGACCCTTGATCTTGCGGAAGAACGCGATTTTTCCGTTGGCCGCTCTTGCCGCTCTCATGATCCCGGTCGCAAGAGCCGCCACCTGGGAAAGGCCTTGGTACTCCACGGCAGGAGCCCTGACTGCTGCGGCAGGCGTAACATTGATTCCGGAGTCCACGCACGGCTCACCCTGGAAGAACCCGGTTGATTCGCTCTCCAGGGACTTGATTCGGGACCGAGATCCGGACGGTCGCATGCGAGCGCGGGTCTACAGTGATATAGGACTCACGCTTTCGATCACGGCGCCGATCGCCAACACGATTTTTTCAGGATATCAGTCGGAGACCCTCCGGGCCGACCGGCCAGACCGCGAGTGGATGGCTTTCACGGGCGCCCATGCGCTGGCTGCGAACTGGATCCTCACCGAGACTTTGAAACGCCTGACCGCGCGCACCCGCCCCCGGGCCTCCTTCTGCGAGGATACGGATTTGATGAGCTGCGCTTCGAGTTCGGATCGGCAGACGCACAAATCATTCCCAAGCGGCCACACTTCCTTCGCATTCACAGGTGCTGGACTGATCTGCCTGCATGCGTCCCAAGTCCGCACCGGCACCCTGTTCTTGTCAGGAGAGGGTTGGTGTCCGGCCGCTCTCGGGGTCGCTGCCTTGACGGGGCTGCTCCGAGTCAATGCCGACGAGCACTGGCTGAGTGATATGATCGTGGGTGCCGCCATCGGAATCTCGAGCAGCCTCTGGATCGCGCCGGCTCTCGCCGGGGCGGCACCCGGTGGCAGGGCAACCCCCCCCTCTCTCATCGCCCCTGCAATCCCGGTGTTGATGTTCCGCTATTGATGGGTACACTGGAGTACTGGAGGACTTGCCATGGACCGTGAAACCCCGTCAGTGCATCTCAACGCCCCGAGCGATGATATCCGCTCCAAGATCCGCTCGCTTCCGGCCTCCAACGGCTGGGGTTGGATCAAGGCAGGCTGGCAACTGTTCAAAATGGCCCCGCTCCATGCCACGGTGGTCGGACTCCTCATGGTCCTGATGCCAGTGATCCTTTCTCTGGTCCCGGCGGTGGGCTTTTTACTGAGCACGCTCTTCACTCCCGTGCTGGTGGCAGGTAGTTTTCTGGTCTGGGAAGGCTTGCAAAGAACCGGCAAGCTTGAAATCGAGGACTACTTTGCGGGGTTTAGGCTCAGGCTTGAACAGCTCGTCATCACAGGTCTGTTGAACATGCTGGGCATGCTCGCCCTCGTGACGGTGACCGCCTTGGTCACGATCGTTTTTGCACTCCTCCTCAATTTTGGGAACGGCCTGGAGGAAGCCCTGACGGTCTTGGGCCTTGCATTCAAGGCCGAAAACTACCTGGAGGTCCTAAGATCCCCGTTGGTCCTGATCGGCGTCTTTGGAGTCCTTGCTGCGATGGGACTCGCGGTACCCCTCTATATGGCCCAGATTTTTGCCCCAGCCTTGGTTGTCTTCTACAAAATGAGCCCTTTGAACGCCATGAAAGCTAGTTTTTTCATGTGCTTAGCCAATGTCCTGCCCTACCTCATCTACGGCTTGGCGACGATCCCCTTGGCGCTTCTGGCGTTGCTCACGTTGGGCCTGGGCATTGTCCCTCTGATCGCAGTCCTCTCAGCCGCCCAATACTTTGCGTTGAGCGATATCCTTGGGGAAATCCCGAACCGAAACTGAGGGTTGCCTTTAGCTGACCATTCCAGTAAGGCAAGGGCGACTAAAAAAGGAGCCCCGCATCATGCCCTCGTTTGACGTGTCCGCTGAAATGAACTGGCAGGAACTCGATAACGCCATCAATCAAGCCGTGAAGGAACTCTCGCAACGGTATGATTTCAAAGGCGTGAAGACCGAGATCAAGCTGGATCAAAAAGCCAAGACCGTCACTCTCTGGTGCGGCGAAGAAGCCAAGCTTGATGCCGTGAATGATATTTTCCAGAACAAGTGCATCAAGCGCGGACTGTCGCTCCTTGCTTTCGAATACAAAGATCCCGAGTCCGCCTTTGGCGGGAGCGTGCGCCAGAACGTGGTCGTTCAGGCCGGCATCTCCAAGGAAAAGGCCAAGGAGATCATCGCGGCGCTCAAAGAGAGCAAGCTCAAGGTGCAGGCGCAGATCCAGGACGAACAGGTCCGTGTGACCGGCAAGAACCGGGATGATCTGCAGGATGCCATCGCCCACCTCCGCGGACAGCAGGATGCCATCAAGGTCCCGATGCAATTCGGCAATTTCCGGGATTGATATCTTTTAACGCCCCCAACCCAGCAGCGAGCAGTACCTTTATGCAAAGCAGTACCCAAGAAAACCAAACTGATTCCAAAACCAAGGCCCCGGTCTATTTTGTCAGCCTCGGCTGTCCGAAGAACCTGGTGGACTCCCAGGTGATGCTGGGCATGCTCGAGAAGGATCGATATACGATCACCCAGACGCCGGATGAGGCGGAAGTGATCATCGTCAACACTTGTTCCTTCATCCAGGCTTCCAAGGAAGAGTCGATCGAAACGATCCTCGAGATGGCAAGCCAGAAGGAGGCCGGAAACTGCAAAGTGCTCGTGGCCTCGGGCTGCCTCTCGCAGCGCTACTCCGAACAACTTGAAAAAGAGATGCCGGAAGTCGACCTCTTCATCGGTACCGGTCAATATCACCGCATCACCGAACTCCTCGACAAGCACGGCAAAGCGCTCGAAGAGGGCGCACCGCTCCCCAATCGCTCCTATGTCGATCAGCCCGCTTTCATTCACACCGAAAAAGATCCGCGCATCCACACGGGGCCGAGCTACACGGCGTTTCTCAAGCTTTCCGAAGGTTGCAACCGCCGCTGCGCTTTCTGCATCATCCCCAAGCTGCGCGGTAACGTGCGCTCCCGCACGATCGAATCCCTGGTCGAAGAAACAAAACAATTGGCGGCACGTGGAGTGCGCGAATTGAACCTCGTCGCGCAAGACCTCACCCACTACGGCATCGAGGGCCGCTACAAGGACAATCTCGTCAAGCTCCTGCCCGAACTCTGCAAAGTGGAAGGCATCGAGTGGATCCGCCTGCACTATGTATATCCGGATGATTTCAGCGACGAACTGGTCGAAGTGATCGCGAACGAGCCCAAGATCGTGAAGTACTTGGATATGCCGATTCAGCACACGAACGATCGCGTGCTGGCATCGATGGCTCGCCGCCTCACCAAGGAAAAACTTTTCCGCGTGATCGACAGCCTCCGCGCCCGTGTTCCTGGCATTGTGTTCCGAACCTCGATCATCGTCGGATTCCCCGGCGAGACAGAAGAAGAATTCCAGGAACTCTGCGCGGATCTCGTGAAATTGGATCTCGATCACGTGGGCGTGTTCCGCTTCTCCAAAGAGGAAGGCACGCGTGCCGCCGACATGGAAGGTCAGATTCATCCGGGCACGCGCCGGCGCCGGTCTCGCACCCTGATCGAACTCCTCCAGCAACAGCGCCTCGCCAAACAGGAGGCGCTCATCGGCACCCGAGTCGCAGTACTGGTCGAAGGTCCGAGCGAGGAGACCGAGCTGCTGATTCAAGGACGTATGGCGACTCAGGCGCAGGAGATCGACGGACACGTCCTGATCAACGATGTGGAGGAGCTTGGCGAGAACGCGGATGTCCGCCCGGGCGATCTGATCGAAGTCGAGATCACGGAAGCCATGCCGATGGACGTCGTAGGACGGGCCACTCGCTGGCTTTCCCGCAACGAAGTACTCAGAAAGCTCGAGCCGACGGTCGCCGTACCGATGGGAGCCGTGGAAACGATGATATCAAAGAAACCCGCACTGGAACGCCCGGACGCGATCTCGATCGCGTCCCGCCTGCAGTAACCGGGGCTCCCGGCCATGGCACACGCACCTTGGATCATCACTTGCGAGGAGTTTTTGGCCGAACAGAATCGCGTCAAGCTCGTCGATGTGCGCGAAGTCGAGGAGCACGAGGACCTGCGAATCGGAGGCGAGATCCTGATCCCGCTCGGTGAGCTTGAGCAGCGGGCCGAGAGCGAGCTGCCCAACCGTGAGGATGATATCGTCGTTTACTGCGCCCATGGGGTCCGGAGCCTCTGGGCCGTGAGAGCACTCCAAGCCAGGGGCTACACGCGGGTGCGGTCGCTTGAGGGAGGAATCGCCGAATGGATCGCGACAATCCCGGCGCAACCCGGTCGGAGCTGAACTCCCTCCATCACGCCTTGTTCAATGCTGCCCGGGCCGCGGGCTTTGCCGAAGCCGGCGGCGTGGATCTTGCCGCAGCCGCACCTTTTTTTGGTGAACACGTGGCGAGGTTTGATACGTGGCTGGCGGATGGATATCATTCCACCATGGAGTGGCTCAGGCGGGGACGCGACCGGCGCGCGGACCCTGCGCTTGTCTTTCCGGGTGCCAAAAGCATTTTCTGTGTTCTGCTCCCCTACTCGGCCCGGCCCCACGGGCAAGCCGACCCGCGCGAAGGCGTGCGTTATGCGCGCTATTTGGCCGGACCCGATTATCACGATGATATCAGCAAGCGACTGGCTACCATGATGGCGACCGTCGCACCGTCGCATGCCGGTTTGGAGTGGAAAGCCTGCGTGGACACGAGCGCGGTGCTCGAACGCACTTGGGCTGCGCTCGCCGGACTGGGCTGGATCGGCAAAAACACGATGCTGATTCACCCGAAACTCGGCAGCTACACTTTCATCGGATCCGTACTCCTCAATCAGGAACTCGGAGCCGCGCCCCGGCCCCTGCCCAACTGGTGCGGGTCCTGCACCCGTTGTCTGGAGGGTTGCCCGACACAGGCTTTTCCACGCGCGGGGATCCTGGATGCCAGGCGCTGCATCAGTGCCTTGACGCTTGAATATCGCGGCGAAACGCTCCCGGAGGCACCGGATCTCAACACCGCACCCTGGGTGGCCGGATGTGATATCTGTCAGGAGGTCTGCCCATTCAACCTCAAGCGCAGCCGCTTGGAAATGGACTCGCCGCAGCCCGGCGCGCAACCCTCCCGCTGGCAGGAGCTCGAAGCGGA
>Ga0172372_10005363_pt1 | contig 17838 bp, 16 predicted proteins | sample LakKiv5m_2_FD_114544 | JGI IMG/M metagenome (GOLD analysis project Ga0172372, IMG submission 114544) | Freshwater microbial communities from Kabuno Bay, South-Kivu, Congo - kab_092012_9.5m | ecosystem: Environmental > Aquatic > Freshwater > Lake | place: Democratic Republic of the Congo...
AACCACTCGCTGCGAGAATGCGACCACGAAATTTAGATGAATATGTTGGACAAGAACACATTCTAAGTGACGGACGTTTACTGCGCCGAGCTATTTTGAGTGATCAATTGAGCAGTCTTATTTTCTATGGTCCTCCAGGCACAGGCAAAACCACTCTAGCACAAGTGATCGCCAATCATACAAAGTCAGATTTCTTAATTTTAAACGCCGTCTTGTCGGGCTTAGCTCAAATTAGAGAGTCCATTCACACGGCAAAACGAAATTTCACCATGCAAGCAAGAAAAACCATACTCTTCATCGATGAGGTTCATCGCTTCAATAAAAATCAACAAGACGCGCTGCTGCCTCATGTAGAAAATGGAACCATCATTCTCATTGGCGCCACAACTGAAAACCCCTTCTTTGAAGTGAATAAGGCGCTATTGTCCAGATCTAGAATATTCGAACTCAAGTCTCTTAGCAAAGACAACCTTGACACTATCTTCAATTATGCTTTGAGCAATCAAGATCGAGGTTATGGAAATTTAAATCTCACCTTTTCACCAGAGGCAAAACAACACTTGATTCAAACATGCAATGGCGATGCACGAAGTCTACTCAACGCCATTGAATTAGCCGTTGAGCCCGAGAAGCAAGTTCAAAAAGAGTCTATTTTTATTTCCTTGGCGGCGGCAGAAGAATCCATTCAAAAAAGAGCTGTGCATTACGATAAAGACGGCGATGCTCATTACGACACGATCTCTGCTTTTATCAAAAGCATACGCGGCTCCGACTCTGATGCTGCACTATACTGGATGGCAAAAATGCTTCAAGCGGGTGAAGATCCGCATTTTATTTTTAGACGCATGATCATTTCAGCCAGCGAAGACATCGGACTCGCCGATTCAGAATGTTTAAATATTGTCATCAATTGCGCCAAAGCCTTCGATTATGTGGGCATGCCCGAAGGTCGCTACCATTTAGCTCATGCTTGTTTAGCACTGTGCAATGCGCCAAAAAGCAACTCCACCATGGGCTTTTTTGATGCTATAGCCACCGTCGAGCAAGTTTCCCAAAATCAAGATGAAGTGCCCAACCATTTGAAAGACAAAAGTCGAGACGGCAAACAGCTTGGACATGGCAAGGGTTACCTCTACCCTCATGCCTACAAAGACCATTGGGTCGCCCAACAATACTTGCCCCATGGTTTGATGAACAAGGTTTTTTATCATCCTTCTAAACAAGGTCAAGAGAAGAAAATATTCGACCAACTTCAAGCTCGTCGTGAACTCACGTGGACCGTGCTCTTGGAAAAAGAACACCTTCAAACCCATTTAAACACTTCAACGCCTGATCACGATCATACTTGGCAACAACAAAATTTAGACAACTTTGAACAGCAAATGAACTGGTGCAAAAACACCCTTCTCGAACGTGCTCAACTTCAGCATCACGACCGAGTTCTCGATTACCATGCTGGATCTGGTCTTATCACACTTGAGGCCACCCGTAAAATAACCGAAGGATGTGTTTATAGCCTAGCATGGAATGAACACGAAAACGAGGCTATTCATAAACTCTGCTCAAATCTAGACGCCTTCAATGCTCCAGTCGTTCTTCCTTTAAGTCGTTCAAAACCCTTGCCAAGAGAATTATCGCAAATAGTTTTTGATAAAATCATTTTACGACATGTATGGGACCAGGGCATCTGCATAGAAACTAGCCTGCTGGAACTTCACAAACTCACCCACCCAAATACGCTTTTAATCAGTTACGACTATCTGATCGATGCAGAACAAACTCTTTATGAAACCCTCTTGAATTTTAAGCTATCCGAACAAGAAAAAAAACTAGCCCATCAATTGAAGTTTTTGGAACAAACATTCACAAAATCTCTATTAGATCAGAATCAATTCTCCTCTCATCGTTTCAATGACCCTCTACCACAGTGGACTTGTGTACAACAACAGGCCCACACCATTAAGCTTCAAAAAGTCTTTGGGGCCAACCTCATCGATAGCTGGTTTAGCACCAATTCCAAACTGGGCAAAACTGTGACAGAACTGGCCACACCAGAGACCGTCAAGACTCTCAATAAACTCTGTTTAGAAAAATTAGCCGACAAACCTTTGAGCTGGACCAAGAAAGTTTTACTGGCTTGTTTTAAGCCGATAAAAACTTAACTCAAATCTTCAAGCTTCAAAATTTCTGGCGACCACTGCTCCGACGTGATCTGATCGTGATAGATGTCCCTAAATAGGTAAGTTTGAGTCAAAAGAATTTTATCTTGTAAATGGACCTCAACCTCGATACGTTGATACTCTATCCCTTCAAACTCATCCAATCGCAAGCCATCGTCCGTTGTTAAATTTTCAATCAAGACACCCTTCACGCTATTGCCCTCGGCATAGGTGATGCCTGGATAGGTTTTTCCCTTCACGCAAAAGCGACGATAATTTTTTAACTCCGCATCACACTGGGTGAGATTCTTTTTTAATACCCATTGTCGAATTGAAGGCAAAGTCAACGTTCCATAACAAAATAAACTATTTGGATACGGCAACATTGACTTGCTTTTAGTTTAGTCTACTTTTGGCCAACTCAGATAATTCCTGACCATCGACACTCTTATTTGCATTTTGAAGTTGATCACGCACTGCTTTCATCACCAAACCCATGTCTTTTTTGGTCTGTGCCCCAACTTTAACAATGGCACTTTCAACCAGTTGTTCTAGCTCTGCCCCTGTTACCTTTGCCGGTAGAAAGGATTCAATCACCTCCAACTCTAACTTCTCTTGCGCCAATTGCTCTGGCCTATCATTTTTTGAATAAATATCAATGCTCTCTTTATGCTGTTTTACCAATGAATTAAGGATCTTTATGATGTCCTCATCTTGAGCTTCAAGATCTTTGGCATTCGATTCAAACTTCATGATCTCAGCCTTGATCTGACGTACACATGCCAGTTCTGCGCTCTTCTTATCGCGCATGTACTGCTTCATTCTTTCGAGTATTTCTTTCTTTAAGCTCAAGTTTTCTCCTCTTGAAGATGAGGGGAAGGTTTATGGGAACTTTAAGCCTTCAATTGCTTAGCTATCAACTTGTCGATTTCTTCAATCAAACCTTTAAACTGGCTCAATTTCAAAATATTTTGAAATTGAGCTCTGTAGGTCGTGCTCAGCCTAACCCCTTCAACTTCAACATCATAAATTTTCCAATCTTCTTCAAACAACATACTATAGCTTATCTTGGCCACCGCGCCCTCTATTTCAACTTTGGTTTCAACCACAGCTCGTTTTCCATTGGATTTCAATTCAGTCTCTCCCAACTCAATTTTATTGTTGTTATAAGACTCAATTTTCCCAATGTAAAATGACAAAACAAATTCAGCGTATTTTTCTGTAAAAATTACCTTTTCGTCATCGGTGAGGCTTTTCCATTCATTTCCGCCTAGTGTCATACCCGCTAATCTAGGCAAATCAAAACAATGTAAAAAAAGATCTTTGATTTTTTTTCGCCTGATTTCTTTAGTTGACTCTTCTTTATGTGTCACCACAATATTGATGATCTCTTGAATGTTCTTTTCAATAAACTGCTCGGGCTTCATCGCCTCAGCCCAAAGCGAAACGCTCATTAATAGACAAAACAAGCTTATTAGCCCAAATACTCTAAGATTTCTCATGATTTTAATTTTAGTCCTTAATTTGGCCTTCCCTAAATTGCAAATAGGCATCTCTTACATAAGTATAAGGGTCGAGTGCGTCTTTTTCAATGGATTTTAAATTTTCCAAGTTATTTGTTGAATTATCTAAAGTTTCAACTCCATTTATCGCCGATTTGGCCCACAAGTTCGTGGGCCAAAAATAGGAATCTAGCGTCAACGAGTTATCAATCGGAAAAGTCAAACAATCTCTCAATGTTCTTGGCCCTAAAAACGGAAGTTGCAAATAGGTGCCCGTGCCTACCCCCCATTTGCCTAAAGTTTGCCCAAAATCCTCTTTTTGAGTTTTCAATTTAAAAATTTTACCGGCGGGATCAAAAATCCCAAAAATTCCGATCGTTGAATTGACTACAACGCGACCAACTTCGTTACCACCGGCGTCAATTTTTCCCTGTAAAACACAATTAACTGCTCGAACCGGTCCACTTAAATTGTAAAAAAAATTGGTCACTTTTGACCTCACCTTTTCAGGCAAGTGCTTCTTGTATTGCTCCGATACGGGAATGATCACTTTTCTTATCAGCCAGTAATTAAATTTAAAACAAGCTTTATTCCAAAGCGGGAGATGGTCATGTGCTTTAAATTCATCTTCCGCCAAATCTTCTTCTAAGTCGAAATCAAAGTCGGATTTTGAGAAACTACCGCTTTTGGACTTGACCTCATTTTCAGCTAAGCCCATCGGTCCGACGCTAAAAAGCACGGCCACCACTAATAACAAAACTTTTAGTTTCAATCTCATTTGCTATAGATGAATTTACCTATCAATTCTTCAATATCTACCACGGATTCAGTCTCGATAATCTCACCGCCGTTTTCAAGATAAGTTTCTGATGCGCCACTGCTAATTTTTATATATTTTTCACCAATAATACCCTTTGTTCTCACACTGGCAATAACATCTTCTTCCAGTTTGTAGTGGCCATCCACTTCCATTTGAACCTTGGCTTTGCCATTTTCCAATAGAATTGATTTTACTGTTCCAATCGGAACGCCCGCGATTTCAATTGGCGCATATTTTTTCAAACCTGATACTGAACTAAAAGAGGCGTAATAAATTTTTTTATCGCCTGAAAAATAAGGCTCGCTGCCAAATTTTATGGCCACAATTGCAAAGCATAAAAAGCCAATGATCATAAAGACACCGACAACAGCTTCTTGATATTTCTGATTCACAGTAAAGTTCCTTTCAATCCGGCTTTTTCCAATTTCAACATCTTCGTGAGCCAAGGGTTACCACAGCCCTCACCCAAACAATGCTTTTCACACAATTGTATTTCTTTATTGCTGAGAACTGCTACCACATCGGCAATTCTAAAAACTTTGGGAATGTCATGACTCACAATGAGAGAAGTGTAACCCAATTTCTTTTGCGTTTCAGCAAACAAGTCGTAAATAGTGTGGGTTGTTTCCGGATCCAGCCCCGTGGTGGGCTCATCGAACAGTACAATATCCGGGTCACGCTGTAAGGCTCTGGCTAATCCCACTCTTTTTTGCATCCCTCCGCTTAAATTTGCAGGGTACTTATCTATAGCATCCACCATTCCAACCAAGTCGAGTTTTTCCAAAACTGAAGCTCTAATTTGGGATTCCGTCATTTTTGTCTTTTCCCGTAAAGGCAAGGCTACATTTTCAAACGTGGTCAGTGAATCAAATAAGGCTGCACTTTGAAACAACACTCCCAATCTCGATCGAACGGCGAATAGCTCTTTCCTGCTCATCTTGGAAATATCCGCATCAAAAACTTTTACTGAACCAGAGTCAGGTTTCATTAAACCCGTGAAGTATTTTAACATCACACTCTTGCCAGCTCCACTCTGACCGACGACAATAGCTGATCGTCCTTTTTCTATTTTCAAGTTAATGCCCTGATGAACCTTTTGTGCACCAAAGCTTTTGTAGATGTCAATCAACTCCAATGCTATCGTTACACTCATATCAACACACTTGTGAGTAGATAATCCCAGAGCAGAACATTGACTGAGGTAAAAACCACGGCACTCGTGGTGGATTTGGAAACGCCAATGGCTCCTTTAGCTTTTTGCATGTAGACCATATAACCTTGGAAGGTGCAAATCATCACCATCAGTATGCCAAACACCAGAGATTTAAAAAAGCACATCGGGATGATCGTTTCGTTGTTCAATGCTCTGACAATACCTGAATAATATTCACCAGAATTGACACCTAAGAGCATCACCCCCGCTACGTAACCACCAAAAATTCCAACTAACGAAAACAAAAAAGTTAAAATGGGAAAAGAGATGATGCCCGCGATTAGTTTTGGAGAAATAATATAATGAAACGGATCAATCCCCATTGTTTCTAAAGCATCAATTTGCTCCGAAATCCTCATCACTCCTATTTGCGCACACATGCTAGACCCAGCTCGGCCTGTTAACAATAACGCTGCAAGTACCGGCCCCAACTCCGAAAACAGCGTGATGGTCACACCTAGTCCCAAAGCACTGTCCGCTCCAAATTGCTTGAGAGTGGTGTAGCCCTGAAGTCCTAAAACCATACCCGTGAAAAGGGCTGTAAAGACAATAATGCTCAGCGAGTCAGCACCAATAGCCTTGATTTCTTGAACACAGGCTTTAAATTTAAAGGGCATTCTAAGTGACCCCAAAATCACTTGAACCATAAAAATTCCCCAACGCCCATGTGACACCAACGTCTGTATTGTGGTAGCTCCCAAAGCTCTGATCATAGCAAAATATGACCTACATAGCGATTTAATTTCAGCGTAACTGGGCCATTAAAATACGGGATTTAATCAATACCATAAATTAAAGCATTTCTTGTAAAGATGTGGCTTTAATTTAATCCACTTCTTAGAAAATCTCAGTTGACATTCACGAGGATTCACTAACGTGCGTTATTGAACAATCTCTATGCGTTTCAGGCTTAACTCTCACCGTGATTCATAAGTTAGTCGATCAGCTCGGAGCACCATTTAAAAAAGGTGGCCCCCTAGAGCGATATTACCCAGCCTATCAGGCTATTGAAACTATACTTTTAACCCCCGGACACGTCACCAAAAGTGGTCCGCATATTCGTGATCAAGTCGATTTGAAGCGATTCATGATCATGGTCGTTGCTTGCATTGCTCCCTGTGCCTTGTTTGGCATGTACAATGTTGGCTTCCAAAGCTTAAGTGCGGCCAATATGGACACCTCTATCTTGGCCTGCATGCTTCAAGGTGCAGCGAGATTTGTTCCCTTGTATATTGTAACATTAGCAGCAGGGGGAGCTGTAGAAGCAGCTTTTTCTGTCATCAGAAAGCATGAAATCAACGAAGGGTTTCTAGTCACCTCACTCTTGTTTCCGTTAACACTCCCACCAACTTGTCCCTTGTGGATGGCCGCACTGGGCATCATTTTTGGAGTGCTCATTGGCAAAGAGGTTTTCGGCGGAACGGGTATGAACATTTTTAATCCGGCCTTAACCGCCCGCTGCTTCTTGTTTTTTGCCTACCCAGCATCGATGTCAGGCGGTTTGGCTGTCTGGGTTGCTCCTCCTATCGATTTCGTTCACTTTACCGAAATATCTATAGATGGTCTAAGCGGCGCTACACCTCTAATGTCGGCTTATACCAGTGAACTTTCTAGCCACTACTCTCTATCTCAAATGTTTTTCGGATTGATTCCTGGAAGCATTGGGGAAACTTCAACTTTACTAGCCTTCGTAGGGGCATTTGGACTGGTTGCGATGGGCATTGGCAGTTATAAAACCATGGCCGGTTGCGTGATTGGCTGCTTGGCAACAGCTTTTTTGTTCAAAATGCTTTCACCTGATGGAAGTCGTGAACTCCTCACCATGTCACCTTTCAATCACTTGTGCATGGGTGGTTTTGCTTTTGGAATGGCCTTTATGGCTACCGATCCAGTATCAAGTCCCGCAACAGGAACAGCCAAATGGGTTTATGGAATTCTAATCGGCGTTTTAGTTGTCTTAATCAGAAATATCAATCCTGCTTACCCCGAAGGTATGATGTTAGCCATTTTATTTATGAATCTTTTTGCCCCGTTGATTGATCACTTTGTGATGGAAGCGAGAATTAAAAGGAGGTTGGCTCGTGGTTAATGTCAACAGCAATAATTTCACCGTCGTCTTTGCCGCTATCTCCTGTGTCATAGCTAGCGTACTGCTGTCTGCTTCAAATCTGGGATTAAAAGACCTTCAGGACAGCAATGTCAAAACAGACAAGCAACGCAGCGTTCTTCTCGCGGCAGGGCTAGTAGATTCAAATGCTCCCGCAGAAGAAGTTCAAGCTTGGTTTGAACCATCAGATGGCAAAGCCGCCATCGCTCCATTCATCATCGATCAAAGCTCGGGCAAAATAGTCACCGACATTGAACTGAGCACCTACAACAAGAAACCTGAAAAGTTTCCAGGTAAATCACTGGTTTACGAGTGTACAAAACCCGGCAAGGAAAGCGTTATTTTGCCTATCAAAGGCCAAGGGCTCTGGGGCCCTTTATACGGCTACCTAGCCTTAGGTAAAGATGGAAATTCAGTGTTGGGCATATGCTTTTACGATCACAAAGAAACCCCAGGTCTTGGCGCAGAAATCACTGAACCGTGGTTCATGGCTCAATTTCAATCTGACAAAGGCAAAAAACTGCTGTCAAAATCTGGTGACTATTCAAAAGAAAGTTTTGTTGGAATAAAGGCACTCAAGGGAATCAAGGTTATCGACAAGCCCGAATCCGAACAATCTCATCTCATCGATGGCATTAGCGGAGCCACCATCACCTCCAACGGTGTGTCAGATGTGCTCACGAATACCATCTACGAACAGTACTCCGCTTATCTCAAAAACAGAAAATCCTAAAGGTTTAGACATGAGTTTTGTAAAAAGTAAAGAAGGACAAGTTCTAACCAAACCCCTCATCGCCGTGAATCCGGTGATGATCCAAACCTTGGGCGTGTGCAGCTCTTTAGCGGTAACCGTCCAGTTAAAACCTGCACTGGTGATGTCGATTTCACTTTTAGTTGTGACGACAGCGTCTAATGTGATCATCTCCATGATCCGAAACATCATTCCTGCAAAAATCCGCATCATCACTTACATGGTCATCATTTCTACTTTAGTGGCCTTAGCAGACCAAGTTTTAAAAGCCTATCTATTTGAGGTCAGCAAACAATTGAGTGTTTTCGTAGGCCTCATTATCACCAACTGCATCGTGATGGGTCGCGCAGAAGCTTTTGCCACCACCAATACCCCAAAAATGGCAGCGTTAGATGGCATCGGAAACGGCCTCGGCTACTCCATCGTTTTATGTGCCGTGGCTACGGCGAGAGAAATACTAGGCTCCGGCAAACTTATGGGTTTCAAAGTTGTACCTGAAGCGCTATACGATGCTGGCTATGTCAACAACGGACTGATGGTTCTAGCGCCTGGTGCGTTCTTTCTTATCGGAATTTTCATTTGGCTTTCTAAAACCTTTTACAAAGGCGAGAAATAAAACATGGACTTCATCGGGCTCATCAGCATTGCACTCACTTCAATTTTCATCTCCAACATCTTGTTGGCAAATTTTTTGGGGATGTGCTCATTCCTCGAATGTTCTAAGAACGTCAAAACAGCCAATGGCTTAGGCCTAGCGGTAATTTTTGTACTCACGCTGACCGCTCCACTCAACTGGGCCATTTACACCTATTTACTCAAAGATGAAGCTCTAGCTTGGCTCAACTTGCCCAATGTGAATTTAGAGTTTTTAGTGTTTTTGACCTTCATTGCCGTTATCGCCTCTTCTGTTCAAATTGTTGAGATGGTCATGGAAAAGTTCACTCCCGCCCTCTATTCGGCCTTGGGGATTTTTCTACCACTCATCACTGTTAACTGTGCGATTCTTGGCGTCTGCTTATTTTTTGTAGAAAGAAAATACACGCTGTTAGAGACCACCGTGTTCTCATTCTCATCAGGTGTTGGCTGGTGGCTGGCCATCATGGGTTTGGCTGCAATCAATAAAAAACTAAAATACTCCAATGTGCCAGAAGGGCTTAGGGGCTTGGGAATCACCTTTTTAACAACAGGTTTGATGGCCATGGCTTTTATGTGTTTCGCTGGCATAAGCCTTTAGTATTTCGAGGTAACAAATGACTTTTATCATAGCTGTAATCGCATTTACAGGCATCATCCTAGCCTTAGTTGCCTGCGTATTGGTTGCCGGCAACAAATTGACTAAGAAAGGCAATGTCTCCATCCTCATCAATGATGATCCAGAAAGAAGCCTTCACGTCTCACCGACAGGAACCTTGTTGTCTACTTTGGCGGCCAATAACATCCTCGTGCCCTCGGCATGCGGTGGTGGAGGAACTTGCGCCATGTGCAGAGTAAAAGTTTTATCTGGAGCAGGAGATGTTAGCCCCGTAGAAGAAGGCCATCTTTCTCGTTCAGAAAAAAAAGATCACGTGCGCTTAGCCTGTCAGGTCAAAGTTAGAGATGACATGGTCATTCACGTCCATGAAGAATTATTCAGCATCAAAAATTACGAGGTCACCGTTCAAAGCAATGACAACGTAGCCACCTTCATCAAAGAAGTTGTCTTTAAATTGAAGGATACTGACGAACTCAATTTTAAAGCCGGTGGTTATATTCAGGTTGAAGTTCCAGCTGGAACCTATAAATTCAAAGACTTCAATGTTGCGCCAAAGTATCGTAGCGATTGGGATCGCTTTAAATTGTGGGATTTGGAAACTGTCGTTGCTGAACCTATCATTCGCGCGTACAGTATGGCCTCACATCCCGCCGAAAAAAGTCTTGTCAAATTGAACATTCGCATCGCTACTCCTCCAAACAAACCCGGCGTTCAACCTGGATTGTGCTCTTCTTATGTGTATAGCTTAAAACCCGGTGATAAAGTAAACATCAGTGGACCTTATGGCGAATTCTTTATCAATCCAACGCAAAGAGAAATGTGCTATATTGGCGGAGGAGCTGGAATGGCTCCTATGCGTAGCCATATTTTTCATCTTTTTCACACTGAACATAGCACGCGAAAAGTCACCTTTTGGTATGGTGCGCGTAGTAAAAAGGAAATGTTCTATGTTGAGGATTTCGATGATATTGCCAGCAAGTACCCTAATTTCACTTGGCAAACAGCTTTATCCGATCCTGCTCCTGAAGACAACTGGGAAGGCTACACCGGCTTTATTCACCAAGTCTTGTACGATAAATATCTGAGCACTCATAAAGATCCCACCGAAATCGAGTACTATCTTTGCGGACCACCGATGATGATCGATGCTGCTATTAGCATGCTCGATTCTATCGGAGTAGAACCTGATATGATTCGATACGATAAATTCTAGTTAAATCGTTTTACAACTACCTTTAAAAGGGTCGCTCATCTTATGATAGGCGCCCCTTTTTTTTTGTGAATTTTCGTCATACAATATCGAGTTACCCTGCCTTAAATCGACATTTATACTATGCCGTCAAAGGCGACTTGGTCAGAATGCGCATTAAATTGTACTTTTTAATCGCAGGAAGTATCAGCTAGTATTTTGTTAAATTCCACTCATCGAATTTAATCATATTTTATCTATACTTAATAAGCATACTTCATTCGCCTTCAAAATCATATTTTGTACTGAATCATGAACCTAGCTGAAAAATATTCTTGACTAATCTCATTTTCTCCATAGCCTTAAAGCGCTTCACCACACTTCTTTTAACTTTATTGGTTTCTGGGCATTATGAAATTTATCAAACATTTTGTTGTGAGCTATCTGATCTTTGCAATCGCTTCTTTTTCAATCTTTGCAGCCGATCATCTCAATTTCAAAGCAACTCAGGGATTGAACAAAGGCAAACACGTTGTCTTTCTTGCTGGTGACGAAGAGTATCGTTCAGAAGAAGCGATGCCCCTGATGGCTCAAATCATGGCCGACCAAGGCTTTGATTGCACCGTGTTGTTCTCCATCAATGACAATGGCATCGTCGATCCAGATCTTCAATCCAGCTTAAGTCATCCCGAGGCTCTCGATAGCGCTGATGCCATCGTGATGTCGCTACGTTTTAGAAACTGGAGCGACGAAGCCATGATGAAATTCGAGGCGGCATTGATGCGCGGCACTCCCATTGTTGCACTTAGGACCTCTACCCACGCGTTCAACTTCAAAACCGATAGCAAATGGGCAAAATACAGTTTCAACGCAACGCCTGCTACAGGTTGGGCAAAAGGTTTTGGACGTGAAGTTTTAGGCGAAACTTGGGTGAGCCATCACGGCAAACACAAGCAAGAAGGTTGTCGCTCTATTATTGAAGCAACAAACAAGGCAAATCAACTTTTAAATGGCGTCGGTGAAATCTTTGTCACCACCGACGTCTATGGTGCCAATCCTCCTGAGGATGTCTCCATTTTGCTAAGAGGTCAGGTCACCGAAACACTTGAACCCACCTCTGCACCTGTTGAAAGCAAAAACAACCCCATGCAGCCCATCGCATGGACACGATTTTACAAAAATGCTGCCGGCAAAACAAACCGTATCTTTACCACCACATGGGAGCCTCAATTGATTTGCTCGATGAAGATTTGCGCCGCCTCATCGCCAATGCCATTTACTGGGGTTTGGATTTAGCTATTCCAGAAAAAAGCAAAGTCACCCTTCCCGGTCCATTTGAACCAAGCAATTTCTCATTTAAAGGTTATCGCAAAAATCAGAAACCCGAAGATTACATCATCGGCAAAAGCAGTGCCCACAACGAGAGCGAAACGCCTAAAACATTACCTATCAAAAAAGATAGTCGTATCGCCATTATTGGAAACGGTCTAGGCTCAAGAATGATGCACTACCATCATTTTGAAACTGAACTACAAGTCCGCTACCCACAACATAAATTGCTCATTCGCAATATTGCCGACGAAGGCAATACCCCAAGTTTCAGGCCGCACTCTGGTAGAGCCGATCAATTGGGCTTTCCCGGAGCAGAAGCCTTTCATGGTCCCTACAGTGACAATAACACCGCTAACGGAGTCGGCCATTTTGAAACAGAAGAACAATGGCTAAACAAAATCAAACCAGATACCATCATCGCTTTCTTTGGTTTCAACGAATCTTTTTTAGGGCCAAAGGGGATGGCTCATTTTCGAGCAGAACTCGATGCTTTCCTTAGCTATACTTTAACTCAAAAATACAATGGCAATGCAGTTTCAAATTTTGCCTTGGTCGCCCCGATCGCTTTTGAAAATTTGAGTTCCAAAATAGATGTTCCAAATGGTGAAAAAGAAAATGCCAATTTGGCACTCGTCACCGAAGTCATGCGTGAAACGGCAGCCAAACACAAGGTTCTCTTTGTCGATGCCTACCATGCTTCGCTATCTTGGTATAAGGATAGCAGCGAAGATCTAACCACAGATGGCGCACTACTCAATAGCGAAGGATACAAAAAATTATCCCTACTCTTAAGCGATAACATTTTTGGAAAAACAAAAACTTCAAGTGCTGAAAAATATCGCGATCAGGTTCATAAGGCCGTTGAAAACAAAAACTGGTTCTGGGTCAACTACTACAAAATCCCCAACGGCGTTCATGTTTTCGGTCGTCGCTACAACCCCTTCGGGCCTGCCAACTACCCTGACGAGTTACAAAAACTCTCTGAAATGATTGAAATACGTGACTTCGCCATCTGGAACTCACTCGAAGGAAAAGAGACCCCCGTCGCAGCAATGGACGCCAAGACCCATACGCTTCCAGTCGTAGAAACCAATTTTGGAAACGACAAAAGAAATTTCAGCACGCTGGAATTTCTTGATGGCCCAACCGCCTTATCAAAACTAAAGGTGCCTGAAGGTTATAAGATCGAACAATTCGCCACCGAAAAAGAATTTCCAGATCTAGCCAATCCCGTTCAAATGTCCTTTGATAACAAAGGACGTCTATGGGTCGCGACCATGCCTATTTATCCACATTATCGACCAGGTGATTCAATGCCTGACGACAAACTCATTATTCTACTAGATACCAATAACGATGGCAAGGCCGACAAACAAATCACCTGGGCCGATCACCTACACCTGCCAATGGGATTTGAAATCACCGAAAATGGCGTTCTTGTTTCACAGGGCATCAATCTTGTCCTATTAAAAGACACCGATGGCGACGACAAAGCCGACTATAAAGAAGTCCTCTATAGCGGCTTTGATGATCACGACACCCACCATGCTATTGGAGCTTACACCGCTGATCCATCTGGCGCCATCATCATGTGCGAAGGCGTATTCTTACGCAGCAATATTGAAACGCCTTACGGGCCTGTGCGTGGAACCGATGGCGGTTTTTTCCGATACTCCCCACAACGACGTTATCTGGAACGCCACGCACAACTCGCCATTCCCAACCCTTGGGGGGTGGCTTTTGACCATTGGGGCCAGCATTTTTTCTTGCACACTTCAGGTACAACGGTCGAATGGATGCTTCCTGGAACAGTGAAACCTCGTTACGGTGAATCCAATCCAAAAAGCAAGGATCTTATCGAATCGGCTCACAGGGTAAGACCCACATCTGGAATTGAATTCTTACTCAGTCGCCACTTTCCCGATGAAGTTCAAGGCGATATGCTCATTAACAACAACATAGGCTTTCTCGGCACCAAACAACACCAAGTCATGGAAGATGGCACCGGCTATAGCACCAAACACCGTCAAGATCTCGTCGTTTCTGAAGATGGCAATTTCCGACCCGTCGATTTAGAAGTTGCCCCCGATGGCTCACTCTACATGATCGATTGGCACAATCCCTTGATCGGTCACATGCAACACAATGCCCGCGATCCCAATCGCGACCATACTCATGGCCGTATTTATCGAATCACTTACCCCTCACGTCCTCTTGTCCAACCAGCTCAAATAGACGGAGCGCCCATCACAACACTTTTAGAAAATTTAAAACTGCACGAGTACCGTTCAAGATACCGTACGAGAAGAGAATTGCGCGGCAGACCTGCAACCGAAGTATTACCTGCCATAAAAGCGTGGGTTAATCAACTCGACAAAAAAGATCCTCATTACCACCATCATTGTCTTGAGGCACTTTGGGTGACTTGGGGTCTCAACCAAGTTGATGTTAGTTTACTAAAACAGCTTTTAAAATCAGACGATTACCGCGCCAGAGCCGCTGCCGTTGGTGTATTGCGCTACTGTGGCCATCAAGTCAACGATCAAACGCTACTGTTAAAAGAAGCTGCTGCCGATAGCCATGGTCGCGTCGTCATGGAGGCCATCACAGCGGCCTCTTGGATTGAAAAGGATGCCGGTTTAGAGGTGTTGCAAATCGCGGCAAACCCTAGTGCAAAAATCAGTGTCTTTACCGATGAGTGGCTCAAAAACACTTATCTATGTGCATTGGCTCATTTAAATGGAGAATCGTATCGGGCTCCTGCTAAACCAAAAATTCAAACTGACTTAAAAGGCGAAGAAAAGACTTTATTCGTCAAAGGTGCCGAAATCTATGAACGCGAAGGACACTGCACCACTTGTCACCAACCCGATGGCAAAGGTCTCAGCGCCGCAGGTTTTCCACCCCTAAGTGGCACCAAATGGGCAAATCAGGATCCCGACCGTTTGATTAAAATCACTTTAAACGGCATTTTCGGGCCGATTGAAGTTTTAGGCAAACCCTATCCTGGCTTAGTTCCCATGACCCCTTTTGGTGGTATGCTTAACGATGAAGAGATCGCAGCGGTATTGACCTATGTTAGAAATTCTTTCGGGAATAAATCTTCAGCTATCTCACCGCAACAAGTTAAAAAAGTAAGAGCTGAAACGAAAGATAAAATAGGTTTTTACTCACCAGAGGAATTGCTAAAACTCCACCCTCATCAATAACTCATTCAAAGTAACTCAACCAACAAGGAATGCCGAGCACTGTCTCGGCATTTTTTTTTAATTCTCTTTATACTTGGTTGAACATCATCTTCACTATATTATCGAAAATACCAAAACTCACCTAATCCCTTCACATGACTCTACCCACCCAATGCTTTCTAGCACCTATGGCTGGGATTACTGATCAAGCCTACCGCATTTGGATGCGTCAACTAGGTGCTGAGGTCGTCACAACAGAACTCGTCTCATCCGAAGCTTTCATCCATGGTAGCAGACGAACTAAAGAAATGCTCGAACTTGTCGAGGCAGAGTCTCCTTGCGGAGTCCAGATTTTTGGTCACCAACCTGACTCACTGCTAGCTACCGCAAAATACGCTGAATCTAAAGGTGCAGCCTTCATAGATTTAAACTTTGGCTGTCCAGTAGAGAAAGTCACCAAAAGCGGTGCCGGTGCTGCTATGATGAAAAATTTGCCCCTGATGAAGGAAATTCTGCTCATGCTCAAAGCCCATCTCAACATTCCACTTAGCATTAAAATTCGCTCTGGCTGGCAAAGCGGTTGTATCAATGCCCATGAGGTTTGTAAGCTAGCGCAGTCCACAAACATCAATTGGCTCGCCATCCACGCTCGAACACGCGATCAAAAATACAACGGACATAGCGATTGGAATCTCATCCGCGAGCTCCATCGACAATTCAGCATACCCATCATTGGAAATGGAGATATCAAAAGTGCCCATGAAGCAAAACACAAGCTCGAGCATCGTTACTCTTCAGCGGTGATGATCGCCCGCGCAGCACTCGTCAATCCACTCATCTTCAGGCAGTGGCATCAGCCCGACTTCACTATGCCCATCCATCACCTTATCGGCACCCTCATCCCCTGTATAGAAAAATACACTCATCCAAAAGTCCAGTCCATTCATCTTAAAAAAATCATCGCATGGCTTTCAACAGGTTTTGCCAATCACACCACCTTTAAAAAACGCCTCATGCTCGAAGCCCACACCATCAGCAACATTGCTTCGCTGAGCTACACCTTTTTTTCCAAGAATGACACTCCGCAGCAACCAGAGCAATTGGACTTTTTAAAAGGCGGCCACGGTTAAGGATTGTGCAAAATGCCCTTGCTACTTATTCGCTTTGACCTTCAACCTCTTCTTTGAGCAATAAAAATATCGGGAGGTAAATAATCCTCCTGCATCGTCAAAGCAAGAACATTCTGACCTTTTAAGTCCGCTCGATGATCCAATTGCTTCAAAGCGTACTTGCCCTGCAATCTATCGCTAAAGTATGGCTTCATCTCACGGCCAAGTCTAAAACTGCGATCATTGCAGATTAAAATGATCGTTTTAGGCCTCATTTCCACAAACCAATCCAGCAGCTTAGGCCAAAGCTTCCGCCCCAATCGATCATCTCCTCGACCCACCAAAAATGCCGGTGGGTCAGCAATCACAATATCATAGGTTTGATCTTTGCCCTCCTTAAGTCTGCGACAGTGTCTTGGCAAATACTTTTGAGCAGGGTCACATAAGTTGCGAAAATCCAAATGATTCAATTGAGCGTTGCTCTTGCCCCAGTCCAAATAGCTCCGATTGGGATCAATATTCGTCACCTGCTTTGCACCATACTTCATCCCCACAACCCCAAAAGCGCAGCTGTAGGAGAATAAATTCAAAATTTCCTTTCCCTCCGCATGTTCACTCAACCAATGCCTAGCAGCATGAGTGTCAATAAACAGCCCGAAGTCATGTTCAAGTTCAGTTTTAATTTTATAGTCACAACCCAATTCTGAACAAATAAATTCGCGCTGACTCAACCCATTCAACTCAGCTTGAAAACTTTGATCCGAGCCTTTGATCTTGAACAGTACTTCCACTCCAGGAAAATTTTTTTCAAGAAACTCCACCATCAACTTCTTATGGGCCACCAATTCACTGCGATAAAGACTCACCACCACCAATGGTCCATATCGATCAATCCACAACCCCTTACACCCGTCACTAGCTCCGCTAAATAATCTAAGCGTGGTCAAGCCACTCAAATCACTCTGCTCCAGCCGCCACCCAAGCGCCCTTTGAAGCACCTCTTTCAAAAACCTTTCCTCACCAGATCACGCACCCACATCCACCACAACTTTTTGTACCAACAAACCCATCCTTCCCACCAATTTATACTCAAACGAATTACCACAAAATCAAATTGATTCTATTTAGTGTCTGCGGATTTAAATAAAAACCATGTGGTGTAAGGTTAAAACATATTACAACATAGTCGAAGATTTATGCTTTAAAGAGGAAAGGT
>Ga0172372_10005364_pt1 | contig 17838 bp, 16 predicted proteins | sample LakKiv5m_2_FD_114544 | JGI IMG/M metagenome (GOLD analysis project Ga0172372, IMG submission 114544) | Freshwater microbial communities from Kabuno Bay, South-Kivu, Congo - kab_092012_9.5m | ecosystem: Environmental > Aquatic > Freshwater > Lake | place: Democratic Republic of the Congo...
AACGACGTAAAAGCTACACCAACCTAGATTCCCCCGCCTTCACGGGGGCAGACTCTTCGGGCTCCGCCCTTCGTACGCGGGAATGACGGATGCTTTTCTCATCTGCCGAAGTTATGGACAAGGTCATGATATCTTTCTTTACCTAACAGCCAAAGCCTAAACTGCCGTGCACATTGAGATTGGAGGTAGGTGAATTGGTGCCACCTAAGCCATTGTTATTTAAGGTCATTTCGGGCGAGTCATCGAACTGAATATCAAAGTCAATTTCGCCATTGGTGCTGTTGATCCCTTTGGCTTGAAGATTCAAGCAGACAAGTGCAAAGAATAGGGCGAAGGAATAGGGAAATTTCATGGTCAAAATGGCTTTGATCCTATTTGTAAGAAATCTGGGGTCGAGTGTCAATTTGAGTTTAATTTTACAACGATAAAAGGCCAAATGCCGTTGAGGTTCAACTTAAACTAAGCGCGATCAGAATTTTGATTTTAAATTTCTAGCCTCCGTCACACCCTGCCTATCAACGAACCACACCGATTTTATCAGCTTTGACCCAGCCTCGTGGTCCCTGTTCCCATTCCACTTCGGCCCAACCTTGCACTTCTCTAATGAACAGGCCGTAGCTCCCCGCTTTTAACGTGCCCTCTTTTAGCAAACCTGGGTAATTTGTGCCCAAGCCGCTGCGAGGGTTTTCTGCGCTGAGTAGAATGGCCGTTTTGGGCATCCAAAGGCCTTGGGTTTGGGCGTTGGCAAGGTAGATAAGAAGTGAAACGAGCGACAGGCTAAGCCATAGCTTTATTCCCGCCTTGCCGATGCCTTTGAATCCAATCCAGATGGTGAGCAATAAAGATAAAACTATAGCCATAGATTGTAAGGCCTTTGGGTTGAGTTCGCTCCAAGTGGTGCTGAAGATTTGTGACAGTTGTTGATCCTCGACTTGTTTGCCTTGCAAACCCGCTAGCAAGCGGGCGCGTTGTAAATTGCCGGCGATGCGTTGATCGTCGTTATGCAGGGCATAGGCCTGTTGTAAATGAAAAATACTGGGGCCATAGTCTTTCAATTGCAACAGGATGGTGCCTAAGTTGTAGTGTAGGTAGGCATTGTCGGGAGAACCTTGTAGGGCTTTGAGGTAAATTGATTTTGCCTTGTTGAATTCGGCGGTGGCGGCATCGCCTTCAAGGGTGAGGGCTTGTTCATAAATTTGCTGCGCATCCTTGAACTCTAGACTCGAAACATAGGCATGAGCGGCGAAGGTGGTGGAGAGTAGGCTGACGATGAGAAGGAGTCTAGTGCTGAGGAGGCTCATGTTTTATCCTTAGCTAAGCGTTTTACCATTTCAAGACTTTGGTTCCTTAGAGATTCTTTCTGGTCGCCATCGGGAGCGTAACTTGCCGCTTCCAGTTCGCTTAGTAAACGATCTAGAGCAGATTTGTGTTCAGTGGAAAGCTTTGCGAGGCGTGGGTCGCTAACATGGTACTTGTGGGTGATGAATTTGTTAAGCGCCTCGAGAATAGCGCTGCTTGACGTGGCGGACTGAATAGTTTTAAGACTGCCCGAGGCGTGGAAGCGATGTTCCTCGCTGTATTTAACTTTGCGATGGATGAAAATGGATAGTCCGTAATAAAAACCAACCAAGGCAAGTGGACTATAGCTCAGTAAACTCACCCAGACCCAAGGCCAATGGCGCGTATGAGTATGACTTAATAGACTGTGGCTGACCTCCAACCCTTCAACGCGACCTATGGTTTTGATGGGGTCTTTCTTTTTTTGAAGTTCCAATAAGGCAAGTGGTTTTTCTTCCAACCCAGCCTCTATATCCACTGCTTGTACTTTGATAGGAAAGGCCTTGGTTTTGGCGCTGAGGTAGACTTTTTTGACGGGGTCAAAATAACTGACCTCGATGGGGGGAATGCTCGTGAGGTCTGTCCTTTTGGGACGCAAGATGATTTCCGAGAACAAAGTGAAGTGGTCTTGATCGTCGCGCTGTATAGATTGAGTGGAGACCTCAAACTGTTGTAGCAGTTCAGTTTGAGCGTTCCAGGTCGGATTGCGGATGGATTCAGAGGAGAGGGAACCGGAGATTTTTAATTGAATGGGTAGGGGGGCGTGCAGTTGAACCTCCTGACCTGCGCTGAGGTCGGGCACGATCAGCTCTACTTCAAGCACTTCGCAGACTTGTCCGTTGAAACTGCTGGGTCGGTTTTGCGCAGGAGTCTCAAGCACGTCGAGCTTTAGTGCCGGTGCATTGGCAACAATGGGTCGTGAATCTTTTTGCGCTTCCACTCCAAAAAAACCGCGTTGAAAAGACAGTTTAAAAAATGGCTCTTGCATAGCTGGGATCGTGAAAATTCCCGTTTGTTTTGGCTCTAGCGTGAAAGTGAGTCGATGGCGACGATATAGAAAATCGCCAATTTTAAGCGATGTGATGGGCGAGCCAAAGTAGACATTGCTAGCCCCTTGCGCTTGGCGAACGAGTTTGGGAATGATGTGAAAGTCTTTTGTCCAGTCATCTTTTAATTCAATGGCATTGTAATGTCGGTTGGCCAACTCGTAATTTTGTCCCAAATAGCGTTCGTATTTTTGAATCTCTTGCTCGGCCATCAGCAAGTCTAAATGTAGATCGATACTCTGACCCACATAAGCTTGGTTGCTAGACAAAGAGGTTTGAAAGAGGTAGAGGGCGCTGGTTTGTTGTGGACTAACGACGAGGGTGAGGCTTTTTGAAGTGAGTTTTTGCCCATCGACCTCGATGATAAACGGGCTGACGGGGTAGCTGCCCTTTGTTTTGGCTTGTCCTGTCCAAGTGAAAGCGAGGCTGACTTTTTGGCCTGTGCGACTATCAAAAGACATAGAACGAGACGTGCTAGGTTGAGTATTCCAATTCATTGTCCAACCCTGACAATTGGGAAAGCTCAAGACTTTGGGACCGGATTGTGCGTCAATTAAGGTCAACACGTATTGAACGGTTTCACCTTCACTGGGATTTTGCGGTGAAATACTGACTTCGAGACTCGCCGCGTACAGATTCCATGCCAATCCCAAGAGCGCGACAAGTAGGTTTCTGCAATGCGTTGAAGTCACGATCAATAGTCCTTATCCGTATGTAGGATAACACCGCTGCCTTTTTGTCGTTCTTTGGCGTCTTCGTTCTTCTCCTTGACTTTTTCGAGAATGCTGCGAACGGTACGCGATTCTCGATCCTGAGGTTCTTGGGGTTGCTGCTGCTTGTCATTCTTATTTTGCTGCTCTTGATCTTGATTTTGTTCTTGCTGTTGGTCTTTATTTTGTTCGTCGCCTTCTTGCTGATCTTGTTTAGGCTCGTGGCGGTCTTCGGAAACTTCAATTTCGTGCAAGCTCATGCGGTTGCCTTTGGAGCGTTTGAAATCCAACATCAGTTGACGACAGTCTTGGTGCGCGAACTCCTCACTGTCCCATTCGACCACCCCCGAACTGGTGCTCTGGATGATGCTCTGATACAGTTGCAATGGCGCCTCCTGTCCTTCTTTCATTCCAAAGACGGTGAGTTCATCAGGGAGGAACACATCCTTAAAATCTTGAAAGCCCTTGAGTTTGATTTTGAAAGTCGGAGGTGGAGTAGGTTCAGTGCTTTGAGGCACGTTCTGTTGAGGCTGCGCCTGCTCGGCCGTGGGAACAGCAATGCCCAAACGCAAATTTGGCACATTGAAGCCCACGTAACCTTGATGAAAGTCGTTGTCTAGGGGCAATGTGATGGCAGGCCTGCCATCGACCAGTTCGCCCCAGTCGGTCGAGGAGACAATGCTCTGACTGCCGCTGAAACGCAAATGGTCGTCCCAAGGTGTTTCTAGTGAGGGGCTCTGTGTTTGATAGGGAACGCCAAGTGTCATGGCGCCTTGGATTTGAAGATCGTGATTGTCCGATTCGAAGGAGGGCAGTTTTACGTCCTCACCCCAGTTTAAGCGTTCAGCATTGTCCTCCTCGTAGAGCAGCGCTGCCAATTGATATTTTCCAACTTCAAGGTCGTTGAAGGTGAACACGCCGCTCTCGTCGCAACGCATGTGCGCGAAAATGACATCGTCCCATTTGCTTTTCAAGTAAACGAAAGCATACGAGGCTGGGCGGCCATTGACTTTAACGCTGCCGCGAATGATATTGGTTTTGCGCCCTTTTCTTTTGGCGAGGCGATCTTCGTAGTCGATGTAGCGGGCGGCAATGAGTTTGAGGTTCTCATCGGCGGCGGCAACTATGGCTGAAGTTGCGGCACTCAATTTTCCCTCATAGCGACGAGACAAATTCTTGATGTCGCGAAAGGCATAGCTTGCGGCTTCGAGCTTTTCCAAATCGTAATCGGGGTAAGGACTTGGTTCTTGCCCTGCGGCAGTTTCAGGTTCTTTCAAAGATTGCTTAAAATAAAGGTGACCCAAATTATAGTGAGCTTTGATTTGGAACTCGGGGTCTTGAGAGCTGAGGACTTTGTTAAAGAGCTCTTCTGCTTTGTCGGGTTCGTTTAAGGCTAGATGGCAAAGGGCTTGGTTGAATTGAATGGGCTCCAGCTCTTTGCCTTCCAACCCTGCCGCTTCAAAACTCTGGAGTGCTTGTGCGACATCGCCTTTTTGGAAGGCGAGCATGCCGTCATGAAAATGTTGCTCAGATGTTTTGAGCGATGTCGCCTCGGCAGGCTGATCCTCTGCGTTTAGTGTGCTTAAACATAGTAAAAACAAAAGTAGAGTTTTCATGTGCGAACCTTCTTTCTATCTGGAATGAGAAAAGAGGCGCCTATCAGACAATAGGCCATTGAAAGGAAATAGTAGTAGCGCGGAATTTTGCGCTCTTGAACATCGATCTCACGATCGGCATACTCCTTTTGTTCAAGATACTTTAAAATATTCGACATCCAATTTGGACTGGTGAGCAGGTTTTGATAAAACCCATCTTTGCTAAGCTCGCTGATGAGTTTGAGCGGTTCGGGATTGAGGGCTGTTTTGACAACATCGCCCTCGCTTTTGAGATAACTGCCATCAGCTAGACGTATGCTGGTGGGATTGGCCTGACCAATGCCAAGGGTATAGATAGAGATACCCATTTTTCCAGCTTGCTTGGAGGCCTCTTCAAAGTAGCCTGTGAGATCCTGTCCATCGGTGATGAGAATTAGATCGCGATGATTGCCCAAATTTGCGCCGGCATCGATGAGATCGATCGCGCGCCGTAGCGCATCACCAATGTTCGTGCCGCCTTTGCTGATGGACTCAGGCCCGACTTCTCTTAGACGTTGGATAAAATGATAACTGTCGTAGGTGAGCGGGCAGATCTCTTTTGGGTCGCCGGCGAAAGCGATGAGCCCTAAACGGTGGCCCTGCATGTTTTTGATGCTGTCGATGATGTCAGCTTTCGCGCGTTTGAGTCGAGTCGGTGTGATGTCGGTGGCGAGCATGCTTTTTGAAACATCGAGTATGAAGACGATATCTCTGCCTTTATGAGAAACGGGGTTGAGTTCAACGCCACGTCGAGGTTCAGCCAAAGCAAGCGCGATCATGGTGATTCCCGCGGCCCAAAGGAGCCAGATCCAAAAGCGTCGTTGCTGTGCAGGTTCGCTGTGGCTCAACGCTCCGGTTGAAAATTGTCGCAAAAGCTTTGTGCGCGTCTGCTCAAAGAAGTGCGCCGCAGCCATGACTCCAAAAGGTAAAATCAAGGCTATGAATAACCAAACGGTATTGGACCATTCAAACATTAAGGTAACTCCCGATATTGAGTTTCTCTTAACAGGACATGAAGGCAGAAAAAGATGAAACTTGCTAAAACCCAAGGGTGATGCCAAGCTGCGTAATCCATGCTCACTTGCCTTGAAATTTCGGTGCGTTCGAGTTGATCGATGGTTTCGTAAATATTGAGCAAGCTTTCAGGATCAGTGGCTTCAAAAAAACGACCGCCTGTTTCCTTGGCAAGCGATCTCATGGGAGCATCGTTGTAATCTTTTTTGCCCTGACTGAGCAGCAAACCTGCGATGCTTTGTTGCAGCGCCTGTCCATGTATGGCGATAGAGTAAACCTTGACGCCAAATTCTTTGGCCACCTCGATGGCATCGTCGATGGTGATGGTGCTGCCGGTGTCTTCTCCATCACTGAGCAAAATGAGTATCTTTGATTTGATGCTATACTGGCTTTGCGCCTGATCTTTTGCCACGTCGAGGTTTTGATTGGCATTGTGCAGCATGTCGGCACCCATGGCCACCCCTTCGTAGATGGCGGTGCTTTGCCAGATGGGACTGCGTTGTTCGAAGCGTTGCGAGAAAGCACGCTGCTGACTGGGCGATAGTTTTTGAAATTCCTGTTCGGTTTTTTTGATGTCGGTTTGAACCGAATCGATGTAGTTTTCCATTAAGTCCAACAAAAAATCGTGGTCAAGTGTGAGTGGACATAAGTCGTCTACATACTGACCGAAAACGACCAAGGAGATTAAATCGTTGCTACGGCCGGAGAGTTGACCATCTTCACGACCTAAAACGAAATCTTTAAAAACGCGTTTGACCATTTCGTAACGGCTGATTTTGACGCCATCAAAAGGCATGTCTTCCTCTTCCATTGATTTGGATAAATCCAACACCATCGAGATGGCGATGCCCTCGGTGGTGATTTTGGTTTCCTCGTGGCCAAGCCTTGGGCCCATCAATGCAATCACCATGCATATCCAGCCTAGCGCTAGTGCGACAGTGGGAATAAACAGGGTGCGTGTGCGCCAAGTGCCTTGAACGGAAATTAAACGCAAATCTGAAAAAATAACGGCGGCATGAGAGCCACTAAAGCGTTTTTTCAGCCAATAGCCAAGCGGTATGGCCAAGATGAGTAGAGCCAACCAAGGGCGGGTGAAATCCAAATTGGAAAACATCACTGTTGAGCCTCCAATTGAGTTTGTTGAATAAAGGTTTTGATAAATTCAAAGCCCTTGCTGACGTCCTCGTCGGCCACTTTTTTGGCCGCAAATTTAACCAAGTCGGTGAATTCCAAAAATCGCACCAGAACCTGTTGTTGTGTTTGAAGCTCACCACCACTGCGCGTCAATTGAAGGATGAACTCTTCGGTGGTTTGTTCGGGGGCTCGTAAATCAAAGCGTCTTTCAATATAGCGACGTAAGACATTGGAGATTTCAGACACAAAAATTTCGGCATTGAGTTCACCTTGTTTTTGGCGCTCCACCAAAGTTTCCAGTTCACGCCAAGCCAAAATATGTGCGGGGATAGGCGGCGCTGGAGGGGTGGTTTTTTCTTTGCGCAGCACGCGCTTGATCGCCCATACGAGTATGAAGATAAATAGTAAAGTTCCAACTGCGATGGCGGCCCAAAAACTCCAGTCAAAGGGTTTGAGTTGCATGAGGCCCAATGGCGGCGCGAGCTCCCTTTCGACCATGTCTTTGTTCTCTAAGGCATTGAACGTGAATTTCAAGCTCGGTGTTTTTAGACTGGTTTGCTTTTGGGCGTTGCCAGATGTTTCATAGAAGCGAACTTCAAGAGGCGGAACGATTTGTTCGCCGCTTTCAAATTTTTGTAAGGCAAAGTATTTGGTGAGTGTTTGAATGTTTTCGGTTACAGCGTTTTTGTCCGAGCGCCAAGGTGCCTGTTTGAAGTCTTCGAGTCGTTCTTGCAGGCCAGGTGTTTCAAAATCGATGCCGAGTTCGGCTTCGATTTCCAAAGTGAGGTACTGAGTTTCAAGCACGGACAGGCTTTTTTTTGCGAGTTGCACTCTCGCTTTAACTGGACCTTTGCTGATCCAATCGCTGCTCACTTCCCAGTCGAGTTTTTGTTCACCGGACTTGCCACAGCCAGCGATAAAGAGCAGGCTTGTGCCTAAAAAGATGAGACGTAGCAACATCATACGATAAACTTATTGAGCTCCCTCACTGAAGGCCTCGCGGTTGATTTCAACCTTGTGGCGCTTGAGCATTTCGGCTTGAAAGGCTTTTTGTAGCTCAGCCGACTTGTCTTTTTTATAGGCCGTCAGAATCTTGTCTTTGGCGGCGGCGATGGCTGCGGGGTCGAGATGGCCGGGCTCTGTCGAGAGTCCGAGGGCAGCACGGTTGGTTTCGGCATAGTTGTTGAGATCGAGCTCACTCACTTCGCCAACACTCACCTTGTCGCGCATGAGCAGTTGTCCTAGAAAACCTTTTTTGAAATCGTCCATGGCGTCTAAGAATTCAGGGTGCTGTTCAAGCTTCCATTCCAATGCTTCACGATACAGGAGCTCACGGCTCACCCATTGTTCTAAAAATTTCATTTGTTCGTAAGGTGCGGAATACTGCTTGCGAATGCTCTCGGCCATCTCTTGTTCCTTGCTTTCATCAAGGCCTTGAGCTTTCAGGGCCATGATGCGTTGTTGAATCATACTTTCCACTTTGGTGCGAAAGTCGCTGAGTTTGAGGTCTAGGCCATCAACCGTTGCCACGTTTGGATCTTTAACGTCACCAGAGCCGCCTTGGCGTTCGCGATTTTTGCGTGTGAGTTCATCGCTCACGGCAGCATACTGTCCCATTTGACGCAAGGTTTCGATGATGGCTTGAGATACTGCGCGCGCCAAATCTTTGCTGTCAGGCTCGTTTTCTAGCAGCACTTCGGCGAGGTAATAGTCGGACAAAGCCTGCTGACGATCGCCATCTAGAAGGTAAAAGTCACCGCGTTGTTTGAGTAGGTTGGCTTTTCTGGTCGTGGTCAAGCCCTCTTTGGTCAAGGCCAGTCCCAAGTGTTCGGCGGCCTTACGGTAAGCTGCGGCATTCTTGAGTTTTAGCAAAAGTTCTTCGCGGAATTCACCTTGAGTCGGCGCGACGTCAATTTGTACATCGACATGCTTGGGCTTTGGCGGTGGCGCTTTTGGCAACCAAGCACCTAGAGCGGCAATCAAGGCGAGGATCAACGTGATGAAGGCGACGGGCGCGGCACCTTTTTTTGTTGTTTGGGTTGGCTTGGTTTCGATGGGGGGTAGGTTCAGATCGAGCTGACTCATCGTTTTTTTTCCCTTTTCTTAAAGAGCAATTTTAATAGTAGTAAATAGTCCTCGTTGGTGACCACATTGACGTTGTCGATTTTGCGCTGTTTAAAAATGGAGTCGAGTTGCTTGTCGAGTTTTTGAGCTTGAGCCAAGAGCTGCGCTCTGCCTTTGGCGCTAGAGGTGTCGATGACGATTTGCTTGCCGGTTTCGGCGTCTTCGAGTCTGATCAAGCCTAGATTGGGCAGTTGTCTTTCGCGTTGATCGCCCACTCGAACAGCGATGAGATCGTGGCGATTGGAGGTGGTGGACAATTGTGTGTTAAAGTCTTCATCTAAGAAATCCGAGACCAGAAAAGCGACGCTGCGTCTTTTTTGAATTCTGGATAAAAACTCCAAGGCGCCTTTGAGGTTGGTTTCGGCTTTTTCGGGTTTAAAGCTCAGTAGTTCGCGAATCACACGCTGAACGTGAGCGCGGCCTTTGGCTGGAGGGAGATAGATTTCGATGGCTTCGGTGAAGATGATCAACCCAACTTTATCGCCATTGGCGATGGCTGAGAAGGCGAGCACCGCTGACATTTCGCTGGCGAGTTCCATCTTGTTTTGCGTGCCTGAGCCAAAGGCCACCGAGGAACTGCCATCGACAAGCAGCATCACGGTCATTTCACGCTCTTCAATGAAACTTTTTACATGAGGTGTGCCACTGCGGGCGGTGACGTTCCAATCGATGTTGCGCACGTCATCACCGACTTGATACTCGCGCACCTTGTCAAATTCCATGCCACTGCCGCGGAAGGCACTGTGGTAGTTGCCGGCCAGGGTCTCGCTCACGAGGTGGCTGCTAAGAATCTGGAGGCGGCGAACCTTTTTGATGAGTTCGGCTGTTTCCAAGTTACGTGTGGGTTAAGGAACGGGGAGTTGGTCTAGAAGACGTGAAACCAATTGGTCTTCATCAAGCCCTTCGGCTTCGGCTTCGTAGGTGATGTGCATGCGGTGACGCAAAACGTCGTGGGCGATGTTCTTCACATCTTGTGGTGTGACATAGCCGCGTCCGCGTAAAAAGGCCATGGCTTTAGAGGCCTGCGTGAGGGCGATGGTGGCTCGTGGGCTAGCGCCGTACTCGATGAGACCTTCGAGATTTAAATTGAAAGATTTTGGATCTCGAGTGGCGAAGATGATGTCCAAGATGTAGTTTTTGACTTTATCATCTATATAGATGTGGCGGACCAATTCGCTGGCTTCGGCAATGTCTTTTGGCGTCATCACGGGGTTTATTTTTTGAAGGGTCGTCTCGGTGGTTTTTTCTAGAATCAAGCGTTCCGATTCGCGGTCGGCGTAGCCGATTTTCACCTTGAGCATGAAACGGTCGACTTGCGCCTCGGGCAAGGGGTAAGTGCCCTCTTGTTCAATGGGGTTTTGTGTGGCCATGACCATGAAGGGGCGATCGAGTTGAAATGTTTCGTTGCCAATGGTGACCTGTTTTTCCTGCATGGCTTCAAGCAGCGCCGACTGAACTTTGGCGGGAGCACGGTTGATCTCATCGGCAAGGATGATGTTGGCGAAAATAGGGCCTTTTTTAATGGTGAAGTCGCCGCTTTTGGGATTGTAAACCAAGGTTCCAATCACGTCGGCGGGCAGTAAATCAGGCGTGAATTGGATGCGATGAAAAAGGGCGTTCATGCTATCGCTCAAGGCTTGGATGGTGCTGGTTTTTGCCAATCCGGGCAACCCTTCAACCAGCACGTGGCCTCCGCACAGCATGCCGATGATCAGTCGTTCGATTAAATCTTTTTGGCCGACAATGCGTTTTGCAATCTCATTGTGAACGGCCTGTATGAATTGGCTTTTCGCTTGGATGGCTTCGGCTATTTGTGAGACGTCCATGTGATTTGTGTAATTTAAAGGAAAAAATGGTTGAGTTGTCTCGATTTTGAAAGCAGCTTCATTTAGCAAGAGACGCATTTGACATGCTTCCAAACATGGAAATGTTGAACTTAGATGTTTTTCATGGCAATTTGACAAGACGAAAGAGCTCAATAAAAGGACGCTTCAAGTTCGTCGGACTTTTTACCGCCCCGCTTTTCTTATTTGTTGTTTTTATGTCTGACAATTTAGTCATCGTCGAGTCCCCAACCAAAGCTAAAATTCTCAAGAAAATTCTTGGCAATAAGTATAAAGTGGAGAGTTCGGCGGGGCATATTCGCGATCTTCCTGAAAAAAGAGAGCATCTCGATGCCGCACAACAAAAACTTCCCTATGCCAGACTTGGAATCGACACCGAGAACGATTTTCAGCCGCTCTATTGTTCTTCTCCGCCTAAACTCAAACGACTTAAACAACTCAAGGATTTAGTCACTAAAAAGACCAAGTTGTATCTGGCGACCGACGAGGACCGTGAGGGCGAGGCCATAGCTTGGCATTTGAATCAGGTGCTCAATCCGGACAACAAGCTCGAGGCTTGTCGGGTGGTATTTCATGAGATCACTCCTACGGCCATTTTAAACGCGTTCAATAAACCGCGTCCACTCAATATGGAAATGGTCGATGCACAACAAGCGCGTCGCATCCTCGATCGTTTGGTGGGCTATAAGTTATCGCCCTTGATTTGGAAGAAAATCCGCTTCGGCTTGTCGGCGGGTCGCGTTCAGTCTGTCGCGGTTCGCATTGTCGTTGATCGAGAGCGTGAAATTGAAGCGTTTATTGCCGAAGAGTACTGGTCGATCACCGCTCAAATGAGCCACAATGGGCAAAGTTTTGAAGCCAACCTTTCAAAAAAAGATGGGGATAAATTTGTGCCATGCAATCAAGCTGAGGCCGAGGCTGTTTTAAAAGTGGTTTCCGATGCGATTTGGCCGATTAAAAAAATCGAAACCAAAACGGTGCGAAAAAATCCGGCGCCGCCGTTCATCACATCGACATTGCAACAAGAGGCGTCGAGGAAGTTGGGTTTTTCAGTTAAGAAGACCATGCAGCTAGCTCAGAAACTATACGAAGGTATTGATCTAAAAGATGAAGGCGGCGCGACGGGTTTAATCACTTATATGAGAACAGATAGTGTGAATTTGTCGCAAACGGCGCTCGAACAAGCCCACGATGTTTTGGGTGGTTTGTATGGCAAAGAGTACCAGTTGGATGAACCGAGAGTGTTCAAAACCAAATCCAAGGGTGCGCAGGAAGCTCATGAGGCCATTCGCCCTACTGACATGTCCAGAAAGCCAGAGTCTCTCAAAGGCCTGCTCGAAGACGACATGCTTAAAGTATACGATCTGATATGGAAGCGAACCTTGGCGACACAGGCTCCTAAAGCTGAGTTTGAAGCCGTTAGCGCTGACTTTCAAATCGGCGCCTACACGTTTCGCGCTACCGGTCAAACCATGGTGTTTCCGGGCTTTATCCGCATCTATGTTGAAGGATCTGACAATCCGGAGGCGGCAATGGAGGACCGTGACAAAGTATTGCCCAAGTTGACCGAAGGTTTGGAGCTGAAACCTGTTCGCGTGGAATCCAAGCAACATTTCACTAAACCACCTGCTCGTTACACCGAAGCGTCTTTGGTGAAGAAGATGGAAGAAGAGGGGATTGGCCGTCCGTCGACCTATGCTCCTACTATATCTACAGTGATTTCGAGAGGTTACATAGAGATGGACAATAAAGCGCTGCGGCCGACAGACACGTCGGATGTGGTGAACCGTTTTTTGATGAATCACTTTCCAGAAATTGTCGATTTAAAATTCACGGCAGCGATGGAAGATAAGCTCGATAGTATTGCCGAGGGCCATTTAAAATATGTGCCTTTCTTGCATGAGTTTTACGATCCTTTTGAAGTTCGCATTGAGGAGAAAGATAAAACCATTAAAAAAGACGATGTGGTCAATGAACCCTCTGATAAGGTCTGTCCTGAATGTGGTAAAGCAATGGTGATTAAGTTGGGTCGTTCCGGAAAATTTTTGTCATGTTCAGATTACCCAACGTGCACTTTTGCTGAAGCATTGAATGAGGATAGTGACGAGCTCAAAGCTCTAAAAATTGAATACAAGGACGAGGTGTGTGACAATTGTTCCAAGCCGATGGAAGTGAAGTCGAGTCGTTTTGGAAATTTCCTCGCGTGCACGGGTTATCCAAAATGCAAAAGCACAAAGCCAATTCTGGTATCTACGGGGGTGACTTGTCCTCTGTGTAAAAAGTTTGAACTGGTGGAAAAGAAAGCTCGGCGTGGCCGTCCTTTTTACGGTTGCAACGGTTATCCGGCTTGTGACTATATTTCCAATTATAAACCTGTGCGTGCTTCCGATGATGAGCGCGTGGGTTTTTACATTATGAAAAAAGATGAAGAGCTGTTCATGGAATTTGATCTGGAAAAGCACTTGGAACAAAAAAAGAAATCGCAAGAGCGCAAAGACCAGAAAGCTGTAGCCATGGCGGCTAGTAAAGCAGATGACTAACTAAACAGAGAGCTTTTGGGCATAAAACTATAATCCGATGAAGTTCGCTATTTTTGTACGTGGTTTTCTCATGGGATGTGCCGACATTGTCCCAGGGGTGAGCGGCGGCACGGTGGCTTTGGTGGCGGGCATTTATGATCATTTGGTTGAAGCTATACGCAAAATAACTCAAGCGTTCATGCTGTGTTTACGCGGTCAATTTAAAAAGGCCTTCACGTTTATAGATCTATCCTTTTTGTTGCCCTTGGGTTTGGGCATTGCTTTGGCCGTTGTGTTGATGGCCAAATTCATCACGGCGGCGATGACCCATCAGCCTGAACTGACCTTGGGATTATTTTTCGGACTCATGATGGGAAGCATCGCTATTGTCGGAAAGATGATTGACGAACGAAGCTTTTATCATTTCTCATTGTTGGTATTAAGCTCCATCTTCGCTTTAATTTTAACCTCGAGCACACCGATGGAGACGGAGCCTGGAGCCCTCAATTTTTTCTTAGCGGGAGTCATTGCCATCATAGCCATGATCTTGCCTGGCATCTCCGGATCGTTCTTGCTTTTGATCATGGGCAAATATTTGCAGGTGATGGAAGCTATAAAGAGCACGATTGGATTTTTGAAAGAGGGCATTAAAAGTTTAATCGGCAAAGGCGATGCTTTGGCAGATTCAATTTTACCCCTGCAAGAGGTGTTGCTTGGAACCTTGATTCCTTTTGGGTTAGGCTGTGTTGTCGGTATAGCTTCATTTAGTTGGGTATTGACTTACTTTCTCCGTTATCACCGTGGCCTGACATTGACCGTGCTGCTAGGGTTTATGTTGGGTTCGTTGCACAAGTTGTGGCCGCTTCGCATCACCGAGATTTATCTGCATCAAGTGGGCAAACCAGACAAAATCATTCTAGACCGAACCATCGCTCCTCACTTTGACGACCCAAAGCATATCGCCGCATTAGCGCTAATGGCATTGGGCTTTCTGTTTGTTTTGTGGATCGAGAAGAAGGGGAAGGTTTCCAAATCAGCCTTGTAATGATTGAGAAAAAGAGGCTACCGCAATTTGTGCATGAACAGGGGCAACTTTAATGAAATTCAAAACTTACTAGTGTAGGTCGCCACAATTGACGCGTCTTATGATGTTGACCCAAATTGAACAATTAAAGGAAGTGATAGTTGAACCCAATAGTATATTCGATCGTTCTTTTGACGTTTAGCAATGTCTTCATGACATTTGCATGGTATGCGCATCTCAAGGAACTAAACGGCAAGCCTTGGATTGTGGCGGCGCTGATCAGTTGGGGCATAGCCTTGTTTGAATATTTATTACAAGTGCCAGCTAATAGGATAGGTTTTACCGTTTTATCGGTGGGGCAATTAAAAATCATTCAAGAAGTGATCACTCTGAGCATTTTTGTGCCATTCTCGTTAATTTACTTAAAGGAACCCTTGAAGCTCGATTATCTGTGGGCAGGGTGCTGTCTTGTGGGTGCAGTGTACTTTGTTTTTCGCAGTAAATTCGCTTAAGAGTTCAGGGGCCATTGTTTTGCTACGCGACGAGAAGACTTATCGCGATTAGTTTCTTTGGTAATTCCAAGCCGTGTTTTGGATAGGCAGCACTTTTCCGGCGGCATCTTTTATGGTGTCGAGATGATTTAAGTAATCTATGTGGCCATCGGCGAAGAGGTAATTGAAGTGATCCCTATCGTGCAAAGGGTCTCCGGTTGAGGTTTGTTCGCTTGGCTTGGCCATGCCTGAGCTGAAGGGGTAACCTATGAAGCGCGGTCCGATGCGTTCTGTGAGAATGAACGTGCTTGCTGGTGAGGTGACATCTGTGGTTTGTGCTGACCAGTTGTCATCGCCGGCAATGCCAACGAGACTTTTGATGCCACTGGGTGGAACGGTGGCTTGCCCTCTTGTGACCTCATAGTCTCTGCGTATTGCTAATGCACTCCCTGCAAAAGCATCCATGATGCGAGGCAAGGGGTTTGATGGACAATTGTATTGGTGCCAATCTGGAATGGTGTTGTTCTTATTAAAAACGCCCCAGCCGCTCAACCAGCTTTTGGAGGCTTCTCTGCCGTCGTAGACGGCAAGAAAATCATCCCAAGTGTATTTTTCAGCATTAGCTTGAGTGTAGGGTAGAGGAATCTTAACGTTAGGAGTGTAGTGCTCATTTTCATCCGAATTATACAGGGCTATAGTATTTGAAATATTGTTGATAATACTCTTGCAATTTAACAAGTGAGTTTGTTTGATCATAGACTTGAGTGAAGGTGTGACCAAAGAGGCTAGAACGGCGAATAGGGAGATAACAACTAATAGTTCAATCAATGAAAAATCGCAATGGATTGCCGATAAAGTTTTTTTCATAGGACGGATAAAATAGTATGAAACTATTATAGGCCAAACAATCAGCCATTCAAATAGGCAAGGCTAGATTGATTTTATAAAAACGGTTTGTTTTTTGTATTTAATCAATCCTTCTTAAAACAAAGGGATGAGTCGTCATTGTCGAGTTGTAGAATTTGCCTGTTTTGGAGTTAGAGGTCGATGCCCCATTTAGCTGAAAGATACTGCCACACTTGGTTGAGTTCTGTTGCATTCAAGACTTTAGAATAAACGATGAATTCCCCAATATAGCCATGAAAACGACGTCCAGCAAAAGAAGCTCCTCCTATTCCAACAGATGCGCTTAAGTCAAAATGAGCGTGCTCATTGGTGGTGCTGATGATGGCGGTATTGCCATGATAGGCTTGCGTATTTCCAGAAGTTGCCGTAATGGAAATTAAATTTGGCTGATCGTAGGGAATGGTTCCCGTAGTAGAGTAGAGGTCTCCGTCATGGCTTGTGTCGCGTAGACGCAGGCGATCAACGCTGCTGAAAGTTCCAAGATCAATCATAGTGCCGGTGCTTGTTCCAAAGATCTCACTATTGTTGTGCGCCGACTCTGGAATGGCGACAATAAGGATGGTGCGGTCGGCATTGGCGGCAATTCCCAGCCCGGCGCTTACATTCAGTTGATCCTCATCGCAACTTAAGGCAGGTAGGCCATTGATGATTTTTTTTACATAAACAGGTTGATTGCTTGAACTGGCTTGAGTGGCATGTCTATTGTTGCCGCTTAAATCGTTCCATGCTGAAACGTTGCCGGTCGCTCCATAAGTGATGGAGGCGCCATTGTTTGCATCGAGCCAAAGCGCTAAACCTGAGATTGAATTTGGCTGAGTGCTACTTGTCGTTAGATTTGAATAAGATAATTGACGCCATCTTGAACCATCGCTAATGACAGATAGGTAAGGGTATGCGTTGAGCGAGGAGGATAAAACAAGAGCCGTCGAATCATCGATGTTGCTTGCTGCCGTAAGAGTGACGCGATGATCATTGGACATTTTTTTAAGGGTGATGTGTCGTCCTGAAGTGTTGCCGGCATAAGGTAAGTCCAACCATAAATTGCCACCTGCTCCCGTCGAATCTACAAGATAAACAGAAGCGTCTGTTAGGACAATATTGCTGGAAACGGTTTGTGATGAGAAAGCTAGGCTGCCATTTATAAAGAGATTTGCGTCACCTGTGCCGCCGCCGATGTTAAGGTTGTGCGTGATGATCATATTGCCAGCAAGATGAAGATTGCTCGAAGGGCTGATGCCAATGCCGAGTCCTTGAGAGTTTAAGATCATTTCAGGAGTTGAATCGCTATTGACGTCAAAGGAAATCGTGCCGTTGGTGCTTTTGATGTCGGCAAAGGCTGAGCAGACCAAAATGAGCCAGAAAATAGAAAATTTCATAATGAAAGCCAGAAGACAAGCACGGGGAATGGTATGAATGGTTTCTTTTTATTCAAGATAAACATAAACTCTGAGGCTTTTCCCAATCTAAAAGTGTTTTTGAAGATAGTGGCTTAGTTGAGGTCGCGAGCAAAGGGGCTGTTGTGATCTCTTAAATGGACAATCGACTCGTTCATGAGGGCTTGGTTAAAAATCCAGACTTCATCGATGTCGCCATTCAAAGGGTGCTTTTGTTCACCGTGGTACATGCCAAGGCTCATCGGCTTTGCAGCGTTAGAGCTAATATCGGTATCGACAACTTTGTGATGATAAGCAGATATAGTATCGAGGGCGCCATCGATGTAGAGCATCACGTGGGTGGCGACATCTGCAGTATAACCACCGATAAAGACGATGGCAATGTGGTGCCAGCGACCGTCGTGAATGACGGTGCTGCCTGTCAAATAGCCCTGTCTCAATTCCACTTCTGCAATTTCGGTGACATTGAGCTCGTCTCTGAAATAACGTGTGCTCAAACGCTCGATGTCCTTGTTGTTCAACCCATACCTTCGTTTAGGTATTTAGTGTCTGCGGATTTAAATAAAAACCATGTGGTGTAAGGTTAAAACATATTACAACATAGTCGAAGATTTATGCTTTAAAGAGGAAAGGTTTTGATATAATCGCGTAGTAACAACA
>Ga0172372_10005365_pt1 | contig 17838 bp, 17 predicted proteins | sample LakKiv5m_2_FD_114544 | JGI IMG/M metagenome (GOLD analysis project Ga0172372, IMG submission 114544) | Freshwater microbial communities from Kabuno Bay, South-Kivu, Congo - kab_092012_9.5m | ecosystem: Environmental > Aquatic > Freshwater > Lake | place: Democratic Republic of the Congo...
CGCGCGCCTGCGGCGCGACCAACCGAACTTCGACAACCGACACGAGTTTGTCGAGCGCGACGGCCGTGCCGTCCGTCTGCACGGTCTCGTCCGCCCGCGCGCCAGGGGCCCGCAGGGCGAGATCGACGTCCGTCACGCCGTCCTCCGCCGCGACGATCACGCGGTAGCAGCGGCCCGGCACGATCGTGACGTCGCGCTCGACGCGCTGGCCCGGCGCGAGCACTTCGCGCGCGGGTGCGGTGAGCGGCGCCATCCCGCCCGACGACGCCCTCACGAGCAGTGCGAGCCGATCGAGCAGCCCGGCCGCGAACGGCTGCGCGGCGCTGCCCGTCGCGGGCGCCGACACCTCGGCCTGCGGCAGCAGATACGCCGCGAGCGCGAACGCACCCGCACCCCGGAAGGCGCGCGCCCGCGCTTCGAGGCGCTCCGACGTCGCGCCGGCGCAGTGACGCGCCGTCGCCGCGCGCCCGGTGTCCGTGTCGCGCGCGAGCACCGTGCGGCCGCGCGCGATCTCGACGTCGACGTTCTCGAGCCCCGCCGCGGACCGCGCGACGACGACCACGCAGCGGCCCGCGGGCAGCGTCACGGCCACCCCGCGCTTCTGCGAGGGACGCAGCGTGCCCGAGAGCTGCGCGACGGACGCGCGCGAGTCCGCGCCCGCCGACTCGGCCGTCTGTGCGAGGTCGATGACGAGCTGCGCGTCCTGCGCGGCGACGCGTGACGACGTCCCGGCCGACGCGACGGTGAGCAAGACGAGCAGCGCGCGGACGTGCGCGGAATCGAACGCAGCTCTCGATGGACGTGGATGGCTGTGCATCGGAATCCTGTGGGGCGCGTCACGGGACGGACTCGCTGCGCGCGACGGTACACCGCTCGGGCCCGGAGATCGCGCGCACCTCGCGCGCCCACTCCACGGGCGTCACGAGAGACGTGCGGGCGTCGCGCCGTGCACGCACGCGCAGCGAGTGGCAACCCTCGCGCATGGACGACCGCGCGCACCCCCCAGCAGGCGACTACCTCGCCGGACAGCTCACGCAGCCCACGCACGCCGACGGCGAGCTCGAGGTGCGCAGCCCCGCGGATCAGGACGACGTCGTCGCGCGCTACGCCTTCGCGCACGCGCACGTCGATCGCGCGGTCGATGCGGCGCGGGACGCCCGACGCGCCTTCCGCAAGCTCGGTGAGCCCGCCCGCGCGGCGCTGCTGCGCGCGTATCAGGAGCGCCTGCGCGCCCATGCGGAAGCCATCGCCGAGACGATCGCGCGCGAGGTCGGCAAGCCGCTCTGGGAGGCGCGGACGGAAGTCGCCGCGATGATCACGAAGGTCGACGTCTCGATCGGCGAGGCAGCGCGCTTCACGCGCGACGAGGTCATCGCCGACCTCCCGGGCGAGATCCGCCATCGACCGCATGGCGTACTCGCGGTGCTCGGGCCGTTCAACTTCCCCGGGCACCTGCCGAACGGCCAGATCGTCCCCGCGCTCTTCGCGGGAAACTGCGTGATCTTCAAGCCGAGCGAGCGGTCGCCGCGCACCGCGGTGTGGATGGCGCGCTGCTTCGACGAGGCGGGCTTCCCGCCCGGCAGCTTCCAGGTCGTGCAGGGACCGGGCGCGCTCGCCGCCGCGCTCGTCGCGCACCCGGGCGTCGATGGCGTGCTCTTCACGGGCTCGCTCGCCGTCGGTCAGAAGATCCTCGCGGCGACCGCGCAGACGCCCGGCAAGCTCGTGCAGCTCGAGCTCGGGGGCAAGAACGCCTCGATCGTGCTCGACGACTGCGACGTCGAGCGCACCGCGCGCGAGCTCGCGTTCAGCGGTTTCGCGACGGCCGGGCAGCGCTGCACGGCGACGTCCCGCGTGATCGTCGAGCGCAGCGTCGCGGACCGCCTCTGCGAGCGCCTGCGCATCGCCGCCGAGCGCGTCGTCGTCGGGCATCCGCTCGACGCGGGCGTCTTCATGGGCCCGGTGATCTCCGAGTCGTCGCGCACGCAGCTCCTCGCAGCGCAAGAGAGAGCGCGCGCGGCGGGCTACGAAGCACTCGCCCCGGGCGGCGCCGTCGAGGTGGCGGGCCGGCGCGGCTGGTACGTGCGCCCGGCCGTGCATCGCGCGCCAGCAGGCCTCGGCGCGGTGCCCGGCTACTCAGACTGCGAACTCTTCGGGCCCGATCTCGCCATCACCGTCGTCGCGAACGCGGACGAAGCGCTCGCGCTCGCCAACGACTCGCGCTTCGGTCTCGCAGCCGCGGTCTACACCGCGTCGCGCACGCGCTTCGAAACGCTCGCCGACGAGCTGGAGGTCGGCGTGGTGCACTGGAACCGCTCGAGCGCGGGCGCGAGCGGCCGCCTGCCCTTCGGCGGCCTGAAGGACAGCGGCAACCATCGCCCCGCCGGCGTGCTCGCGGGCGCGCAGTGCGTGTACCCGCTCGCGGTGCTGTTGCCTGCGGCGAACGCAGGTCCGCTGCCGAGCTGGCCCGGACTCGCGCTCGATTGACGGCCGCGCTGCGCGCACTGGCGCGGCTCCACACAACGGCACGAACGCCACCCACCCCGATGATATGAGCGCGCTCTGCGCGGCCCCTCGGGGCCTGCGCGAGAAGGGTTCCGCGCGGCGGGACCCGGATGTTACCGTCTCTCCCGAATGTCGGGAAACACCCGCAGTTTCGGGCCCTACGCGCTCGTCCGTCAGCTCGGCGCGGGCGGCATGGCCGAGACGTTCGAAGGCGTGCGCACGGGCCCCGGCGGCTTCGAGCAGCGCGTCTGCGTGAAGCGGATCCTCCCGGCCGTGAGCGACGACCCGAACTTCGTGCGGCTCTTTCGCGAGGAGGCGCGCGTCGCCGCGCGGCTGCGCCACGCCAACATCGTGCAGCTCCTCGACGTCGGCGACGTCGACGGCGCGCACTACCTCACGCTCGAGCTCGTCCTCGGTTGCGATCTGCGGCGTCTGCTCCAGTTCGAACGTGCGCGTCAGGGCCTCGCGCCCGGCGTCGCGGGGGGCGGACTCACCTCGGGGATCGTCGCCTTCCTCGCGGCCGAGATCGCCACGGCGCTCGAGGTCGCGCACGGCGGCGCGACGGCCATCGTGCACCGCGACATCTCGCCGTCGAACGTGCTGCTCAGCACCGCGGGCGAGGTGAAGCTCGCGGACTTCGGCATCGCCCGCGCCCTCACCGACAACCACGCGACCCGCACGCAGGCCGTCCGCGGGAAGGTGCCTTACATGGCGCCCGAGTACGCGCTGCGCGGCGTCGTCGATCGCCGCGTCGATCTCTTCGCGCTCGGCGTGCTGCTCTACGAAGCGCTCGCCGGCGTTCGCCCGTTCGACGGCAAGAGCGACGTCGAGACGCTGAGCCACCTCGAGCAGGGCCTGCACACACCGCTGGCACAGCGCTGCCCCGGCGCGCCCGCGGCGCTCGTCGCTGCCATCGAAGACCTCATCCTCCCCGACCCCGACGCGCGGACGCCGAATGCGACGGCCCTGCTCGATGCGCTCGTGGACGTCGCGCCGCCACCGACGGCCCGGCGCATCCTCGGTGAGCTCGTCACGCAGGCCGCGCGCAGCGTCGCGTCGGCCCCGACGCCGCACGCCGCGATCGATCCCCTCGCCGCGACCTCCCACGCGACGCCGACGCGCGAGGCGGTCCACGGTTCGACGGTATCCGCGACGGAACCCGGCGCCCCCGCGAGCCACACAGCGCGCCCCACGGCGACGTTCGTCCTCGACGACGTACCCGCCGCGCCGACACGCACCGAGGTCGCCGCGCACCGGTTCACGGAGCACACCGTTGCGCTCACCGGCGCGGCCCCGCTTCGTGCGGAGTCGTTGCCGCGGCCGTACGCCGCCGCAGCGCCCGATGCGCCCACGCGCACCGCGTTTCGATCCGTCCACGAGGCCCCGACGGCGCTCCTCCCGCAGGCCGACAGCGACGCGGGAGACGCGGGCCCGACGCAGGTCGATGCGTCGCCTCGCGCTCTCGTCGAGCCCATGTCGTCGATCACACCCGTGGCTTCGCACCTGACGAGCATGACCGTCACGGCTGATGGTCCTGCTCTACCGGTCGCATCGCCCACGCATTCGCCCGGGAGCGGTCGCTCTCACCGCGGTCGCGTCCTCCTCGTCGCCCTCGCGCTCGGCGCACTGGCGCTCGGCGCACTGGCGCTCGGCGCACTGGCGTTGGGCCTGCGTCCGAACGCGCGCGATGCGCGGCCCCAGAGCGCGCGTGCTGCGTCCGCAACGAGGTCCGACGCGCATGCACCGACGAACAGCGGGGTCGAAGCCGCTGTGCGGACGGAGCCCGCTCACGAAGCACCGACGGCCCCGGATCCACTCGCCGCCTCGCCACGCGACCTCGCCGAGGCGCCCACGCCCGTCACGCGAGCCCCCGTCGCGCCCACGCCAGCCGCGCCACCACCCCCCTCGTCCGCGCCAGCGCGCGCCCGCCTCGCTTCACCCATCACGCGGTCCGACCGCGCGCCGACGAAGACCGCCGCGTCGACCGCGAACGACACGCGTACGCCATCCTCTGCGGCACGACGCGACACGCCGGCCTCGCGCGATGCGCGCGACCCCACCGCGCGCGCGCTCCTGACGATCGTCAGCGATCCGGGACACGCCATCTTCGTCGATGGTCGCCGCGCCGGAGACGCCCCGCTGACGGTGCCTCTCGCGCCAGGCCGACACGTGCTCACGGCGGGTCAGGGCGTCGACGCACCCACGGTCTCCGTCGACCTCGCGCGCGGTGAGCGGCGTCGCGTGGTGCTGCGCTGAGACGATGGCCGAGCTGCCCTCGTTCGGTCCCTTCCAGCTCGTGCAGCGCCTCGGACGCGGCGGCATGGCCGAGACGTTCATCGCCGAGCGGCGCGGACTCGCGGGCTTCTCGCAGCGCGTGTGCCTGAAGCGTGTGCTGCCCGCGCTCTGCGCGAACCCCGTCTTCATCGCGATGTTCCAGGAGGAGGCGCGCCTCGCCGCGCGCCTCGTGCACCCGCACATCGCGCAGATCTACGACTTCGGCGCCGACGACGGGCAGTGGTGGATGGCGCTCGAGCTCGTCGATGGCGTCGATCTGCGCACGCTCCTCGACGCGGTGCGCGCGCTCGACCAGCCGATGCCGCTCGATCTCGTGGTGCTCATCCTCACGGATGTGTGCAGCGCGCTCGTCTGCGCGCACGGGGCGGAGCCCTCCGTCGTGCACCGCGACGTCACGCCCTCGAACGTGCTGCTCTCGCGCGAGGGCGCGGTGAAGCTCGCGGATTTCGGGATCGCGAAGCAGACGAGCGGCGATCAGGCGACCGCCAGCGGCATCAAGGGCAAGGTGCCGTACATGGCGCCGGAGCAGGCGCTCGGCGGGAGAATCGACGCGCGCACCGACCTCTTCGCGCTCGGCGTGATGAGTTTCGAGCTGCTCGCGGGGCGTCGTCCCTTCGACGGTCCGACCGAGCTCGCGACGCTCTCGAACCTCGCCGCGGATCGGCGCCCCGACCTCGCGCCGCTCGCGCCGCACGCGCCGCCCGCTCTCGTTGCACTGGTCGAGCAGCTCCTCGCACCGGCGCCCGACGCGCGCCCGGAGAGCGCAGCCGCGCTCCTCGACGTGCTCTCGGCCCATGCGCCTCCGCTCCGCGCCCGACGCGCGCTCGGCGTGATGGTCGAACGCGCGCGCGTTCCCAGCGACGCGTCGGTGGAGGATGTGCCGTCGTCGGTGATGGTCGTTGCACGGACGCCAGGAACCGATGTCGCCACGCCCGCGGCGCCATCCCCTGCCCTCGCGGCCCCGCTCGATCTCCCAGCGCCTGCAGGAACTCGCGCAGCGGCCCATCCGGCGACGCCCGCGCACGCGCCGCGCGTGCCTCCTCGCAGGGCCGTCTTCACCCTATTTTTGCTGGGGATCGTCGTGATCGCTGGGTTGACGTTCGCGCTGCTCCGCGGCTCGATCCCGCTCCCTGCACGACCGCCAGCCGCTGCGCATCCGGCATCGCCGCGCTCCGTTCCGCGACGCGCCGACTCCGAGCCCGACAGCGCGCATCGGCCGACCGTCACCGCAGTGCCGACCACCGCTCCCGCGGACGTCGCCGCAGCTCCGCCGACCACCCGACGCGGCACGCTCGTCGTCACGGCGTACCCTTGGGGCTTCGTCGAGATCGATGGCCGCGCTCTCGGGCGCGCCCCCGTGCGCGCCATCCTCGACGAGGGCGAACATCGCGTGCGCGTGCGCGCCGAAGGGACCGTCAAAACGCGCCGCGCGCGCGTCGTCGCGGGCGAGACGCGCGAGGTGATCGTCTCGATCGACTGAACCCGCGGCGGCAGCGACGCTCAGGGCGTCGACGCGGGCGCTGCCGCAGCGGCAGGCGCGACGGCCGGGCTCGCCGCGTTCGCCGTCGACGTATCCCGCGCCCCACCGCGCCGCGCGCGCGGGGCCGGCACCTCACGCAGCGCGCCCCCGAGCCGCACGGGGACGCTCAGCACGACGGTGCGATCCTCGCGCCCCTCCGCGAGCGCCGGCAGCGACACGGCGCGCAGGGCCCGCACGAGACACGCGGCCTCCTCTTCGTCGTCGTTCGCCGCGATCTCGAGCTCCGCGTTGCGCACCGCCCCGCTGCGCGTCGACGCCTCGAGCCGCACGACCACGCTGCCGTCGGTCGCCGCGCCCCGCGCCAGCCCGGCCGCGTGACACGCCGCGAGCGTACGACCGACCGCGCCGCGCGGCGCAGCGACGAGCGCCGTCTCCCAGTTCGCTGGAACGCTCGTCCCGTAGGGCGTCCCGATCGTGGCGAACGGCCCCTCGGCGGGCGCACCGTCCACATCATCCCGCACGGCGCGCAGGCGCTCGGTGTCCTCGCGCGCGACGACACGGCCATCGTCGAGCATCTCGAGGAAGGCGATCTCGGCGCGCACCAGGCTCACCGCGGCCGCCGAGCGCACGACGCAGAGCGTCCCATCGCGCCCGTCCATGCCGAGGAAGAAGCCGATCCGCAGCGTCGCGCCGCCAGCGCGGGCCTGTTCGAGCAGGCGCGCGCGCTCGCGGCTCACCGTGAAACCGACCGCCTCGAGGCCCGCCGGCACGAGCTCCGCGCGACCGCCGACGATGCGGAGGTTGTGCTGCGTGTCGACGAAGAGCGTCCCGCCGTCCGCGACGGTGACCTCGCTCGCGTCGCTGCTCGCGACCTCGTTGAGTTGCAGTCCGCCGAAACGCCACTGGTTCGCAGCGACGTCGACGGCATAGAGCATGCGCGCCCCCGGCCCCGACGCCGCGCGACACGCGCGCTGCACCGCGGCGATGTCCGTGAGGAGCGTCGCCTCGTCGGCCCGCGCTTGCTTCCCCGGCGCGAAGAGCGCGCCGCCGAACACGCACGTGGCGGCCAGGACGACCGCAGAGACGCGCAGAGGACGGAGGCCCGGACCGGATGGCACACGACGCATGGGCGGGAGACTCCCCCCGGACGATCACGCCGTCAAAATTGCGTCTCGCGCGCCGCGGCCCCGCGCTTGAACCCGCTGCGCCCCGCGGCTACGGTCGCGCCCGCATGGCGCTCATCGAGCTCGATCGCGTCGACAAACGCTACGGCGAACTCCGGGCGCTCAAGGAGGTCTCGCTCACGCTCGAGCCCGGGCGCATCGGGCTGCTCGGCCCCAACGGCGCCGGCAAGAGCACCCTGCTGAAGACGCTCCTCGGCCTGCTGCCCTTCGACGCGGGCGCCGTGAAGGTCTTCGACCTCGACGTCGCGCGGAGCCCCTTCGAGGTGCGCTCGCGCATCGGCTACATGCCCGAGGGCGACAGCGTCATGCCCGAGCTCACCGCGCTCGAATACGCGACCTTCGCCGCCGAGCTCTGCGGGCTCCCGAAGAGAGAGGCGACCGGGCGCGCCCACCAGGTGCTGCACTACGTCGGGCTCGGCGAGGCGCGGTACCGGCAGCTCGGCGGCTTCTCCACGGGCATGCGGCAGCGCGCGCGGCTCGCCCAGGCGCTCGTCGGCGACCCGAAGTTGCTGCTCCTCGACGAGCCCACGAGCGGCCTCGATCCGCGCGGACGCGACGAGATGCTCGCGCTCATCCTCGACATCCCCGCGCGCACGGGCGCGAGCGTGATCCTCTCGACGCACATCCTCCCCGACGTCGAGAAGACCTGCGATCAGGTCGTCGTCGTCGCGCAGGGCGAGGTGCTCTACGCGGGCGCGCTCGCCCCGCTCGTCGCGACGGAAGCGGGGCTCTTCGAGGTGCGCGTGAAGGGCGACCCGGAGCGTCTCCGCCAGCCGCTCGCGCTCGCCGGCTGCGTCGTCACGCGCAGCGGCTCGACGCTCGAGGTACGCGTCCCCGCGGGCGCGACGGCGGATCACATCCTCGCCACCGCAGTCGAAGCGGGCGTGCAGATCCGGCACCTCGCGCCCTTCGTGCAGACGCTCGAGCGCGCCTTCTTCGCGACGCTCGAGAAGGCCGGCGCGACGGCTCCCGAGGCGTGAGCCCACGCGTGTCCGTTCCCCGCGCGCACCCCGCGCCGACCCGCATTTTCCTCGCGACGATCGCGCAAATATCCATTTTCATTGCTCTTTTTGCTCACCCATCGTCCTTCGCACGGGCACAGTCGAGCGACGCACCCCCACCTCCACGCACGCTCGATGCACACCCGCGCGGCGAGGCACCCATCACGATCGATGGTCGTCTCGACGAGGCTCCGTGGCAGTCAGCGACCGCGAGCGCGGGCTTCGTCGAGCGCACGCCCATCCCCGGCGCGGCGCCGCCCGTCATCACCACGCTGCGCGTGCTCTACGACGACGACGCGCTCTACGTCGGCCTCGAGATGGGCCTGCTCCCCGGCGAGCGTCCGCGCGCGCTCGAGCTGCGCCGCGACGACTTCGGGATCTTCGACGACGACGCGGTGAGCGTGAAGATCGACGTCCGCCACGACCACCGCAACACGGTCGGCTTCGTCACCAACCCGGAGGGCGCGCAGCTCGACTACGTCGCGATCGACAACGGGCGCTCCTTCCGCCGTGAGTTCGACGCCGTGTGGGAGGTCGCGACGACCGTCGAGCCCACGCGCTGGACGGCCGAGTTCCGCCTCCCCGCGGCCGCGCTCGGCCTGCCGCCCGGCACGGGAGAGCGCGTGCTCGGCCTGCAGATCTCGCGCGATCACAACGCGCGCCTCGCGACGGACGACTGGGCGCCGATGCCGCCCGAGATGGGCGCGTTCTCGGCGCTGCACTACGGCGAGCTCCACGGCGTGCGCGGCCTCGGCGGCGGTCGCCCGCTCGTGCTCATCCCCTTCGCGCTCGGCCGCTATCGACGCGACGCCGAAGGCGACGGCTTCACGCCCGCGCTCGGCGGCGAAGTCCGCCTGCGCGTCGCCGACGACGTCTGGGCCGAGGCCACGGTGCTGACCGATTTCGCCGAGGTCGATCTCGACGATCAGCGCGTGAACCTCGATCGCTTTCCGCTCTTCTTCCCGGAGCGCCGGCCCTTCTTCCTCTCCGGGATCGACGTCTTCGAGTTCGGCGAGCCCGGCGTCGCGCAGCTCTTCTTCACGCGGCGCATCGGTCTCGACGCGAACGGCGGCGCCATCCCGATCCTCGCGGGCGTGAAGTCCTTCGGCCGCGTCGGGCGCACGGCCTTCGGCGTGCTCGATGTGCTGACCGACGGCACGCCCGATCAGCCCGCCGCGAACCACGGCGTCGTGCGCGTGCGCCAGAACCTCGGCGATTCGTCGTACGTCGGCGCGATGTTCGGCTCGCGCGCCTTCGTCCCGCTCGGCGGCGACGCCCCCGCCACCGACGGCGCCGAGCCGCACTACGCCGCCGGCGCCGACGCGCTCGTGCGCCTCGCCGACGAGCGCCTCGAGCTCTCCGGCTTCGCCTCGTACACCGCGCGCGAAGCCCCGCCCCCGAGCGCGGAGAGCCCGTTCGGTGCACCGAGCACAGGCAGCGCGGGCCGCCTCGCCGTGAAGTACCGCGGGAAGCTGCTCCAGCCCGAGCTGTCCACGCTCTTCGTCTCGCGCGACTTCCGCCCCGAGCTCGGCTTCGTGCGGCGCCGCGACATCGTGCAGACGCGCCTGAACGTCCCCTTCATCCACCGCGTGCTCACGCGCTGGCTGCGGAGCTGGTCGGGTGGCCTCGGGGGCACCCTGATCGCGAGCGAAGATCTCTCGCGACGCGTCGGCAGCAAGGGCTCGTGGGACCTCGGCCTCACCACGCTCGGCGGCTGGGACGTCGCGGTCGGCGCCGACTACGAAGAGGACGTCGTCGACGCGCCCTTCACGCTGCTGCCCGGCCTCGAGGTCGCGGCCGGCACGTACCGCGGCGCGACGCTGCGCGCCTTCGCCTCGGCACCGACGGGCCGCAACCCCACTGCGAGCGCGTATTACGAGCTCTCGAACGCCTTCTTCGGCGGCACGCAGCACTACCTCTCGACCGACGCGAGCGTCTCCTTCGGCTCGCACGTGAAGCTCGCGCAGAGCCTCGTCGTCGCGTGGATCGCGCTCCCGGGCGCGGCGCCCACGCAGACGCTGACGCTGAACGGCTCGCTCACCGTCGCGCCCTCCCCGCGGCTCGCCTTCGACCTGATCGGCCAGTTCAACTCCGTCTCCGAGACGGCCGTCGCGATGCTGCGCGCGCGCTGGCGCTTCCTGCCGGGGAGCGATCTCTTCTTCGTCTGGCGCGAGGCCCTCGACGTCGCCGGCCGCCTCGCCGAGCGCGAGCGGAGCCTCACGCTCAAGGCCAGCCTGCGCCTCGATCTCGTGCTCTGACGCACTGCGTCATCGCGCGTGATGTCAGTCTTCGTCGCGCCGATCGACGCGGATGCGATCGCGCTGCGCATCCGGCTCGGCGCCGTGCGGGAGCGCGGCCGACGTCGGCGGCACGCCGAGGCGCAGCCCGCCGACCATCATCAGGAGCGTCGCGACCCCGAGCACGACGAGCCCCCAGCCGAGGTGCGCGACGGCCTGCTCCTCGCCCACCTGCATCTGGGCCGCCCAGCGGTCGAGCCGCCGCGCCGCGGACCACGCCGCCATCGGCACGCCCCACGCGAGCAGCGGCACGACGAGCCGGATCGCGCGCATCCGCACGAGCGTGCGCCGCTGCGCCAAGAGAAAGAGCGCCGCGAACGCGATCCCCGGCACGATCCACAACGTCGGCGCGTGCGTGACGGCGATCGACGGCCCCGTCACGTGGAGCACCTGATCGGCCGCGCGGATCGTGCCGAGCGGACACAAGAACCCGACCATCGCGAGCACGGCGCCTGAGAAGACGAGACCACGCCCGAAGCGCAGATCGAACGTCCCCAACACCTCATCGTCGCGCGGCACCGCATCGCGGCTCGTCGCGCCGGGCAGGCGATCGAAGGGGACGAGCGCGAGCTCGTGCTCCGGGCAGCGCGTCTCGCCCTCGAACGACTCGCGGCAGAACGGGCAGAAGAGGATGGCAGGCGGGGGCGGGCGCACGCGGACGCGTCGATCCATATCACGCCGCCGGAGACGCCATGGACCCCAAGACCCCGATGCCTTCCCTCACGATCAAGGCGGATGACGAGACGGCCAAGGGCCGCTTCGCGAACCTCGCACACGTCGGCAGCACCACCGACTCCTTCGTGCTCGACTTCGCGTTCGTGCAGGGCAACGCGGGCTGGCTGCTCGCGCGCCTGCTGCTCTCCCCGCAACACGCCAAGCGCTTCCACGCCGTGCTCGGAGAGACCCTCGCTCAACACGAGGAGCGCTTCGGCGCCATCGACCCCGGCCCGACGTTCCAGTAGCCTCGTCGCTCGCGATGATCATCCGCGGCATCACGAAGCGCGACTTCGACACGATCACCGCCGTCCTCGACCGCTGGTGGGGCGGCCCTGCCGGCGAGCGCGCACACCCGGTCTTCTTTTACGAGCTGGGCGAGCACGCGCTCATCGCTGAGGAAGCAGGCACGCTCGTCGGCTTCCTGCTCGGCTTCATCACGAACGGCACGCCGCGCACCGGCTACGTCCACCTCGTCGGCATCCACCCGGACCACCGCCGCCGCTCCGTCGGCAAGCTGCTGTACGGCCATTTCGCGGAGCGCGCGCGCGCCGCGGGGGCCGAGCGCATCAAGGCGATCACGACGGTCGGCAACGATGGCTCGGTGCGCTTCCACGAGGCGCTCGGCTTCCGCGTCAGCGAAGACGCGTCCTACGCCGGCGAGGGCCGCGCGCGCATCGTTTTCACGCGCGCGCTCTGAAAGGCACGGCGACGCCCCCCCCGGCGCCGCGCCGGGCGAACGTGTTTCAGGTTGGCGCGAGCCGATGGCGTCGCTATCATCGCGCGCGGTTCACGGCGGTCGGCACCGTAGGAGAGAGCGACGTATGAGCTATTCGGGGGCAGGGACGGCGAGCGCAGCGCGCGAAAACCTCGGCAAGGCGCTGGCGGCGCTGCAGGGCGATCCGAACATCCCGCCCGACGTGCTCAACGTCGCGCAGAACATGGCGAAGGCCGTCGGCGCGCTGTTCACCGCCGAGCGCGCGCCCGACGAGCCCACCGGCAAGCAGGCGGTCCGCGACGCCCTCGGCTCACTCAGCCAGACGCTCGCGTTGCTGCAGGACGTGCGTTCGCAGCACGCCGGCATCGGCACCGCGACGGAGGCCATCGCCAAGGTGATGTCGGCGCTCTTCCCGCTGACGGCCGTCCCCTCGAAGGCGCCGCCCGCCGCGGTGAACTACGCGCAACCGAAGATCCCGCAGGCCGCACCGGTTCCCCACTTCGCCGGGATGCCTGCGGCGCAGCCGGCGCCCGTCCCGCAGCAGCCGGCGTCGGTCGCGCCGAAGGCGTCGCACCGCCCTTCGGCCGCGCCCGTCGCGCCGCGCAACGACCTGCCCCGCGTCGAGCTCGAGGCGAACATCGGCGCGACCACCGAGTCCAACTTCTTCGTCGGCTTCTCCGGCGAAGTCTCCGAGGGCGGCGTCTTCATCGCCACCTACACCGCGCTCGAGCGCGGGCAGCGTGTGCTCGTGACCGTGACGCTGCCAGGCGGCTTCGAGACGAAGGTCGACGGTCTCGTCCGCTTCGTGCGCGACCCGCTCGACTTCTCCGCCGACTCCGAGCCGGGCGTGGGCGTCCAGTTCGCGGGCGCGCTGACCAACGAGACCCGCGAGCTGGTGCTGCGCTTCATCCGCAAGCGCGCGCCGATGTTCTACGACGAGTGAGCCCCGCTCCGGGTCGTGGCTTGCGCTGCGCGCGTGCGTGCTAAGCCCGCGCGCGTGCAGTTCCTCCAGCGCGCCGCGATTCGCCCGGTCGCACCTCACGCAGTCGTCGACGACGCGAGCGTCAGCCGTGTCGAGGCGGCGCTCGACCCCGACGCCGGGCTCGAAGCCACCATCGACCGCGGCTACCGCGAGCTCGACCGCACCCAACCGACGCTCGCCCACTTCGTCTCGGAGGCGATTGCCGCGCAGGACGACGACGTCGCGCAATCGCTCGGCTACTTCCTCGCCGTCTCCGTCTATCTGCTCTTTCGCGAGGCTTTCCCGACGCGCCTCGTCGAGATCGACGCCGACGCACTCTCCGCCGCCATCGACGCGCTGCAGACGGACGAGGCGCTCCGCGCCGAGAGCGCCGACGAAGTCTTGGAGAGCGACGCCGTCGTCGCGATGGGGCAGCCGGCCGTCCTCGACTTCGTGCAACACCACGTGCGCGAGGCGGTCGACGTCGCGGGAGCCCGCGCCGACCTCGCGCAGCTCGACGACATCTACCGCCTCGTCTTGATCGAGGTGATCGCCCTCTCGCAGTGCGTGACGCCGCCAGCCGGCGATCCCCTCGGCCCCGGCAGCGAAGTGCTCGCCTGAGCGCGCCGACGACGGGCCGTCAGGCCTTGCCGCGGAGCTCGGTCAGCGAGGCCTTCAGGGACTCGACCTCGACGTCGAGCGCGAGATCGGCGTACTCCGCGGGCGCCATCCCGAGCGCCTTCGCGAGTTTCACGAGGTACTCGTCCTCGCCGAGGTCGAGCTCGTCATCCGCGTCGTTCACCGCGGCGACCAGCTCGAGCAACTTGCGCTTCTGGATGGGCGCGTCCTTCGCGAAGTCCGCGGCCGTTGCCGCGAGGTCGAAGGTGCCGGCCGGGAACGCCTTGATCCGCGCGTCGACCGCGTCCGGAAGCGCGGCGCCTCCGAGCAGCTCACCCAGCAGCCGGCGGACGGCCGCGTCTTCTTGACCGGCCAGCTTGTCGTCGGCGTGCGCCGCGCCGAGCAGGAGGTCGGTGATCACCATGATGCGGTCTGCAATCGTGCTCATGTGGGGCTCCGCAGTGTCGGGGAGCGCGGAGGCTACACGAAGTCAGCCGCTGCGGGAACGGAGTCGTGGCGTCGCGACCTGACGAGGCGCCGCGGTGGCTCAGGGCCCCGCGCGGCGCGGCGCAGCATCGGCGTCCGCCTGCTCGACCGCGGGTGTGCCGAACTCATCCGCGAGGGACGCCGCGACGCGTACGCGGGGCGCGCCGCCCGCCTCGAGCTCGCGAAAATGCCAGCGCACGACGCCTTCGTCGTCGACCTCCACGGCGATGCGTGTGCCATCGGCCATCGTTGTGAGCACCTGATCGGCGAGCGTCGTCGACCAGCCGAGCGCGCGCGAGGCCTGCGTCACCGTGAGCACGCCCCCCTCACGCGCCGCGAGCGCCAGGATCGCCTGCTCGCGTACGGCGCGCTCCGCGTCGGCGGCCGCGCGCGCTTGAGAGCGACCTCCGCGCCACGCAAGCGCCGCGACACCCGCGCCCGCCGCCCCGACGACCCCCGCGAGCGCGAGCCCGGGTGCGCCATCGACCAAGAAACCGAGCAGCGCCGCACCGAGCGCCCCGCCGAAGAGCGAGCCGGCCGCGAACACACGCAGCAGCACCGCGCTGATGCGCGCGGAGCCTCCCACGCTCGCCGGCACGGGGAGCGCCGCGGGCCCCACGTCGACGTTCGGGGCCGACGGGCGGCCCGATCCGGGCGCTCCGCCGCCGAGCACCACCGTACCCGGAAGCCGCTCACGCGGCGCACCGCATGCCGCGCACGTGTACCCCGCACCGCGCGCGAAGACGCCCGCGACGGCGTGGCAAGAGCCGCAGCGGTTGTCCTCGCCGAAGACCTTGCGACAGCCCGGGCACTGCGAGAGACCGGCGGGGATCGCGGTCCCGCAGCTCGGACACGCAGACGGCGCGGGCCCGCTCATCTCAGTCGATCACGACCGTCGTCGCCGAGATCGAGAGCGCCGACGCGACGGCGACCGCTCCCTCCGACGCGAGATGCGCACGGACCTCCGGCGTGAGCTCCTGCAGGGCCACGCGCCCCTCGATCGTCGCGTGGCGACCCGCGACGTCCTTCGGCAGGAAGAACGCGTGACCGGCCATCGGCACGCGCACCGCCGGATCCGCGGCCGACGCCTGCAGCTCCATCCAGCACCCCATCGCCTGACAGACCCGCGCGATCGTGCCCTCCGTGCGCACGACCTGGTCCTTGAAGCGCTCCGGCGCGCCGGTGATCTCCGCGAGGCCCGTGAGCGCGGTCGCGCCGGCGAGCGGTGCACCGAAGGTGCGCGCACCATTCGCGGCAGCGGGCGGCGCTGCAGCGGGCGCAGCAGGCGGTGACGGCGCGACCGGCGCTGCCGCGGGCGCCTCCGCCGGTACGGGTGCGACCGCTGCCGACGACGAGGACGAAGCCACGGGAGAAGCCGGCGTACACGCCGAAATCGCAAGTAGAATCCAAGCGTTACGCATCATCATGGCTCTCCGAGGAGCTGGGTCATCGAGGCCTCGTCGGCCGGGGTGAACGGGTACTGATCGAACTCCGACGAGGTCACCCAGCGGTAGGCGTTCACGGCGCGGACCTCGAGCGCTTCGCTGAGCAGGCGGCACTCGTAGAGGTAGAGGTCGACGGTGTAGCTCTCGTACGGGTGGCTCACGAAGGAAATGAGCTGGCCGACCTCGATGCTCGCCCCGAGTCGCTCCTTGACCTCGCGTGCGAGCGCGGCGCCATCGGACTCGCCTTCCTCGCTCCGTCCTCCCGGAAACTCCCAGAGGAGCGGCAGCACCGCGGTCGGCCGACGCTGGGTGATGAGGTAGCGCCCCTCACGCTCGACGACGGCGGCGACGACTCGGACGGTCTTGCGCGGAGGCTTCTCGGCAGTCACGGCGCCGCTGTATATCACGCGCCATGCGCGTCCTCTATCTCGGGCTGCCGCTCGGCGCCGCCGTGCTCGCGCGACACGGCTTCACGCCCGACGTCGCCTGCGTCTGGCACCTGGACGCGCCGGGCCTGCGTCGCCTCCGCACCTCCGCGGCGCGGCCCGGGCGACTCGTCCTCGGTCGCCCCGACCTCGACGCACCGGACATCGCGCGGGCGCTGCGCTCAGCGGCGCCCGACGCGATCCTCTCGTGGTTCTGGCCCCGCAAGATCCCCGCGGAGTTCCTCGCCATCGCGCCACGCGGCGCGTTCGGCGTGCATCCCTCGCTGCTGCCTCGCTGGCGCGGCCCCGACCCGTACTTCCATGCGATCCGCAGCGGCGATGCGGAGACGGGCGTGACGCTCCACCGCCTCGAGCCCGAGTACGACACGGGCGCGATCGTCGCGCAGCGCACGCTCGCCATCCACGACGACGACGACGCGTGGAGCCTCGCGCGTCGACTCGACCGCCCTTCCCTCGCGCTGCTCGTCGAGTGCGCGCAGCGCCTCGCGCGCGGTGAGACGCTGCACGGCGCACCGCAGGATGCGTCTCGCGCAACGCCCGCGCCGCAGCCCACCGAGGCCGAGCTCGCGATCTCGTTCCAAGCCCCGGCCATCGACGTCGTGCGGCTCGTGCGTGCGGCGTCGCCGGCGCCAGGCGCGACGTGTCTGCTCGGCGACACGCTCGTCACCGTGATCGCGGCCCACATCGCCGAAGGCCGCGTGCCGCGCGCGCTCGAGCCCGGCGAGGCATGGGTCGACGAAGACGGCGCGCTCGCCGTGCGCACGCCCGATGGCGGCGTCGTGCTCGACGTCGTGCGGGATGAGGACGACGTCGAGCTGGCGGGCGACGAGGTCGCCGCGCTCGTCGCAGACTGAGCGCACAGCGGGCTCAAACCCACGTGAATCGCGTCGCCGTCAGGCCGCGCGAACCGGCGCGACGAGGTGCACCGGCGGCACACGCGCGGGCGCGATGCGCAGCTCGGCGCGCAGCGACTCGAGGTCGCGCTCCCACAGAGACTCCCAGCGCTGCACGGGCAGCCACGCCGCGTCGCGACCGCGTCGGTAGCCCTCCATCGCCATCCGCGCGATGCGCGGCTCCTGCGCCCAGCGGATCGTCCCCGCGACGCCGATGACGAGCGAGACGGGCAAGCGCAGCTGCGCGTAACTGAAGGCCTGGAGCGCGATCTCGCCCGCAACGTCGGTGCGGTAGCCCGTGAGCACGTGCCAGAGGTCGTGGCTCTGTCGCATGCGCTTCGCGACGAAGGCGACCATCGAAGGCAGCCCCGGAGGCGCCTGGAAGACGTCGGGATCGAGCCCGTTCTCCGCGAGATACGCGACGTAGGCGCCGCCGAGCGTCGTCGCGGGCAGGCGCCGCAGGGCCGCGAAATCCACGTGTGTCGAGTCGATCGCGGGCTGTTCACGAAGCAGCGCGGCGCCACGCTCGTCGATCGCGAAACGCACGAAGAACTCCGGAAAGTGCGCCGCGTTGAGGCTCATCCCGAGCAAGAAGACCTGCGTCGTGTCGTTCGGGTCGGCGAGCAGAGCCCGCAGCGCACGTGTCGCGAGCCGCGCCCGATCGAGCGTGCTCCCCTCGAACACCAGCCTCGCCGCCTCCCGCTGTGCCGCCTCCGATCGCGCGTCGTGCATCGCGTCGTCCTCCGTCGCTGCGTGGGCTCAGAACTCCGGGCGATCCGCGTGCTGGCCGAAGACCTC